>Ga0315902_10011854_pt1 | contig 11408 bp, 8 predicted proteins | sample LakEriMetagenome_9_FD_203523 | JGI IMG/M metagenome (GOLD analysis project Ga0315902, IMG submission 203523) | Freshwater fungal communities from buoy surface, Lake Erie, Ohio, United States - Buoy 12 MA117 | ecosystem: Environmental > Aquatic > Freshwater > Lake > Lake biofilm | place: USA...
ACGCGAATATAACATTTTTGAGCACGTGTGCAAGAAATGATTATTTCGTGAGCTTCGGCATTCGTCCTTTCTTATACACGTTGCGAACTACAGGCGTTTTCTTACGCAGTTCTTTTTGCTCTTCTTCGCTCAAGTGAGTGATGCTTTGACACTCTTCAGAGCAACAATTCTCGTATTTCTCCTTGCATTTGTCGCATTGGATGAACAAGATGTGACAACCGAGATTCATACAATTCGTGTGGTGATCGAAGGGTTCTCCGCATTGATGACACGATGCAATTACTTCATCGGAGATGCGCTCTGCAAGACGTTCATCGAAAACGAAATTCACACCTTTGAATTTAATATCCAGGTTATTCGCTTTGGCATCTCGAGCATATTTGATAATTCCACCCTCGAGGTGATAGACATTTTCGAATCCTTTGTGTTTCATGTAGGCCGAAGCTTTTTCACAACGAATACCACCGGTGCAATACATGAGCACTTTTTTGTCTTTGTCGTTTTGAAGAATATCTTCCACCACCTGAAGTTCTTCGCGAAAGGTGTCAACGTCGGGACAAATAGCGCCTTCGAAGTGGCCCACCTCACTTTCGTAGTGGTTGCGCATGTCAACAACCACGGTATTTGGATCAGAGAGTTGTTGATTCCACTCGTCAGCGGTCAAGTATTTTCCGGTGTTCGATGGATCGAAATTAGGATCTTCAATTCCGTCTGCAACGATTTTGTTTCGAAGTTTTACCTTCAAGGCGTAGAACGATTTTCCCTCGTCTACTGCGGTGTTCAGACGAATTCCGTTTAGGAAATCTATCGTGAAAAGATCTTTTACAAAGGCCTCGAAGTTTTCTGTTGGAACGGAAATCTGGGCGTTAATTCCTTCAGATGCAATGTAGGTTCTACCGAGAACACCAAGGTCGTTCCAACGTGCGAAAAGCGCGTCGCGAAAGCCTTGCGGATCTTCAATCTGATGGTATTTGTAAAATGAAACTGTTGTTCGCGGAGTGTTATCCGCGAGCATACGTTGGCGCAAGACGCGCTTGTCTTCTGTGTTGTATAATTTCTTCATCTGAACAAGTATAGATTATTCTAGACGGCGCAAAGATACGAATGTATTAGAGTTCAATAAGAGACACTTCGTCGAGTTTACGACGAATAAAATCAATATCCATAGAGGTAACCAAGTCCATTCGGAAAGGTTTGAAGTTCGGAATTCCTTTGAAGTAGTTGGTGTAGTGACGTCTCATTTCGAGCACGCCTAATTTTTCTCCCTTCCAACGAAGTGAAAACTCGAAATGACTTTTACACGCGGCAACGCGTTCTTCTATGGTTGGCGGAGGAAGTAATTCCTGTGTTTTGAAGTAATGCTTAATTTCTCTGAATATCCACGGATAGCCAATGCTGGCGCGGCCAACCATGATTCCGTCTACACCGTATTTGTTTTTGTATTCCCACGCTTTTTCAGGAGAATCGATATCGCCATTTCCGAAAATAGGAATATGAATGCGAGGGTTTTCTTTCACACGTGCAATGAGTTCCCAATTGGCTTCTCCTTTGTACATCTGCACACGTGTTCTTCCGTGAACGGTGAGTGCTTGAATACCGATGTCTTGAAGGCGTTCAGCAACTTCTTCAATGTTCTTTGAACCTTCGTCCCATCCCAATCTTGTTTTCACGGTAACTGGAAGTTTCGTTGCTTTCACAACGGCTTCTGTCATGGCTACCATTTTCGGAATGTTCTGCAGAATGCCCGCCCCAGCGCCTTTGCAGGTGACTTTGGAAACCGGACAACCGTAATTGATGTCTAAGAGATTTGGATTCACCGACTCGATGATCTCGGCGCTTTTCACCATAGATGAAATTTCGCTCCCGAAAATTTGAACACCAATGGGTCTTTCGTACTCGAAGATATCGAGTTTCATTCTGCTTTTAGCAGCATCGCGAATGAGGCCTTCACTGCTAATAAATTCAGTGTACATAAGGTCTACGCCTTGTTCTTTGCAGACCATGCGGAAGGGCGGATCGCTCACATCTTCCATGGGAGCGAGCAGCAACGGAAATTCAGGAAGTTCAATATCACCAATCTTTACCACGTGCTTGGGTTTAGATGGTCATAATGTCTTTGTCTTTCGCGGCTAAGACTTCATCTACTTTTTTGTTGAACTTATCTGTAAGTTCTTGAACCTTCGATTCACCTGACTTTGCTTCGTCTTCAGGAAGACCGTCTTTCTGCGCTTGCTTAATGAAGTCTAGCGCTTCTTTACGAGCCGTGCGAATTCCCACACGTGCATTCTCTCCTTCAGAGTGCGCACGCTTCGATAAATCGCGACGACGCTCTTCAGTCAACATAGGAACAGCAATCATGATTACATCGCCGTTGTTTTGCGGGTTCAAACCGAGGTTTGCTTCCATGATACCTTTCGAGATAGCGTTCAACATACCTTTTTCCCACGGTTGAACATTGAGTGTTCTAGCATCAGGAGTGGTAACGTTTGCAACGTTTTTCAACGGAGTCATGGTGCCGTAGTAGTCTACGCGAACACCGTCTAACATAACAGGGCTTGCTTTTCCAGCACGCACTTTATTCAATTCGTTTTCTAAGTGAGCAATGGATTTGTTCATTGCTTCAGCTGCCTCGTCGAGGGCCATTTTAACTTCTTCAGACATACTATTGTTCTGCTTTAAAATTCTACTTTGGTTCCAATGTTTTCGCCAGAAACTAATTTCAGGAGGTTACCTTCTTTGTTCATGTCGAAAATGATAATCGGCAATTTGTTTTCGTTACACAAGGTGAACGCGGTCATGTCCATAACGTTCAATCCCTTCTCATACACCTCGTTGAAAGTAACGGTATCGTACTTCGTTGCACTTGGGTCTTTCTCTGGATCAGCCGTATAAATGCCGTCTACACGTGTGCCCTTCAATACCACATCTGCTTCAACCTCAATGGCACGAAGCGATGCAGCTGTATCGGTTGTGAAGAAAGGATTTCCTGTTCCTGCGCCGAAGATGACTACACGGTTTTTCTCTAAATGTCTTACTGCTCTTCTCTTAATGAAGGGCTCACAAATTTGTTTCATTTCGATAGCGCTTTGCAAACGTGTTGGAACGTGCGCCGATTCCAATGCGCTTTGAAGCGCCATGCTGTTAATCATGGTGGCTAACATACCCATGTAATCGCCTTGCGTGCGCTCCATTCCGCCTTGTTCAGCTTGAACTCCACGGAAGATGTTTCCACCTCCGATAACAATAGCGACTTCAACTCCTTTTTCCCAAACAGCTTTAATTTCTTGTGCGTATTGCATAATGCGCACGTTGTCAATTCCGAACTGTTTGTCGCCCATTAAGGCTTCACCACTTAATTTTAGAAGAATGCGTTGGTATTTCATACTTCGCGAAGTTAGTGAATTAGGTCATTCTGCGCCCTATCTTCGCGAACGATTCTACACGATTTATGGAATACGATTTTAGAAATATTGAAGCAAACTGGCGCAAGAAATGGGCGCAGGACGAGTCTTACAAAGTTACCGAAGACCCGAATAAAAAGAAGTTTTATGTCCTAGACATGTTCCCTTATCCAAGTGGGGCCGGTCTTCACGTGGGTCATCCGCTAGGGTACATTGCGTCTGATATTTATGCGCGCTACATGCGCCACAAAGGGTTTAATGTTCTTCATCCAATGGGATACGATTCTTTCGGATTGCCTGCGGAACAATATGCTATTTTAACGGGACAACACCCCGCGAAAACAACCGAGCAAAACATTGAACGCTACCGCGAACAGCTTGATAAGATTGGGTTTTCATACGATTGGAGCAGAGAGGTTCGAACCAGTTCTCCCGAGTATTACAAGTGGACGCAATGGATTTTCGGATTGTTGTTCAACGCTTGGTACGATTTAGATTCGAATAAGACAAGACCTATTTCAGAGTTAATAGAGAAGTTTGAAGAGAACGGTTCATATGGCGTGAATGCTCACATGGACGAAGAGTGGTGGAAGACCTATTTGTTGGAAGCCGATCATATTTTCTCTCCTTATTTCGAAGGAGAATTTACCGATACCGATTGGAAAAGCATGAGCGAAGCGCAGAAGGAAGCGTTGCTTATGAATTACCGCGTGTCTTATTTGGCAGACTCTGTGGTGAATTGGTGTCCGGCCTTAGGGACGGTTTTGGCGAACGACGAAATTAAAGACGGCGTAAGTGAGCGCGGCGGACATGCCGTAGAGCAAAAGAAAATGCGTCAGTGGAGTATGCGAATTTCCGCATTTTCTGAGCGTTTAATTTCTGATTTAGACACGGTCGATTGGCCTGAAAACATTAAAGAAATTCAACGCAACTGGATCGGAAAATCTTCCGGAGCTCGCGTTCGTTTTCAAGCAGAGAAAGAAGTAACGATTGAAGTTTTCACAACACGTCCGGATACTTTGTACGGCGTATCATTTTTAACATTGGCTCCTGAACACGAAAGTGTGGAAGTGTTGACAACAGCGGAACAGCGCGATGCTGTGATGGATTATGTTGCGAATGCGAAATTGAAAACAGAGCGTGATCGCATGGCCGAGAAAAAGATTTCGGGCGTGTTCACAGGAAGCTTTGCGTTACATCCGTTAACGGGAGAACAAGTACCCATTTGGATTGGCGATTACGTGCTAGCAGGATATGGCACCGGTGCAGTAATGGCGGTACCTGCAGGCGATCAACGCGACTACGATTTCGCGAAGCATTTCAACCTAGAAATAAAAAATATTTTTGCTGAATCTGATCTTTCAGAAAAGGCAGAAACCTCGAAAGAAGCTTCCCTTGCGAATTCCGATTTTCTAAATGGAATGAACTACCACACGGCATTTGATGCGGTTTGTGAGCGATTGGTGGAATTGGGTGCAGGAGAAAAACGTGTGAACTATCGCTTGCGCGATGCCGTGTTTAGCCGTCAACGTTACTGGGGAGAACCCTTCCCGATTTATTACGAAAACGGAATTCCACGTTTGATAGACACAGAAGAATTGCCTACGCAATTGCCCGATGTAGACGCTTATCTTCCAACAGAATCGGGCGAACCACCGTTGGCACGCGCGAAGAATTGGGAGAGAAACGGCATGCCTATGGAGTGCAACACTATGCCAGGATGGGCAGGATCTTCATGGTATTTCTTGCGCTACATGGACCCGAACAATCATTCGGTTTTTGCATCGGAAGAGCGTATAAAATATTGGGGTCAAGTAGACTTGTACATGGGCGGTGCAGAGCACGCAACCGGACACTTGTTGTATTCTCGTTTTTGGACGAAAGTGTTGTTCGACTTGGGCTACATACCGTTCAACGAACCGTTCAAGAAGATGATTAACCAAGGAATGATTCTTGGGCGCAGCAGCTTTGTTTACCGCATAAAAGACAGCAATACCTTCATTACATTCGAGCGTAGAAAAGAGTTTGAAACACAACGCTTGTATGCCGATATTTCTTTGGTAGACAACGATAAGCTGAACATTGAAGCTTTTAAGAATTGGCTTCCTGAATACGCGAACGCAGAATTCATGTTGAATGAAAACGGCGAATACACCTGCGGTTGGGAAGTTGAGAAAATGTCGAAGTCGAAGTACAACGTTCAAACGCCAGACGAGTTAGTAGAGAAATTCGGAGCAGACACTTTGCGTTGTTACGAAATGTTCTTGGGCCCTGTTGAGCAAAGCAAACCTTGGGACACCAAGGGAATAAGCGGAGTTCACAACTTCTTACGTCGATTCCACCGCTTGTTCCTAGCGAACGAAACGTTCTCAGTTTCTTCTGAAGAAGCTACTGCGGCTGAAATGCGCGTGGTACACAAGACCATTAAGAAGATCACTGAAGACTTGGAGCGCTTCTCGTGGAATACTGTTGTAAGCGCCTTCATGATTGCAACGAACGAATTGACAGATCTGAAGTGCAACAAGCGTTCAGCGTTGGAGCCGTTGGTAATTATGCTTTCTCCTTATGCACCGCATTTGGCAGAAGAACTTTGGAAGAATTTGGGTCATTCCACTTCTGTCATGAACGAGTCTTGGCCAATTGCCGAGAACAAGTTTTTGGAAGACGATAACTTCGAATATCCCGTTTCTTTCAACGGTAAAACTAGATTCTTCTTGTCGCTTCCAGTGGGCATGAGCGCCGCAGATGTTGAGGCGCAGGTAATGGCTCACGAAAGCACAGCGAAATATTTGGAAGGAAAAACTCCGAAAAAGATTATTGTTGTTCCAAAACGTATTGTGAATGTAGTCATGTAGCACTACCTTTGGTAGTCCATGATTTCCCGTTCCACCATAGATCGAATTTTTCAGGCCACTCTCATTGAAGATGTGGTTGGTGAGTTCGTTCATTTGAAAAAAAGCGGGTCTTCTTATCGCGGCCTTTCTCCGTTTGTGAATGAAAAAACACCGAGTTTTTTCGTCGTTCCAGCGAAAGGTATTTACAAAGATTTCAGTTCTGGGAAAGGCGGAAACGCCATTGACTTCCTCATGCAGCACGAGAAGCTTTCCTATCCGGAAGCCTTGCGCTGGTTGGCCAACAGGTACAACATAGAGATTGAAGAAGAGAGTCAGACAGAAGAACAAAAAGCAGAAAAGAGCGAACGCGAGCAACTTTCTGTTGTCACCGATTTCGCTAATAAGTATTTCCAAGATCAGATGTACAATTCGGAAATGGGAAGAGCCATTGGGCTTTCTTATTTCGAATCGCGCGGATTTCGCGAAGACACACTGAAGAAATTTCAGTTGGGCTATTGTCCAGACGGATGGGACAAGATGTCTCAAGCGGCGCTAGCAGCGGGGCATTCGTTGACCTATTTGTTGAAGACGGGTTTAACACGCGAGAAGGACGGTTCGCCGTATGACTTCTTCCGTGGTCGTGTGATGTTCCCCATTCACAATGTGAGTGGAAAGGTGATTGCTTTTGGCGGAAGAACACTTAAAGCAGAAAAGGACATTGCGAAATATTTCAACAGTCCGGAAAGCGATCTCTATCACAAGTCGAACACGTTGTATGGCTTGCACCTTGCGAAGAACGCGATGGTGAAGGAAGACAACTGTTTTTTGGTTGAAGGATATACAGACGTTATTGCGCTTCACCAAGCAGGCGTAGAGAATGTGGTGGCGAGTAGCGGAACAAGTTTAACCGAAGGACAGATTCGTTTGATTCGTCGATTCACGCAGAACATTACCATTTTATACGATGGTGATAAAGCGGGAATTAAAGCGAGTTTCCGCGGTATTGACATGATATTGAAGGAAGGGTTGAACGTTCGCGTTGCAACATTTCCAGATGGCGATGACCCAGACAGTTATTCTAGAAAGCACAGCAGTGAAGAGATTCAGCTGTATGTGAAGGATAACGCAAAGGATTTCATTCGATATAAAACGGCTTTACTTCTTGAGGAAGTAGGCAACGACCCGATAAAAAAAGCAGGTCTTATTCGTGGAATAGTTGACAGTATTGCGCTAATTCCAGATGCCATTAAGCGTTCTGTTTTTGTGCAAGACTGTTCGCAGATCATGGGCATTGGCGAATCTGTTTTGCTTTTAGAGCTGAATAAATCGCTTCAAGAAAACTTAAAGAAAGGTCCTGGAAAACCTGCAGTTGCTGGAGATCCGGGAGTTCATACCCCTGCTGAAGCGCCTGCACCAACACCTTTCGATGAGACTGTTCCTGTTCCCGATACGCTGAACGCCGAAGCGCAAGAGCGCGACTTCATGCGTATTTTGCTGATGTACGGCGAATATGAAATGCCCATTGAAATCGTTAACGAAGAAGGCAAACGTGAAGTCATTCATTTATCGGTAGCCGATTATTTAATTGGAAATCTTGAGCACGACGTCATGACACTTCGGTCTGAGGTTTATTCGAAGATGTTGAAAGAGTATTTGGAATTGGTGAAGGAAAACCAAATGCCAAGTCATCACAACTTCACGTCACACGAAGAGGAAAGTGTTCGCAGTGAAGCGGTGAACGTACTAACCACGCGCCATCAGATAAGCGAAAACTGGAAAAAGAAACACGGCATATTAACCGAATCGGAAGAGTATATTATAGGAAAGGCAGCAAAAGATTGCTTATTTCGCATGAAAATGCGACACGTGCAAATTGCGGCCAAAGCAATAGAGACTCAACTTGAGGTTGAATCGAACGAAGACGAAGTCATGATTTTATTGGCCGAAAAGAAGCGATTAGATGATGTGAGAAAGCAGTTGGCAGATAATTTTGGGACGGTAGTACTATAAAAGAAAACATGGAAAAAGCGATAAGATACCCGATGCCTGGTGAGCGTTGGAAGCATTACAAAGGAGGGGTTTACGAAATCATTTCTTTAGCGAATCACAGTGAAACCAAGGAAGCATTGGTTATTTACAAATCAGTTCCGTTCGGATCGGTTTATGCACGTCCGCTTGCCATGTGGGAAGACGAGTGTGAGCTTGGGCGCATCAAGTTCAAGCGTTTTGAAGTAATTGAATAAGTTGAAAAGTCTACTGTTTGAAGTCACGGTTTTGAATTAAAAACCGCTGTATCTTCGACACAAATATTACTATATGTTCGAACGTAAAGAATTTAAAAAATATGCTACTGGCCATCTAGGTATCAATAGCACAGTGGTGAACGATGTGATTTCTCACATGTATGGTCCAGAGAACATGACTAGAACAGTTATTGAAGAGCGTCACATGCCTTTCCGTGAGGTAGATGTATTCTCTCGTTTGATGGCTGATAGAATTATTTTCTTGGGAACTGAAATCGATGACTACATCGCGAATATCATTCAAGCGCAATTGTTGTTTTTGGAAAGTACAGATTCTAAGAAAGACATTCAGATCTACATTAACTCTCCAGGCGGAAGTGTATACGCGGGTCTAGGTATCTACGACACCATGCAATACATTAACCCAGATGTTGCAACCATTTGCACAGGTATGGCTGCTTCTATGGGAGCTGTTTTGTTGTGTGCTGGTCAAGCAGGAAAACGAACAGGATTGAAGCATTCACGCGTTATGATTCACCAACCTTTGGGTGGTGCGCGCGGACAAGCTTCAGACATTGAAATCACTGCACGTGAAATTCAAAAATTGAAGAAAGAATTGTACGACATCATTGCTACGCACAGCGGTAAATCATACGACCAAGTATGGGCAGACAGTGATCGCGATTACTGGATGATTGCTTCTGAGGCGAAAGAGTACGGTATGATTGACGAAGTTTTGGAAAGAAAACCATAATCATTTCAATTCACATTAGAGTAGAGACACGACCTTCGTGTCTCTATTTGTTTATAGACCATGAAAACATTTTTTGTCGATGTAGTTGTCCCGCTAGCACTTCCGCAAGTGCTTACCTACAGGGTTCCTGTGGCTTGGGAGAACTACGTTCAACAAGGGGTGCGCGTGGTAGTGCCATTGGGAAAATCAAAACGCTACACCGCCATTGTTTGGCGCGTGCACGAAGAGGTTCCAAAGGATTACGCTGCGAAGTATTTTGAAGAGGTGCTGGACGATGTTCCTGTGGTTTCAGAAACACAGATGCAACTGTGGGAATGGATTGCGAAATACTACGCTTGCACACTCGGAGAAGTCATGACAGCCGCACTTCCAAGCGGATTGAAATTATCGAGTGAAACGGTCTACACAACAAAAGATCTTGCTGTTGAATTAACACCGAATGAACGTTCGGTTGTAGATGTTATTTTGGAAAAAGATCGCGGTATGGGTGTTATGTCGAAAGACATACAACATGCACTGCCAAAGGTTTCCATTCATTCTACATTGAAAAATTTGTTAAAGAAGAACGCCATTGCGTCGTTTGAAGAGGTGAAAGAAAAGTTTATTCCGAAGCGTGTTTCTTATGTAACCGTTGGAGAAAACGGAAACACCGACGAACAACTGCAACATCATTTTTCTGCTTTAGAAAAACGCAATGCAGACAAGCAGATTCAAGTGCTCATGACCTTTTTGCAAATGAGCAAATGGGACGGAAAGACAGGGGAGTCAGTGAAGAAAAAGGAACTCGAAATACAATCGAAGACCGACGCTTCAGCTATTTCAGCATTGGTGAAGAAGGGAATTCTTGCTATTGAGGAACGCTCGGAATTGCGCATGGTTACAGGAGATCATGAACTGTTACCACTTCCGGTTTTAAGTGAATTGCAACAGGCGGCTTTTGAAAAAATCAAATCGCATGCTGGAGTTACGTTGTTACACGGAGTAACCTCTTCCGGAAAAACCGAGGTGTATTTGCATCTCACGCAAGAGCAAATTCAACAAGGAAGACAAGTGTTGTTGTTGGTTCCTGAAATTGCGTTGACATCGCATTTAATTGACCGCATTCAGAAATATTTTGGAACTCGCGTTGGCGTGTACCACAGCGGTTACAGCACCCATGAACGCACAGAAGTTTGGCATCGGGTGCATTCAGATTTGCATCGATTCGATGTAGTATTGGCTGCACGATCAGGTGTGTTTCTTCCCTTTGAAAATTTAGGATTAATCATCGTCGACGAAGAGCACGAAGGAACGTTCAAGCAACAAGATCCCGCACCGCGTTATCATGCGAGAGACACTGCCATTAAGTTGAGTGTTTTGTCGAACGCACAAGTGGTATTAGGTAGCGCAACTCCTTCCTTGGAATCGTACTTCAACGCGAAGCAAAACAAGTATCAATTGGTTGAAATGTTCGAGCGTTATGGCAATGCCGTTCAACCTAAAATAAATTTTGTAAACCTTCGCTCAGAGCTTCAAGCGAAGCGCATGCAAGGAGTCTTTTCTTCGGTGTTGTTAGAAGCAATAGACGCAACAGTGAAGGCAGGAAAGCAAGTGATTTTGTTTCAAAACCGAAGAGGCTATACGCCGCTTTGGGAATGCGAAATGTGTCATTACACGCCCGAGTGCAAGAACTGCGATGTGAGTTTGACTTATCACAAATTTCATCATGAACTGCGCTGCCATTACTGCGGTCATCATGAAATTCCGGTGCAGCAATGTCCTTCATGCGGAGCGAACGCTTTCAAAATGTTGGGCGCAGGAACAGAGCGCATTGAAGAGGAGTTAGGCGAATGCCTTCCGCATATTCGTATTTCGCGTATGGACTTGGATGTAGCACGAGGCAAACATGCGCACCATAAAATTATCTCTGAATTTGAAAGCGGAAAGACCGATGTGCTTATTGGAACGCAGATGGTTACGAAGGGTTTAGACTTCAGCAATGTTCATTTGGTTGGAATTTTAAACGCCGACCGCATGCTGAAGCATCCCGATTTTCGTTCCATCGAACGCGCGTTTCAAATGATGGTGCAGGTTTCTGGAAGAAGTGGAAGACGCGAAGAACGTGGACGTGTGCTTATTCAAACGTATGATCCCGAGCATTGGGTTTTCCCGCTGATTGAGAACAACAACTACGAGC
>Ga0315902_10011855_pt1 | contig 11408 bp, 9 predicted proteins | sample LakEriMetagenome_9_FD_203523 | JGI IMG/M metagenome (GOLD analysis project Ga0315902, IMG submission 203523) | Freshwater fungal communities from buoy surface, Lake Erie, Ohio, United States - Buoy 12 MA117 | ecosystem: Environmental > Aquatic > Freshwater > Lake > Lake biofilm | place: USA...
GTTTGCCGCAGAAGTCAATACACCATTCGCCGCAAAATACGTTGCCGTACTCGCACGGGTAAACGTGATGAGGTTTGAGAACGATTTTGCGATCAGAGGCATATCACACCTGTACCAAGAACAAACCTTGTTCCGTTGGCAGTTCCCATCTTTGATAACTCAAATTGATGAAATCTAGATTCAACGCAACACCAGTGGCGTATGAGTTATCCATGTTGGAAAACTCAAGCACCAAAGTTCTATCAACAGATGGGCCGAGGATTGGATCGGCTTCAGACACCAATCCAGTAATGCCAACCGTTGCAACCGGATTGGTTACAACAGGCTGAACAGTTGGTCGAACTGCCGCTTTTACCAGCATGTCAGGACTCGGTAAAGACGCCTACGTTCACCCCACCAGAACTAATGTCCGGTCGAGCAACAAAGAAAGTTCCAGGGCTTGTCAGGGAAAGCGAAGGAGTTTCAGTACTCAAAGTCGCCACTTTGACACTTGCGCTAGGAGTCTTCTGATACAGCGTAAAACTGAATGCAGAAGGAATCGTCGATGCAGAGAACAGTGCTACCGTGAATGCCGTGTATTGAGGGACAACGATGTCCACAGAATTGGCAGCACTTTGACCAGCAGCAAGAATAGTCGTTTGAGCCATTTTCTTTCCTTACGCAGTCGCTTTGATAACGACAAATCCCAGATTGATTGATTCCGCTAGAGGAGCCCCGCTGATATTTTGCACACAGATCGCGCAAGAGCCAGCAGATACACCATCTGTCCAAATCTGATAGGACGAATCACTGCCACCAGATTTCCTGTTCACTACAACCACATCATTGGCTTCAATCGATGTGTTGTTAAGTGTAAACCTAGCAACAGCACCAACCAAGAGGTTTGAGTTGTTGACTACAACCTGACCACTTGGAGCGTTGAGCGTTACAGCAGTTGTCTTGCTGGTAGCCTGGGTGACAGTCCCGCCAACGGAATAACCTGTCTTGGCTAGGAAGTAACTCTGGTTCTGCCACAGAGTTCCGTTGTAGATCAGAATCTGACCAGATGTCGGAGAGGTGATCTGGACATCGTGAATCTCATCCAGTTCGTATCCGTTCTGAGCCCGGATGTAGATTTGTCCGTTTCCTGCATTAGCCCTCTCAACCACTCCGATATAAACAAGGTGGTTAGGAGCAGCAGGTTTTACGCTTGTCAGAGAACCAGCAGTAGCACCAAGATAGAGAGTGTCGCCCTCAGCAAAGGAAACAGTATTAAGCCCATCCAAGACACCTTGGCACAAAACAAACCCAGCCTGATTGGCAGGAATATTCTCGGCAGCAAGACCAAGCGTCTTGGCAGAAGTTGCGTCACCCGTGTTGTTGGCTAACTTTACTGAAGCCTTGTTGCCCTGGGCTTGATAAAGATAGACCGCTTGACCTTTGCCGATTGTGGTTGCTTCAGCATTGACCACATAAGCCAAGAGACTCTGACCGATTTGGCCTTTGACGTTTCCGCCAACCATTCCCAGTTGAGCAGTGCCCGTTGCAGGGTTCCACCACATCCGACCTACCTGTGCAGTGACTCCGTTTGCTACGTTCCAATCAACGTAATCCGCGACGGAGATGCCGCCGGTGATGCCGCCCAAAGAGATGATGTCGGTGTTAGCACCAGAAGCGGCCGCCCCGAGGTTAGTCCTTGCGCCAGCCGCAGTCGTAGCTCCAGTTCCGCCTTCAGAGACTTGAACCTGATCGCCCGTAAGCGAGAAAGCCCCAGTAGCACTTAGCGTAGCTACAGCGACAGAACCGCCAGTGATGGCAACCGAGTTCGCCGCCTGGAGAGACAGGCTTCCTAAACCGAGATTAGTTCTTGCTGTGGCCGCATCCGTAGCGCCCGTACCACCCGAGGCGACAGGCACTGTGTTCAGCGATATCACCGATCCCGCGATGTTGATCGGAGACGTACCAGAATAAGCCGAATAGCCCACAGGACCGAGCGTTTGGGTCGTACCGTCTGAGTAGGTCACCACCCAGTTGATATTCGCTCCTGAGCCCGTTTGAGCGATGTTGCTGACGCCGCGGCCTGCAACACCTCGGTCAATCGTGACAGTTACATCCTGCCCGCTGACGGTTACTTCGTAACTCATGTGTTCACCACCCCGTCAGAACGCACAAGGAACATAAGGAAGATGATCACATCCTCCGCAGGGCTTGTGCCAGCAGGAAAACTGATCTTGATCCGGCCTGTAAAACAAGCGCAATCTTGATCGTTGATCTCAAGATCAGGATCACCAACCAGCACCCAGGTTGTGTCATCAATCGCAACCGTGAACGTACCAGCCGCATCCACGCGATTGGAGATCGTCAAGTTGATGGGAGTCGGCGTCGGCGTGTAGTCGCTCAGGTCAAACGACAGGCCTCTACGGGTATCCTGGAGATTTGAGACGACTCGGCGAACAATCTGAGCGTCTATCGTGCAACCAGTGAGATTGGTTGCAGTGCCGTTGTTCTTAATGGACAGATTCCAATAAATCTTCTGCTGGTAAACCAACTCAGAAGACAGAATCTGATTGTTGAACCCTGAGACTTGGTTCAGGGTGTTCTGGGAGAAAACTGCCATCCCGGTACTCCGGTTAACCGCCACCTACAGACTTGCAGGCCAGCGAGGCTGATTGATTCTATTGCCTTGATCTGATCAAGTCAACGAAGTGCCAAAGGTCTTCTTGTCGGAAGACTCCAGCAGGCTTGTTAGGTGCCCATGATGGATTGGCACTCATCAATTCTGTGTAGTCTAGCTGATCGGCTTTTATTAATTCTCCAGTCATGGAGTTTGTTTGCCCAGGCGTATCACATACAACATAAGACTCATAAGTCTGAGATGGAAACGGTTGAAAAACTCCATTAACGACTTGTCCCTTGCCAACCAATAATCTGACAAATGAATTTACGTTGTGCTCAAAAGAAATGATGTCTTCAGTAACTGTTTGCTCTGGAATGGTTTGTGTTCTCATGTTGTCCTCTTAAACGTAGCCAGGGAACCAAACGACATCACCGTCATTGGTTGACACTTTGATCCAAGCAGCACGATTGTTTGGATCAGTTGGTGCAGTATTATTATTTACATAGTAAAGATATTTTCCATTAGTAGTTCCTGATGCAATTTCCACAAATGCCGAGGCGTGTTTTCCATCTAACTGATCTGCGTTTAGGTTAGTGACCAATGTTGTATTGGTCATCGTCATTGGGCCTTCAACAGAAAGCGCGGTGCCTGAACCTGTGTTTTTAGCTACAACTCCAATCGCGGCAGATGTTGTTGCTATACCCTGGACACCAACACTTGCTCCAGAACTATTCGTATAACCATAAACACCAAAACTTACACCAGTTGTCTTGGATTGGCCCAAAACTCCAATGTCAGCGGTTCCTGTTGCATTGGCCTTCATCGCCATAGTCAATGCAAATGCTGTGCTTGTATTACCAGTAAATTCACCCGCGCCGTTACAGTAGACATTTCCCGTAACGGTCATTGCCGACCCATCCCAAGTCAAAGATTGAGATGTAGAACCGATTGAGAACTTATATGCAGCACCTGAATAACCAAGGAAGAAACCAGTTCCTGTGTTGTATGCGGTCTGGCCGCCCTTGATGTGGCCTGACGTATTAATAGTCAGAGCATCTTGAACCGTCAAAGCTCCGGTGTTCACCGTGATGGCAGAAAGCGATCCAACCTTCAGAGTAGACAGGTAAGGCACATTCCAAACCGTGTTACCTGTTACTGGATCATAAACGCCATCGCTTTGATAAACAGATTGACCAGCAATAATAGTCGGCGCAGTCGCAACCCAGTTTTGATTTACACCACCAATAGTCGCGCCCCAAGAACCAGCAGGGGGAAAACTTGTGCTTCCTGATGTAGTGATGGTTGTCGGACTTGAACTTAGAGTCGTTAGGTCTGTTGATGTATAGCAAATACGCGATGATGCGCCATTAGTCCCATTTGTTCCGTTAGTCCCATTGGTGCCGTTAGTTCCATTGGTGCCGTTGGTGCCAGAATATCCTCTGGCAGTAATTGATGCACTTGTCCAATTAAATGATGTGGTTGAATTTGTTGCTGTGTCAGTAATAAATACTGTTGCGCCCCACAATGTAAAACCGACAGACGGGGATGTGCCTGGAGTCAGCGTCCAACCACCTGAAGGCGCTGAACCAAAAGCACCCGTGCTCCATGTATAAGTTGCGGAGCCTGATGGTCCAGAAGGAATACTTACAGCCCACTGATATACGGTTGGTTCAGCAGATTGCGTTGCATTGGCTCCGTTAACTCCATTAGTCCCGTTAGTGCCATTAGTTCCTGCGTATCCAACAATATATGCTGTACTTGTAGACCAAGTTACCGTGGAGGTTGCTGTTGTATTAGTATCAGAATAAATCTGTTGACAAGCATATAAGTTTTGTCCAGCAGGTCCAACTCCAGGCGTTTGAGTCCATCCATTTAAGGTTGGATTTGTGAAAGTGCCAGTTGCCCATGTATAAGTAGAACTTCCAGACGGAAATACAGTTGGTGTAGTAGCTGCCCATTGATAAACTTCTAATTGTGCAGTTCGAACTCCATTTGTTCCATTTGTGCCGTTGGTTCCATTAGTTCCGTTAGTACCATTTGTGCCATTTGTTCCTGCATATCCAACTACGTTTGCAGTAGATGTTGTCCAACTTACCGTAGAAGTTGAAGATGTTCCAGTGTCAGAATAAAGTTGAACGCATGAATAAAGAGTTTGACCTGGACTTCCTGATCCAGGATTTTGAACCCAACTATTTGGAGTAGATGGCGCAGTAAAAGAGCCTGTTGCCCATGTGTATGCACTTGTTCCAGATGGAAATGTCGATGGAGTGCTATTCGCCCATTGATAAACCGTTAATTGAGCAGTTCTAGTTCCATTTGAACCATTAGTTCCGTTTGTTCCATTTGTACCATTTGTTCCGGCGGCACCGACAACCAATGCTGTGGTCGTAGACCAAGTTACGGTAGAAGTTGCTGTTGTAGCGTTGTCGGAATAGTCTTGGATTACGCTATACAACGTCTGCCCAGAAGAGCCAGAGCCAGGATTTTGCAACCATCCATTTGCAGTACCTGGGGCTGTAAATCCTCCCGTTGCCCAGGTATATGTACTGGTTCCAGCAGGGAAAGCAGACGGAGGACTAGATGCCCATTGGAACAACTGCAACTTTGCTGTTCTAATTCCGTTCGTCCCCGGCGCTCCGTTGTCTACAAAAATGAATTGCAACGAAGAAGCAGAATATTGAGCGACATTACCTGCTGGGTCTTTGTATCGAACAGGAACAGTCAAGACCGCTGGAGTGCTTGTCATTGCCGTGGGAGTTCCCCACTGAGCGTAAGTGCCTCCGTCTGTAATGGCCCCTAGAGTCAAGCCACCAGAAGTTGTGATGTCTGTATTTCCAGTTGTGTCACTGGCTCCAATTCGCCAAGTATTCTCAATAAAAGACAGATCACCATCATCTTGTGCAGTTACAAATTCAACTCCGCCAGCACTGGTTGACCCATAAAGCCTTGGGTTAATTCCAGTAAACGAAGGTGTCCCACTTGTACGAGATACAGAAATAGCACCTGGGGCAAAGGTAGCGACAAAAGAAGATGCCGCTATGGTTGCCCAAGAGAATTTGGCGGAAATAGTGGATAGTTGAGATGAGCCATATTCGTTAGAAACACTGAACGCAAAATAGTAATCATCAGTGCCAAGTATTACGTCAGTGAATTTAATGGCAGCACCAGGACTAAATGGCAAAGAATTTGGAGAAAGTTGTGTAGCCCAAATCTTCCAATCAGTCTGAGTGGGAGATGCTACTGTCGTATAGAAAAGACTTATAGATGTGACTCTGCCAGAAGAAGGAAGCTGGCAAGAGACACTGAACGTAGGAGGATTATTTGCTGGAAGCTCATCAGCAAATACTGGGGCCGACAAAGATGGGAAATAGAAAACAGAAGCGATTGATGAGTTAGGAGCAGGAGAGAATTGGGTAATGCTCCCGTCGTCATAGACTCCAGAGTTGTACTCACTAGCCTCAATCCTAGCCCCTAGGTTGCCATCAGGAAGAGAGGCTTCTTGTACCTTGGTAACTCGGAATGGTTTTGCTGACCAACCGTAGTCTGTATTAGTTACGGAGATCACATCTCCCGCGTCTACCTGAATACCAGTGTAAGCAGTAGAGAAGGAAACAATCAGGTCTTCTCTGGCCTGCTCAAGAATACGATTAGCCAAATAGGTGGCCTGGACAGAATCATTAACCAGATCAAAACTGGTTGAGTATTTGTTTACTGGCTCATTAGGATATAGAAGTCCAGCAGGCGTCTGAAGGAAAACATACTCGGGTTGGTCTTTGTTGTCCTTGAATGGGAATGAAACTTCGATCTGGTTAATAGAAGACGCCAGATCAACAACAGAGACTTTGATCTCTCCGATGATGTTGGAGTCATTGAAAGCAAAACTTGTCGATTCTGCTTTGTTGATTACTGGTGCCCACTGACCGGTAGAGGCTTGGTAGGACAGCCAAGAATCAGACGCAGTAAGAATCTTGTCTACGTTTTCTAGTACCGATCTTCCGGTATCAATGACGCCATTAACGCGATACCTCGCTTGGGTAGCGGAGCCTCCACCAGAGGGCGTATAGGAGATCGTAGCGTCCGAGTAGGTGTTTAGAGCGTTGCAGGCAGTCGTATTGACTGAAGCCGCAGGAACAGCCCCTCCGTAGGTTGTAGAGGTCAGGTAGTCATAAAGCGCATCCCCAGGCTTTGCAACACCAGTTCCGTTCAGTGCGTGTTTGACCTTGAAGGTGACAGGCTGAAGAGAGGTAGTCCCAGCGTCTCGGTTGTAGATGAGCTTGACGATGGCAAACGCCAGACCATTCATCTGCCTAGTGCCGGTCCAACGCAGGCCAGAAGCGATGTCGCTCCCACCCATAAAAGTAGAAGGAGAGGTGCCAGTGACGTTGGTGATTACGCCAGCAGTAGTCGAGGTGTAGAGGTTGATGTAAAGGTTTCCAGAAACCTTTGTATCTACGTTTCCATCACCATCAGTCAGAGATATAACTTTAGTTGGATCAGTGCCATCAAAAGCTACAAGCCGATCACCATAATAGAACTTCGTCCGGTCATAAGTAAACTGTCCGTTAGGCGAGATATTGGAAATCGCCAGGACGTAGTACATCGTTTTTTGATCTGTGGACAGCACTGCATCCACAAACGTACCACCCATCCAGGCGTCACCATAAACGACTGGGATTGAGTTAGTAGAACTTGGAGGTACTTGCTGCCTTACTCCGCTATCCGTTTGATCCGGGGACTTCTGACCAAATACTCGCGTGATGATGTAAGACGCAGCAAAGTTGATCGCAAATGTGGCTACAGCAAGAGCAACCCCAGTAAGTTGCGCCCCAATCGCTGCCAATACTACTGATGCTGGCATGTCTTATTCCTTAACGAATGTCGTTTCGATCTTCTTAAAGCCTGGAAGACTATGCACAGAACTTGTGTGCATGAGCGATGCACATACGATGTCCGCACGTTTTTCTCGGATCAGTTCTTCCGAGTGCTTCACAAACTCAAAGAATAATCTTCCACCGATTGTGCCCTGTCTGTATTCAGGATGAACCCACCAAGCGACTTCTTTGATCTCTGCGACCTGTGGGCACCAGAAGTTAGGCGTAATGATGGCAGCTAACATGCCTCGCATCTGATCATCCAGTAGGACAAATCCTCTTCCGATGATCAAAGATTCAATCAAGGCTTTTACATAGTCATCGTTCTGTACTTTAGTGTCTCTAAGCGCATCAATAGGCGACTCGCTGGCGTACCTACGCATCATCTCTGTACAGGCAGGTACGTCAAACTTAGACGCAAATCGGATCATGGTTGCTCTCTAAAGTCTGGCGTCAACTTGTCTTCGCCAGGAGTAGAGACACCACCAGTTTTAGGAGGTGCTCCAAAGTCAAAGTATTGATTGGAGATAGCAGCAACCCTGTTCATGGATGTATCACTTGGATAGAAGAACTGCCAAGACTTCTGGTTAGTCCTAAGTCCCGCAATGCGGTTCTCAAGCACCTTCCTCATGGAAGTGCAGGAGATAGTACAAGTAGCTACTCTAGTCCTGGCCTGATCGTTGAAGTCCTCAGAGATACCTACAGAGTTGATGATCCCTGTGTATCTCTTGAAGAACTGAGTTGACGGGCTGGTAATGATCTGGTTGTTTGAGTCTAGGAAGCCTCGCCAGATTTCTACGGTGGAGCCTTTGATATTAGAAGACAGGATCAAGCCTACGTTGGTAGGGTCAATACCCGTCAGACTAATAGTGATGTCGTCGGATGTGCTTTTGATGTCTTGAGGAATGTCCCCAAGTTGAAGCAGCATCCCAAGGTTAGAGAAAGTGATGCCACTAACCGTGATAGGTGCCGCGGCGTTGCAGAATGAGTAAGTCGTCGTTACTGGATTGCTAATCTGAAGCCTGACAAACTCAGCGTGTCTTATATTTGCGCTCGAAAGCGCGTTCATTGTCGTACTCATGGAGCCACGTTCTCCCTAAACACAAAAGGACCGTCCCAGTTCACGAAAGCACCATTGGTCATTGGAGTCAGAGTGTATGTCGGGCACTGCTCTGCGTACACAGGAAAACTCACCGCAGAGCCGACAGCGGTCAGTGTTCCCGTAGAAGGTGTACCAATCACAGGCCGATGGATCGTCGCGTTCACAGTGGCCGCGCCGCCCCTTAGAACGTCCGCAGTGATCTTGTAAACGTAAGACCCTAGTTGGATGAAGTCTCCCGCCGCCAAGACGACTACAGAGCTTCCTACAGCAGGCAGGTTACCGATAGAGATCGTCGTTGCGTTAGCCGCGGGCACAGAAGCCAAAGTCAGCGCCGCCGCCTGGGCACCAGATAGTCCACCGCGATAAGCAGTAAACCAAGAAAGATTGCTGCTAGAAAAAGTGATGTTTGCAGCAGTTTGACGGTCAAGGTTGTCAATCGTCTGGATAACATCTCGGACCTGTGGGTAGTACAGATAGTTATGCGGGACGATGGTGAACACCCAAGGCACAGCGGTGAGGTACTGAGCAGTCCTGATCTGTCCGCCTCTAGAAACTTGCTGGCCGACAGTACGCCGGTTATTCACAGTCATTGACTGCTGAATATCGACTATCGATTGAAACGACATTATGCGCGTCCTCTTCCAATGGCAAGCGACTTGTTAGCGTAGGCATTAGCCGCCCACACCGCAGTGCTGCTGCCCATGATCCTATCCTCAAAACTCTTTACGTCAATCGCTTGGATGTTGTAGTTGTTAATAACCTGAGAACCACCAACAGAGGATAGAGCGTTATTTGGAACAATAGTCCCAGATGTGCGAGGCACAAACATCTCTGGTCCCTTCTCTCCAACCATGTAGGAAGTCCCCGCGCTAACAGCGCCTCCAGAAGCTCGAGGAATAAGCCCAGAACCTCCGGTGATAGTTCCGCCGCTGGCCGAACCAAATGAGAACCCCATAGACCTCAAGAAAGAGTTGAACAGCATCGTTGCCGAGGCTTTCAACTGGATCAGGATCAAATCTTGGATGATCGACCTAGCCAAGTCCTTAAACGATAGCTTTCCAGTACGAACAAAGTTCTCTAAAGCTTTCTCCATGTTACCGAACACAGCATCATAGACACGCTGGGTGGCCTTCAGAGAGTCCTGCATAGAGATGAACATCTCTTGCATTCCTTGGTTCCTTCGAGCCTGGGAGACCAATAGATCGCGCTTCTCAGGGCTAAGATCAGGATTAGCCATGATCTCTGCAATCTTTTTCTGGGTATCCAACTCCAGCATGGCAATCTGAAGCGCCTTATCAGAGGCTCCAATCAAAGAACCTTTGAGTTGCAATTTCTGCATCTCGTACTCAAGGCTTTCCTTTTCTGCCTGCCCAGCCTGAACCAACTGGTTGTAAATCTGATCCCTACGAGATTGCTCTTGAGCAAGATCATTCATGGCTTCATCAGCAAGTTTCTGACGGTCGGCCATTTCATCTGCGTAACGCTTCTTTGCCAGTTCACGAATTTGGTTTTGCTTTTCCTGCTCAATTTGAATTAGTTGTTGAGCAAGTAGCTTTGCATTTTGCTCGGCAAATACATCAGCTTCTGCTTGATTTTTCTTTGCCATTTCATTTCTGGCAAGGAATATCTTTTCTTGAGCATTCAACTCAATAGTCATCATGTCATTCGCAGTCATCCTGCGAAGATCATATTGATTCTTGACTATTGCTTGATCAATCTCAAACGCCAGTTGTCGGCGTTTTTCGCCAAACTTAACTTCATCGTTAATTGCTTGCGTATCTTGTTGTGACTTCTTTGCAGCGGCTTCACCGGCCTGCATCTTGTCAAGGATTGCTTGACGCTTAGATACAAACTCCTGAAAGCTCTGCAACAGTTTCCCGTAATAAACAGAGTCAGGATTGGCTTTATTAAGTTGGTTTGCAGCAGCAGTGATGAACTGGTTTATCTGATCCAGTTGCTCTTCAAGCGTTTGTGGCCGACCTATATTAAGCAGCGCATTCCAAGCCGCACTAGCTGCGTTCTTAAGTTTTGTCCATGCGCCCTCAAGAGTTCCAACTTGGCGCTCTTGGTCTTGAAGTTTCTTATTCAGCGCATCAGCAGCAACCTTGGCCGCTTCTTGAGCCTTGCCTTGCTTATCAAGCAGAACAATGTGCTTGTATTGCTCAAGCGTGAGGAAATTCATCCTGTCATTGAGCGACTTAATAGAGGACGCGCCGCCATCAAAAGCAGGGATTAGTTTCTGTGCAACCTCAGTAGCCGTTTCACCAGACAACTTCGTGACGTTGGCAATAGCCTGGGCTACAGAGCCCATAGATTGATCTGTGAACTTCCCAGACTTAACCAACTCCATCAAAATGTCTTTGGTCTTGCCAATAGACAAGTTGGTCTTTGTACTGACCGTGTCGGCCAAATCAAGAAAGGTCTTTTGCGTCAGGTTTGCGTAATTACCCGTCAGGATCAACTGATCTCTGAGTTCTGCCGAATCTCTTGCGCCTTGATAAAACGCAACACCCAAAACACCAACAGTCGCGGCCAATCCTCCCATTGCGACCCGCATCGGGGTCAGCATGGTTGCAATGGCTTTGAACATATTGCCCACGCCACCAAACTGATCCTTCAACTGACCACCCTGCTGGAGCAGAGCAATCATGGCGTTTTGGCCTGATGCGATCTGGGTTACAAGGTCGGTAGTTTGGTAGGTAATGGCAAGTTTTTGCTGCTCAGACAGAACCCCCATCGTGCGCTTGCCAGCAGCGGCTACTTCGTCATAAGCCTTAGCCTGGGCAAGAAGTTGCTGCTGAAGAGCAGGAGCCGCGTTCTTGAATCTTCCCGCGGCAAT
>Ga0315902_10011858_pt1 | contig 11407 bp, 10 predicted proteins | sample LakEriMetagenome_9_FD_203523 | JGI IMG/M metagenome (GOLD analysis project Ga0315902, IMG submission 203523) | Freshwater fungal communities from buoy surface, Lake Erie, Ohio, United States - Buoy 12 MA117 | ecosystem: Environmental > Aquatic > Freshwater > Lake > Lake biofilm | place: USA...
TCAGCGCCTCTCCGGGGCTGTTGACCTGAACATTCAGTACATCTTTTTGATTACAAATGGCTCGTACCAAACTTAAAGCGAGCGTTACGCTTGAAGCTCCCTGAGTCTCGCAGATCAAATTGATTGTATTCATCGTTCACAAATCCCTCTGGTTGTCTGATTTGTGTCGATTTTGAAAATTCAGTTCAATAAATCATGAAAAACAAGCATTGTGGTCAGCAATTGCCCTTTTTGGCCTGGCCAGGTGGACAGAAGCCGCCACCATGACCACCGCCATTGGGATCAATAACCACAGAGCCTGACGGCGTGTAAAGTGCACAACTGCTCAACACGACGATGAGAGACAACACAGAGACTACTTTTTTCATGAAATTTCCTGCTTGTAGTGAGTTCATCGAACCAAGTGCTTGGCGCGCACAATATACCAAGTTCAATGGGTTAATTGATACTCCACTTAACGGGTATGCGTTAGCTGTGTTGACTGAAAAGCAGAGTTAACTATTTGTGGACCTTAAACCTGGGGTACGGGACGACCGGTCAGTTCGAAATAGCCGAAACCCAGAAGGCCTAAAAAGAACGCGGCTATGGGGGGAATAACAATTAACCAAAAATAAACCCATGACAACACAAACCAGTAACGTGGGCTGTCCTGGCGCAAATCATAAGCCTTTCTGCGGCGGGCAAACCAGTTGCAGGCCGTCAGTTGGGCGATCCACAAAGTAAGGTAGTAGCGAAATGGAAAATGATTAAACAACTCGTCGTCCCCATCATTGAAGTGAGGCTGGCGAAAGTACTTGGTCACAATGTGCTTGGGTACTGCGTACGACAAAAGAAACGTAGCAACCGGGAGGGATAGGCAGGTGTAAACCGCGTAAATTAAACCATAGTGCGATATCAGTGAAACCAAATAATCGAACGTCAATTGCACCACCTATTTAAAATTCTTCCGTCCTTCAAATTCAGGAAATCACCATTGACCTGAAATCTCCAATTCAACAGGGCTTCACCAACGGCTTTACCCCCATACGCACTACCCGCACTAATCACAATTGCCCCAACCCATCCGACTGGTGTTGCCATTGACGCAACAGCAATACCGACAGCAGCGCCTGTTAATAACGAACCCGCAAAGCCACCAATTTCCTTGTACGCGGTTTGCACTTTATCCGTTTGTGGAGTTGCCGACAGCTTTTGGCATGTCAAAGCCCCATCCACCAACACCAAAGCAGCGCCACCAAACTTAGCTGCACCAGCCACCTGTTTAATTCGCTCGGCTGCGCTAATGGTGATTGGATCGGGCCGCAGGCTGTTTGGCACTCCGTTAAATAATGCATCTTTTGTGCCTACACCATTGAATAAAAAACGTTGTGTTGGCCCAAGCCGCCCCTTGATGCGCTTTACCACTTCATCCATTCGGGCATCGTAGTGGTGAAGAATATCCCCACCCCGCCCTGTTTTCAGCAGGCTGGCTTTTTCATTGGCCCAGCGGTTGAAGCTGAGAATGTCACCGTGCAAATGCCGACCTGTCAAGGTGCCGGCTGTGGCGGAACCAATTCCAAGCCCGGTGCCAATGTGCCCCATTACTTCGTTGAAACCCAATACAAAACGCATGGCCTCTACTTCCACAGCGCTGCGGGGAACAATCGTTTCCAAATGCCGCTTTGACCCGGCAAGGCTTGCTTTTTCAACATTCAATTTGGCAAGCAACGCGCTTTGTTGGCTTGCACCCAAGGCACCGCCACGTTGAAGTTGCAAATCAGCCAAATAAATTGCCTTTTGCTGCAAAGGCCTGTGTGCTGCAAATATTTCCGGGTTCAAGGCAAGGTGAAGTGCCACCACTTCTTTTAACAACGGATCAGCCAGGCCAATGCCATACACCTTGCAAAGGGTTTGGGTTAATGAATCATTGGGCTCAGGAAGCCACAAACCAAGTCCTGACGCGTGAATACCGGGAATCGCAGAGGAAGACATGAATAAAATTTCATCAAATTTTCATATGTCTGCAAGCTTAAAAGTTTTCTGCTTTGTTGCCAAAATTGGCGTATTCAGCACACTCTTTGTGGGTAATGGAGAGGAATTCAAACGCATCTACAGACTCAAATACTTTATTTACATAAACAATTTTTGACGAATACAATCAAATTCACCCCCTCTAAAAGCAACACATCAGTTGGCGCAGGAAGATATTTGGTGAATCAAATTGAACGAGTTTATAAAATTGATCGCTTGTTACAAGCCAAGCCCCGATCGGCAATTGAACTTCAGGATGAACTAGAAGTTTCACCCGCAACCCTGAAAAGAGACCTGGAATACATGCGCAGCCGGTTGTATGCGCCAATTGTGTTTGACCGCTCAATTGCCGCCTACAAACTGGATAACTCCCTGCCCGAATCGCACCGATACGCCTTACCCGGCATGTGGTTTTCGGCAGCGGAAATTCATGCACTGCTTGCCTTGCAACACCTGATTCACGAACTTGAACCCAGCGGTTTCATGCAGCCCCACATTCAACCGCTGGCGGCAAGACTGGAAAAGCTGCTGGACGATCAAAAAACAACCAGCGAAACCATTCGAAAGCGCATACACATTATTGGCCTTGGTAAACGCATTCAAAACCCTACCTTCTTTGAAAAAATAGGTTTCTCACTGATCAACCGGTTGCGCTTAAAAATTCGCTACCGGGCACGCAGCACTGCTGAAACCACGCAACGAGAAATATCGCCGCTTCGGCTAATCCACTATCGTGAAAACTGGTACCTGGACGCATGGTGCCATACACGAAATGCAGTTCGAAACTTTTCAGTGGATGCAATTGAACAACTGGAAATACTCGAAATACCCGCCATCCACATTGAACTTGACCCGGCTGAAACCTCGTTTGGAAAAGGGTATGGCATTTTTTCAGGTAAAGAAATCAAAACAGCAAAACTACGCTTCAGCCCCATACGGGCTCGCTGGGTGGCCAATGAACAATGGCACCCCCACCAAAATGGGTCCTTTGACGAAACAGGACACTTTGTTTTAGAACTGCCCTATGCTGACCCCCGTGAATTGACCATGGACATATTGAAACACGGGCCAGACTGCGAAGTAATTCACCCCCCAGAGCTTCGAAAACACGTGTTTGAGCAAATTAAAGCGATGCAAAAAAAATATTCTGGGTGAAAGTTGCAGGATCATGCTGTGAGCTTTTGAAAATATAAAGTACTTGCAATAAATAAAACGTTTTAGAAATGAACCACATCGCGCACATCAATACATCCGCAGAAGGCCAAGCTTCTGAACACCTCTTGGCAGATCATCTTAAAAAGGTATCTGCCTTGGCTGGCATATTTGCGCGTGAGTTCAACAGCCAGGAATGGGCAAGTTTGGCTGGGCTTTGGCATGACCTTGGCAAGTATCGAATAGGATTTCAGCGATACATCAGGCAACAGAATATGCATGACGCAGAGCAAGCCCATATTGAAAACAAAGTTGCAGGCAAAGAAAAAACTCACTCAGCTGCGGGCGCATTGTGGGGCATCCAAAAACTTCCAAAGCCTTTTGGCAACATTTTGGCTTATCTGATTGCAAGCCATCACGCCGGGTTGTACGACTGGACAGATTTGGAGCAAAGACTGAACTCCACCGATAGTCAAAAAGAATTGCAGGAAGCACTAGAAGCAAAAATTCCAAATGAAATCCTTGAAGCAGCCCTTTTCACTCCAGATGGCAAAACAATTCCGGGCAAAAGTGCCGGATTTTCCCTATGGGTCAGAATGCTTTTTTCATGCTTGGTTGACGCTGACTTTCTGGATACCGAATCTTTTTTTGACAGCAGGTTAACAACTCGCAGGCAAGGTTTCCCACACTTGAAAGACATGCTAAGCGCGTTTGATACATACATGCATGAAAAATCCGCACACGCACCCGCAACTCAGGTGAATACAATAAGAGCCCAAATTCTTCACCAATGTAGAGAAAAAGCCAAAATGCCGACTGGGTTTTTCTCGTTGGACGTACCGACAGGCGGTGGAAAAACATTATCCAGCTTGGCTTTTGCGCTTGAGCATGCAAAAAATCACGGAAAAAAGCGAATCATCTACGCAATACCATACACAAGCATTATTGAACAGACAGCTGACGTATTCCGCGACGTATTTAGATCATTAGGAGAAGATGTTTTAATTGAACATCATAGCCAAGCTGAAAGTGAACCTGAACTAGAAACAGCCAAAAGTCGCTTGGCCTGCGAGAACTGGGATGCCCCTTTGGTAGTGACCACCAACGTGCAACTCTTTGAATCTCTATTTGCAGCAAAAACATCGAGATGCAGAAAACTGCATAATTTAGTGGACAGCATAATTATTCTGGACGAGGCACAGCAACTGCCAACACAATTTCTGCAACCAATTTTGGATTGCTTGAATTTGCTTGTTAAGCATTATGGTGTCAGTGTCGTATTGTGCACAGCCACACAGCCAACGCTCAGCAGTACTACTTACTTTGATGCACGAAAAAATCTCAATGGTTTGGAGAATGTCCGGGAAATCATTGACCACCCAGATGAATTGCACAAATCTTTGAAACGCGTGTCGGTGGAGTTGCCACCGTCATGGCAAACCATCACCTCTTGGGAAAGCGTAGCGTCTTCTTTAATTAAAGAACAACAGGTGCTTTGTATTGTCAACACACGGAATTCTGCAAAAGAATTGTTTAAGCTGATGCCTCAAGGTACCTTGCATTTATCAACCCGCCTCTGTGGTGCACACAGAGCTGAAATAATTGAGCAAATTAAATACAGATTGAATTCAAAGACGAATTCACACGCGCACCAACCTTTGAGAGTAATTAGCACCCAACTTGTTGAAGCCGGAGTTGATTTGGACTTTCCTGTTGTTTGGAGAGCACTTGCAGGCCTTGATTCGATCGCACAAGCAGCAGGGCGCTGCAACCGAGAAGGTAAACTAAACAAATTGGGGCAAGTAGTTGTTTTCATTCCACCCGCCGCCATTCCAGCAGGGGATCTTTTAACGGCGGCAAACGCCTGTAAAGATGTTCTTGAACCAAACGAGCAAAATCCACTTTCCAGAGAAATTTTCAAGAAATACTTCACTCACTTTTATTTCAACAGTGACACCGATGCAAAAAAAATTTGCGAGCTATTGAAGATCTCCGAAAACCACAAACTCTCTGTTCAGTTTAGAACGGCAGCAGAAGCTTTTAAGCTAATTGATGATAACGGTGCCAGTGTGGTTGTGTGGTATGAGCCAAAACGCGAAGAAATCAAGAAGTTGCTGAGTACTTTAAAGAAAGATGGACCACAACGATGGCTGATGAGAAAACTTCAAAGATACATGGTGACAGTCAGACAAGACGAAGCCAAACGATTATTTCAACGTGGTGAAGTCGAGTTACCAATGCCAGGTCTTTATGTTCAGGCCGTTGATGGAATTTATGATCCGAACCTGGGCTTGATGATGGATGAAATACCCCGAGATCCAAAAAATTACATCTGTTAAAAACCAGATAAAAAGCCTCACCACAAATTAAAAAAACACTTCCATTCAAAAGAGCTGAAAATGAAAGACTATTGCCTACAAGTAGAAGGTCCTTTTGCGTGTTTTACACGACCAGAAATGAAAGTTGAACGGGTATCGTATGAAGTAATAACACCCTCCTCTGCTCGCTCAATTTTTGAAGCCATTCTCTGGAAACCGGCGATTCGCTGGCGAGTACACACAATCGAAATTCTCAAACCGATCAGCTGGATCAACCTCCGACGCAATGAAGTTAGTACTGTACTTTCGACCAGAAATGTATTGGAAGCAATGAATGCTGGTTACGGTCAATTAAGAAGCTACATTGAAGAAGATCGCCAACAGCGAGCTGCACTATTTCTGCGAAACGTAGCCTATCGAATTCATGCCCATATGGAACTTACCACGACTGAAGCGCAGAAGAATCCCACCAAGTATTATGAAATGTTTGAACGACGCGCAGTCAAGGGTCAATGCGTAAATCAACCCTACTTGGGTTGCAGGGAATTCTCCGCCTCGTTTCGATTAATTCAGAATGGCGAATCTGTTGTGCCCAGAATTCAAGAGAGTCGCCGACTGGGCTATATGCTCCATGATCTCGACTTCAGCAATCCAAACGACCCTCAACCGAGGTTTTTTGAAGCCGAATTACGCGATGGCATCTTGCATGTTCCTAACTTTGAGGACACCTACGCATGATGATTCTCCAATCGCTAAACGACTTTTACATCCGAAAATGCAACGCAAAAGATCCAAAAGATCGTTTGCCAGAATTTGGTGTTGAGTTGAAGGAAATTCCCTTCATCATCTCGATCACGACAAATGGTGAATTTGTTGAACTAATCGACGCACGCTGGCAAGACGGCAAAAAAAAGGTTGGAAAAAAAGAACTAGTGCCACAAGGAGTTAAGCGCGCCAGCAATATCTCAGCTAATTTGTTGTGGGACACATTGGAATACGCTCTAGGCGTAGACACAAGAGGAAAGCCAGAAAGGGTTGCTGAACAACACGCTGCTTTCATCAAAAGAATAAATGGCTTATCAGCAGAAGCACTCAAAAATGAAGGGGCTCAGGCTGTTCTCAAATTTCTCGCCAACAACCCCATCGAAAGAATGGAGTCTCATTCTTTATGGCCAGAAATGGTTGAAAACAATCCAGTCATCACATTCAAGATAAAAGGTGAATTGGGCTTGATCTGCCAAGCACCAGAAATCGTTCGCGCAGTTGTAAATACCGACAGCGACACAGAGGAAAATCCAGTTGCAATGTGCCTGATCACAGGAAAAAAAGCACCTGTGCAACGTCTACACACATCCATTAAAGGTGTTTGGGGAGCGCAGACATCAGGTGCAAACATCGTTTCATTTAATGCAAGGGCCTTTGAGTCTTACGGCAAAACTGAGCGACAAGGAGAAAATGCTCCTGTCAGCGAGCAAGCTGAATTTGCCTATACGACTGCGCTTAATTATTTACTAGACAAAAACAATCGACAGCGTACTCAAATCGGAGACGCATCCACTGTTTTTTGGGCTGACAAAAAAGACGACATTGAGACAAGTATCGTTGATATTTTCGGCGAAAAAAGTGAAGACAATCCAACCGCTGGTATCGACAAACTTAAACAAATGTATGAAGCGGTACAACAGGGAAAATGGGTAAATACCGATGATGACAACCGTCTTCATGTTTTGGGACTTTCGCCAAACGCGGCAAGAATCAGTATTCGGTTTTACTATTGCTTGACCCTTCGAGAGCTTGCAGAAAGAGTCACCAGCTACTTCGACGATTTGAAACTACGTGGGGGAAATTTCGATCCTGAATTCCCATCATTATTCAGGCTACTCACAGCCAGCGCATTACAGGGAAAGGCAGACAATATTCCACCAAACCTTGCTGGCTCAATTGTTCAGGCAATTTTTTCAGGTCCCAACAGTCCATTTCCAACTCTTTGGTTAAACACAACAGTGAACAGATGCCGCGCCGAACAGAACGTGACCTACTTGAGGGCAGCGTCAATCAAGGCTTGTTTAAATCGCCAAATTCGTCGACAAATCAACTTGCATGAACAGGAGTTCCAACCAATGCTTGATCCAAATAATAAAAATGTAGCGTATCGCTTAGGGAGGCTATTCGCGGTACTGGAAAAAATTCAATATGATGCGAACCCGAACTTAAACTCAACCATTCGCGACAGGTATTACAACGCTGCATCCACTACACCAGTCACAGTGTTTACCACACTGCTTCGGTTAAAAAATGCTCATCTCAAACAACTTACAGAAAACCCGAAGGGTTGGCATGAGAAAAATATTGGAGAAATCATGAGTTCAATAGATGATTTTCCAAATCACCTCACGCTGTCTGATCAAGGTCGTTTTGCATTGGGTTACTACCATCAACGCCAGCATTTTTTCACAAAAAATGAACAATCAACAACCGCAAAAATAATCACAGAAGGAATTGAATAATGAATTTGAACAATCGTTACGATTTTGTATTGCTCTTCGACGTGAAAGATGGAAACCCAAATGGTGATCCTGATGCAGGCAACCTACCGCGACTGGATGCAGAATCTGGACATGGTCTTGTAACAGATGTTTCCCTGAAAAGAAAAATTCGTAACTTTGTAAGTTTGATCAAAGAACAAGATGAGCGAGTGCCAGAGGCGGGAGAAAAGCGTTTTGAAATTTACGTACGCGAAAAAGCAATCTTGAATCACCAAAACAATCGCGCATATTCAGCATTAGGTTTTGCATCAACTCCCGAAGATGCCGCTACGGACAATCCAGAAAAGAAAAAACCGGGCAAAGAAAAACGCAAAGGCAGCGCTGAGGAAGTCGAAAAAGCTCGGGCATGGATGTGTCAAAACTTTTTTGATGTACGTGCTTTCGGTGCAGTCATGTCAACGGGTGTCAATTGTGGGCAAGTCCGCGGACCTGTTCAGCTTACGTTTGCTAGGTCAGTTGAACCAATCGTTTCACTTGAACATTCAATCACTCGTATGGCCGTTGCTACTGAAGCAGAAGCTGAAAAGCAACAAGGCGACAACCGTACCATGGGCCGTAAACATACAGTCCCTTATGGGATTTATATGGCACACGGCTTTGTATCTTCATTTTTGGCTAAGCAAACAGGATTTGGTGAAGACGATTTTGAATTACTACTCCAGTCGCTTGAACAAATGTTTGAACATGACCGATCAGCGGCCAGAGGCGAAATGTCAACGCGGGGGCTTTACATTTTCAAACACGATTCTGAATTAGGGAATGCCCACGCACATTCACTTTTTGATCGAATTCAAGTCAAAAGAAAATCAGGCGTCGATGTACCTCGTTCATTCTCAGACTTTGATGTGCTTGTTAACGAAAAAGACATGCCCTCGGGAGTTCAGCTTATCAAGCGAGTAGGATAAGGTTTGAAAGACCCAATCGCCATCTCCGCCCTTCAACACTGGTGCTATTGCCCGCGCCAGTGCGGGCTTATTCACCTGGAACAAGTGTTTGCTGAAAATGTGTTCACACTGCGAGGCCAAGCGGTTCATTCTCGCGTGGACAAGCAAGGGCAAGTTGATACCCGCGAAGGTCTTCGAGTAGCCCGCGCTTTGCCAATTTGGAGCGAACAACTGAACCTGATTGGCAAAGCGGATGTGGTGGAGTATTTACCTGACGGAACCCCCTACCCTGTTGAGTACAAACTTGGTTCACGCAACAAGGCCAAGGAAATTGCAAAGTGCGATGAACTACAACTTGCGGCGCAAGCCATGTGCCTGGAAGAAATGACAGGCCTGCCAGTGAATGAAGGTGCTATTTTTTATTCAAAAACGAAGCGTCGGAAAGTGGTGGAAATAAGTAATGAATTACGCGACTCGGTGCGGGAAACAACGAACGCAATTCAAACGATGCTGGAACGTGGAAAGTTACCTGCACCTACCCCCTTTGCAGAGCGATGCGAAGCATGCTCACTATCAGATATTTGCCAACCGCAAATTATTCGGCAAATGGACGCTGACCGCTCAACGTATCGAAATCTCTTCGATCCAAATGAATGAGGGATACAAGCAATGCAATTACTCAATACATTGTATGTGACCCTGCCAGACACCTACTTGTGCCTAGAAAACCATACCCTTCGAATTGAAGTAGACGGGACCTTGAAATTACAAGTGCCACTACACCACTTGTGTAGTGTTGTTTGTTTTGGACACGTCAGTTTATCTGCTCCATTGATGCACAGACTTGCAGAAGAAAATATTACATTGGTATTGCTGGATTTCAACGGCAGATTCAAAGCCAGGCTTGAAGGCAAAACTACCGGGAATGTATTGCTTCGACATGCACAGCACCAGCAATATGACAACCCTGATTTTGCGCTTGAATTTGCCAAGGCAATTGTTGCCGGAAAAATAAAAAATTCACGGTATGTTTTGCAGCGTGGTGCCAGGGATTCAAACGATCAAAATGATATTACCGTTTTACAACGAGGTGTAGACGACTTGGCCGCAAGCCTCAGAAGCGTTCCAACGGCTATGACTTTAGATGAACTACGTGGAACAGAAGGTGATGCTGCAAAAAAATACTTCTCGTGTATCAACAGCCTTATCAAGAAAGAGATTCGTTCAGAATTTTTCATGGATGGGCGATCCCGAAGACCGCCCCGAGATCGTTTCAATGCCCTGCTCTCCTTTATTTATTCAATGTGGATGAACGATTGCCGTTCTGCAATTGAAGCTGTTGGGCTTGACCCGCAACTCGGTTTTCTGCATACGATGAGGCCTGGCAGAGCAGCACTGGCTTTGGACTTGCAAGAAGAGTTCAGACCGTTGGCGGATCGCCTGGCATTAAGCTTGATTAACAGAGGACAAATTCGACACAACGATTTTATTGAAAATGACGGTACATCTTTTACGCTGAAAGACGAAGCTCGAAAGGCGGTTGTTGTGGCCTACCAAGAAAGAAAACAAGAAAACTTAACCCACCCGCTGTTAGCGCAACCAATACCCTTGGGAATTGCGCCGATGATTCAGTCTCGAATAATTACCAGAACTATTCGGGGTGAAACTGCTGGTTATTTGCCATTTCTGTTGAAATGAGCAGCTTTCTGATCATCGTTTGTTACGATGTAAACACCGAAACACGAGCGGGAAGAAGACGGCTTCGCCGAGTTGCCAAGGTATGCGAAAGTACAGGGCAGCGTGTTCAGAAGTCCGTATTTGAATGCCAAGTCACGTTAATGCAATTCGAAGAGCTTGAACGCAAATTACTCGCCGAAATCGAACTGACCGAAGATTGCCTGCGTTTATATCGATTGCCAAACACTAGGGGCTGTGAAGTTCGAGAATATGGCAAGTTCAAAGCAACTGACTTCGAATCTCCATTGGTATTATAATTACTCTGTATCGCGAACCTCTAGTTGTTAGCATTTCGCCAAGAGGTTCGCGCAAATCCTAAATTTCTGATTTGAAAGAGAAATTTTGCAATGATCAAATTGGTTTTTCCAGTTATCACCAATTCCGTGTGGATGTTCGCGCAAAGCAGACATTTTCAGGTGAAAGATCAACGCACTACACGCGGAGCGTCGCGCGCCCTTTACAGGGTGCGCGTGGATTGAAACTTGTCACTTGGCCTGGGTGATGAACGGCCACCCGTCGCGCGCCCTTTACAGAGTGCGCGTGGATTGAAACACCACGGCGCTGCAGAATGCCCTGGGTCCACCGGTCGCGCGCCCTTTACAGGGTGCGCGTGGATTGAAACAAGCTGTAGCCACCACTAATTGTGCGGCCAAGGCTGGTCGCGCGCCCTTTACAGGGTGCGCGTGGATTGAAACTCGAATGTAGTGGCGCACCATGTCGGTGGTGATGGTCGCGCGCCCTTTACAGGGTTCGCGTGGAT
>Ga0315902_10011860_pt1 | contig 11403 bp, 10 predicted proteins | sample LakEriMetagenome_9_FD_203523 | JGI IMG/M metagenome (GOLD analysis project Ga0315902, IMG submission 203523) | Freshwater fungal communities from buoy surface, Lake Erie, Ohio, United States - Buoy 12 MA117 | ecosystem: Environmental > Aquatic > Freshwater > Lake > Lake biofilm | place: USA...
TACTAAACGCAATTGGAATCCCATACTCTCCATTTCGTCACTATTTTAAAAATGCCGGGGAGATTAAAAAATTCACATTACTCTTCCCAAGGATTCCAAAGTACTGGAAAACCTTTCACCTGGTGGAAAAAGCTGGCGCTGGAAGCTTCCGCGTAAGAGATATCACACGAAACGACATAGGCGTATATCATATTGAATTAACCTAATAAAACTATATAAGTATGAAAACCACTTTTGAAATCCGCTCTTTATTTGACAAACTAATTCAAGAATTACCTGAAAAAACTAGGCAAGAACTTTCCGTACGCTATAATTATAGTAGCATACTACATGGCACAATTGATGTTATCATTGAAAGAGGAAACCAGTGCATGGCGCTTGGTAGATTCCGTACCGTTTCTGAAGAGAGCCCCAGCGATTTTTGTGAGCGCTTTCGCCAAGCCATGGGCTACCCGGATGACACTTGGTACTTATTTGACTACGACGGGAAAAATATGGTAATTAATGACCTGAGCCTAAGTGAACCAGTGGATGAATTTCCTGCTACACTTGAAGAGGGGCTACGCCGTTTAATTACCACCCCCGATGAATGGCATGCTGATCAAAAGAAGTTTCAGGAAATGAAACAGTTTCTTGAAGCAGTACGCCACCTCATTGATGAGGAATCGCTCAATAACTCTGTAAACTAATAATCATGAATACAATTAAACAACTCCTCACTGAAGTGAACTCCATCGGCTTCTGGGGACGTATTTTCGGATGGGGACGTGTAAAAAACCTTATCGCCACAGCTATGGCAGAGCTGGAAGTATTACTTGACCGCGCTAGTCGCTATGACAACTCGATAAAACAGCTAGAGGAAGAGTTAACCGTAACTAAAACTGAAAATCGCGGTAAAACTGAACAACTGATAGGGTTAGAAAAAGCAAAGGCAGGATCAGATGCTGAATTATCAAGGCTAAGAGAAGAAGCATCCAAACTTAGACAAGACAATGCAGTCATGCGAAGTGAGGAGGCCCAACGAATTAAAGAACGTGACCAGGCTGTAAACAATCTAGCAAAGTTTCAAGACAAGATTCAGCGTGATCAAGATGCGTTTGTAGCAGCTCAAGCTCAAAAAGAAATAGATAGGCTTGAGAACATGAAAGCCACATGGGCGAAACATCAAATTGGTACAGCAGAGCGCATTAAATCGCTTTGTCAAAAACATACTATACAGTATTTGAAAGATGTGCCCTTCAAAGGTGAGCCTGACAACACTGTATTTATTTGTGATGAATACATCGTTTTTGATGCAAAAAGTCCAGCTGGTGACGACCTTGGGAATTTCCCAACTTATTTAAAATCACAAGCCGAGAAGGCCATCAAATATGCCAAACAAGAAGGTGTAAAAAAAGACATCTATTTTGTTGTGCCTTCTAACACACTTGAGCACCTATCACAGTTTGTATACCCCCATGCCGACCACGATGTATATATTATATCTGCTGATTCGCTTGAACCAATACTTCTCAGCCTTCAAAAAATTGAGGAGTATGAGTTTGCCAAAGAACTTAGTCCTGATCAACGAGCCAATATTTGCAGAGTAATTGGGCGTTTTGCACACCTGGCCAAACGTAGGGTGCAAGTAGATAACTACTTTGCCACACAGACCATTGAGCTTGCCTATGCCTGTGAGAATTACCTACCGGAGGAAATTATGAATGAGGTAAAGGAGTACGAAAAAGCCGAGAAGCTCAATCCCCCGCAAGAGAAGCGCGTTAAGAATATCCCCGTAGGAGATATTGAAAAAGACACTAAAAAAGTCCAACGGGAAGCAGAAGGCAGAGGTGTTAATATTGACGCTGAAGCAGTTTCAAAAAAAATTGATGATACCCCCCTCCATAAGGAATAACTTATGGAGGGCTAAATTATTTGATTATCTTAAATTTAGTTACATGAAAAAATTTAAACTTGTCGTGGACACGCACTTTCCAAAGCCTAACCCAAAAGAGAAGCAATTAAAGGAACTTATCAATGGAAGAAAGCCTAAAAATGCAAAAGAGAAGAAAATAGTTAAAGAGTTAGTAGAGATGAAAAAGAAAGGACAGATACCATATATACCGAGTGATTTATAAAACATTGAACTCCCTCTCCAAATCCCGATTTCTCTCCGGTTGTCAATGTGAGAAAAAAGCTTTTCTTTGACGCCCATAGAAAAGACCTAAAGACACCAACTACTGAAGCCAAGCAAGCAGTATTTGACACAGGCCACATTGTGGGTGCCTTAGCACAACAGGTATATCCTTGAGAAAAGTAGGCCATGTTTATATAAATCTGAACTAAACCAATGGGAAGATGTTGGCTAGTTCGTTTATGGAAATGTATTCATTTAAAGTTAATTCTTTCATCCCCTAATGAGCAAGAAGATGGATTTAAAGTAATATTTCGTATAAGTGTATACTCGTATATTTCAACTCAATAAATTCATCATGGAAAAATAATTGGATATGTATATTATTTAAATCAGGTCTTACGAAATAAAAATCATCTGACGACTTTAAGGTAAATTGAGAAAGTTCATCCGTAAATAAAGTAAATATAAACAATCGCAAACAGCTTCAATTAACATTTAAACTATCCATAAAGAAGAAAAATAAGCGTGCATGAGTAAAACTTTAGTAGTTAAAATGTCCCAAATGGAACAATATGACCCAACCAATAGAAGAATTATATGGGAGGATGCAAATATTGGGAGATGGCAAAATACTTACAGCAAAATGAATATTGGTGATTATGTAATTTTTAATACTAATCGAAAAAAATTTCTTGTAGGCAGTATTTCGGAACTAAATACGAATACAAATATTCACTGTATAAATATTGAAGAAATAAATATTGAAAATGACAATTTCTTGCGAATAAATGCTTCGTATCCAGAATCGATAAATAGACTAAAAGCAACATTTGCGCCATTCATTCATCCAAAAGATATTAATATTGATGAAATAATAAGAGAAGCAAATCAAAATAATTTAATAAACTTTTACATTTTCAGAGACGAATCAAGTTTTAATAAGTCAAAAGAATTTCTCAAAATAAACGATAGAATTACATTACTGAACAATGGCAAATTCAGTGAGATTAAAATTTATGATGGTGAAACTCTGACTTTGGCGCCTACCTATATAAACGAAAGATTTCGAGTTTTCGATTTATCAATCGACGAAATGATTGAAATAAATAGAACAACAGTTAGAAAAAATTCAATAAGAAAAACAAATCGTTCAAATAATATAGAAAGACTTAAACTAATTCAAAAAGAACTAATAAATAATGGCTTCTTTAAATTTAATACATTTTTCACATACAATGATACTTTACTTAATAACTTAGTTTATAAAGATGTAAAAAATAAAATATTGTCCGAAATTTCTTTACTTGAAAATGAGAATGTATATAAAATCTCAATGAGTCCTAAAGATATAAATGATGATATCTATGAAATGTTTTTACAACAAGGCTTTATAGTAGTCCATCGTGATACATTAAAAATGGCAGGCTCCTCATTATCACAAGGCCACTTTTTTTCAGACGAAATTAAAATCAACGACTATTTTTATCTATCAAGAGGAAATTTATATTTTGAGTTGATAGGGAAAATTACTAGTGATGCCGAACCATGTAGTAATTCTGAGTGGCGTAATAAAGGTTGGGTACAACGATCATTTGAGATTATTAAAGAATCTTTTTCTGATAACCAATATAAAAACGTAAAAAAATGGTGGACGCCAAACTTCAACTCTACATGCATCCAAATTCCAAAAAATGAAATTGTTTTAGCAAATAGCTTAATATTCGAACCATTTTTTGGAATCAAATTCACTCAAGGCTTACCACCAATTAAAAATAATAATCAAATGAATAATCAAAATAATAGCCTAAATCAAATACTATACGGCCCTCCTGGAACAGGAAAGACATATAACTCAATAAATAAAGCCATTTCAATTACTAATCCAGCATTCGCAAATTGGCAGAAAAGAGAGGATGTAAAAAATGAATATGACCGCCTTGTAAAAGATAACAAAATTCTTTTTACAACATTTCATCAAAGTATGAGTTATGAGGATTTTATTGAAGGAATAAAGCCTAATCAAATTGAAAATAGAGATACATTGAGTTATGAAATAAAAGCTGGTATATTCAAAATAGCTTGTGCTAGGGCCGCATATTTATGTCACAAAAAACATATCCAGGCAAAAGGTGGCAGTATGGCTACTTATAAATTTGATGATTTATATAACTCTTTTATTGAGTCAATTAAACCCTCTATTCGAAATAATCAATATCCAACATACAAAACGATTACCGGGAAAGATGTCGAAATTTTTGAAGTAAACTCTCAAGGATCAATCAGAGCTCGCGCTAAGGGTTCAAAAGCTACCCAAGTAGCCCCACTAACCCAAGAAAACATCGAAAAATTATATAATAAATATAAAAACATATCAGACATTGATAACTTATCACAAATCAGAGAAGCTGTTCAAGTTAGCCCAAGGAGCACTGAATTTTATGCAGTATTTGGAGGCATAAAAAAATTTGAAGAAAATTATATGCCAGATAACACCATAGATGAAGAAGAGGTCTCAATAGACACAATGGAAGATGAAGATAAGGTCAAAAAATTTACTGCAGGAATATATAATGATGCAATAATACAATTTGGAAAAGAAGCTGAGGCAGTTGTTTTAATACTTGATGAAATAAACCGAGGTAATGTTTCACAAATATTTGGTGAACTTATTACATTAATTGAGGATGACAAAAGAATTGGCAGACCCGAATGTTTAGAAGTAATTTTGCCTTACAGCAAATCAAAATTTGCTATTCCACCTAATTTATTTTTGGTGGGGACAATGAATACCGCTGACAGAAGCGTTGAGGCATTAGACACTGCTTTGAGGAGAAGATTCGCTTTTGAAGAATTGCCACCAAAATATGATTTAAATGAACTTCAATACTCTTATGGAGGAGTTAAAGGCCATGAAATTCTACAAACTATAAATAAAAGAATAGAAAAACTGTTAGACAAAGATCATTTAATAGGCCACTCCTACTTCATATTAAAGAATAGCGAAAATGTTGAAATTAAACTTAAAAATTCGTTTTATAAAAATATCATCCCGTTACTACAAGAATACTTCTTTGGCGATTTTGGCAAAATAGGACTTGTTCTAGGACAAGGTTTTGTGAATTTAAAAAATTGGGATGAAAAATCAGATTCATTTGCCGAATTTGATCACGAAAGTTCAGGCGATTTTGAAAGTAAAAGTATATACCAAATTATTGATTACAGAGCACCATCAGACTACGAAATAAATAAAGTAAAAATGAATTTTGAAAAAGCGATAAAACTATTAATGAAAATAGACATTGCCTAAACAAACTACCATAACTACATTTGAACATCAGATTTTACGCACAGGTAAGGGAGAAATGGGCTTAACAAATGATCAATTAAAATCCCTACAATCCTATTACGGAAATGGCGTACCATACTTTTCATTAACCCATAATGGTGTTCAATTTAATGAGTACGTAGGAGTAATACAAGTAGGTGAAACACTAATAGAGGTCCTACCAAAAGCAGATAAATATTCCAATGACAAAGAAGCATGGCGAACTCTGCTTATAGGAATGATAAGAGCAATATCGAGTTTTGAAATTAGATCTACAAGTCAGGCAGCTTTAAAAGTAAAGCCAAACACGATACTTGATTTATATTTTGAATTATTTATTAATGAAATCGAGTATTTGCAACATAGTGGTTTACTAAAAAAATATCATAAAAAAGAGGGAAATAATACTTCCCTGAAAGGCAACATACTATTCTCAAAACAAATTCAAAAAAACATAATACACCAAGAGTTTTTTTTTACTAGACACACAACTTATGACGTTATTCATTCTTTACATAAAATAATTTTCAAAACAATTGTATTATTGAGACGAATTAATACCAACCCTGCACTAAATAGTAGAATCAGCGCCCTACTATTGAATTTTCCTGTTATGCCAGATATCAATGTATCTGAGGGTCTTTTTAATAAAATTGTTCTAAATAGGAAATCATACGCCTATAAAAAAGCAATTGAAATTGGTAAAATGATATTACTACAATATCATCCAGATGTAAAAAAAGGTAAAAACGACGTTTTAGCATTGATGTTTGACATGAATAAATTATGGGAACAATTTGTATATGTAAGTTTGAAGAAAAAACTAAAAAATCATACAATAAAAAAACATATCAGCAAAAGTTTTTGGAAACCAGATGTTGGTCGCAAAACTATGATGGAGCCAGATATAATTATTAAAAATGATCGTAACGAATTTTTTGTTCTAGACACAAAATGGAAAAACATTAATAATCATAGCCCCTCATCTGATGATTTAAGACAATTATATGTTTATCAACATTACTATTATGCCAAAAAAGTCGCACTAGTATATCCAGGTAATTTCGAAAACAGAAACGGACTATACTTTGATCGAAATAATACCTTATCGGATAAGTTATGCTCAATTATTACATTAGAAGAAAATAAAAATATAAAGGGATGGCAAGTTGATATTGCAAAAAAAATAGACACCTGGACAAATGAGTAGTGAATTTTGATTATGTAAATTTAAAAAAATCTAGCGTCGATAAAATTTAAATAGAGCCAGGCTCAATAATTAAAAGAATAAAAAACTAAATGATTTATTCACAATAGAAAAAATATAAAATTATTAATAGAGATTGGATAGAATATAACAAAATGGTAAATATCTCCAAATCCCGCTTTCTCTCCGGCTATCAATGTGAAAAGAAGCTTTTCTTTGACGCCTATAGAAAAGATCTAAAGCCACCAATTACCGAAGCCAAGCAAGCAGTATTTGACACAGGCCACACGGTGGGTGCCTTAGCACAACAGGTATATCCAGGTGGTAAGGATGCAAACGAGGACATCAACGGAAACTGGAATATTGCGATTAATAGGACCAAGCAGTGGCTTACCGAGGGTATCCAAACTATTTATGAGGCAACTTTCAGTATACCCGGAGGATTTGCAGCTTTAGACATATTACATCACCAAAACGGAGAACGCTGGGCAATAGAAGTTAAAAGTAGTGGTTCGATCAAAGACTATTACATTACTGATGCATCTTATCAATACTATGTCATGAAACAAGCTGGATTTACCCCCGATAAAATGTTTCTGATGTATATAGATAAAGACTACATCAAAAAAGGTAAGATTAACCCACAACATCTCTTTAAGCTTGAGGACATCACTGAAAAGGTTATTGAAAATCAAGATGCGGTAGAAAAAAAGCAATCTCAACTTCTGGCTATGCTTAATGCCAAGGTTGAGCCAACATGTGAAATTGGAAAGCACTGCGAAGAACCTTTTGAATGCGATTATATGCAGCACTGTTGGAGTCATCTTCCTGACAATAATGTCTTAGAAATATACTCCCACAGGGGAAAAGGCTGGGACCTTTATCAGAAGGGCATACATTTCATTACAGATATTCCTGAAGATGTCTTTGCAAATGCAAGGCAACAGGTACAAATAACAGGTACTAAAAGTAATGCTCTACAAATTGATCAGCAAAGCATAAAGGAGTTTATAAGCTCATTTTCCGCTCCCCTCTACTTTTTTGACTTTGAGACCATCAACCCCACCCTGCCAGTTTTGGATGGTACCAATCCATTTCAGCAAGTCCCATTTCAGTACTCCCTTCATATTACAGACATCGAGGGACAAATAACCAATCACCGTGAGTTTTTAGCCCATCCTGAAGACTTTAGAAATGAGGGGGCTGTGGATCCAAGGCGTAAACTACTTGATCAGCTAAAAAAAGATATACCATCAAAGGGTACAATTATAGCTTACTATGCAAGCTTTGAAATCTCAAGACTAAAAGAGCTTGCAGAGGCTTTTCCAGAAGAGAAAGAGTACATCGACTCTTTGATTGCAAGGGTGGTAGATTTACTTGACCCCTTCAAAGCAGGCTGGTATTTTGCACCCAGCATGAAAGGAAGTAATTCGATAAAATCGGTATTACCTGCAATAGATCCAAATTACTCATATAAAGACCTCGAAATAACGAATGGCACTGATGCAAGTGGCATATATCTATCGATGATCAAAAATCAGTTTACAGGTGATTACGAGTTAACAAGAAAAAACCTACTCGAATATTGTAAAAGAGATAGTGAAGGAATGGTGGTTATATACAAGCACCTAAAAAACTTATAGGTAAATAAATAAAATAATACTCACTACCGGCGTATACATAAAATATAATCGATAGCAATCGTGTGACTATCAGTATCCATAATAGTCACTTTTGGTGAAAAACAAGTTTGTAAACTGAAGTATACTCATGTATACACATGTTTACACCCGTATACAAATGATAGAAATATCATCAATTATCGTAGCTTATATCGATGTTTTATTTATATAAAGACTCCAATGCCTTCGAGAACTGCCTATGATTAATCATGATATAAGAAATTACTGTTACAATATTCACGGTAACAATCGAAGGTGAACTCAAAATATCGAGTAATTCCTTGATTCCAGCTAAAGGCTGTTTTGAGATATCATCCAAATTAATAACCCCGATTTTTACATTTTCATCGATATATAACACCTGTGTTTGTTTGAGTAGCATGGTGGAAAGAAGCAAACTTGAAAAAGGGCTGAACTGCGTATCCGCAAAAAATTCATTGTCAACAGGTATAGGCTGAAACTTATTTTTTATAATAAGTCCAGAAGCTTTTGCGTTTTCTACAAAGTTGGGAGTAATCTCTTTTAGCTGCTCAACATCAATGATCGATAATATCTCATTTAAAAAGGTTGCAGAAAAAAGGTGCTCTTTGATGCTTTTTAGTTTTTCTATGCCAACTCCCTGCTGTCTTAGGGTATACAAAACCCTCAGCCAACATAGTTCTATAAAGCTATACTTGTTCCAGAACTTGCTTCCTGAGTCAATTTTAGTACGGTAAGGTAAAAGCCCGAGTTTTTTCCACTTAAATAACTGCTGCCGCTCGATTCCGATTTCAGCTTTTGTTATGGTCAAATTACGCTTTGAAAAAATACTGATGTACTTGATGAAACTGGTTTGATCCGTTTCAAGCAACTCTACATATCGGTTGTAATTAAAGCCTTTACCTATATCGATTGCCTCCATTTGTCCCTTTATAGGGACAAATATAGAATATAAGTTTAAATATTATGATAATTACTATTATATATCGGAATAATAATTGTAAGGTTTGTATAATCAAAAAATGATTGTAATATATTGATTTTCAAATATTTTAAAATTCATACTGTATTTATTTATAATAAATATTCTTTTCGTATGGATAATTTTTGTATCTTTATAGTTCACTTTAATTTACAAGGTGATGCAAGTGACGGCTACATATAATAAACGGTAGTCCCACTTGCTAGACACTTTGGTAACCATAAATGAAATAAAATGACTGGTGAGGTAATATCATTCAGAGTAGGACATGAACAACATGATGAAATTTTAGCCGAATGTGACAGGCTGGGCATAACTAAAACAGAGTACTTGCAACGAAAGCTAAGTACCGCTAAACACTTTGATAGAACAATTCGAACGATAAAAGGACAAATCAAAAGTGCCCTGCGTTCACTCAATTTATCTGATAATCCGAACGCAGCAATAAGACGTTTAGAAGAGCTAATTGATTGGTTAGAATAAAAAAATGAGTTATGATCAACAAAGGAAACTCGGATAACTCCGAATTATTAAAAGCCTACTTTGAACCACTAATAAGGGAATTGGTGGACGAAAAAGTGAACGAAAGGCTTGCTCAAATCAGGTTAAAAACAGAACCAGAGAGGCCTATCTTAATTGAAGAGGCAGCAAAAATGTTGGGTTATAGCGTAAGCCACATTTATACGCTGTGTAAGCAAAATAAGATCCCCTTTGTCAAAAAAGGCAGGTGGCTACATTTCTACGTATCCAAGCTAAATCAATGGTTGGAGAAGTGATAGGGTAGTAAAAAAAGATTTCGCTGAAACTATCAATTTAGCTTGTATCTCTGAGTTTCTGCCAAAATGAAGCATAATTCACTGATTATTATCTATTTGCGCCTTTACTGCTTAATAATAGTCTACTGATTAAAGATTTATGGAAAACAGTAAAGTAAACTACCCTGATTCTAGCTTAGTAAAAACCCGTAAAACAACAGATACCCACACAAAGAGACATTTTGAGCAAGCAGTGTATTTTTATTTTAGCTAAAGTGTGGTAATTTTTCTGAATACTGGAACAAGAAGTGAGGAAACAATTTGAAAAGAGTATAACAAAATTGACAAATGTACTTTTAAATGAAAATATTTGATTTAAACATTGAAAAAATTCTTGAAAACTGGGATGCAAAGCATGCAGTTAGAGAAATTATAGCAAATGCAATTGATGAACAAAATTTAACAGGCACTAGAGAACTAGAAATTTTCAAAGATAGTTTAGGCAAGTGGCATATTCGTGATTATGGCAGAGGATTGAAATATGAACATTTCACCCAAAATGAAAATGATGAAAAAATAAATCATGATGGTATCATTGGAAAATTCGGAATAGGATTAAAAGATGCCCTTGCCACTTTTGAGAGAAAAGGAATTGAAATAAAAATCTTTTCAAAATATGGAGATTTTACTTTGGGTAAAACGCAAAAGAATGGTTTTGATGATTTAATAACACTTCATGCATATATTTCTGATCCAAGCAATTCAACTCTAATTGGAACTGAATATGTTTTAAGCAACATCTCTGATTTTGATATTCAGCAGGCAAAGCGTTTATTTCTAAAATTCACAAATGAAAGAGTAATTGAAAAAACAAAGTATGGCGATGTGCTACAAAAAACAAATAACCATGGGAATATTTATATCAACGGTGTTTTGGTTGCTGTAGAAGAAAACTTTTTATTTAGCTACAATTTAACTGTTCTCAATGCAACAATCAAGAAAGCCATCAACAGGGAACGCACGAATGTTGGAAGAACAGCTTATGCGAATTCAGTAAAGCAGATTTTGCTTGAATGTTTAAGCGAAGAAATTGGTAACAAATTAAGTGAAGATCTTTCAAAATACAGTTATGGAAATTCACATGATGAATTAAAGTGGATAGATATTCAACAACATGCTGCAAATATTTTAAATAGTTACAAGAAAGTTGTCTTTGTTACTGCAGACGAGATTGAACGAGGAGCTGATTTAATTGATGAAGCAAGACAAGGAGGATCTAAAATTGTTGTAATTCCAACTACTCTGCGAGATAAAATCGCTGAAAATAATACCAAATCTGATGAATCTGAAAAAGTTA
>Ga0315902_10011863_pt1 | contig 11403 bp, 1 predicted proteins | sample LakEriMetagenome_9_FD_203523 | JGI IMG/M metagenome (GOLD analysis project Ga0315902, IMG submission 203523) | Freshwater fungal communities from buoy surface, Lake Erie, Ohio, United States - Buoy 12 MA117 | ecosystem: Environmental > Aquatic > Freshwater > Lake > Lake biofilm | place: USA...
GAGTCGTTCTTGGTAAGAAGGGCGCTGAGTATACGGATCGCGTCATCATATTGTCCCAGTCTCAAAAGCACATAGGCTTTGGAATCCATGAGGGCGGGTTTAGTGCCCACGAGTTCGATGGCTCGGTTGATCAGCGGCAAAGCTTCTTGGGAGTTGGCAGGGCTGTCGGCAAGGAGCATCGCTAGGTTATTTAGAGCGATCACATCGTTAGGGCGGTCTTGGACAATTTTTCTGAAGGTCTCGATGGCTTGAGATTCATTGGATCTCCAAATCCACAGGTCTGCTAAGGATTGGAGAATTTTCCGGTCGTCCTTTTGCGAAACGCTGTAGTCGACCAACTGCTTTTGGGCAGCAGAAATCAGATCTTCGTCGGTATCTCCTTTTCGAACCAAAAGTGAGAGCAGGACTGCTGACTCGCCGCTGGCTTCGGACTTGAGTCGATCCATCATGAGGCGAACCGCGTTGTTTCGAATGGTCTGGTCCTCGGTCAGCAAGATCGAGCGGATATAGTTAACACCCGCACGTTTATCGAGGTCATAGGCTTCTTTCAATAGCTTACGATTCTCCTCTTGCTCTTGGAGAATCTCCATCGCTTGTCCGGCTTGAACCAAGTAGCTGGCAAGCTTGGAGCGATCGGAAGAGCTGGCATGGATTTGTCGTTTTTCTTCCAGCCAGGCAAGAATCATGTTCTTCGCCCCTGCTTTATCCCCTTCAAGTTTCGCGATACGGGCTTTGAGTAGGATAGCCGGAAAGGCCGCTGCATCGATTGCTAGGAGTTTCTGAGATTCTTCGACTGCATCGAAGAACCGTTTTTGCCGGATCAAATAATCGGCATAGGTATAGATATATTCGGGCTTTGGAGAAGCGTTGGAGCTGACGAGCTTTAGCAATCTTCCGGCTGCTTGCAGGGTTTGCGTCATTTCGACTTCGCGACCGGTCACTGATTCGAAGATCCGAGCCGACCGCATGTACAGTGATGCGAGCTGAAAATAGTCTTCGTTGGTTCGCACACCAGGGAGTTCGGTGATGCGCTCGAGTAGATACTGGGCCTTTTGGAGGCTCTCAAGATCGTTTCGCTGGGAAAGCAGCATGACCTGCAATCGCATGTCCTCAGGGGACTTGGATTTTTCGCTAGGCGATAGAAGCTCAGCCACCTGCTGCCAATCTTCATCCAGGCTGCGGTTGGCTAGGAGTATCGCGAGGCTCCTTCTTGTCGCAGAATCTTCGGGATGCCTCTGAAGGGTTTCTCGGTAGCATTCGACGGCGTCCTGCAATCGATTCTCTTTCAAGTACAAACGAGCGATTCTTGTTCGCAATTCCAAATCGTTCGCACCCAGCGAAATCGCTTTCTGGTAGGCTTCGACGGCGATGTCGGCTTTAGCAAGCGACTCATGGATCTGACCGATCGCGACCCACTGCACACTCGGTTCGATCCCTTGGCTTTGCTGAATCTGATCCAAAACCGACTGCTGCCCCTGCGGATTCTTGGTCAACTGATAGAAGTTGAATCTCGCCATTAAAACCCGCAGGTCATCCGTCAAAGCCACCTCATCGGCTTTGTCGAACATCGACTCGGCTTTCTGGATATCCTCTTGGCGCTGCGAGTCAGGCTTGTTTCTTGACTGAAGTTCGATAACTTGTCCGAGCCAGATCCAGGCGATGGGATCCTTGGGCCGAATCTTCGTGACTGACTCTGCGGCTTGCAACTGATCCTGAGGCTTTTCGCCCGCAAGTTCCAGAGAAACGGCTGCCAGTTGCTGGGACGCGTAAGCTCGCTTCCCCAATCGTTCCAAGGCGATTCTAGCATCGGAGACCAGGCCTTGTCGGTACAGCAAGTTCACTAGCCGTTCATAGGTGTCCAGATCATTGTTTCCATAGGCGATGGCATAGTTGTACTCGCGAATCGCGCGCGAAAAATTGCCTTGGGACTCGTTGATAAGTCCAGCTAACAAATGGGTTTCGGGCCATTCTGGACGTTTGCGATCCAAGAAACCGACAAGATCTAAAAGTTCGATGGAGTTAATTTTCGCAGGATCGGTCGATTCGGACAACAAACGTCTGGCTTTAATATAGCGCCATTCGGTTCCCTCGGGACCTTCAAACTCCCTCAGGAGTTCCTCGACTGCCTTCAATTCACTCAAACGCGATTCAATTCGTTTTGACCTAAGTTCCGGATCTCTTTGTTCCTGCTCGCTTAGAACCAAGGGCTTTTTGAGAGTGGACCAAGCGAGCTTGCGAGCAACAAACCAACCTCCTTGTTTCAAGGTGCGGATGGCTTCGATGGCTTGTTCGAATCCCATTTTTCCAAGCTCCAAGCGGAGGGAAGCTTGCTTCAAAGTCGGACTTTCAGGTTGCTCCTTGAGCTTATTGCCCAGCAATTCCGTTGCAGCTTGAATGCTCCCGAGCGTAGCAAGCATCTCTGCTTTTTCGATCGCTGGGCTCTGTGATTCGGGAATCGAGAGAAGCTTTTGGCTGATTTTATCGAGGTATTCTTGTTGGTTCCATGCTCTCCAATGGATGATCGCGGTTCGAACCGGTTCGCTTTGAAACTCAAGCTTCTCGACGATCTGCCAGAGTTGCTCCCCGGCAGCCTCCGTCGCAGCAGCTTGAGCATCGAGAGGGGTTCGCATCAGGTTGCCATCGATTTGAAGAATCTCGAGCATCCAAGTACTTCGAAGGGAATCCGGGTTTAGCGAAATCAATCGTTTGATTTCAGAGATTCCTTTGTCAAAAGTAAACCAGTAATTCGAGTCTTGGCCACTTTGACGCTGGAGATCCAACACCGTATCGCATAATTTAATCCAATCGATCGCCTCTTTCGGTTCAACGAGCAACCACTGCTTGTAGGATTCCGTGGTTCGACCGGCCGATGACCAGGCCGTAGCGGCTTTGCGACGATAATCCATCGAGTACGGGACAAGCAGGATCGACTGCTCGTGAGCTGCGGCTGCACGATCGAACTGGCCCATTTGGCTATAGCAATCCCCTAGGACCGAATAGATCGAGGCTTGGTTGACCGCGTCGATGTCCTTACCACCAGCAAGCACTTCTGAGAGCGACTGAGTGGCCGCTTGAAACTCTCCGTTGGCGACGTAGTAACGAGACCAACACTCCAAACCTTGCCGACGAAACGAGAACTGTTCATTTCGATTCAAATAGGCCAGATCGGTCTGAATATCCTGGTCCATCGTCTTGAGCGACTCGAGTGCTTCTGTGATTCGATTAAGCCCCACAAGTGCACTGGAGATTTTGAAATCCAGGAGGCTGGTGCGTTCTGAGCAGACGCGTTTGGCATCTTTCCAAGTTTCGATGGCTTTGTTTGGATCCCCGAGCAGACCGTGAACATCTCCGATACTCAAGTGAGTTTCGGTGAGGTCAGGCTGAAGTTCACGAGCTGATTGAAAAAGCTCGAGGGATCGATTGAGAAATCCGGACCGTGATGATTTGTCGGACAATCCTGTAACGCGATTGGCTCGATCCAAATAGAGCCTGCCAGCGACCAGCAGTACCTTGGCATCCTTCGAACCCAAGCTCACTGCTTTTTCGATGTCCGACTCGGAGAGTCCTAGCTTGCTATCTCGTGAAGAGATTTCGTACTTGAGCAACCAAGCGTAGGGATCCTCGGGTAGGTCGTTGACCAAGCGTTCTACGATGCTTTGAGCCCGAGCCTTGAGGGCTTCCTGCGATTCGCTTGCAAGGAAAGATCCCTGGAGTTTTGACGGATCGCCTAAGCATGCGCCGACCAAAAGGCCGGCGATTTCGAGGCTCTTTGGGATTTCAATGTGACTTCTAACTAGCAAATCCACTGGAGGTATGCTGGCCAGGGAGGCGAACCAGTTGGGCACAGAGGCAAGGTTGCCCGAGGCGATCTCGGTCGTCCGACCATCCAGCCACAGTTGCACTCTGGCGATCGTGAAGTAGTGTTGCAACTCCAAGTCAGGTTCCGGGCCGACTAGACGGGTGATCTGATCGATCGTGTCTTCGTAGTTCCCGATCTCGGACATCCTTTTGATCAATCGTCGACGGATGGCAGGGATTTGGGACTCGAATTTCGAGTCTGATTGGCAGATCGCCAATGCGGCCATGTTCAGTCGTATTGAATTTTGGATTCCTTGAGCACCAGCGGCAAGTTCATCGGCGCAGAGAGCTTGCTGGAGCTTTCGAACTTGATCCTCTGGTTTGATCATGACCAAAGAATTGATCAGCGGGTAGGCTTCCGCGTAATGGCCTTGGGCGAGAAGATCCTCGACTTGTTTTTCAAGCCGCAGGGTCGAGGATGCCTGTTGGCGAGAGTGGATAAACAGAACCCCTAGGATCACCAGTAGGAGTGCTACCAGCGTGCCTAGGAGGAGGGGGTAGTTGAAGCGTGTTTGGTCACGTCCGTACAACTAGACTCTCCGTCGTCGGCGTCTTGCAGTTAGCCACATTCCACCCCCGAACAATCCCCAGGTGGCGATCGAAATCGGTTCAGGTGTGGTCGCAAAGATTTGTCCCTCATAGACGATGTTGTCTGACGTTTCCATGGTTGCACTAAACTTCAATGTCATGGTAAGGGATCCAATCACCGTGCTATTGTATTCAACAGGCCCAGGTATAAATGCGTAGAGGCCCTCACCTGCATCTGTCGTATCCACCGCACCACCGTTGAACAAGCCTGGGGTCAATTCAAAATCCTTAGGCGTCGTACTGATGCCGCCTCGGGCATCAATGGTATCAATCAACGCTTCATTTGCTGTTTCGTCACCCAACGACCTCACGGCCGTCCCTGAGGCTGAGTGATCGTAGAACCAACCTTGCCCCGCAAAATTCAAAGTTCGGGTAGCGGCGATCTCAATCGTAGCACTCGATCCAGAAGCCTTTGTGATGTTTGCGTAGACATTTAACTGTTCCCCACCAGCGGGTGCAGGTCCATCTATCGACGTAGAGTACGCAGTGAAGTTAGAATTGATTTCAAATCCACTACCAAGTAGTGTGTTGACTGATTCGACGCTATCTATAAAACTAATTCTTCCGATTGCCATGTCGCTGTCGCTGACAGTTACCAGTTTGCCGATCAGATTATTGTCGTCTGTGTCTGCAGAAGTGATTTCATAACCGGCAGTCTTGTTGTCGATCATGATTACTTCGATATCCGAACTGGTACTGGTGTCGATATAGAGCAACAGTCTAGCTTCCGCATGGCTAGAAAAAGCACCTATAGCTAACGCAAACCATGCGATCCCAACGTAAAAAGAACCAACTCTGTTCATTCGATCGAGCCTATCGATCGGCCCCATCCCATGGGACCGATCGGCTTTTTAAAGGGAACCAGACAAGTCCGTTTTTGCTGGCTGGAATACTTCTACATGGCTCGGAACAACCAACTAGACATCAAAATCTAGCGAGTCAACTTCTGTCGAGTCTATTAGAGACCGACCGCCATTTTTATTCAACCGAATAATCTTGCTTGCTCGGATTTTTTCGGTTTCTTCCAGATCGCTGAAAATCGCTGTCTGCTCGGCTTGATTTGTAACCGGGGCTTGGAATTCATTGCTCAAAACCACGTCCTTGGTTACTTCGAAACCACCTGCTTCCAATCGTTGCGAACCGGAAGGGCTCTGAGTTGCAGGCAGCGTCATCGGCACCAGATGGAACTGTGCCCCGGCGCGATCGACTCCCACACCGTAGAGTCCCGGTGACATCACCCACTCGAGCGATGCGAGCCGCTCCTTAAGGCTCATCTCGTCATTGATGATCTTACCCCCTGCGGTCAGGGACGTAATCTGGCTGACCCCGGTGTTAGTGGTGATCAGCGATTTCATCAGCGATACAGATTGACCCGTTGTGGTAAACGCACTTGACTGAAACCCTGAGGAAATCGTCCTTGTCGTGATAGTCCGATTGTTGTTGATTCGGCTACCAACAGCGGCTGTAGATTCGGTGGCCCCAGGCAACCCTTGATTGGACAAGCCCAAGGTCTCTCGGAATACAACACTAGTTCCAGCTTGATTCCCAGACAGTGGACTCGAAAGTCGGTTTGTCGTGACTGGAGTAGCTACGGATCCTGCGGAAACGAACCCTTGATCCGCAGCCTGGATTTCGATACTCGCAGCACGGGTGCTTTGCGTAGTCGACGAAATTCGAATGTCTGCCACTGAACCGGTTGTCACAGGCTTGCTGCGTGCATCAACCTTCACGACCGAGTACGACGGTAGGGCGCCTTCGTAGTAGATAATTCCAACGGAATTGTCCATGTCCTTGTGGGTTGTTGTCATCGGAAGAGTAATTGCTGCTCCTTGGGCATCGATCCCGATCTGGATAGTTACCGCTTGGCCTGCGTCCAAGTTGTCAACAACGATCACATTCCAACCCCGAGTTGCTGTGTTGATCCAATCATCAATTCGAATGAAGAATGTTGGTTGAACTGCATCTTGTCGATAGCGAATAGACGCAAGCGTTGCGACCGTTTGGTTTCCACCTCGCACTCCATCGGAATTGGAAACCTGAACATCTCGGCCAACATAGCGTATCGGAGTCGGATCTCCAGCGAAGGATTTCATACCGTCGGTACCTCGGAGGGGTACAAACCGTAATTTACTGACCCCGCCATCGACGATCACTGACCAAGTCCCCTGATTCGTGACAATCAATTCTTCTACCAAAAGGCCGGTCGTCGGGTTGAGGATCTTCAGATAGCTAGTGTCGATGGTATCGCCGAGAGTGTCGTTCGCAAGGACATCCAACGTTACCGACCCTGCATTCAAGGCCACATTGTCGACCGAATCGGCTTGAGTGACAGCACCATAGTCGACGTATAGCTTAGCCGTGTTTCGCGAATAGTTCACGCCACCATCAGGGCTGATCGCATAGTCAAGCGGAGTAGGATCGGTCTTCTGTCCAGCAACGGGTACAAACTGCACCCGACCACCTGTCAGAACGGTCCAAGTTCCTTGGGGAGTGGTGACTGTTGAAGATACCGTGGAGGCCGTCGGATTTAAACCGATCAGTTCCGAAATCGTCAAACCAGCTCGATTCGTGTCGTTGACCCGTACGTCGCTGAATGTAACGGCAGCAGGAATCGAGTTGTAGACCGTATTGGCTACCGCCAGCAATCGATCGTCATCTCTATAGTTGCTCGAAAGCACAGGCAAGTCGTTCCCAAAGTTTCCGTCGAAGACGACTCCGGACCCGTTGTCCAAGATCATCGTATCGGCACTGCCGCTCTTGTTGCCTTGCCCACTGGAGGTAGCAGTCAAGGTGAATCGTTCGCTGGTATCCAGCGCCGTTTCTTGTTCATCAGTGATGTTGACCCGAACATAGACAGTGCCTGTTCCGAGGGTTCCAGGTACCGTCGGCTTATTCGAGGAACTATACAGAGTCCAACTGGTTCCGTTGGTCGAGTACCACATCGGAGGAACATTCGGAGATGAACTTGGACTCAAAGTTGTTTCAATGTCCGTCACGTCCAAACTCAGCGTATCGCCCGCAGCAGCAACTACCTTGAACATCGCCCAAGTCGAACCTTCGTTGACCGGCGAATAACTCGTCACCGAGACACTCAAGTCGTTGTCCAAGTGCGTCGCATTTGTATCTGGACTTCCTGACGTAAAGTCTCCGGCGTACTTGAGACCGGTTCCATCATCGACAATCGAGGTAGACTCAGTATCGCTGATGCTGCTGTTGGTTCGCGAAGCTGCCGTAAGAGAGAAACTCTCAGAACCTTCGTACATCGAATCTGACTCAGACGTAATCGTCACTCGAACGTAAACGGTTCCCATATTCCCAGCACCGGCAGGTACCGTCGGGAAGCCGCCAGTCGCCGATGCGTTGAAGAGGGTCCAAGTTGTCCCGTCGAGTGAAAACTCGATCGTCGGCGTAACGAGCGTGGCTGTTCCATTGATGACGCTGAAGTTCAATGCATCTCCACTGGAAGCATCGACTTTGAACATCGCGTAAGTTGAAGCTTCGTTGACCGGACCATAGCCAGTAACCGATACCGACAAATCATTGTCCGGAGTGGCCGAGTTGTTCGCCGTGCCATCTGGATTGAAGACAATGCCATTTCCATCATCTCGGATCGTTGCGGCATCACTATTGGAAATCGGTGTGCCTTCCACTGTGATCGAAGCACTCAACGAGAATGTCTCTGGGCCTTCGTAAACCTTCGGACTATCATCGGTCGTTGGGACACTGACAAAGAAGACTGTTACATTCTGTGGTAAAGTGACCAAGTTACCGCTGATCGTCAGAGTCTGCTTGTTGTTCGAACCGTCGTAGTAGTAGGCTTCGGCGTAACTCGGCCCAAAGTCGCTTGACGAACTTGCAGAGCCTGGTGTCAGGCCGAGCGTTACGTTTGTACCGCTTACGCTCGTATTCGAGTCAAGCGAAATGCAGAAGATCGCGTTGCTTCCTTCGGATACATCGTTGAAGGCTTTCACGAGCAACGTACCCTTGACCTCATGGATCAAACTGACTGTAGCAGCACTGTAAACCGTGGTACCTCCGTTGCTCGATACGTTGGGGGTGGAACCTGAAGCGTCCGAAGGCCCAGTTGCAGTCGCTTCAGCGGACGACTTGGTCTCAATCAACCTAACCGACAGCGAAGTTGCATTGCCAGTGTAATTCGATGCCGGAACGAACCTTAGGGAGTCCGCTCCCAGCAGGACAAACGAGGAAGCATCCGTACTGTCGGGAAGATCACCGACGGTCGAACCGATCTTGTACTCCCAACGTCCCTTCGCTACGTCCTGAGTCAGGCCTTGAATCGCAACTCCGTAGAAGGAGTCTTGGGTATCACCGGTATCACGCGGATCGCTGAAATTGCCTGAGAACAACGAACTGACTGTTGCCCAAGCTGGGTCGGTGTCATTCTTAAAGACACTTGCAAGTGAAGCACTGCCGGTCGCCTCTGGCGCGTCGTTGACCGGAGCGATATTGATCGTCACGGTGTAGCTGTCTAGCGAATAAGCAGATCCATCGGAAACCTTAAATTCAAACTGCGTAAGCGGAGAACCAAACGCATTGGCCGGTGGCATGTAACGAAGCTTGGATGTACTTGAATTTCCTGTGAGCAAACTCGGAGCGATTTGTGCGCCAAGTGCCGATACCCAACCAGATCCGTTGTTGTACTCAAGGGTTCCGAGCGATGGTAGGCTCGTGATTTGAACCTCAGCAAGCGAATCGCCTTCCACATCCGAATAAGTACCAAAATCCGAAAGGTTGAAGTAGTACAGAGCATCCTCATCGGAGGTGATCGCATCGCCGCTCGAAATCGGCGGATCGTTGACCGGAGTGACGTTGATTGTCACTGTGTAACTGCTTACCGAGAAATCAACACCGTCAGAGACTTGGTACACGATCGTCGTGTAATCGTCACCGTTTTCGTCTTGAGCCGGGATGTAACGGAACTTGATCGATGCATCGGAGATCGCGTAGTCTCCGCCATTGGTGGTGATCGGTGTCCAGACGCCGCCTATGTTGTACTGCAAGGTTCCCTTGTCTGGACGTGTTACGATCTTGATCGTCGAGAACGGTTGGTTCTCGACATCGGAATAGTTACCGAAGTCTGCGGTGGTCAACGGGCGGACTTGGTCCTCATCGATGGTGATCGTATTGTTGGTTGATACTGGCGGATCGTTGACCGGGTTGACCGTATGGGTCAATGTCACCAACGCTGAGGAAATTTCGGTAGTGCCACTGTTCGTCGATGTGTCGACAATTGCACCGGCGGTCTTCGCGTTGGTCGTGGAGTTGCTGTTGTCTAGCAAACGCACGACCAGCGGTGTGGCCGGACCGTTGTAGTTCAGTGTTGGAACGAATCGGATACGATCAGTCGATCGCAAGAGAATTGCATTATTGCCCGTAACGGTCGCCAACTTCGGTGGATTGGCCGGCCATGAAGAATCGCTGGTATACTCCCAATAACCTCTCGAGGCATCTTGGGTATGAACTTGAACGGCAACACCTAGGAAGTTGTTGGCGTTGGATCCGCCGATGACTTGATCCTTGGCATCCGAGAAATTACCCGCAAAGAGATTCAAGACAGTCGAGCCCTGTGGATTCGTTGTGTCCTCATTGATCGCTGTTAGAGTAGCCGAACCACTGGCGACAGGGGCATCATTTACCGCAGATACGCTTTGCGAAAGAACAACGGTGCCACCAGAGATCGTCGTTGATCCACCGTTGGTCGATACATCGACGGTCGCTCCGGAGGTAATCGATCTTGGGGTTTCGAGCAGTCGCACTGTCAAAGTTGGAGCAGGACCGTTGAAGTCGGGCTTGGGCAAGAACCGAAGTCGATCTGTGCTCAGGAACGTTAGCGCACTGCTATCACCGCTAATCGAGGCACTGATGGTCGTCCAACTCGTTCCGCCGTCGGTCGAGTACTGCCATTCCCCCTTGGAACCCGCGCGGGTGTAGTTGGTAATGGCGATACCTGCGAGCGAGTTCGCGCTCGTACCTCCAGTCACTTGATCGGCTGAATCATTAAAGCGTGCCGAGAAGAGATTCGATACGGTATCTCCTGCAGGGTTGGTGCTATCTTCGTTGATCGATGCCAGAGTTGCTGCACCACTAGCAATCGGTGCGTCGTTGACGGCAGTGACCGAAGTCGAAAGGACTACTGTATCCGCTGAGAATCGGGTTTCGCCTCCGTTGCTGCTCACATCGAGACTTCCGACGGTGACTGCCGTCGCAGAACTCTCGATCAATCGAGCCGTGATGCTTGGAACCGATCCGTTGTAATTCGCCGCAGGCGCAAATCTCAACTGGTAACTTACTGGCAACGCGAAAGCTGTCACGTTGTCGTTGCTTCGAGCTGGGACAGCCGTCCAACTTGATCCGGTCTCGGAGTACTGCCATGCACCCTTGTTCGCATCAGGCGAATAATTGATGATAGCGATTCCGGCCAAGGTTTGGCTAGTGACATAGCTGGTGTTTGGCGAGAAGTCCTTGGCGTCACTAAAGTTCCCCGAGAACAAAGCCGAAATCGTGGATCCCGCAGGGGTGTCTTCAACAACCGCTGGAAGTGCCGCAGATCCGCTTGCTACCGGTGCGTCGTTGACATTCAGCACCGACGTGTCGACGTTCGCAAAAGTGGTCGGGTACTGCATCTGACCTAACTCAGGCTTGTTGCGAGCCGATACCTTCAAGATCGCATAGGTATCGGACGACTCGATGCCGTTGAGGCCAGGATACCTTGGATTAGCTCCCACTCCCAAATCCGTCGTGCTGAATTGATCGGGATCCGGGGTGAAGTTCAATGCGGCCAAGGCCGAGTTGACAAACGCGGTGTTGCCTTCGATCTGGTACTTGGTCGTCTTACCCGCGACATCCGTTGCCGTCACTCCGCTTGGCCATGAACCATCGAGCGACAATGTTCCAGGTCTTGAACGCGAATCGAGTTCGACGACAACGATCAAGTCG
>Ga0315902_10011867_pt1 | contig 11402 bp, 5 predicted proteins | sample LakEriMetagenome_9_FD_203523 | JGI IMG/M metagenome (GOLD analysis project Ga0315902, IMG submission 203523) | Freshwater fungal communities from buoy surface, Lake Erie, Ohio, United States - Buoy 12 MA117 | ecosystem: Environmental > Aquatic > Freshwater > Lake > Lake biofilm | place: USA...
TGCGCATGGCCAACCCCGATGTGTGGCATCCGTTCTGGGGTGGCGAAAAGCCGTTCGAGTTCGGCATTTTGAATGCGGTGCTCCGTAGCCCGGTTATGCCACCGTACTCGCCGTTCTTTAGTGATGGTACATTGAATTACTACTACTACGGCTACGTCTTGTTGTCGTTGCCATTGCGATTTACCGGTATTGCCCCTGAGATAGGGTACAACCTGACAGTCGCAACGCTCTATGCCTTGGTGGTGAGTGCTACGGCCATATTGGTCTGGCACATTACGCGGCGACACTGGGCCTGGATTGTGGCTGTTTTGGTGATGGCAGTGTTGGGCAATCCGGCTGCCGCGTTCCCGGTTGGTTGGTCGCGTGGGTTGGCACAAATTATCGAGATCATGCAAGACCCCAACACGACTTCGTTGTGGTCGGCGATGGGCGACTGGTTCATTGGGTCGAGTCGCGTCATTCCCAATACGATTAATGAATATCCGGCCTGGAGTTTTGTCTTTGGTGATTTGCATGCACATGTGATTGCCATGCCCATATCCCTGTTGTTATTGGCCCTGGCTTGGCAGGCGTTGCAACCGGGTGTGTTGCCGTTTGTCTGGTGGCCACTGGTGGCGTTGGTGATGGGCACCTTGGCGACGACCAACTCGTGGGATGCGCCGACGGCGATTTTGTTGATGACCGGCATATTGGCGCGTCGCGCCTTGTTGCGCGGCGGCTGGCGCCTTGTACCCATAGCGATTTTGCAAAGTGCTGCGTTAGCAATCGTTGCATACATCAGCTATCTGCCGTTCTTCCAGCAGTATGTGCCACAAATCGGTGGTGTCGCACTGGTCAAAGCGGCCTCGCCGTGGTGGCCATGGTTGGCGATGTGGGGCATCTTCGTGGTGCCGACCATTGTGAGTGTGGCGCTCATTGCTTGGCGGCATAAAGCGATGCAAATCGTGTCTGCGGGTGTGTTGCTGGTGGCGATGGCGGTGGGCTTGGCCGTGAACGCCCAAGACGCTGCGTTCATGCCGGTGGTTCAGCAGTGGCTGGCTGACCCGCGCCTGTGGTTAGGGTTGGTGATTGTCACTATGTTACCGTTTGTGCTTGGCCGTCAGCCCGATCAGCAACGCTGGTTCGGCATGTGGCTGGTGTTGATTGCGTGGGCGGTGGCCTTGGGCGTCGAGATCATCTATGTGCGTGATCACATGGAGGACGGCGATTGGTACCGCATGAATACGGTCTTTAAGTTTGGTATCCAGAGCTGGTTGCTGTTGACGATTGGTCTAGCGAGTGTCATTCCGCTCTTGTGGCAGCAGATACGTCCATGGCGCTATCAACTGGGGAGTGTGCTGTTGGCGGTATTAATGGCGCCGTTAGTACTGGGTGCTGTGTATCCGGTGTTTGGTGTGCCGAATCGCATGCAGTATCGGGTGGTGAGCGATCAGGCGCCGACACTTGATGGTTTGGTGTTCATGGAAAAAGGCTCGTATAGTGCCTATGACGCTAATATCGACTTTGTCTCCGACTACCGGGCTATTCAGTGGCTGAATGAAAATGTCACTGGTACGCCGGTCATTATGCAATCGAGCATTGAGTTTTATCGTGGATATGGCGTGCGTATTGCCGCGAATACGGGTCTGCCGACAGTGGTGAGTCCACTCCACGAAAGCGAACAGCGCAATGGTGATGTGGTCGGCAAGCGTGACGCCGATGTGATTGAGTTTTATCGGTCAACTGATATGACCAAAAAACGCCAGCTGTTGTCGCGCTACCGCGTGGCATATGTGGTGGTTGGGCCAATTGAGCGTGCGGCCTATGGTGCCGAAGGGGTAGACCTTATCGGTGAGATGCCCGATGTGCGTCAGGTGTTCCAATCGGGTGCGACGACGATTTATCGCGTGTCACCACAGATTGTGTCGATTCCGCCACTTGATGGCGTTGATGGGACGCGGAGTGAGCAGTCGGTTTCGGCACCATCTGAGCCAGAACCAGAGCCCGAATACGTCGATACTGCATCATTGATAAAGGCCTACGAAGAAGATCCGAGTAATGTGACGGTGATGATGCAGTTGGTCGATGCCTATCGACGAACCGGCAACTCGATTGATGCGTCAGATGTGTTGTTCAAGACTGCACAGTTGTTGCCCACCGACATCATGGTCTTGCATATGTTGGGCGACATTTCCGCTGAGGCACGCTTGAATGATCGCGCAATTAAGGCGTATCAAGCGGCTATTGCCGTAAATAACAATCCGGGTAATGTGAATAAGTTGTTGAGTGGCTACATGATGATGGGTATGTTTGAAGAGGCGCTTGAGGAGACGAATCAGGCCATTGAAGAGTATCCAGACTTTTTAGACTTTTACTTTACTCGGGGCAAGATACACGAGATGTTGGGTGATGTCGATGAGGCTCGGAGCGATTATCAGGCATATCTCGATAATTCACCGGATGATGCCATCTTCCGCAAGGATGTCTTAGATGCGCTCGATCGTTTGGATCGCTGAGGAGTGTTTGCATGAATGACGTGCTATTGCACTGGCTAGTCATTGGGGTGTTCGCATTGGTCGGCATTCCATGGAGCAAGTATCTCTTCGGCGGGATGCCATCATCAATGATTGGTATGGCACGCCCACTCGGGTTAGCGCTGGTAGGGGTGGGCGTATGGACGCTGGCGATGATCGGGCTCTTGCCGTTTAATGGTGGCGGTGTGCTTGTTGTTGCTATGGCGGTTGGCTACCTCGGCTGGCGTCTGTGTGGAGGCATTGATGGAGCGTGGCTCCGCCAACATTGGCGGAGCTGGGTGCGCAGTGAGCTGTTCTTTGTCATTGGCTTCGCCATGGTGCTCTACATTCGTGGGCGCAATGCGGATCCATGGGGTACTGAGCGGCCGATGGATTATGCGTTTTTTAATAGCATGTTGCACAGCCCGAGTTTTCCGCCACTCGATCCTTGGATGTCGGGATTTAGCATTAACTACTACTACGCTGGATATTTGCTGGCCGCATTACCTGCGAGTATTACGGCCATCGATCCAGCCACAGCATACAATTTGGCATTAGCGACGACCGCTGGGATGGTGGCTGCGACGGCAGCTACGTTGGTAGGTGCCGCCATTGCAACATGGGACGGTACACACCAACACATCGTGCGACTGCAACAGTGGCTATGGCCGGCGCTGGCGGTGTTGGCGGTGCTAGTGCTGGGCAATCTTGGTGGGTTTTTGCAGGTTGCGAGCGGCCTGCCCGAGATTTTGGCGCTTGAGTCACACGACATCGGGCGTGCTGTTGTGAACGGACTCGGATCACGTGAGTTGTTTGTCTTGAGTCAACCATTTCGCGGGTGGGATTTTGATGGTATGAGCGAGATTATGCCACGCGATATGTGGGGGGCCTTTAATTGGTGGAATCCGTCGCGGGCGGTGTGGGATGCTTTGCCGCTCGGCGAGGGGCAATTTGAGCGGCGATATGCCATTACCGAGTTTCCGTTCTTTTCGTATTGGCTGGGTGACATGCATCCGCATGTGATGTCGTTGCCGTTTACATTGCTATTGGTTGGCCTTGCCTTGCGCCGTGCACATGCATCGACACCCGATGTGGTGTTACCTGCGTTATTGATCGGCTTGTTGTACCCGCTTAATAGCTGGGATTATCCGACCTTTTTACTGTTGTATTTGGGTGCGGTGGTATGGCAGCAGGTGCGGATGAATCAATCATGGCGCGTGATTGCCCGTGAGTTGGCATTGGTGATTGGGTTGTCGTACCTGATATATCTGCCGTTCCACACGACGTTCCATTCGCTTGTTGGTGATGCGCCCCCACTCGTGGATATGCCGATAATTAGCACGTTGTCGCAGTTCTTCGGTCTTGCGCCGGCGCGCACCGAGTTCCATGGATTGTTTATCATGTTTGGGCTGTTCATTGTGCCTATCCTAATTGCGGTGGCGCACATGACGCGCGATCGGCTTGAGCGTGGGTTGTTGATTGCGACGCTTTTGATTGGGACTATTGGAGCGTTTGTAGGGTTTGTAACCCTTGCAGCGATTCCACTGACCGCACTTCTCTTACACATGGCATTCCGGCGGAGCGATGTGTCACCGAGCATGGCAATCTGGTTGGGGGCGGTGGCGCTTGCGAGCATTCTGACGCTTGCAGTTGATGTGGTGTATATCCGTGATACATTTAGCTCGCGGATGAACACGGTCTTTAAGTTTTATTATCAAGTATGGGGAATATGGGGCGTGACTGCCGTCATTGCTGGGTGGTATCTGTGGCAGTATGCAGCCAAATACTGGCGCGTGGCCTTGCTTGTCAGTGTATTGCCGTTAGTCGGCGCTGCGGCGGTGTATCCGGCTGCGACAATTGGCCAGTCGATTATGCAAGGTGGTGAGTGGTCACTAGCTGGCCGTACTCCGCGCGACTATGTGAGTGGGGGTACTGCGTCAATTGACTGGCTCCGTGCGAATGCGCCTGATGGCAGTGTGATTGTTGAGGCTGTAGATGGGCAGTATGATATGCAAGGGCTTGGCGTAGGTGGTGTCTCGGCTGCTACCGGTTTGCCGACCATCATGGGTTGGCCAGGTCACCAAGGGCAGTGGCGTGGCGGTCATCCTGAGGCCAACGATCAAATTGGTATTCGCGAGCAAGCCGTACGCTCAATCTACGAGAGCGGTGATTCTGGGCTGGTCAGCAATCTGCTACGCGAGTACCGCGTGCGCTATGTTTATGTGGGGAATGCAGAGCGGACGCTCTATGGTGAATCCGGCTTAGCGGTGTTTGATATCGTTGCCAAAGAAGTATTCCGCGATGGCGATGTGGTGATCTATGAGGTTGGAGAGTAGACGAATTCACTGCAGGTAAACCCCCATAGCGTGCATTTGTACGCCATGGGGGTTTGTGATGAGGCATCTGTTGGATGGAACATCAACTTGTACCCTCAACATGCCGGTTGGAACTGCCAGTGATAAACCCTCGATCAACGGGTGGATGGTCATTAGAGTGAGAGAGACGACACAAAAAGCCCCCGCTGGTATATATACCAACGGGGGCCAGCTTGTGCGACTTAGTTCTCTGGGGTTGGTGTTGCGGCTACTTCACTACCAACGAGCGTCGAGAGTGCATCGATACGCTCTGTGGTACTGGTGCGATAGTCCTGCAATGTCTGGACCTTAAGTGGGAACAAGAAGCTGATGTGGTACATCACACGATTTTCGAATGTGCTGGTCTTGCTGGTGCCCCCGACTGAGGCTGGGGTCAATGCTGAGCTTTGGAGTGCGACCTCTTGCTGGAGTAAATTATTGCGCTGACTTTGGAGTGCAATAGCTGTGCTCTGGAGTGCAATATATTTGCTTTGTGCCACTGCTTGTTCATTGAGATTCTCAAGTTGGCGACTCATCGCAATCATCTGGACATTCATCTGCGCCATGGCGGTTGCCACAGTGTTGACGTTGCCGAGCTGTGGCAATGCTTTGATGGCAATGCGCGATGATGGTTCGACTGCAGGAGCATTGCTCAACTGCGGCTCGATGGCGGCAATCTGGGCTTCGATATCTTTGCGCTGTGTTTGCAATTCGCTGATAGCGGCGCTTACATCGACACTTGGTTCTGCGCTGGTTTCGTCGGTGGGGGCAACAGACGTACGGTAGGTATCCAGCTCTTCGTCGGTCGAGACAAATACGGCCAAATCTGACACGAGATTGCGATAGCGGGTAATCTCAGGGGTGATGTCAATCAACGCCTTGAGTTGTGCTTTGTTCTCATCGCTGACGCGTGCATCAATCGTGGCGGCTACTTCATCGAAGTTACATGGGGCACTCATGGTGAGTGGCTCCATGTTGATGGTATAAATAGTCACCCAATTCTTCATGAAGATAGCCTGATTCAACAAATTAGCGCTATTCTCGACTTTGCTGTTTTGTAAAGCCAACTCGTTGTTGGTTTGAATCTCCTTGAGTCGTGCCACATTCGCTGATACACATGCCTGCACTTCAGGATTATTTTCAATCAAATACGCAACTGCCGAAGATGTGCGTGCTGTTGAGCTCCCAGTGGCTTGGGGCGGCGTTGTGCGCGTCCCAAATGCACACGATGGCAACACAACCAGTAGCATTGCTACTAGAATGACGCGCCAGTTTAGTCTATGTCGCATCTGAAACCCCTTCTCCCTCACACTCATTACGTTACACCAATCATGGATAGTATAGCATCATTTGCTTAAGATGCATGAATGTTTGAATACAATTTGATAACAAAATGAGCCATTCACATCATAAAGAAAATGTATATATCTAAAATAATTAACCACAAATGTCGATCACTGCTGTTGCTGAGATTGTTGGGCAATCGCAGGTGTAGTCGGCCAAATCGGTCGTGCTAGCGGTGGCGCCTGCGTGTGAATATTTGCGTCATTGACTGATACGACAACGTCCAGATGTTCGTTGGCGTTCCCACGATATACGCCACGCGTTGGCGGTACATCGGCATAGTCACGGCCAATCGCAATCCGAATATGGCGTTCACCGGCCCAAATACGGTTGGTAGGATCAATACCAATCCAGCCCAACTCGGGCAACCATATCTCAAGCCAAGCATGGGTTGCGTCTGATTGCGAGCGATCATGATCATCACGCCGATGATACAGATAGCCACTGACATATCGACTCGGTATACCTAACGTGCGACAAATGGCAATCATCACGTGTGTGATATCTTGACAGACTCCCTTTTGTTGGGTCAATACCACATCAATTGGCGAATCGACGCTGGTTGACTGTGGCGTGTAGGTGATTGTATCAAACAAGAGCGTGGAGATGTGGTTGACCGTAGAGAGTGGATCATGCCTGCGGACAATCTGATGCTGTTGCATGAACTCGCGCAGGAGCGCCGTTGGTTGGGCGAACTGACTTGGCAGGAGCATGTCGAGCAATGGATCGTTTTGGAGTGCGTCAAGCGTCTGCCAACTCTCCGTCGGGAGTTGCGGGGGGAGTACCGGGCAAGGTAACACCTCGACCGTAGATTCTGCCCGCACCAAGAGCGATGTCAATGGGACGGTAATGTTGAAATGGTGTACGGTGTTGTCGAGTGCATCGCGAAACGCATACAGCATGGTGCGTGGTGTCACTGTTAAGTTGAAATGGTGGCATCGCTGGCGCTCGTCGTCACGCGGCTGTAACCGGACTTCCATAATACTTTCGCGCACCGGATTATCATAAGAGAAGATGGTATCGTGGAAGATATGATGTTTCATGGACTACCTTTAGTTACTCAACGTGCTATCGACTGCGTAGTCAATGTGCACTTCGTGCAGTGCTGCACCAATCTGACTACACCCTGCTTGCACCTGTACGATGTTATGAGCCAGCGTTGCGAGCTGATCATCAACACCACCATATTCAAGCATCGCCTGGAACTTCCCGGCGACGCGTTGTACGCGCTGTCCATGTCCACGGGTGTGCTTGGCATCGATGGCAATTGTGGCTGCATGAATGCTATCTGCACAAAATCGAATCGACCGCGGGAACACTGCATCATACACCACAAACTGAATCATGCGCGGTGGCGTGACCTCAGGTGTATGGACTTTGCAATAGGCCTCAAATGCGCTACACATCTTGAGGAGTGCAACCCATTCGGCGTGATGGACCCCTTGTTCGTCACTTGCAGATTGCAAAATGCCGAGATGGCTGTGGAGTAGACTCGCCGTGTTATTGGCACGTTCAAGCGCCCGCCCCATTTGAATGAAGTTCCACCCTTCGTCATGAATCATTGTGGCGTCGGTAATACCCTGAAACAGGTGCGACCCTGCTTTGACCATGCCATAAAAGCGATGTGTGGCTTGCTTCCAATGATGACCTTGCACTTGTTGCCGAATATCCAGATAGAGCCGATTGATTTGTTCCCACATCTCGGACGAAATATGTTCGCGTACTTGGCGAGCATTCTCGCGGGCTGCCGTAATTGATGCGACCAATGAATCTGGGTAATGGCTGTCTGCGGTGAATAATTCGACAATCGGGGCTGGCTCGCGACTACCGGCCATAGCCTCGTTGTAGTGGAGTGCCTGCCATAAGCGATGCCAGCGCTGTTGGGATGCAGTGATATCCACATCGATGAGCTGGTGCTGGGTAACATCTAGTAGGCGTGCCGTATGTTCGGTTCGTTCGAGGTAGCGACTCATCCAGTAGAGCGAGTCGGCTACGCGGCTTAGCATTGCCATGCGATTCCCCTCACTCTTTGTCTGCGTACAATACCCATGTATCCTTGCTGCCGCCACCTTGAGACGAGTTGACGACGAGCGATCCGCGAGTCAACGCGACGCGTGTTAGCCCGCCTGGCACAATGGTGACGCGGTCACCGTAGAGGATGTATGGGCGTAAATCGACGTGTCGTGCCTCAAGTTGACCATCAATAATACACGGCGCACGTGATAGCTGGAGCGTCGGCTGGGCGATGTATCCACGTGGATCTTGGCTAATGCGCGTAGCAAATTCACTCCGCTGTGCGGCCGTGCTCTGGGGACCGATGAGCATGCCGTACCCGCCTGATTCGCCGACAGCTTTGACGACGAGTGACGCCAAATTGTCGAGTACATACTGTCGTTGACTGCGTTCGCTCAACAAGTACGTCTCAACATTATTGATGATTGGCTCTTGGCCGCTGTAGTACTTGATCATGGCCGGCACATAGGCATAGAGCGCTTTATCATCAGCGACGCCGGTGCCGAGTGCATTGGCGATGGCCACATTGCCGGCGCGATAGGCGTGCATCAATCCTGGCACGCCCAACACACTGTCAGTGCGGAACACGAGTGGGTCGATGAAATCGTCGTCAATCCGCCGGTAGATGACATCAACCTTTTGTAGGCCACTGGTTGTGCGCATATAGACCGTGTTGTTATGTACTACCAGGTCACGCCCCTCAACCAATTGAATACCCATTTGGCGCGCCAAATAGGTGTGTTCAAAGTAGGCCGAGTTGTATGATCCAGGCGTCAACAAGACGATGTTTGGCTCACTTGTATGTGGTGCAAGCGAACGCAGTGTACTGAGGAGCATCTGGCCGTACTGTTCGACCGCTTGCACGTTGTAATGGTCAAAGAGTTGCGGAAAGACTTGTTTGCTCATCTGGCGGTTGACCAGCATGTACGAAACGCCACTCGGCACGCGCAAATTGTCCTCGAGCACCACAAACTCGCCATTCGGCAGGCGAATCAAATCTGATCCGGTGACGTTGATGTAGATGCCTTGTGGTACGTTGACGCCGCGCATCTCACGCCGGTAATGGCGACAACTGTATACCAAATCGCGTGGCACAATACCGTCATTCAGGATGTGTTCGTCGTGATAGATGTCGTGCAGGAACATGTTCAGGGCGGTAATACGTTGGGTGAGGCCTTGTTCGACGCGGCGCCACTCACGGTCAGTGATAATCCGCGGGATGAGGTCAAAAGGGAAGATTTTTTCGGTGCCGGCTTCGTGGCCATACACCGTAAAGGTCACGCCCTGCGCCAAAAAGGTATCATCGGCCACTTGCTGACGTTGTTGGAGCTCTTGAGGGGTGATGTGTTGCATGCGCCTCATTAGTTCGACATAATGATTGCGTGCACTGCCATCAGGGCGACACATCTCGTCCCAGGCACCATCCAACACATATTGTGCTAAAAAATTATCATTGTGCATAGTGCTATTGTACGGAATTCATAAACATGTCGCAATGGTGCGTTTATCTAGGAACATCCACCATAATTTGGCTATTTTGCCCAGAAAATTATGCAACCTTAGCGTATTTCGAGAGGAATAGATCGGGCGCCGCTGAGGAGTGTCAACGTATTGGTTGATAACAACGTATTAGCATTAGCGATAACGAGTTTCTGCGCGCCGCTCACCAGCGAATGAGCCTGATTAATGCCTGTGTTGATATACCCGCTAATGCGTGGCGTACTGCGCATGTCATAGCCCAACATAACGCTCAGCCCAATTGATGTATCACGTGCAATCGCATAGACATAAGACCCAGCTGGCGAGACGCTCAGCGCCGTATACTGGTAATTCGATTGCCCAAAATTACCCGTGACGCTGAACTGCATGGTGCGTTCATCGATGCTGAGAATATAGATGTAATTGCGTGCTGCTGCATACAGACGATGCGTTCGCTCCATACCAGTTAACTTGCTGATGCTCGCAATGTCATAGATGAGGCTATCAGTGCTAATCACGGTAGCTTGGTTGATAAGTTGATTATCACGAAGCACAATCGTTTGCATGTAGCCACGACTATTTGGCGCTGGCGGGTCTTTGCCGGCTACGATAATCCGAAACTCACTTTGGTCGAGGCTAATGATTTGACTCGGCGGTCCGGTCAATTTCATTGGGGTACCAACAACTTTTGGGCTGGTTGGTTGTGAGATATCAAATACCACCAACTGACCTTGATAACGTGGCGTGCGTGTGGGGTCGTCGATGCTTAAACCGAGATAGAGATAGCGCCCACTGACCAACGCTGCTGTTGGGGTATGCGTGGTGAGATACCCCCAGTAGCCGACGTCAACGAGACTGCCGGTTTGTGTATCAAACAGCTGGATACCGATTTCTCGCCAATTTAGTCGACCAATCACCACAAACTGTGTGGTGCGACTGACATTGCGATCGATGCGTAGTGCTTGTTGGAACGGCAACGTAACTGTTTGGAGGGTGGCCAGAGTGCTTGCATTATGCGCTGTGAGCTGTGCCGATACTCCATTGTTCGTATTGCCACTCCGCAACGCATAGATGATCGTTTCGGCGCTGTTCAACGCAATGTCATTAATCGTTTGGGTAATCGTCACTGCACTTGCGCTGAGCGGCACGCTCGTGGATGTACGTGATGGAGTTACAGTCCGGGTGCGTGTGGCAGTTCGGGTGCGCGTTGGTGTGATGCTGGGCGTCCGACTTATCGTCGCGGTACGGGTGATTGAGCGTGTATGCGTGCGGGTGGCGGTGGCTGTTCTGGTCCGCGACGGGCTACCACTGAGTACCTCTGCCGTGCTCGTCAAATGATCAAGCACGGCAATTTGGGTTTTGTGCAAACTGGTAGCAGTGCGTTGATTGTTGAGGACTTGTTGTGTTTGGGTTTGGAGCAATCGAGCAATACTCGTTTGCGTCAGTTTGGCGATGTTGGTGCGTGTCACGGCTAATGCCGTCAAGGTCGGCCGCGCCACTGCTGTTTGGGTTTGGATGCGGATGGCATATACCGTTTTGGTCACTGGTTCTGCTGTATTACGAGCGGTGGCAGTCGGTGTCCGACTTGGGGTACGACTCGGCGATCCATTGATGACCTCGCGCGTGGCCGTGGCCGCATCATTGCCGGCAAATGCGGTGCGTGTCGCCTGACTATCGGCCGTGGCAATTTGGATTGCGGCGCTGGTTTGTGTCGCTGCGG
>Ga0315902_10011870_pt1 | contig 11401 bp, 17 predicted proteins | sample LakEriMetagenome_9_FD_203523 | JGI IMG/M metagenome (GOLD analysis project Ga0315902, IMG submission 203523) | Freshwater fungal communities from buoy surface, Lake Erie, Ohio, United States - Buoy 12 MA117 | ecosystem: Environmental > Aquatic > Freshwater > Lake > Lake biofilm | place: USA...
CGCTCTGTTGCGCACAGACTTCGAGGACGGATATGTGCGACAGGACTCGCCAATCACTCGACGCCGCATCGAACGCAATGCAAGGATCAAATTATGTTCGTTAGAAAACCTTCAGCAGTTCAAGTGCTGGCTGCGCGACGACTTGCGCAATGGGGCGTCTTGGTGGACAATGTACGATCCAGTGGAGCAGAAGACAGTTCGATGCAGGTTCAAGGGCGGCGAACTTTCCTTCACGACGCCGCGTCAAGTGTTGGCGAACGGAGTCGGGGTGTGGTTCGCAGAAGCAACGATTGAGAGCTGGTACTGATGCCGTACTCCACCAACGCAAAGACCCAGTTCAGGCTTCTGTCGCCCACCAATCGGTGGGTGATGTTGATCGAGTTCAGCCATAGCGCTCTGCCGCAGCCATTGCGATTTGTGGTGGACACTGATCCTATCACAAGCAACGGCAACCAGTACTCACCGATCGCCGCCACTCTAGAGTTGCCGCACCAGACGGAGAACACGCTTCCGCAGGCGAGGATCGTGCTCGACAATGTCAACCGACAGCTCGTTCGATTGGTCGAGGACACCTACGGGTTGCGGGGGTCGCGGATGAAGTTGATCCAGATTTTCCGCGAGACGCCGAATGTCATCGAAAATGAGATCGAGCTGTCTGTCGGCAACATCACCGTGACGCCGCAGACATTCTCTGCGCAGTTAGTGTACGACAACATCCTGGATCGCCCAGGGACGCCGCTCACATACCGCCCATCCACCAAACCGGGGCTATTCTGATGCGCAGTTGGACCGATAAATACCTCGAAATGCAATTCGCGTCCTGCATACATCTTGTGCAGCACGTCGTAGAAACCTATCTTCGAATCCGTAAAGACCTTCCGTCCTTGGAGAACCACCACGCCTTGATGGGAAATCGCTCCGAATGGGCTCGGCGGGTGCCGCAAGGGGAGCCGCTGCGTGATGGCATGATTGTATTGATGCGACCTGACTCTCCAGTCATGCACGCAGGGGTTCTCTGTCTTGACGCGGGGCCGCCAGCGGTGCTCCACACGATCGACACGCCGGGCTTTGCCGTCCGCCAGCCGCTGCGCCTCGCGCAGCGAGTGTTCCGCGTCGAAGGCTTCTACGAGGTGCTCCCGTGAACGTGATCGCGCATTACCTTCCGAATCCGATCACGCTGGCAGGGCACACGACTCGGCACATCTCGCTGCAGGACGCGAACACGACCTATGACGACATCCGCAGGTTGATCGGTGCGCCGAAGGACGTCATCATCGTTGTCGGGGGCAACATCGTCGAGCCGACCGATGTGGTGGACGCGCCTGTCGTGTCGTATCACCGCAAGGCGGAAGACCCGATCAGTGCTCTGGCGTTCTTCTTCGTCGACGTTGGGCTCTTCCTGGGTTACGAGTTGGCCGCAGCGACGTTGTTCGTGCAGGTCGGCGCGGCGCTCGCGCTCAACTATGCTGTCAACGCGATCTTCGCCCCGGACCAAAGTGATCTTGCGAAGATCGAAGACACTCCGAATGCGTACAGCGTCAGCGCCGCACGGAACAATGTGCGAGCGTATGGGTCTCTGCCTGTCGTGATGGGTTCGCTGCGGTTCTCGCCCGATCTGGATGCGCGGCCTTGGACTCAATTCGTCAACGATCCTGAGAACATCCGGACGCAGACTTACATCGAGACGATCACCAAGAACTACACTGCTGCTCAGTACGACGCTGGGACGGACACTTATACCGACACAGGAGTTGATGCGTTTCAACAGTACCCAACCAATGGTCCCGATTACGGTTTCCTGATCCCCTGGGGGTTGTACTCGGGCACCAATATCTACCGAACTCGAAATTTTGGCTACACCAGTCAATCGGGCGTCGACTACATCGACCTGTACTACAACTCGAACACAGGGCTCTACACGACCAATATCTCCACACCTAACTGGAACACCTTCGACATTGCCGTGCGGTATAGCTACGAGACCACCACGACCGCTTCGTTGCCTGAGACCACGGTTCAGCTCAACCAGGTTTTCAATTTTGGCCTGGGTGACCTGACGATCACCGATCTGCGCCTCGGGCAGACGCCGCTCTCGAACTACAAAGGGCTCGTGTCGCGTTCGGCTGTTTTTGAGACGACCCGCACCGCGTTTACCGGCGCTCCGTCGCCTGAGTTCCCGCCCTACGCTGCGCTGGGCTCTGACTGGCGGACCAACGTCTTGTCGGTCGATGGCGGCGAGTTGCGGCAGAACGCAAACGTCACCGACAGCGGCTTTGTCACTCGGTCGAGCTACACAAATGACGTCGAGTACATCCAGGTCGATTTGAGTGGCAACTTGTGGTACGGCGGCAACAACGGCCCCGAAGTCGCGTCTTGCACTTTTGAGATCCAGTACCGAGTGGTCGGAGGCATCTGGTTGCCTCCGCCCGGAGTGCCCGCCCCGCTCACCCTTTCTAATGCGGACCAGTTTCCTGTGCGCCGGACTTTCGGTTGGGCTGTGCCGATCGGGAACCGATACGAAGTGCGGGTACGCAAGGTCACGACCGACTCGACCGACGCTCGACTCACGCAGGACTTTGAGTTCACACAGGCCAAATTCTTCCGTCCCGACTATGACGCCGCTGTGGCGGCTGCGGAATCCACCGATCGTGGTGTGGCGCAGAATCGGTACGCGATCAGCGTTCGTGCTGGCGGGCAGATCAACGGCAGCATCGACGACTTGAACGCGCTCGTGACGGCTAAATGTTGGGTCTGGACCGGCGCAGGATTCCCGACCGCCGCGCCACCCGGAGCCGGTTGGGTGTGGCAAGCCACCGAGAACCCTGCGTGGTGGTATCTGCACTGGCTGCGCGGGTTGTTTATGAACACCTCGACAACCTCATGGGCGGCGACAAACTGGCAGGGCTGGATCGTTGGCCCAGAGACTCCTGATCGGGTGCGGATGGCTGGGTGCGGCATCGAGTGGTCTCGGATCGACATCGAGTCGATTGTGCTGTGGGCGCGATACTGCGACATTGAGCAGTTGAAATTCAGCGCAGTGGTGACTGAGCAGAGCAGTGCGTTCGAGACCCTTGGCAAGATCGCCCGCATCGGCCGCGCCAGCCCTTCATGGCACACAGGCAAGCTCGGTGTGGTGTACGAGGACAAGAACGAGGTGCCTGTCGCCAGTTTTGGCATGCCCAACATTGTCGCTGGTTCGTTCCAATTGTCCTATCTCGGTGAGAATGTGCCCGAGGAAATCGTTATCGACTACACCGACCCCGACGAGGATTGGAAAGAGCTCGAGGTGCGCAAGACCGTGCCGGGCTTCATCCTGCCGAACAATGAGCTGCGCGTGAGGCTCTGGGGCTGCAAGGTCAAGACGCAGGCCCAGCGAGAGGCGAATCTGTTGGCTGCCAGGCAGTTCTTCCAGCGGCGTCGGGTGACCTTCGAGGCCGCGCAGGAAGGTCTCCTGCTACGTCGGGGCAACGTCATCTTCATCACCCACGGTCTGACGATGTGGGCGGCGTCCTCGAGGCTCGCAGACGGCTCGGCAGGCACCTTCGTGCGGCTCGTGCGGCGCATTGATCCGATGGGTGCGAATCCTGTGTACGTCAAGATAGTCGCACCGGACGGCACCGAACAGATCGGCACCGCGACGATCGCCGCCGAAACGCATGAGCTCACGGTGACAGGCGTGAATGTAAATCTGGCGGCTTTTCCAGATGCAGTTCCTGAAGATTGGATCGCGTACATTTCTCCGGAAGCGACGCCTGGCAAGAAATTTCGCGTGACAAGTGTTGAGCCGAAAGATGGACGCAGTGTGGTTATTACCGCTGCTGACGAGCGTCCGGAAATGTGGGCGTATGAATTCTCCGGTACGCCGACAGAGGCAGATCTCGGTGACTCGGGCGAGCGCCTCGTGGCGACGATCCGGGGGCTCGGTGTGACTCAAGAGAATTGCGAGCCAGGATGGTTCCGAGTTGAATGGGAAAACATCAATGCTCGCGGTGCAGTGTTGACGATCGCGCCTCCGGGCGGGACGAGCAACTCGCTGAATGTGCTAGGTGATAGCCTGCTGCTGCAGGGGCCGATCGCTGATGGCACGATTTTCAGCGCGACACCACTGCTGGACTTGCCGGCAGTGGCGATTCAGAGCGATACTTACACCTACCAACAGGAGTGAAGAATGTTTTCATCCACCGAAGATAAACCATCCAGCGATGAGCTCTCCAAGCTAAAAGTTCAAGCCCGCATCGAACTCGACAAACTGGAAGCTCAATCCTCGGCCAAAGAAGTCGCGGGCAAGAGCATCGGCAAGCAAGGGTTGTTCTATATCACTCTCATCGTCGTTCTCGGCGTTGGTGCAAGTGTGGTGCTGGAGAACGAGAAAATCGCTGCGGTTATGGGTCTACTCGGTGCGTCTCTCACCGCGCTTATCTCGATGCTAAATGGGATCGCGGGGGCATCACCCAAGCAAGAAAAACCAGAATTCCAAGTTATCAATGAGTTGATTAACAAGCTCGAAAAAGCCGCAGCGAAAGAGCCGATGCGGATTGACGTGGACGGTGAGAAGGTCACGGTCACCAAGGGCGACGACACCTTTGAATCCCGTAAAGGAGCCTGACCATGTTGATGGACCTACTCAAGACCGTCGCGCCGGGGCTCGCGACCGCTGTCGGAGGACCGATGGCGGGCATGGCGGTCAAGGCGATCGCCGATAAACTTGGGTGCGCCCCCGACGAGGCGAGTGTTGCTACCGCCATTCAGTCCGACCCCGCTGCTGCGATGAAGCTAGCAGAAATCGACCTCAAGCAATTCCAGTTGGAAAATGAGGACAGGGCCAACGCCCGTGCGATGCAGATCGCAGCACTACAACAGGACAGTTGGTTCGCCAAGAACTTCATCTATCTGTTCACTGCTGCGTGGTCGATCTTCGCCGCGACCTACTTTGCCTTTGTGACCTTCGGCGAAGTGCCACAAAGCGGAACGCGATTTGCCGACACAATTCTTGGTGTGTTGATCGGAACGGTGATGACGGGTTTTTTCAATTTTTTCTTCGGGTCGTCCAAAAGCTCAAAGGACAAGACTGAAGCACTTGTGAAAGGGATGAAATGATCGACAACTGGAAAGACGCATTCGCGCACATGATCAAGTCGGAAGGGGGTTATGTTAATGACCCGCTCGACAGAGGCGGCGAAACTAACTTGGGTGTGACCAAGAAAGCATGGGCTGCGTATCTGGGCCGCGAGATCGCCGACGGTGAGATGGCCGCGCTGACGGTCGAAGCGGTCGAGCCGTTCTATAAAACGCAGTACTGGGACCGCGTGCGGGCTGACGATTTGCCAGGCGGGGTGGACTATCTGGCGTTTGACTTCGCGGTCAACGCCGGTCCGGCGCGGGCAGCGAAGTTCCTACAGAAGGCTGTCGGCGCGACCGCCGATGGCGTCATCGGCCCCGGTACTCTGGCAGCGGTGCGGGCAAGGGAACCGCAGGAAGTGATCGATCTGTTTAGCACGATCAAGGCCGAGTTCTATCACGGCATTGTCGAGAACGACCCGACACAGCAGCGGTTCATCAACGGCTGGCTGAATCGGGTCGCGGCTGTCAAGCAGCATGCTTCAGAGATGGTTTGAGCACTCATATGTTTCCGAGTCAATCTCCCGCCGGCACAGGTCGCAAAAGTGTGTGTAAGTCAGTCGAATCATGTCGTCTCCGGCGCAAAGGCCTTCTCGTTGATTTTGTAGTCGTGGAACACCGCGCCGCGCGACTTGTCCCCGACCTCGCAGTTCTTCACCCACACCTGCTTGCCAGACTTGAGCGTGCGCCAATGCCCACGGCGCTCGTGCCAGCGCGGGCTTGCGTGCGTGCCACCCTGGTCCTCGGACCGTGGTCGGCGCGGCTCGATCACCACCGTGGTCCAGTCGTAGGACGGGACCTTGCCCTGGCGGATTTTCTTGGCCCAGTTCGCACGCTTCAGAGGCGTGTAGCCCGTGGCGGGGGCCACGTCCAAGGATTCAAGGAACGCGCAGATGAAGGCCAGCACGCCGGTGGCGGGACTGGTGCGGTAGTCGAACTTGGTGCCGTCTTCGTGCCGCACCTTGACACCGTCGGGTGTGACGATGAAGGTGAACGGCACGGTCGGGTGGTAGGACTTGCCGTAGAACTGCCAGCCAACCACCGCAGTCACCGTGCCCACACGGTTGGCCAGGATCAGCACCTTCTTGCCCTCGTACCCGCACACCAGCGCGGTCTTGGGGAAGGGCAGCGGGCGCTCCAGGAGCTCGCCACTGATGTGCTGCTCGTGGCGGTAGACAGCGGTCATGTCGAACCACTGGTAGTTGATGGCCTCTTCGGGTTCGAGGCTCACCATCTCCTGGATCAGCGGGCTCATTTCTCCCTCGCTTCTAACATGGCGTCGGCATAGGTGTAGGCGCTTTCACATATAGCCGCCTTGTGTTTGGCCATCAGCTCTTCTGGCGCTCCGTGGTGCGTCCCATCCTCAAGAGTTGCGCGAATGAGCAACTCAGTCTTTTCAATCAGGGCCTGCATCGCTTTGGCTGCAAAGTAATCTCGCAGGGTCATACCTTGAAATGCTGTGCCCGTTGGAAACGCTGGGCCTCCGTTGTTCATTTCTCACCTCGTGCTTTTGCGATAGCGGCTCGGGCCTGATCCGTCCATGCCGGGTGATACCCGTGACGGTCGCGCTCTGTTGAGACGATTGTTTCCAGCGCCTCCAACATATCAGGCGCGGCCGAGATTAGGTGGGCGTCTGCCGCATTCATTGGAAGAAGAGCGCGCAAATTATTGCCATATACATTGACGCCAACGATTTGCCATGGCCCTGGCGTATGTTTACTCATTTCTTATCTTCCATCGCTTGCTCCAATTGTTCGCATCGTTTTTCGATCAATGTCACATGCTTGAGCGCCGCGCTGATTTCTGATTCTGTTAAATCTAGCAAATTTGAAACAGAATTCAGACAGCTTGTCATAATGAGAGGGAAAACCTCGCGGACTGCAGACGTCGGCTCGCAAATTTTTGCGAGCGCGCCCATGTGGTGCGCAACCAAAGCGAATGCGATTGTTTCATTGCTGTGCTTGCTTTCGAATGAACGAATGACATCCATTACATCTTGTTTGATTTCATCGATGTTGTTCATTTGATTCCCTTTTTGCCATTGTGTAAGCACGCAAAGCGCGTGCATTGACTATGATTTGGTTCAAACATTCGATGGCATCATCATGTTTTTGATCATTGAATAGCTCAAACAACTTGTTCATGTTTGTGCGCATATCCAAGAATTCCCCCGACCAATCAATCAGCATCATCAATTTCCTTTTCCTGTGGTCTTTAATTTCGGCAATGCCATTTGATTAATTCTCACGATACCGCTCCTGCCTTGATGCGTGCCCATTTGGCTTGATACCACGGGTCTTCGCTTGGTGGTACCCACAGCCGCCCATCGAGTTCCGGGCGCTTTGGATCAATTGGCGCAGGTTGTTTTTTCCACGTAGCGATGCAATCGCCCATTGGCACCCAATTCACAACTTCAACACAATCATCGTTCAAATTTTGCATCTGGATTCACCATTTCAATGTTAGACATATCAAGACACTCAATGGGCAATTCATAAGTGAACCATCGAGTGCCGCAATCATTGCATGTACGGTATCTAAAGATCCAATTGTACCTTGGGTCGCGGCGCGTCTCTGTGACTTTTGATCCGAAAACTCCGCATTCAGGGCACGCGCTCATTGCAAAAACCAATCCGGCGCGGCCCGCACCGTCCAACGACAAATGTCTGCTTTTGCGCCTCGATAGTATGCGCGGTAAGCCGTCACCGCGCAAGGGTTTTTGTATTCGTCAGGCATCGCCTGCGCGAACGGCGTCTGCTCTTGCTGCTCGAATGCATCGCATTCTACTGAATGGGCAAGCTCTTCAATGACCGCGCTGGAAGCGTGCGCCCGACCGTAACGCAGCGAGTACTCTTCGGCCAGCGCCTGCCCGTGGGCCAGGATCCAGCGCCAGTTGGCTCCGGAGAGGCCGGCCCAGAGGGTGCAAGGGTGCGACGCGTGCGTTGGCCTATAACGTGTTGAAATCCCTCTGCTCGCGGCGACCGTGGAAAGGATCTGCGCGGTTTCGAGAACCATCTTGACGACATGCTTATCGCATTGGGCTTGTGCCGCGATGCGCGGATCGGAATCCAAGACAAATATGTTCATTATCGCACCCCAGCGAACTGCTTGAGTGTTGCGCGAACAGCTTTGGCTTCCGGATGCCGCCAGCGTTGAATGTTGTTCAGAATGTAGAGGCATTGGACGCGCAGATCAGCTTCATCCATGTGCAGCGATGCGCGGCAGTAATCAACAGCCCAATTGAGTGTTGATGAATAGTGCTCTCTGTCGGAGAGAATAATTTTGATTGCGTCGTGAACTTGTTTCATGATTATCCTTTCTGGTTTCGGTACCGCCGTCGAACGACGACGATACCGAATCATGCCTGATTTAGAACTTCTCGTCAACTACCGGGTTTTCCTTGGTGCCGGGATCGTCAAATCTCGCTTGGTTTTGTCCTTGCGAAACTCCCTGATAGAACTGTTTCGCTGCGGCGTACACTTCCGGAGACCCGACATCACCTGCCACTTCGAACCGCACACCGAACCAAGTGCCCTCATCGTTCTGTTCCGGGACGGTGGTGGCTCGGATCACGGTGGCGAATGTTGGCGGTGTGATGAACCTGCCGTCGGAGGTGCGTTTCTTGATCGCCGCCAGTGCACTCATCAACAATTTCGACTTCTTGATCTGCGTGCTGGTCAATGAGAGAACCGCATTGGACCAAGATCCGTCCTCATCCAGCACCAGCACATAGTGCAGGCGGGTGTCGGCGACGCGGTCGCACTTCTTCTCGCTGATGGTGCCGTCCGGCAGCGGGAAGTAGAGTCTGTTCTCGTGCTCGACAATCTTGCCTTCTGCGCGCAGCTGCGCCACCTGATCCGGGGCGAGTTCGCCCTTGAAACCGGCGCTGTCCGAGCCACGCGGCCCCCAACGCAGGAACACTCGACGATAGGCTGCCTGGACAAGCCGCACACCGCTCTTCCCGTCACGCAGCTTGCCGCTGACGTTGTCGAAGAACATGCCTGCCTTGGCACCTTCCAGAGAAACGCCCGACGCCTCGTCCACCTGCGGCGAACCTTTCTGCAACACAGCCAGGATCGGCAGTGCAAACGAATCCTGCCCTGCGCCTTCCAATCCTGCGCCAACATCGTCCTCATCGAAAAGGATCGTTGCGGGCAATTTGCTTTCAGTCACTGCAACTTCATTTTTGGCTTTAGCCATGATAAGTTCTCCAGAGATTACGCGCTGTTCAGGCCGCACGTTTCGCCTTTTTCTCAAACTTGACTTTGTTGAACGGATGCACACCGAACGTCTCGAGCGGGATGGCTTCCCCGGCAGCGAGCCGTTCTTTGAGGAACGCTTTCAGTGTTTGCGGATGCACCTTGCCCTTAAGCAACACCGCGCGGCCCGAGATGCCCTCGATCTGTGAAGCGAGTTTCCGCGCCTCTTCGATTTCTTCGGCAGGAAAGTCGATGTTGATGTTGGACCGGATGATGCCGCCATAACCGTGCTCGACCAACCAGTTGTGCGCGGCGTCGGCGCGGTCCTCGCTGATGCCGCACTGGATGTCTTCGACCATTGCAAGCTCGGTGCCGTCCGGCAGCTTCAATCCAGAGACGCCGATCTCCTGCAACAACGCAGGCAGGTCTTCCTGCGTGATCTGCCGCAGCTGCTTCTCTTTGGCTTCGAGATCGGCTTTGAGCTTGCTGATCTCGAGTTCTGTAGAGCGCATCAGTTCTGCCATCCGAACAGCGGATTCGATTGCATTAGACATTGGTCACCCCAAGTTGTTTGCGGACTGCATTCAGAGCCTCGCGGTCGAAGTGCGGCGTGTCCCAATTCGGGCCGCTGAAGAAATGGTCTGTCCAGGCTTTGAACAACCTATTGCCAGCGTCATCCATCCCAATCGCTTCACGGATCTTTTCGATGTGCCGTTCTCCGCGCCTCCAGACACTGTAATCATCGGAGAACGCATAATACCAATCGTGCGAAGCGCACAGTCTATCGATTTCATTGATGTCCATTTTGGTCCTTTCTTTGTTTATCGCAATCTAAGATTGAGATACGAAAAAAGCCCGTCTCGTGGGACCATCCGGCGCGTCCTGCCGAGGAGAAAAGCCGACGCGCTGACAGGGTTTGTGCAACTGCCGCCATCTCTTTCCAACGCCACTCCTGCCTTATGCATCAGAAAGATATTTCAACAGGGAAATAATCACGCGAATTGCGATCCCACTTCAACACTCGCAGTCGTCCTGCATTCCTCGCCGCCACGACCGAAACGATTCCGATGATAGTCGGATCGCCCAGCGCCAAGATGTAATCGTCCTCGGTGATGTCTTGCAACTTTTCCTTGATAACGTCTGTGAGAGGTTTGATTGCCAAACGGTTCGCTCCAGGCGGCAACAACACTTCAACTGTGCCGAAACGCTGCGCAGGCTGCAGATTGACCGTTGGAACCCAGACGCGTGTCGATTCATCCATCTTGCTCGGAACTTGCGGAACATACACTTTATTCATGATTTCCTCTCTTTAGCTATTATCGCTGGTTTTTCGGGTTACGGCAATAACTTTTTCGATCAAATCTGTCTTGCGTTGCAACGCATCTGCGATGGCCTCATCGATTGTTTCTGTAGCGACGATGTCGATGTAAAGCACATTGTTGCGCTGTCCGATGCGATGTGCGCGGTCTTCGGACTGCTGTCTGTTGAGCAGCGAAAAATCGTTGCTGTAATAAACAACCGTTTTCGCCGCCGTGAGAGTCAGCCCTGTGCCTGCAGCGGCAGGATTGCCCAAGAAGATCCTGATGTCCCCGTTTTGAAAATCGTCGATGGCTTTTCGACGATCTTCCGCGCTGGTGGGCCCGTAATACGTCGCGAACCGCTCTCCTGCCTCTGTCAACCGTTCTGCGATTTTCCGGATCTCCTCATTGAAGTGTGCGAACACAATTATCTGGCCGTTGGTGCTTTCGATGATGTCCATCAGACATTCTAACCGCCCGTCAGCATCTTCGAGGATGGCCTTGTCATCTTTCAGCAAGATGAACCCGCTGGTGACTTGCCGCAGCTTGCTCAAGACAGCCAACTTGTCGAAGGTTTCCACATCGCCGCTCGCCAAATCCAGCCTGCGCTCTTCGAACAAGCGATTGTAGGTGGCGCGTTGTAGCGGCGAAAGCTCAAAGTAGCGGGTCGTGTACAGCTTCTCGGGCAAATCCAAACAATCTTTCTTCTCAACACGGAATGCATGCTGATAAATCAATTCGTGCAGCTTGTCCAGATCGCGCCAGATCGGTTGGCCTCTTTCATCT
>Ga0315902_10011874_pt1 | contig 11399 bp, 9 predicted proteins | sample LakEriMetagenome_9_FD_203523 | JGI IMG/M metagenome (GOLD analysis project Ga0315902, IMG submission 203523) | Freshwater fungal communities from buoy surface, Lake Erie, Ohio, United States - Buoy 12 MA117 | ecosystem: Environmental > Aquatic > Freshwater > Lake > Lake biofilm | place: USA...
CGGGCCACCACTGGAGGTCGATGAAGTCGACGACGGAGCCGCGGAACCAGGCGTCACCGCGGAAGAGGCGGTCGATGACGTTCCCCGCCGCCCCGGCGGCAACGAGGCTCATCCCGAGGGCCGAGGACGCGCTGTCGGCCTTCCGCAGGGAGGCCAGGATGAACACGATCGCGAGGGTCGCGACTATCCCGATGAGCGGACCGAATCCGGTGGCCTTCGAGAAGGCCATGCCGCTGTTGAACCCGAGCGCGAACTGCAGCGTCCACACGACGTCGATGGTCCTGCCGTCATCGAGGGCGTTGACCGCCCACGTCTTCGTGACCTGGTCGAGCGCCACCACAGCGACGCCTGCCGGCAGCAGCCACCGCCTCACCCGTTGCATGAGAGCCCCGCCTACCGGCGGCCGAACCCGCCTGCGAGTTCCGTGACGAGCTGGGTCGCCTCCGGCATCGCCTTCAGGCGCTCCTTCGGGATGGGCAGGCCGGAGATGACCGAGTATCCGTACTCACCGGTCTTCATCCGCTCGAGCGCCGCATCGATCTCCTCGATGGACTGGCGCGCGGAGGCCGAGAGGACGAGGTCCTGCTCGCGCTCGACGACGAGCGTGTCGCCCTCGCCGCCCTCCTCGTCGAACTGCACGTCACCCATCTCGGCATCCTCGATGAGCGCGTTCGCCTCGTTCTCGAGGCGCGTCGCCTGGCCGCTCAACTGGGCACGCTTGGCGACCAGAAGTTCGCGCTGGGCGAAGAGGAACTCGAGGCTGAACTCGCGCGTGGAGGTGACACCGTCCTGCGAGGGACCCTTGATGATCGGCGGCTTCGGCGGCGGGAGCTTCGCCTTGGCTTTCGCGGCGGCTTCTGCGGCCGCTTTCGCCGCGGCCTCCTTCTCGGCCTTGGCCCTGGCCGCGGCTGCTTCCTTCTCGGCCTTGGCCTTCGCGGCGGCTGCCTCCTTCTCGGCCTTGATGCGGGCCCGTTCGGCCTCCTGGGCCTTCTTCAGCGCGGCCTTCTCCTTGGCCTGCCGCTCGCGTTCCTTCTGCTTCTCCTTGGCGATGCGCTTGCGCTCGCGCTCCGCCTGGGCCTTCTCCTGCTGGCGCGCACGCAGTGCCGCCTTGCGCTCGGCCTCGGCCTTCTTCTTGGCGGCCTTCTTCGCCGCCTCTTCCTTCTTCTTCAGGTCAGCGGCCTTCTTCGCCGCGACGCGGGCGCGCTCCTTCTCCTTCTTCGCGGCCGCCGCGGCGCGCTGGGCGGCCTTCTTGGCAGCTGCCTTCTGGCCCGGCGTCAACTGCTTGGCGGCAGGCTTCTTTGCCGCGGGCTTCTTCGGGGCTGATTTCTTCGCTGCCGGCTTCTTGGCCGCAGACTTCTTCTTGGCGGGGGACTTCTTCGCGGCCGGCTTCTTCTTTGCTGCAGGCTTCTTCGCTGCTGCCTTCTTCTGTGTGGCCTTCTTTGAAGTCTTCTTTGCAGTCTTCTTTGCAGTCTTCTTTGCCGCCGGCTTCTTGGCCGCTTTCTTTGCGGTTTTCTTTGCCGGCTTCTTTGCCGGCTTCTGTGCCGGTGTCTTCTTCTTTGCTGCCATGGACGTACTTCCTTGTCGAACGGTGCGGGTCAGATTATTGGCGGGGTGGCTCTGCGGGGGCCATCCTCGCGACGGACACGTGTACCGAGCATCCCTCCAGCTCGGTGCTGCGCGGCGCGGAGTCGTCCCAGTCGACCTGGAGTGCCAGCGTCTCGCCGGCGACGAGGGCCTGGTGGGGCTCGATCTGGGAGCGGACCGCGGGGTCGGCACCGAGGGTCAACCTGATCCGGTCGGAGACCTGGAGCCCGGCGTCACGCCGGGCCTGCTGCACCGCACGGATGAGGTCACGGGCGACCCCTTCCGCCTCCAGTTCGGGCGTGACGGTCACGTCGAGCACCACGACCCCGGTGCCCCCGTGCAGGGTCGCGCTGGCCGTGTCGGCGGCGGTCACCATCCGCAGCGTGTACTCACCCGGTTGCAGCACCTCCCCGGCGACCTCGATCGTGTCGCCCTCGCGGCGCCACTCCCCCGCCTTGACGGCCTTGATGACCTGCTGGGTACGCCCGCCGAGGCGCGGGCCGAGCACGGCCGGCACGACCTGCAGTTCGTGCGAGGCGACGGAGGCGACATCGGCGGTGAGGACCACCTCGCGAACGTTCACCTCGTCACGGAGGATGTCGACGAACGGCTCCAGCCCGGTGGCACCCGGCGACGCGACGGTGAGCGTGCGCAGCGGCAGGCGAACACGGCGCGAGTGGGCCTTGCGCACGGAGAGGGCGGACGAGCATGCGTCGCGCACGAGGTCCATTGCCGCGACGAGCGCACCGTCCGCGGGGAAAGCGGACATGTCGGGCCAGTCCGCGAGGTGGACGCTGTCCGCGGCGCCGCCGTGGAGACCGCGGTGCACCTCGTCGGCGAGCATCGGGAGCAGCGGGGCGGCGGCCTTGGTGAGCACGTCGAGCACGGTGTGGAGGGTGTCCACGGCGTCCTGGTCGCCCTCCCAGAAACGGTCGCGGCTGCGGCGGATGTACCAGTTCGTGAGCACGTCCAGGAAGGAGCGAAGGGACTGGCAGGCCCCGAAGAGGTCGTAGGCGTCGTAGCTGGTGCCTGCCGACTCCACGGTTGCCCGGAGCTTGGCGAGCACGTATCGGTCGAGCACGTTCGTCTGGTCGGTGCGCACGCGTCCCGTCGTGCCGGCGGCATTCGCGTAGAGGGAGAGGAAGTACCAGGAGTTCCACACGGGCAGCAGCACCTGGCGCACGGTGTCGCGGATGCCCGTCTCCGTCACCGAGAAGTCGCCGCCGCGCAGGATCGGCGAGGACATGAGGTACCAGCGCATCGCGTCGGCACCGTGGGTGTCGAACACCTTCATCGGGTCGGGGTAGTTGCGGAGGCTCTTCGACATCTTCGCCCCGTCGTCGCCGAGGACGATGCCGTGGCTGACGCACGACGAGAAGGCGGGCCGGTCGAAGAGGGCCGTGGCGAGGACGTGCATCGTGTAGAACCAGCCACGGGTCTGGCCGATGTACTCGACGATGAAGTCGCCCGGGTAGTGGTTCTCGAACCACTCGCGGTTCTCGAACGGGTAGTGCACCTGCGCGAACGGCATGGAACCGCTCTCGAACCAGCAGTCGAGCACCTCCGGCACGCGGCGCATCATCGACTTCCCCGTGGGGTCATCAGGGTTGGGCCTCACGAGAGAGTCCACGAACGGCCTGTGCAGGTCGATCACGTCGACACCGAAATCACGCGCGATCTCCTCGTAGCTGCCGTACACGTCCACCCGCGGGTGGGCCGGGTCGTCGCTCTTCCACACCGGGATCGGCGAGCCCCAGAACCTGTTGCGGCTGATCGCCCAGTCGCGGGCGTTCGAGATCCACTTCCCGAAGCTGCCCTCCTTGATGTGCTCCGGCGCCCACGTGATCTGCTCGTTCAGCTCGACCATCCGGTCACGGAACGCCGTCACCCTCACGAACCAGGACGAGATCGCGCGGTACACGAGCGGCTCGGCGCAGCGCCAGCAGTGCGGGTAGCTGTGGTTGTAGGAGTCGTGTCGCACCACGACGCCCCTCTCCTTCAGCGAGCGGATGATCTCCGGGTTCGCCTCGAACACGTGGCGTCCTGCCCACGGCTCGATCTCGGGGGTGTACTGCCCGTGCTCGTCCATGGGGCAGACGGTCGGTATGCCGGCGGCGTTGCACGCGATCTGGTCGTCCTCGCCGAACCCGGGCGCCATGTGCACCACGCCGGTGCCGTCCTCGGTGGTCACGAAGTCCGCCGCGAGGACACGGAACGCGTTCTCCGTGCCGGCCAGGAAGGGGAACATCGGCCGGTACGCGCGCCCCGCCAGCTCGGAACCCTTCAGGGTGCCGATCCTCTCGGCGCCCTCGAGCTCCTTCTCGTATGAGCCCAGCCGCGCCTCGGCGAGCACGTACGTGTGCCCGTCCGTGCGGCGCACCAGCGCATAGTCGACATCCGGGCCGACCGCGAGCGCGAGGTTCGACGGCAGCGTCCACGGCGTGGTGGTCCATGCGAGGATCCGCTCCCCCGACTCCAGTTCGAACCACACGGTGAGGGCGGGGTCCTGGCGGTCGCGGTACACGTCGTCCATGCGCGTCTCGGTGTTCGAGAGCGGCGTCTCGCACCTCCAGCAATAGGCGAGCACGCGGAAGCCCTCGTACACCAGCCCCTTGTCGTGGAGCGTCTTGAACGCCCACATCACGCTCTCCATGTACGGGGCGTCGAGCGTCTTGTAGTCGTTGTCGAAGTCCACCCAGCGCGCCTGCCTGGTCACGTACCGGCGCCACTCGTCGGTGTAGCGCAGCACACTCGTGCGGCACGCGTCGTTGAACTTGTCGATGCCGAACGCTGTGATGCCGGGGTGCCCGGAGACGCCCAGTTCCTTCTCGGCCTCAACCTCGGCCGGCAGGCCGTGGCAGTCCCAGCCGAAACGGCGCTCGACCCGGCGGCCCTTCATGGTCTGGTAGCGGGGCACGGCATCCTTCACGAAGCCGGTCAGCAGGTGCCCGTAGTGGGGAAGACCGTTCGCGAACGGCGGGCCGTCGTAAAACACGAACTCGTTGGCCCCGCCCTCGCCCGCTGCGCGCGCCGCCACCGACCTCTCGAACGTGCCGTCAGCCGCCCACCGGGCAAGGACCTGCTCCTCGATGGCCGGGAAGCTCGGCTGCGGGTCAACCTGGGGGTAGGGCACGCGACAAGGCTAGGGGCTGGTGCTCGCTCAGCACCCGAGCAGGAGCGGCACGAGGATCTGCAGCGCCAGCAGCACGACGAGGGGCGTGAAGTCGAACGGCCCCGTGGCGGGCATGACGCGCCGGACGGGCGCGAACACGGGCTCCGTGACCCTGTAGAGGAAGCTCACCACGGGCGCAAAGGGGCTGCCCGGCGAGATCGGGAAGAACGACGAGATCGCGCGGAGGATGATGACGATCGAGTAGAGGTACGCGATCTGGCAGAGGATGTCCATGCGGTCCTCAGTAGCGGTCGTTGTCCGCGCCGTGCTGCTTCAGCAGGAACACGCCGGTGCCGACCTTCTCCACGGTGCCGCCGAGGCCGTAGCAGAGGCCGCTCGCGAAGTCGATGATGCGGCGCGACATGCCGGGCTCGCAGTCCTCGAGGTTGATGATCACGGGGTATCCGTCACGGAAGGAGTCGGCGATCTCCTTCACGCCGTTGAAGTTGCGCGGCCGCACCGTCACAGTCTCCACGGCTCCGCCGACCGGGCGCACGGTGGGGGTGGAACGAGGCGCACCGATCGGGCGCACCTGCAGGCCGGAGTCGTCCGGTCGGCGGGTCGCGCCGGTGTCGTCGATGCGCGGCCGCGGGGCCGGGCGCTGCACCTCGGCGGAGTACTCCTGCTCGACGGGCGGGACGCCGCGTGCCGGGCGCGGGCGCTCGTACTCCATCGACATGTCGTAGTCGTCGTACGCGTCCTCGCCGCTGAGTCCGAGGTAGTCCATGGCGCGGCGGAAGAACGACATGCCTGGAAGGCTAATCCAGCGCCCCGCCGCGATGTGGGACACCAGTGTCACCGCTTCGGGGGGCGCTCCCCGAAGATCGCCGTGCCGACCCGCACCATCGTGGACCCGCAGGACACCGCCAGCTCGAAGTCCCCCGACATCCCCATGGAACAGATATCGAGACCCTGGGCATCGCAGAGGCGCCTCAGGCGACGGAACGACGTCTCCGTCAGCGCCGGGTCCCCGTCGGTGGGGCCGATCGTCATCAGCCCGAGCACCCGCAGGCCGCCGGCCTCCGCCCGCCCGCGCAGGACGTCGATCTCGTCCTCCCCGCAGCCGGACTTCGCCGCCTCGGCCGTGGTGTTGACCTGCAGGAGGATGTCGGCGCACCCCCCGTCGGCGGCCCGCCGGGCGATCTCGTCGATGACCGACGGCCTGTCCACCGTCTGCCACAGGGACACGAGCCCGGCGATCCTGCGCACCTTGTTGGTCTGGACCGCCCCGATCATGTGCACGGGCCCGGCGGGGACGTGCCCGGCGAACTTCCCGGCCATCTCCTGCACGTAGTTCTCGCCGACCGCGTCACAGCCGGCGGCGAAGGCCTGCTCGACGGCGTCGTACCCGTGGGTCTTCGTCACGGCAACCAGGCTCACCCCGTCGCCACCGGCGGCACGGATGCGGGCGCGCACCCACGCCACGTTCTCTGCGACGTGCCCCGGAGTCCCGGCGGGGCCGGACACGGCCCCTACTTCAGGAACGAGGGGACGTCGAAGTCGTCGTCATCGTCGTCGTCGAACGGGTCGCGGTCGAGCACCGGCGGCGCGGCGGCCGGCCTCGTGTCTGCGGGGCGCGCGGTGCGTGAGGTGCCGAACGTGTTGTTCGTGGGGCCGCCGTCCCACCGGTCGAAACCGGCGGCGATGACGGTGACCTGGATCTCGTCACCGAGTTCGTCGTTGATGACGGTGCCGAAGATGATGTTCGCGTCCTGGTGGGCCACGCCGTGGACGATCTCCGCGGCGGCGTTGACCTCGTACAGGCCCATGCTGGATGGGCCGGTGATGTTCAGCAGCACGCCCCGCGCACCGTCGATGGCCGCCTCGAGCATGGGACTGGAGATCGCGGCCTTCGCGGCGGTGACGGCCCGGTTGTCACCCGAGGCCTGGCCTGTGCCCATGAGGGCGGACCCTGCGTTGGACAGGATCATCTTCACGTCGGCGAAGTCCGTGTTTATGAGACCGGGCGTGGTGATGAGGTTCGTGATGCCCGCGACGCCGGCGAGCAGGACCTCGTCGGCGATCTTGAAGGCGTTGACGAGCGACGTCTTCTCGTTCGTCACGGTGAGCAACCGGTCGTTCGGGATGACGATCAGGGTGTCCACCTTCTCGCGGAGGCGCTGGATGCCGTTGTCGGCCTGCACCGCGCGGCGGCGGCCCTCGAACTGGAACGGCCGGGTGACGACGCCGATGGTGAGCGCACCGACCGACTTGGCGATCTCGGCAATGACCGGCGCGGCGCCCGTGCCCGTGCCGCCGCCCTCGCCCGCGGTGATGAACACCATGTCGGCACCCTGCACCAGTTCCTCGATCTCGTCCCGGTGGGCCTCTGCGGCGGCGCGGCCGACCTCGGGATCGGAGCCCGCGCCGAGTCCCCTGGTCAGCTCGCGGCCGATGTCGAGCTTCACGTCAGCGTCGCTCATGAGGAGCGCCTGGGCATCGGTGTTCACCGCGACGAACTCCACACCACGCAGGCCGGCATCGATCATCCGGTTGATGGCGTTGACACCGCCACCACCGACACCGATGACTTTGATGACGGCAAGATAATTCTGTGGTGCTCCGGCCATGGGCCATACCTCCGCTCGGAGTCGTGCGACTGAGTTGGTCAATGTTTCCACATCAGGGGTCGTTCTTGGGGTAATTCCGCCCCCGGGAGACCACTTTCGGGGCCTCAGCGACCGAGAACCGTGGGGTCCCCCGCAGACACGTCGATCACGGCGATGGTCTTCGGGTCCTGGCGGCGCAGCAGCACGACCACTGCGACCAGCTTGTTCTGCAGGTCGACAGGGGTGCCGAACCTCACGAGCGTGTCGCCCTTCAGGACCATGGAGAGTTCCCCGGCGGGGCTGAGGTCGAGCGCGGTGACCTTCGGGCGGATCTCATCGGGCAGGGCGAGCACGAGCTGTGCGGCCGCCCTGTACGCGTCGTCGGCCGCACCGCCCGCCTCCACGGGCGCGCCCGTGCCCTTCACCTGCAGGTACTTCGTGGGGAACCCGTCGAGCACGTCGATGACGGACCCGCGGGCATCGACGATGCGCGCCTTGTTGTCGGTCCCCACGTACCAGACGACCGGTGTGCGCTCGCTCACCTCGACGATGACCTTCGACGGGAAGTGGGTGGTGATCCGCACGTCGGCGACCCACGGGTCGCGCAGGAGGACCGCCCTCGCGCGTGCGGTGTCCGCGGTGAAGATCGAGGTTCCCTTGAGGATCCTGCGCGCCTCCGAGACCGACTTGTCCGACGTGTAGACGTTGCCCTCCACGGTGAACGTGCGGATGGCGAACAGCGGGGAGGCGAGGACGACGCTCACGACGACCACGAGCGCGACCACGAGGCCCGCGATCTTCACCCAGCGCACACGGCGGAGCCGGTCACGGCGGGCCCACACCCTCCGCCGCTCCTCGAACCTCGGGTCGACATCCGTGCGCGGGTCGACGACGTCGGGCTCGTCCTCGATCACGATGAGGGGGTCACCGAGCGACGCGGGGGCCGGCGCGGACGTGCCGGGCGCCGCGAACGGGACCACCGTTGCCACTGGCGAGTCGTCGCTCCCGGCGGTTGCGCTGCCCGCGGGCGGACCCGTCACGACGCCGATGTCCGGCCCAAGGTCGTCGATGACGACCACCGTGTCCGGCCCCGGCCCGCTGGACCGGTCCGTCAGCGTGGCAGAGAGGTCTGCGTCGGGGCCGACAGATGTCGCGCCACCGACTGTCGCGCCGATGTCTGTCGCACCGGGGTCTGTCACGCCGGCCGCAGCCGTCGTGCCGTCGGCATCGGGACCGCCGGCGTCACCGAACAGGCGCCCGAGTTCGTCGAGCACCTCGGCGGACACTTCCGCGACCTCCGCTACTTCGTCGCTCCCGTGCCCGTCGTTGACCTCCACGTTCGGGTCGCCCTTGCCCGGCCCGCCGCCGCGCGTGCCGTCCGTGCTCATGGCGCCTCGCCGAGTCTGTGCGCCAGGGCACGGCGTGCTTCCGCCACGCCGGGCTCCTCGTGCGCGGTGCCGGCGAAACGCGCCGAGACCGCGGGACCGAAGCCCACCATCCGCACCTCGCTGCGCAGCGTGATGCCGGTGCGGTCGCGCACCGTGTCCTGCACTGCCTCCATGAGGGCCACGACATCCGCGGCGGTCGCCCCGTTGCCGGCCTGGATGAAGTTCGCGTGCTTGTCGGAGACCGATGCGCCGCCGGTGGTGAGACCCCTCAGGCCTGCCGCGTCGATGAGCGCACCTGCGCTCCCCTCGCCCGGCGACGGGTTGACGAAGACGGAACCTGCGTTGCGGCCGCCCGGTTGGTGCTCCCTGCGCCACGACACGATCGCCGCGATGTCCGCCTCGCCGTCATGCCCGCCGAGCGGGGTGACCGCGAACGTGGCGTGCACGACGAGGTGGGCCGGGCCGATCGCCGACCCCCGGAAATGCAGCCCGAGAGCGGCGGCGGGGACCTCCGCCTGGACCCCGGAGACGAGGCTGACGATGCTGACGGACACGAGCGAGTCGACCATCTCCGCGCCGTGGCCGCCCGCGTTCATGCGGACGGCTCCCCCGACCGTCCCGGGCACCCCGACCGCCCATTCGAGCCCGTGCGCTCCCGCCGCCACTGACCGTCGCGCCAGCACCGGGAGCGGCATCCACCCACCGACCGACACGGTGCCGCCGACCACCCCGACCGCGAACGCCGCGGGGTCCCTCGGCGGTCTCGTGCGCACGACCATCCCGTCGAACCCGTCGTCCGAGACGAGGGTGTTGCTCCCGTTGCCCAGCACGAAAAGGTCGGTCCCCGGGTGTGTGCCCATCACCCTCCCGACCGCGCACGCACCCGCGGCGTCCGAGACCTCGACCATCAGGGCGGCCGTCCCGCCGACCCCGTACGTCGTCAGGGCCCCGAAGGGTGCCTCCACCTCGGCGGTCAGTCCCTCCGCGCGCAGTTCCGCCGCGATCCGCTCCGCGTCGGTCCGGCGGGCCGCCGTGCTCATGCCGCGCCCTGCAGTTCGTCGGGGAACCCGGCGATGTCGCCGCACCCCATGCTGACGCAGATGTCGCCCGGCCCGAGGACGCGCAGCACCTGCTCCACCAGTTCGTCGCGGGACTGCGCCCACACGACGCTGCCGTGGCTCGTGCGCACGGCGTCCGCGACGAGGAGCCCGCTGACGCCCTCGATGCGCTCGGTCCCCGATGCGTAGACGTCCGTGATGAAGACCTCGTCCGCGGCGGAGAAGCACCCTGCGTAGTCCCCCGCCATCGTGGCGATGCGGTGGAACCTGTTCGGCTGGAACACCGCGACCAGCCGGCCCGTCAGCCCGGGGTGCGTGCGGGCCGCGCCGAGTGTCGCGTCGATCTCGGCGGGCAGGTGCGCGTAGTCGTCGATGAGCAGCGCGCCGCGGACGGTGCCGCGCGCGGCGAACCTGCGGTCGACGCCGGCGAAGGAGGCGACAGCGGCCGCGGACTCCCCGAACGGGACGCCGAGGACGGAGGCCATCGCCATCGCGCCCGCGCAGTTGAGGGCGTTGTGGCGGCCGAGCAGCGGCAGGCGCACGTCTGCGCTCCCGTCGCGCGACGCCACGGTGAACACCGTGCCGCCGCCGTCCGTGACCGGCTCCGACAGGGTGACGTCGTTCCCGGCACCGAATCCGTAGGTGAGGGTGCCCGCGGCACCGCTCCGTCGCGCGACGGCGAGGGCGCGCGCGTCGTCGCCGCACACCACCAGTGTCCCCGAGATCCGCCGTGCCATGTCCGCGAACTCGTCCTCGATGCGGTCGACGGTTCCGAAACGGTCGAGGTGGTCCACGTCGACGTTCGTGAGCAGCATCGAGTCGAGCACCAGAGACTGGCCCGTGCCGTCGCTCTCGTCCGCCTCCACCACGAGGGTGCCGTCGGTCCCGAGATCCGCCCCGGTGCCGAGACCGAGCACCTCTGCCCCGATGACGAACGAGGGGTCGCGACCGGCACCGCGCAGCATCACGGTGAGGAGCGAGGACGTCGTGGTCTTGCCGTGCGTGCCGGCCACCCCCACGGAGCGGTGGAGTGCCGTGATCGCCGACAGGGCCGCCGCGCGGTGCACGACGGGCGTCCCCGCGGCCCGCGCCGCGGCCAGTTCGATGTTCGTCTGCGGCACGGCGGTGGAGTACACGACGTAGTCGGCGCCCTCCACGTTCTGCCCGGCATGGCCGATGCGCACGTCGACCCCGTACCGGCGGACCGTCGCGGTCCCCGTCGACTCATGGAGGTCGGACCCCGACACCCCGTGCCCCAGGCGGGCGAGCAGGATCGCCACGGCACTCATACCGGGCCCGCCCACACCGACGATGTGGAACCTGCGCGGGACGGAGAGGTCCACTGCGGCGTCGGGGTGATCTGCCGTGGTCATGAGCCACCCATTGTTCCACCCCGCACTCAGGCGAGTGATGCGTCCGTGATGAGGTCGACGAGGCCCGTCCCGCGGTGGACGGCCCCGGCGGCCCGTGCGCGCCCTGCCATGTCGCGCCGCGCGTCACCGTCGAGGCAGAGACGCACGACCTCCGCGGCGACGTCACGGGGCAGGTCAGTCCCCTCGCGCACCGTCGTCGCGGCGCCCTTCGCCGACAGCCAACCGGCGTTGCGTGTCTGGTGGTCGTCAGCGGCGGCGGGCCAGGGCACGAACAC
>Ga0315902_10011876_pt1 | contig 11399 bp, 10 predicted proteins | sample LakEriMetagenome_9_FD_203523 | JGI IMG/M metagenome (GOLD analysis project Ga0315902, IMG submission 203523) | Freshwater fungal communities from buoy surface, Lake Erie, Ohio, United States - Buoy 12 MA117 | ecosystem: Environmental > Aquatic > Freshwater > Lake > Lake biofilm | place: USA...
GTACATGGAGGATTGGGTAGTTCCCAGGGTAAAAGAACAATTGGCGATCGACTTACAGCTTCTTCCCGGACAAGGGAACGAAGTGGTAAAACGTTTGTTAGCCGAGAAAGAAGCGGGAAAACAGGTCAGCAGCTTTGATCTTTGCTGGATAAATGGGGAAACTTTTTTTCAACTCCGGCAACTGGATGCACTTATGGGCCCCTTCACTCAGTTGTTACCCAATAGTCAATACATTAATTTTCAAAACCCATTTATCGGAATTGATTTTCAACAGCCAGTAGAAGGGTATGAATGCCCTTGGGGAAATGTTCAACTAGCACTTATCTACGATAGCCTCCGGACACCCCAACCTCCTCAGACCTTACAGGATTTAGAGAATTGGGTCAAGGCTAACCCAGGTAAATTTACCATCCCGTACGAATTTACCGGTATGACCCTGCTTAAATCCTGGATGATCGGCCTATCTGGCGACCCTGCCATCCTAAACGGCCCCTTTGACGAGTCGAAGTATCAGGCGCTTTCTGCCAGCCTGTTTCAATACCTGGAACGCTTACGACCTTACCTTTGGCGACAAGGCAGCACGTTTCCCGCCAGCTTATCGGCTACCCATCAGCTTTTTTCAAATGGAGAATTGGCATTTACCATGAGCAACAATGATTCGGAGGTGGACAATAAAATTCAGCAAGGAATCTTTCCTGGATCTGCCAAATCCTTTGCTTTTAAGAGCGGAACTATCCAAAACGCTCACTACTTGGGAATACCTGCTCATACGCCACAAGCTGCTGGCGCCTTAGCGGTTGTCAATTTTCTGATCAGTCCAGAAGCCCAGCTGCAAAAACTTCAACCCAGTGTTTGGGGAGATGGAACGGTATTGGATATTTCCCGACTGCCGGAGCCTTGGCGCAGTTCCTTTCAGGCCTTGCCTGAGCGCAAAAATGCAGTTCCTCGTTCGGTCTTACAAACCGTAGCGCTTCAGGAACCCGCTCCTGAATACATGCTGCGTTTATCAGAGGATTTTCGAAAAAGAATGCTTCAATAACCGCCCATATGCAGCTGTTTCACTCCACTTGGTCAAGGACAATCTTCTTGCTGCTCGGGGTCCTACCCAGTTTAGCTGGATTAGGGTATTCCTTTTTATACTCGGTGGGGGGCACCGGTGCCCTCAGTACTGGATGGACGGGACAGTATTGGTTGAGCTTGGTCAATGATAGAGCCTTTTGGCTTTCCTTAGGCATGAGTACCCTCATCGCCTTGGTGGTGAGTCTACTATCGGGATGGGCTTCTATACAAATAGTTCTTCGATGGAAATCACAGCTTGAGCACCCCTGGGCTTCTTCACTCTTACGTCTTCCCATGTTATTTCCGCCTATTGTAGCAGCATTTATTGGATATCAATGGCTCAGCAATAGTGGACTGCTAGCGCGAGGAGCTTTTTTATTCGGTTGGATAAAGGAACCGGAAGCTTTCCCGGCCTTAGTGAACGCCTCAAACCAACTCGGCATCATTTTGACACTTTTGGCCCTTCAATTGCCGCTTTTTTGCTTATTCAGCTGGCATCAGTTCAAAGAAGCAAAACTTGAACGATACCTAGAGCTGGCGGCAGCTTTGGGTGCCAGCAAGTGGCAACAACATTGGACCATTGCAGTGCCAATCTTGTGGTCACGGATGAAACCGACGATGTTGTTGTATGGCGTCTTCCTGTTTGGTGCCTATGAAGTACCCTTGGTTCTTGGCCAACCCTATCCTGGAATGCTGTCGGTTTTTTTGCACACTAAATTTAGCCGATTTAATCTGCAAGACATCCCTGTGGCCTATGCAGGAACCTTGGTCTATGCTCTATTGGTATTTGGGGTCACCCTCTATTTTTTTAAAACACCCAAACACCAACTGATGTCCAACGGATGAAATCGAGTAGTGCATTGTCAATAGGATTGGGGGGAGGATTTCTCCTCCTTATGCTCTTTCTGGTGATCGGAAGTCTGGCAACCGAATGGCGCTTTCCAGCCCTAGTTCCGGAAAGTTATACCCTTGTTCATTGGGAATCCTGGTTCCAAAAAAAAGATTGGATCTACCATTTGGCTCTTTCCTTGCTACTGAGCACTGCGGTCTCCACCACAGCAGTGGGTCTGGGCCTGATAACGGCCAGCAAATTATCCAGGGATGAACAAAGTTCCCTTTGGCTGCGGCTAAGCTACCTGCCTTATGGACTTTCTCCGGTGCTATACGCCTACAGCATGCAGTATTTTTACCAGGTTACTGGACTGTCAGGAACCTGGTTAGGTGTATACTTAGCCCAACTTATATTGGTATATCCATTTGCAGTCGTGTTGTTTTTTACCTATTTCGACTCATTTATGCACCACTTAGAGGACCAAGCAGCCAGTTTGGGCGCTTCCAAAGGAGTAGTCTTCCGGAGCATTACGCTGCCGATCCTTCGACGCCCCATTCAGACAATCCTCATCCAATTATTCTTAGTGTCCTGGTTTGATTATGGGATTACTTCGGTAATTGGCAGTGGGCAGCTGAAAACGCTCACCCTGATGGTTTATCAATATATTGGAGAATCCAACCTTTTTTATTCTTCCCTTGCGAGTTGCATCCTGATGGCTCCCCCCCTAATCCTTTGGCTACTGCAGCCTTCCAGGTTAGCAAAACAAACTAATCCAGTGTAGGCCATGGCATTTTTAGAAGCAACATCGATTACTAAACAATATGGACAGCACCTGGTAGTTGACCAACTGGATTTATTTTTGGAAAAAAAGCAAATCTTGGCTATCCTGGGCCGTTCGGGTTGCGGTAAAACTACCTTATTAAAAATTCTGGCAGGTTTGGTTACGCCCGATCGAGGTACCGTACTGATAGAAGGGAAACCCATTCAGGAACGCCCACTGCCTGAGCGAGGGGTACTTTATTTGTATCAAGAAGCCCTATTATTCCCCCATTTGACGGTGGAGGAAAACCTAGCCTATGGGCTGAAGGTCCGCAAACAACCTAAGCCCCAAATTGCTCAGCAGACCGAACGGATGCTCCAGGACTTAGAGTTATCTACTCATGCTCGGCAGTTCCCCAGCCAGCTGTCCGGTGGGCAACGACAGAGAGTTGCTCTTGGTCGAGCCCTCTTGGTTCAGCCCCGCCTTCTTTTATTAGATGAACCCTTTGGCGCACTCGATCCTGAAACAAGAAGTAGTATGCAGTTGTTTTTTAGGGAAATTGCAAATCAGTACCAAATAACGGCTGTTTTTGTGACACATGACCTCAAAGAGGCAATCACGATGGGTCAGCAATGGGCCTTGATGGAAAACGGCCGATTGACCCATTATCACCAACTAGAAGATTTTTCAAAAGACCCTAAGACGGGCCTCCAACAAGAAATCGCATTTTGGAGAAAAATAGAACATCAACTATGAATTTCAACCATTGTGAATCGCTTTATTGGGTTTTTACGCAGTTATGCAACGATAAATGCGACCACTGCTACAACCTCAGTGGACCGCAAGGTGATCGGATCAGCGAAGAAGAGTGCATGGCGATCCTAGAAAATATGCCAGATCGGATAGATCGACTTATCCTTTCTGGGGGGGAACCATTGGCCGACCGAAAGCTACTCTATGCGATTTTGGACCGGATTCAAGAAAAGTACGGTTCAAACACACAAGTAATGCTCCAAACCAATGGCGACCTCCTTAACGGAGAGATCCTCGACACGCTGCTGCAAAAAGGAGTAACGCGCTTTGATATTGCCAGTATCGACCGCTACCATAAACATGCTGGCTCCAGATTGATGGATCTTGCCGAACTGTTTGAATCGAGGGGAGTGAACGGAGATGATAAGGACCCCTTGATTAACAAAGAAAACTACCTGGTAAAGGCACCTCAAGCCTCCTGGGGATATTGGGGAGCAACGGAAGACATGTGGTTAGGCGGCAACTGGGCAAGGGGGCGCGCCATGGAAAAAAACATCTGGAAACGGGATGCAAACCACAATTTTTGCAAAGTGCTCAGCGGTGGAATTGGATTTTTAACCGGTTCAGAAGGAATCCCTCAGGAAATATCGATTCAACTATGGCGCATCAACCCCTGTTGCCCCGGAACCTACAAAGCAATGGGTGATGCCCGCATAGAACGGGTAGCCACGGTGCTAGAGCGCGTGGCTAGCAGCCCTGTATTCCAGAAAATAAACGAAGGAGACCCTCTTGGAATGGGCGAATCCGTCGGAATCAGCCGGGAATTTGCCAACGCTCGAAACGAAGAACTGCAGAACGTCTGCCTCTGGTGTGACGAATTTTTTAAAGTCTATTTTGATATGGATACACTTCAATCTAAATTCCAGCTACACGCATGAACTCCTTGCTTTTTGTGTACAACGCCGGCAGCTCCAAATGGCAACTGGCCCTCGACATCGCTCATAAGATCCTGTCTCCCGCTACCTATCCTTGCAAACTTTGCGATTTAACCCATGGAATTTTAAAAATACGCCCACAATGGCAGGCTTTTTTAGAACAGCTGGACTTCCCGGTCCAATTTCTTCACTCCGATGAGTTCCAGAAAGCCTACCCAGAATGGAAGGAATTGCAGTTGCCCGCTGTGCTACTCCAAAGCAACCAAAGGATAGATGTCGTAATGGACTACTATCAATTAGAGCAACTGCCTACGGTGGAAGTCTTGATCCAACGAGTGAAGGCGCTCTTGCCACCTTCTAATTCTGTAAAATAACACTGGCGTGCAACCTAAATTTTATTCGGTAAGCCTTTAACGACATTTTCAGAAAGGTGAATGCATTAATTCGCACGATGAAAAAATAAAGTTTCAAAATTGCTTTTCTTTTTCGCTACCTTTGCGCCGCATTTTTCCGAAGAACTCGCTGTTTTTACGGAATTTCTTTCACTTACACCTATTTTAAATTAAAAAAACTATGGCAACGACCGCAGATATTCGCAACGGCCTTTGCATCGAATTGAACAACGATACCTTCCGGGTGATTGATTTTCAACGCTTTCAGGTAGGCCGTGGCAGTGGAAAGGTTTGGACCAAACTTAAAAGTACCACCAGCGGTAAGACAATCGAGCACACCTTCCAAAGCGGCCACACCATCACCGAAGTGCGTGTTGAACGCCGCAAGTTCCAATTCCTGTATGCTGAAGAGGACGGATATGCACTGATGAATCAGGAGACATTTGACCAAATTTCTATCCCAAAAGATATGGTAGAAAATGGTAAATTCCTTAAAGAGGGCGATCAGGTGGACGTACTTTACCATTCTCAAAAAGACGAGTTGTTGTCAGTCGAATTACCACAAACCGTTAACCTGCTCATAACGTACACAGAGCCAGGTGTTAAGGGCGATACTGCCACGAACACCCTGAAGCCTGCTACCGTCGAAACAGGTGCAGAAGTGCGTGTTCCTTTGTTCTGTGAAGAAGGCGATCTTATCAAAATCGACACTGCCACTGGAGCTTACATGGAGCGTGTAAAAAAATAATAGCCATCCTGGTACCAAGGAGCCACCCCGTAAAGACCGGTGTGGCTTTTTGTTTTTTTGCTTTTTAAGGAAATGGAGGCTTTTAAATTAGAAAAAAGGCTCCACAACCGAAAAACAAGGAACTGAGGATACAACAGCGGGTTAACCATCCGCACAAATGCAATTCAGCCATTTCATTTGGCATTTGTTATTCTTTTTTTGTCATAACTCACGCTGGTAGTTTCAGAAAATCTTCTTTTCTTTACCTTTTGAAACGAAATTTATTAGCGTTAAACAACCATAATTGGGTATGGATTTCAATCAAATACAAGAATTGATCCGCTTGGTTAGCAAGCAAAAAATTTCTGAGTTTATCTACAAGGATGGAGACACCAAGCTGGTGATTCGCCAGGGACAAGCTGAAACCAACCAGGTACCCAGCACAGTCATTTTGCCCGCCGCCCCTCAAATGGTAGCTGCTCCTGCGCCCATCGCCCCCGCTCCAGCAGCGGCTCCTGCCCCCGCAGCAGCAGCGCCTGCCGCCGCCGCAGCTCCTGCCAATGACAAAACAAAAACCATCAAGTCCCCAATGGTAGGTACCTTCTACCGCGCCTCCGGACCAGATAAGGCTCCTTTTGTAAAAGTGGGTGACGATATCGAAACAGGTGCAACTGTTTGCATCATCGAGGCTATGAAATTGTTCAATGAAATTGAAAGCGATATTCAAGGCAAAATCGTCAAAGTACTCGTGGAAGACGCATCTCCAGTAGAGTATGATCAACCCCTGTTCTTAGTGGAAATCGCTTAATCGCAGTCCGTATGTTCAAAAAAATACTTATTGCCAATCGGGGGGAAATTGCCCTTCGAATTATTCGCACCTGCAAGGAAATGGGCATCAAAACGGTGGCCATTTATTCCACAGCCGATCGGGAAAGCCTCCACGTTCGCTTCGCAGATGAAGCGGTTTGTATCGGGCCTCCTGCCTCGTCCGAAAGCTACCTGAATATTCCAAGGATTATGGCCGCTGTCGAAATTACCAACGCAGATGCCATCCACCCAGGTTATGGCTTCTTGGCAGAAAATGCCAATTTCGCAGAAATATGCCGCGACTATGGGGTGAAATTTATCGGACCAACTCCTGAGCAGATCCGCTCCATGGGCGATAAAATTACTGCTAAAGAAACCATGATCGCAGCCAATGTGCCTTGTATCCCCGGCACTGAAGGCCTTTTGGCCGATGTCACTGCCGGAAAAAAACTGGCTTTAGAAATCGGCTACCCCGTTATCCTGAAGGCAACCGCCGGTGGAGGAGGAAAAGGCATGCGCATCGTATGGAAAGAAAGTGAATTCGATAGTCAATGGGAAACCGCCCGCCGAGAGGCCAAAGCTGCCTTCGGAAACGATGGGATCTATATGGAGAAATTCATTGAAGAACCCAGACACATCGAAATTCAAGTCGCCGGTGACCAGTTCGGAAAAGCCTGCCACCTCTCCGAACGCGACTGCTCCATCCAACGCCGTCACCAAAAACTGGTAGAAGAATCCCCCTCCCCATTCATGACCCCCGAACTTCGGGAAAAAATGGGCGCGGCCGCTGTCAAAGCCTGCGAGGCCATCAACTATGAAGGAGTAGGTACAGTGGAATTCTTGGTAGATAAATACCGCAACTTCTACTTCATGGAAATGAATACCCGTATTCAGGTGGAACATACCGTGACCGAAGAAGTAATCGACTATGATTTGATCAAAGAGCAGATCAAAATAGCCGCAGGTATTCCTATCTCTGGCAAAAACTACATTCCAGAGCTCTATGCAATCGAATGCCGGATTAATGCAGAAGATCCATTTAATGACTTCCGTCCAAGCCCAGGCAAAATCACCTCGTTCCACTCACCGAAAGGCCATGGGGTTCGAGTAGATACCCACGTGTATGCAGGATACACCATCCCGCCTTATTACGATTCGATGATCGCAAAAATCATCACCCGCGCCCGTACCCGGGATGAAGCGATCCTAAAAATGGAGCGCGCACTGGATGAATTCGTGATTGAAGGGGTGAAAACAACCGTTCCTTTCCATCAAAAATTGATGCGAAATGAACAGTTCCGGAAGGGAGATTTCCATACCGGTTTCCTGAACACCTGGGATTTTAAGAATGCGTAAACTCCTCGAATACTACCTCCCCTATCGCCGAGTCCTGCTGCTGGCACTCCTGTCCAATTTGCTGATGTCGGTCTTTACGGTGGTGAGTATCCCCGTTTTACAACCTTTCTTAAAAATTATTTTTAGCCAGGAAACACCTGCCCCTACCAGCGACAGCCAATACGCTGGACTGGAATCGAAGATAAATGATTTCTTCAATCAATTAATCGCCACATACGGTAAGGAGCAAGCGCTTTTAATCGTATGTGGCTTTTTAATTGCTACTTTTTTCGGAAAAAACCTCTTTCGATACCTTTCTCTCTTCTTCCTGGCAGGAGCCCGCAACGGAATTGTCGCTGACCTTCGGAGCAAACTACTCCAAAAAGTATTAGACCTCCCCCTCTCCTATTTTACCGAAAATAGAAAAGGGGACCTCATGAGCAGAATCACCTCCGATGTCCAAGAAATTGAATGGAGCATCGTAGGAGTAGTGGAATCCATCGCACGCGAACCCATTGTAATCCTGGGTAGCCTGGTATTTATGATCGCCGTCTCCCCCCAACTCCTGCTGTTTGTGGTGGTCTTGATGCTGTTCTCCGGCCTGATTATAGGAGGCATTGGGCGCAGCCTTCGACGGCAGTCGGGAATCGCTCAAAATACCCTGGGTGCCATCGGTGCCATGATCGACGAAACACTCGGCGGACTCCGGATTATCAAGGGATTTAATGCAGAAAGCTGGCAAAGAGACCGCTTCGACCGCGAAAATGCCCAGTACAAAAAAACGCTGATCCAACTCAACCGCCGAAAAGACCTCGCTGCACCCTTATCCGAATTCCTGGGTATCTGCGTGGTAGCAGTTTTGCTCTGGTTTGGCTCCAGACAGGTGTTCGCAGGCAGCTTGTCTGCCGCTACGTTTATTACCTTCCTGTATGCCTTCTACAATGTCATCGAACCAGCAAAATCCCTTTCAGGCGCCTTTTATAATATACGAAAAGGGATGGGAGCCCTGGAACGAGTAGAGGCCTTACTAAATGCGCCAGTTACCATTAGCGATCACCCAGAAGCGCGCCCGGTAAACTCTTTTCAACAGGGCTTCGAACTAAAAGAAGTATCGTTTCGGTATCCAAATGCCGACCGCTGGGCGCTCCAAAAAGTGAGTTTTTCGATTCCAAAAGGGAAGCTAATCGCATTGGTAGGTGCTTCGGGTTCCGGGAAAAGTACCATCGCCGATCTATTACCTCGTTTTCACGATCTTTCCTACGGAGGTATCCTGCTGGATGGAATAGATATTCGCGAACTTAAGACCCGCGATCTTCGCAACCTGATGGGAATTGTGAGCCAAGAAGCGATCTTATTTAATGACACGGTTCGAAATAACATCGTTTTTAGCTCCGGTATTACCGACCAACGTGCCATTGAAGCTGCAGCTATAGCCGCCAACGCCCATGACTTTATCACCGCTCTTCCACAAGGCTACGATACCAATATTGGGGATAGAGGGTCTAAACTATCCGGCGGACAGCGGCAACGCCTGACCATCGCAAGGGCACTTCTAAAGAATCCACCTTTCTTAATCCTAGATGAAGCTACCTCTGCACTCGATAGTGAGTCGGAGCAACTCGTCCAGTCGGCCCTCGATCACCTCCTACACAATCGAACAGCCCTTGTTATTGCTCACCGACTCAGTACGGTACAACATGCCGACGAAATCATTGTACTCGATCACGGCAACATTGTAGAACGTGGCAACCACGAACAATTACTGCTTCAGGCAGGAGTCTACAAAAAATTAGTAGAACTGCAAGGCCTAAACCCGTAAAGCCTGCACGCTGCAGGCTATCTTGCACGCTGCAGGCTATCTCGCACGCTGCAGGCTATCTCGCACGCTGCAGGCTATCTCGCACGCTGCAGGCTATCTCGCACGCTGCAGGGTACCTCTACACCCTACCGAAGCAGCGTAACTTCCCTCTTTTCATTCATGACCAAAGTCCGAACTCCTTCGCGAATAGCATAGTACTGCACGCGGTAGACGTACACATCCACGGGAGCTTGCTCACCGTTAAACGTGCCATCCCATCCCACGTTCACTTCAAAAGACTCAAATACCTGCTCTCCCCAACGGTTAAAAACCTGCATCCGGTACTCCTCCACTGGGCAATAGACCAAAGGCTTAAAAACATCATTGGTCCCGTCCCCATCAGGAGTAAAAGCATTCGGAAAACGATCTAAATCATTGCTTACAGTTACTAAAACAGTATCAATTGGGCAACCTTTTTCGGTGGAGAGCAGTACGGGATAATCCCCTTTTACTGTAAAACAAACTTCTCCTGGATTTACGGCAGTGCTATTTGCAGGACTGGCACCCGGAAATACCCAGCTGTAATTAATGTCTGATTGAGCACCCTTCATAGAAGCTTGTAAACATTCGCCTGGACAAAGGATAGAGTCAGACAACTGGATTTGTTCTTCCATTTTACAAATCAACTCGGAGGTGAACATTCTATTTTCGGCTTGCAGACTCAAATCAATCAAGGCAGGGGTTTCATCTACTACGGGAGCAATCATTTGATGGCCGATGGTGGGAACAGAGGTTACCACATCAATTGTTCTGGCACAGCAAGCTCCTTTTATATCACCAACTCGGTCAGTTTTGACAAAATAACCCCTAGTATTGCCATTTTGTATCTGCTCACCAGCCATTAGAATGGCGTTTCCTGGCATGGATGAACGCTGCAAGGCGTACAGGTTAAAATCTCCCGTAGAAGGGCCTCCGTACGTTTTTACCCAACTCACACCCAAACTACCGTCCAATCGTGCCAACAAAGCCCCTCGGTCGCCTGTTCCTCCAACGCCGACATACAACTCATTTGCATTTGCTATAAAAGCATCAAAGGCGTAGACCGGCTCAGTGTTCACATCAATCGCTCGGATAGAGGAAGGAAGCCCCTCCAAATCCGTTTTTAGAAAGACCAACCGACCCATCACATCATCTCCAATCAAAACGAGACTATCTTGCTGAGGAATCCGCAGGCAGGAACGGAGGGTAAATGCGTTGGCACCACTTGGGGAACCATAGGCCCGAACCTGAAGGAGATCACCATTTTGAGGCTCCACTTTTACTAAGACACCCTTCAAATCGGCCCTGCCTACTACATATAAATTACCCTGTCCATCGGTAGCATGGCGTTCTGACTGAAAGACCACACCGGCTACTTGCTTACTCCAGACCAAGCTGCCATCCTCTGACAACCTGGATAAAATGCCCGTGTTCGTGGTAAGCGTCAGGCCTTTTACTAAATACCCGCCGGCCATTTGGGAAATATCCGTTAATAGATAGCTTGACCCATAATTGAGTCGCTTGGTCCATTCTACCGTTCCAAGGCTATCGAGTTTAACCAGTTTCGATGCAGATTGACCGATAGCGGGCGTATTTTCCATAAGTACCAGGAGCCCTCCATCGGCAGCAGCCTCTATATCTGTCACAGAGGAAGAGCCAATATCTGGCAAACGAACGCTTTTGATAGGTGTTCCATCTGCCTCAAGCAACCAAACGGCGGCTTCGACGCCTGGTGAGGCTGCATCCCTCGCCAGCAGACCAGCGATAGCGACTGTGCCATTTTTGAGCTCTGCAATGGAGGTCCCAATGCAAAGGCTATCCCCCATTGCAATACTGCGCTGAAAGCTGGATTGTCCGGATAAGAAGAGGGGAAATAAACAAGTAGAGACAACAAATACGCCAAGATGGAATGTTCGAAAGGTCATATTTTTTCTGATTTAATTAGCAAATATAGGTCAAACG
>Ga0315902_10011879_pt1 | contig 11397 bp, 11 predicted proteins | sample LakEriMetagenome_9_FD_203523 | JGI IMG/M metagenome (GOLD analysis project Ga0315902, IMG submission 203523) | Freshwater fungal communities from buoy surface, Lake Erie, Ohio, United States - Buoy 12 MA117 | ecosystem: Environmental > Aquatic > Freshwater > Lake > Lake biofilm | place: USA...
CCAGATGAAGGCGGCCGATCGCAGCAATGCGCGCGTGGCCGTGATCATCGGCACCGACGAACGCGCGAATCAGCAAGCCGTCGTTCGTCCCATGAATGGGGGCGAACAGTTCACTGTGACTCGATCGACTCTTCTCGACAGCGTGCTGCGCGCCGTTCGCGCCGAATCACCTCCCACCCCCAAGGAAAGCCAATGAGCGTCAACCCCTCCCAGACCACCCTGCGAACGCATCTCTGCGGTGAATTGCGGTCGGACCACATCGGTCGAACCGTGAGCCTGTGCGGCTGGATCGCCAAGCGTCGCGAACACGGCGACAAGTTGGCTTTCGTCGACCTGCGCGACTACTCGGGCATCGTGCAGTGCGTCATCGACGACGGCGTCGATTTGCGAAGCGAATACGTGGCGCGTATCACCGGAACCGTGCGGGCCCGGCCGGCTGGCACCGTCAACGCCAATCTGGCCACCGGCGAGATCGAGATCGGCGATTGCACCGTCGAAGTGCTGCGCTCGGCCGACCCGCCGCCGTTCCCCATCGACGCGCGCGCCGACGACGTGGACGAGAACGTTCGGTTGCAGTACCGATATCTCGATATTCGACGTGAGCGTATGCAGCGCAATATTCGGGTTCGAGCCAAGGTCAACTCGGCCGTCCGCGCTGCGATGGAGCGCCAGGGATTCGTGGAAGTGGAGACACCTATGCTGGTGCCGTCCACTCCGGAAGGCGCTCGTGAGTTCCTCGTGCCATCGCGCAAGGAGCCCGGGTCGTTCTACGCGCTTCCGCAGAGTCCGCAGCTGTTCAAGCAGCTACTCATGGTGGCGGGCATCGACCGCTACTACCAGATCGCTCGTTGTCTGCGCGACGAAGACCTGCGCGCCGATCGTCAATACGAGTTCATGCAGCTCGATGCCGAGATGAGTTTCGTCACCCAAGACGACGTCCTCGCGGCCATCAGCGAGGCGGTTCTGTCGGCCGCCGAAGCCGTGACCGGCGAGCGTCCGCCCACGATCGAACGCATCACCTGGCGTGAGGCCATGGATCGCTACGGCGTCGACAAGCCCGATCTGCGCTTCGGCATGGAACTCGTCGAGCTCACCTCGATCTTCTCCACTACCGAGTTCAAGGCTTTCGCCGGCGCTGCCTCGATCAAGGGAATCTGCGCCTCCGGTCGGGCCGAAGAGTTCGGACGCAACAAGCTGGATGCGCTCACCGACAAGGCCAAGAAGATGGGGGCCAAGGGTCTCGTGTGGCTCAAGGTCGCGGCCGACGGCACCCTCGATTCACCCGTGGCCAAGTTCTTGTCGGCATCCGAACAGGCGGCCCTCGTCGCGGCCGTGGCCGCCCAGCCGGGAGATCTCGTGTTGATCGTGGCCGACGAGTGGATGACCACGTGCGAGGTGCTCGGTCAACTCCGCAACGATCTCGGCCGTCCACCCGTGCACCAAGGGCCGTACCGGTACGTCTGGGTCGTCGAGTTCCCGTTGTTCGTGGGTGTCGACAAGGAGACCGGTCGACCCAAGCCCGGACACCATCCGTTCTGTCGTCCCCATCCCGACGATCTCGACAAATTCGAGACCGACCCACTGTCGGTGCGGGCCATGGCCTACGACCTCGTTCTGAACGGATGGGAACTCGGATCGGGATCGATCCGTATCCACGAACCCGAGATGCAGCGCAAGGTGTTCACGGCTCTCGGCATTTCCGACGAAGAGGCCAACCGAAAGTTCGGCTTCTTCCTCAAGCCGTTCACGTTCGGTGCGCCGCCTCACGGTGGATTCGCCTTCGGTCTCGACCGCTTGGTTGCGATCCTCGCCGGAGAGGAGAACATCCGCGAGGTGATCGCGTTCCCCAAGACCCAGAGTGGCCAGGACCCGATGACCAACGCACCAACGCGTGCCGAGGCCAAGCAGCTCGAAGAACTCGGAATCCGAACTCTTCCGCCGAAGGTCTGACTTCGTGTCGAACGCGGTGCGATGAGTTCGCAGTCCTTCCGGGCCGGCGTCGTGATCGTCATTCGGCGCGACGACGGAAAGCTGTTGGCGTTCGAGCGCAAACAGCCCCGTGGCGCCTGGCAACTGCCTCAAGGTGGAATCGACGTCGGCGAGGAGCCGATCGACGCTGCTTGGCGAGAGATGGAAGAAGAGACGGGTCTCGATCGCTCCCATGTCCGTCTGGTCGACCAACTCCCGGACTGGATCGCGTACGAATGGCCCGACGAGATCAGAGGTGATGATCCGGTTCGCGGTCAGATCCAACGATGGTTCCTGTTCGGGGTGATTCCCGACCCCCACGACGATGGACACCTACACCACGTCCAGCCGCGACCCGATGATCGCGAGTTCGTGTCCTGGACCTGGATGACACCTCACGAACTGGTCGATTGCGTCATCGACTGGCGTCGTCCCGCGTATCAACGCGCCTTCGCGCGCTTGTTGCCATGAGTGACGACCTCTTCTCGGCGGCCGCCCGCGATCGCTTGCGTGACCGCGCTCCACTGGCCGCTCGTTTGCGTCCGAAGTCGATCGATGACGTCGTGGGCCAGGACCACTTGGTGGGGCCCGGTCAACCACTTCGACGCCTCGTCGAGGCCGACCGCCTCACCAGCATTCTCCTGTGGGGGCCGCCCGGCACGGGCAAGACCACCTTGGCTCTGGCCATCGCCGGATCCACCGCACGGGCGTTCGAGCAACTCTCGGCGGTGACGGCTGGCGTTCGTGACGTCCGCGAAGTGATCGACCGTGCTCGGGAGCGCCTCGGTCTGCACGACCAGGGGACGATCCTGTTCCTCGACGAGATTCATCGCTTCTCCAAGTCGCAACAAGACGCTCTGCTACCGGCAGTCGAAGACGGCACCATCACCCTGATCGGTGCCACGACCGAGAATCCGTTCTTCGAGGTGAACGCACCATTGCGATCGCGCAGCACCCTCTTCCGCCTCGAACCGCTGACGACGGTCGCTACACGGAGTCTCGTGGTGCGAGGCCTCGACGCTCTGTTCACCAGTGCGACCGAAGACGCCATCGATCTCCTGGTCGAGCGGTCGGCTGGCGATGGACGACAGGTGCTCACGTCGCTCGAGGTGGCCGCGGCGCTCGCTCACCCGGGCCCTGTCGATCTGACGCACGTCGAGCAGGCACTCAGCACCAGTGCACTCCGATACGGTCGCGACGACCACTACGACGTCACGAGTGCGTTCATCAAGAGCATGCGGGGGAGTGATCCCCAAGCCGCGATCTATTACTTGGCCCGCATGCTCGAAGCGGGCGAGGATGCGCGCTTCATCGCCCGACGCATGGTGATCCTGGCCAGCGAAGACATCGGATTGGCCGACCCGCAGTCGCTGCAGATCGCCGTGGCGGCCGCCCAGGCGGTCGAACACGTGGGTCTCCCCGAGGCGCAGTTGAACCTGGCCCAGGCCGCCTTGCACCTGGCTCGCGCCCCGAAGAGCAATTCGGTGGCCACCGCCATCTGGACCGCGCGGGCCGACGTTCGTAACGGTGCGGTCGCCGAAGTACCCGCCCACCTTCGCGACGCCCACTATCAAGGAGCAGCGACTCTGGGTCACGGTGTGGAGTACCACTACACCCACGATGATCCGAGCCGCCACCAGGTGTTCTTACCCGAGGTCCTGGCCGATCGGGTCTGGTATCGGCCGAGTGGGCATGGCGCTGACCGGCCCGAGCACGACACAATGGACTCATGACCGCTGGGGAACTCGCCATCGTTCTGGCTGCCGTACTGTGCGCCATCGGGTTCGCGGCCCTCGTGGTCGTCTTGCTTCGCGTTCACGACACGTTGCGCGCAATTCGCCATGAGGTCGACGCCCTGCGCCAGGAGACTCGCCCACTCATCACCGACCTGCGAGTGTCCACCGACGAGGCTCGCGACGCCATGCACGAAGCACAGCGCGATCTGGCTCGCTTCGATCGTGTGCTCGGTTCGGCCGAGGCCATCAGCGGTGCCGTGTCGGGGAGTGGGCGGGTGGCCCGTACCGCGCTGTCGACGCCGGTCATCAAGGTGGCGGCCATCGCGTCGGGAACGTCTCGAGCCGCCAAACGTCTGACTCGCCGGCAACGCCGAAACGAGCGTCGTGACTCGGGGCAACGCGACTCGGACCGACGTGACGTCGGACGTAAGCGCACGGCATCGTCTGTCGTCCCGTGGAAGAAGGGCGCATGATCAAGCGATTCGTGTGGTTCGTCAGCGGAATCGTCACCGGTGTGGCCGGTGTGGTGTTCGCGGGTCGACGAGTGAAGAAGAAGGTCGAGACTCTGGCCCCCGTGAAAGTCGTCAAGGATGCGCGCACCAAGGTGCGTGACCGTCTCACCGATGTGGGCGATGCGGTCCGCGAGGGTCGAGAGGCCATGCACACCAAGGAAGCCGAGCTGCGCGCTCGGCTCGACGGCCGTCTCGAACCGCTGACCGACGCCGACGATCCGATTCGCTCCGACGATGCCCTCCTCGTCGACGGCGAACCCGTCGAACCCGGTCGTGTCGTGGTGTTGCGTCAGTTCGATCCGGGTTTCGTGGCTCCGCGTCGTCGCCGATGACCCGACTGGCTGACGACTTCCACACCGAACTGGCCCGCGGAGTCGCCGACATCCACCGCAATCCGGTCGAAGTCTCGTTGTTCGACCACGACGCGTCCACCATCAGCGGACGAGCCGGTGTCGTGGTGTATCCCACATCCGCCGACGAAGTGATCCACGTCGTACGCACGTGTCATCGACACGACCGACCATTCGTCGCGCGCGGAGCCGGAACCGGTCTCGCCGGTGGCGCAACACCACTCGAGGGTGCCGTCGTGATCTGTCTCACCAAGATGAATCGCGTCTTGTCGGTCGATCCGGTCAACCGCCTCGCGTGGGTCGAACCGGGAGTGCTGAATCTCGATCTCTCACGACAGATGGCGGCTCTCGGCCACGACCTCCACTTCGCTCCTGATCCGAGCAGCCAGCAGAGCTGCACCGTCGGAGGCAACGTGGCCAACAACTCGGGCGGCCCGCACTGTCTGGCCGATGGCGTCACATCGGCCCACGTGCTGGCGCTCGAAGTGGTCCTGAGCGACGGCCGGTTGGTCGTGCTGGGTGGGGAAGATCCCGAACCGGACGGTTTCGATTTACGGGGCGCGTTCGTCGGCAGTGAAGGGATGTTCGGTGTCGCCACCAAGGTGTGCGTGCGACTCACTCAGAATCCACCGAGCGTCCGCACGATGCTGCTCGACTTCACATCGGTACGCGATGGGGCCGACACGGTGAGCGCGATCATCGCGTCGGGCATGGTTCCGGCCGCGCTCGAGATGATGGATGCCCTCTGCATCAAGGCCGTCGAGGAATACGTGCACGCCGGCTTGCCCCTCGACGCTGCCGCAGTGCTGTTGGTGGAAGTCACCGGACTCCCGTCCGACGTGGCGAACCAAGCCGAACGAGTGGCCGAAATCGGCCGCCGGCATCGCGCCCGAACCGTTCGAGTGGCCCGTGACGAAGCCGAACGTGCGCTGCTGTGGAAGGGACGCAAGACGGCCTTCGGAGCGGTGGCTCGAATCAAGCCCAACTACTACCTGCACGACACGGTCGTCCCGAGGCGCCATCTACCCGATGTGCTCGACGAGATCTATCGCATCGTCGACCGACACGAATTGCTCGTGTTGAACGTGTTTCATGCCGGTGACGGCAACCTTCATCCACTCCTGGTGTTCGACAAGCGCGAACCCGGCGTCATGGAGCGTGTTCACGCCGCGGGGGAGGAGATCGTGAAGGTCAGCGTGGCTGCCGGTGGTGTTCTGTCGGGAGAGCACGGCATTGGTCTCGAGAAGCGGGACTACATGCCGCTCATGTTCTCCGAAATCGATCTGGCCGCCCAGGCAGCCGTTCGTTGCGCGTTCGATCCGAGTGGTCTGGCCAATCCGTTCAAAGTTCTGCCCAGTCCGTCGTCCTGCGCCGACGTTCAACACGTACCCGAGGGTGCATGGATCTGAACGACTTCGCCGAACAGGTCGGTTCGTCTGGTCGAGTCTCGGTGCGCGGACGATCGACTCGACCGGTGATGCGCAGCGACGGCATCACCGCTGATCGCGTGGTGACCGCGCCGAGCGGGATCGTCGAGTACCACCCCGACGAAATGACCATCACGTGCGGCGCCGGTACACCGCTGGACGAAATTCGACAGGTCACGTCCGAACGCGGTCAGTTCGTCGCGCTACCCGGCTCGGGAACCGTGGGTGGAGCTCTGGCCGTCGGCCGATCGGGTATCGATCGATTGGGCGTCGGACCGGTACGCGACACCCTCCTGCAGGCCACCTTCGTCAGTCATCGAGGCGACCTCGTGAACGTGGGCGGTCCCACCGTCAAGAACGTGAGCGGCTTCGACGTGGCCCGACTATTGGTGGGCTCGTTCGGTCGCCTGGGTTTCATCGCCCGCGTGATCCTGCGCACTCGACCGATTCCGATGGCATCGTCGTGGTTCGTCGTCGGCGCCGATTGGCCGCGCGTCAGCCAACTTCAGACCGCGTTGTACAAGCCGGCCGCTCTGCTCTGGAACGGACAGCAACTGGCGATCAGACTCGACGGACATCCCGACGACATGGCGGCCAGCGCCGATCGCTTCGGTCTCGTCGCCGTCGATGGTCCTCCGATCGACGCTGATCACACACTCCACCGCTGGTCGATCGCTCCGACCGATGTACCAACCGTCGTCGGTTCGGCGAGCCAACTGATCTGGGCCGAGGTCGGCGTGGGCATCGTCCACCACGTCGTCCCACAGCCCGGTCGTCGCACTGCTCCGAACGACATCGAAGTTCGGCTCCTCGACGAGTTCGACCCCGCACGCCGTCTGAATCCGGACGTGCTCTTTCCGCAGTGAAACAGGCCCCAGTGAATCAGGCCACGGAGAATTACGGCGCGGCGGCAGCCCAGGCCGTCGACACCGTTTCGTCACCGATCACCTCGACCGAGTCGCTTCGCCGTCCCCACGCGTAGAGGAAGAGCGCCGACGCCGGCCCACGCCAAGCGGCGTCACCCTTGGCGTGCTCGTGAATGGTGAGGATCGTGTCGTCGACATTGCGAATGAGCCATTCGCCGTCACCATCCGTGCAGTGAAGGTGCAGCGAGCCATTCGGCTTGGGCTTCGACGACGCGGGGAGCATCAACTGGAAGAATTCGTCGATCCCTTCCGTCGCGAGAACACGATCGATCTCCACCATCTCGCCTCGCGCCCGTTGGATGTCGGCGAGGTGAACGGCCGACTCGAACGCCAAACGCCGGTAGTAGAAGCCCACGGTGTGATCGGTTGTCCACGACCACTGCGGTTCGGCGATGGGGCGGCCACGAAGTGTCGTCAGGACCTCGTCGAGCCGGGCCGCGAACCAGTCGGACAGCGATCCTTCGTTGGGCGCCTTCTGATCGGCTCGTGGAGGGCCGAACGCCGAGGCGCGGGAGCCGACGATGTTGCTCACCATCGCGTACACCGATCCCATGTGCCCGAGCAGACGACGTGCGTTCCAGCCCGGACAATCGGGGATCTCGAGAGACGGGTCGGCCTCGGCCCGCGACCGAATGGCTTCGGCCATGTGTTCGACAGCGGCGAGATGATCGAGAGCCATGTGGGAAGAGTAGACCGAATACTCTGAAGTCGTGTCGATCGACGAGGACCTCAACACCTGCGTCGGTTGCGGGTTGTGCCTTCCTCACTGCCCCACGTTCCGCATCTCGGGCGAAGAGGCGCTCTCACCACGCGGGCGTATCGCCATCATGCGGTCGGTCGAATCGGGTGCGATCGCCGTCGACCGGGACGTTGCTCACTTCCTCAACACGTGCATCCAGTGTCGGGGCTGCGAACCAGCCTGTCCGAGCGGCGTCCCGTACGGGCGTCTCATCGAGCACACCAAGCGGCTCTTGGCCTCCGACCCGCGAGTAGCGAACTCGACGGTGCCACGTTGGTTGCGTGCCGGCCTCGGCCTCCTTCCCCGTCATCGCCTCGTCCTCGCCGGGTCACGCGTTCTTGCCGTCGCTCGTCGCGTGCATCTCGTTCCCCGACGTTTCGACCCGGGTCCGATTCCGATTCGTAACGGCCCGGCGCTGTGTGCGACATCGACGACTCCCGACGTGTGGATCTTCACCGGGTGCGTGATGGATGCGTGGCAGCGTCGAACCCACCGTTCGACGGCGCGAATCGTCTCGAGCCTCGGCATCACGTTCGGCGTGTCAGGAGGGGCCTGCTGCGGTGCGCTGCACACCCACGCCGGCCTCGACAGTCGCGAATTGGCCCACCGCACGATGCGTTCGATGCCCGGCGATGCTCCGATCCTCGTGAACTCGGCCGGCTGTGGCGCCGCCCTGAAGGACTACGGACACCTGCTCGACACCGACGAAGCCCGCACGTTCGCAGCACGCGTTCTCGACGTACACGAATGGCTGGCCCCACGTGTGCACGAGATACCTCGACCCGCCCAGCGCGAACGGGTCGTCGTTCAGGACCCCTGCCATCTCCGCCACGTTCAACGTTCGCACGGAGCCGTTCGCGAGTGCTTGGCTCCCTTTGCCGACACGATCGAGATCGGCGACGACGGACTGTGTTGCGGGGCCGGGGGAGCGTACGCGTTGCTGCAACCCACCCTGGCCCGCGAAGCCCGGAGTCGCAAGGTGGCCGCCATCGAAGCGGTCGCTGGTGTCGGCACGATCGTGGCCTCGGCCAATCCCGGCTGTTTGCAGCACCTGGCGGCCGCCGGCCTCGACGTACGACACCCCATCGACATCATTGCGGCCACACTCGACTCGACGACGTGAATCGATGACATGAAGAACGACGGAAACATGAACGATCAGATCAACGCATCCACGAGACGGCGGCTGGCCGAGATCGCCGCCCAACTCGAATCGATCAGTGCGTCACTCGACGAGATCTCGTTCGACGTGTTGCGCGAGGCCAGTGAGCGCAAGTCGGCCCGACCCGACATCGACCGCACCATCACGCAGGCCCGACGAGCGATCGAGAAGGCGGCGCACCTTCTCCAATCCGACTGATCGGGTCAGAGTTCGGCCGACTTGGTCGAGAGCGCACCGAGAAGTTCGTCGAAGCTCTTCTGGAACGCCGTCACGCCCTCCCGCTCGAGTCGTGCGGCCACGTCGTCGAGATCGACCAAGCGGCCGATCGCGTCCCAGGTCGCGCGGGCGCCGTCGACGTCAGTGTCGATGGTTCGGGTCACCCGACCATGATCGATGAACGCATCGACCGTTGTATCGGGAAGAGTGTTCACGGTGTCAGGGCCGATCAGTTCGTCGACGTACAAGGTGTCGGGGTACGCCGGATTCTTGGTACTCGTGGACGCCCACAGCGGACGCTGAACTGCGGCGCCGGCATTCTTCGACGAGTCCCAGCGAGATCCGCTGAAAGTACGCGTGAAGGCGTCGTAAGCCAGGCGAGCCTGTGCCACCGCGGCCCGACCTCGCAACGCCAGTGCTTCAGCCGTTCCGACCTCGTCGAGGCGGCGATCGATCTCGGTGTCGACGCGACTGATGAAGAACGAAGCCACGCTCGCAATGCCCGATGGCGCCCCACCGGCTCGTACCCGATCGTCGAGACCGTCGATGTACGCCTCCATCACCTTCTGATAGCGATCGAGTCCGAAGATGAGGGTCACGTTGACGTTGCGTCCCTCGGCAATCATCGAGCGAATGGCTGGAAGACCTTCTTCGGTGGCCGGAATCTTGATCATGAGGTTGGGCCGGTCGATTCGCTGCCAGAGTTCGCGGCCGGCCTGCAGCGTTCCACCCGACTCGTGGGCCAGGTTCGGGTCGACTTCCACCGACACGAATCCGTCGGCGCCGTTCGACGACGAGTACAGCGGAGCGAAGACGTCGAGTGCGCCACGAATGTCGGAAACCACCATCTCCCAGTACGACTCGGCGATCGATCGCTGAGCCTTCACCAGATCACGGAACTGAGAGTCGTAGTCGTTCGAACCCTGGATCGCCTTCTGGAAGATCGTGGGGTTGGACGTGAGACCACGAATGCCCTTGTCGATCCAACGCTGCAGTTCGCCGCTGGTGAGGTAACTCCTCTTCAGATTGTCGAGCCACGGGCTCTGGCCTTGCTCGGACGACAGTCGAAAGAGGTTGGTCATCTACCTAGCGTGACACAAGCGAGCGCACGGCCGCAGCCACGGCCTCGGCGTTCATACCCAACTGGGCCAGCGCCACGTTGCCCGGTGCACTGGCTCCGAAACGATCGATTCCGAGACAGCGATCGGCATATCGCTCCCAACCCAGAGTCGCTCCGGCCTCGACCGAGACGGTGGGCAGGTCGGGACGCAAGACCGCCTCGGCGCCAGCACGGTCGGCTCGTCGCCACGACTCGAACCGATCCCAGGACGGCATCGACACGACCGAGACCGCGATGCCGTCCGACGCCAATGCGCGGGCCGCTTCCACGGCGACCGACACTTCACTTCCCGTGGCCACGATCTGAGCAGCCGGGGTTCCAGTGGCGGCGTGCACCACGCCAGCACCGTGATCGACCGCCGAACCGTCGGTGAGGACGGGAAGGTTCTGGCGACTGAGGACCAACACGGTGGGACCGTCGTGCTCGAGAGCGACGCGCACCGCCACCGATGTTTCGTTGGCGTCGGCGGGCCGAATGATCTGCAAGTCGGGGATGGCCCGCAGCGCAGCCAAGTGCTCGATCGGTTGATGAGTCGGGCCGTCTTCGCCCACCCCGACCGAGTCGTGACTGAAGACGAAGACGCACTTCGCCCGCGAGAGAGCGGCCAGTCGAACCGGCGGCTTCATGTAGTCGAAGAACACGAAGAACGTTCCACCGACGGGAACGACACCGCCATGGAGAGCCAGACCCACCATGATCGAACCCATCGCGTGTTCGCGCACGCCGTAGTAGATCTGGCGACCTTCCGGAGTGGTCGCCGCCATGGGCGAGGCACCCGACAACTTCGCCCCGGTGTTTCCGGTGAGGTCGGCGGCACCAGCAACCAGAGCGGGAAATCCATCGGCGACCGCGTCGAACGCCTTCTGCACCGCCACGCGCGTGGCGATCTGTTGATCCTCGTCGAACCGAGGCAAGGCCTCGGACCATCCGGGGCGACCCGACGACCACGTCGCGTCCCAATCGGCCCGCGCCGACGACGAGGACAAGCGCTTCTGCCACGCTTCGCGCTGCGCACGACCGCGAGCACTGAGTCCACGGCATTCGTTCACGAGCGCTTCGGGAGCCCAGAACGGCTCGTCGGGAACACCCATCACGGCTTTCGTACGCGACACGTGCTCGGCCGTGAACGGGTTGCCGTGTGCCTCGTGCTTGTCGGTCCAGTCGGGCGACGGCGTACCGACACGAGTGCGCAGAACGAGCAGCTTCGGACGATCGTCATCGGAGTCACGGGCGTCAACGAG
>Ga0315902_10011882_pt1 | contig 11396 bp, 1 predicted proteins | sample LakEriMetagenome_9_FD_203523 | JGI IMG/M metagenome (GOLD analysis project Ga0315902, IMG submission 203523) | Freshwater fungal communities from buoy surface, Lake Erie, Ohio, United States - Buoy 12 MA117 | ecosystem: Environmental > Aquatic > Freshwater > Lake > Lake biofilm | place: USA...
TTTACTACCGAAAGAAAGTAAATGACAGGCTATGTGTAGACAAGAAGTTTGCATCTGCGTATATAAGAATCCTTCTTAGTATGCAAAGAGCAGGTCTTATTGACACAATAAAGATTTCTCACCCTGAGTTATCTAAGTTGTTGAAAGTACATGGTGGAGCACTTGCTGAACTAAAATAGTGTGTGTGAAAAAGAGAAGGAGGCCCGTAAGCCTCCTTTCTCTTTTAATCTTTTTCTCCAAACCATTGCCAAGCTGTATTACCACCTGGTATGAATGTTTTTACAAATTGCCACATTGGTTGGTTTTCTTCATTTTCTTCCTCATCACCTGTTAATGGAAGAGCAGTCCAAAGTGACCCAAAAAATTTCCCTAGATCTGAAAGTAAACCTACGGCAGGTATTGCGCCTTTAGTAATACCTTGGAAAGAAGCAGGAGACACATAGAAAGTCAACTCATCTAACCACCTATTCATCATTTTTAAAGTGTACCTTCTTACTCTTTTATCATCATCATCATCATCCCAACCTTCTTTTAATCCTGATACTAACAAGAAGAACACTCCTATCATTAAAGCTTCCACCATACTAGCTCTTACATTAGCTACATGAGAATCATAAAACATCTCTTCTGTAACTTCGTTAGGATCTACTTGAGGATTTTCTTCAAGGAACTTAAGATATAAAGTACGGGCTACATCTTTAGTGTTGTTCCCAAATTTATTAGTAACTAGGCCTGTAACAGCTTCTCCTATTAAAGGTAAAAACCTCCTATTAATAAGCTGTGACATTAAAGATCTGTACCTACCTCTTTCTACTGCTTCAAGTTCTGCATCATAAGAAGTTGCTCCAAACCTAGCACCCAAGGTGCGAGGAATCCACCCTCTAAATTGCATAAGTGCTTGGCCCATCATAGTCATTCTATAACCAGACACATTATCACGAGTGGACATACCTGTGATTTTTTCTCCAATACCTTGCATTTTATTACGAAGCTTTCTAAATTCTTCTTCAGACATAATTTTGTCCATATTAAGCTTACCATCTTTATCTACCTCTAAAGAATCAAGTATAGATTTAGTACCAGCAGGTAACTTATCAAGTCTTTTTACTTTACCGTCTTTATCCACACCAAAATTCATCATAAATGCCAACCCTACATTGTTAAATATAAGTGAGTCAGCTTTTTCTTGTAGCCAGAAAAACTTATCTACATCCATTTTTCTAGCTGTATCATTAACACTTACTTGATTAGCCCTTTTATAAATATCACTATCACCTCTAAGGTTAAGATACTCCATTACAGCCATAACTTTAGGATTGAAATTACCTGAAGAAATAAGCTGACCTGCTTTAGCAAACTGTTTTAAAGTAAAGAAGTTACCACCTGTAGCTATAATAGCTGTATTGGCAAGACCACCTACTAAGTTAGCAGATTGAGAAATCAAGTTAAGTCCTAAAGCTTTAGTTGCAAAAGCTTTAAGTACGGCACTTCCAACTTTATTTCTTGAATACTTAGATTCTACTATTTCATATTCTCCTGTCTCAGGATTTTTAACTTTCTTTTCTACAGTAAATACTCCGTAATTATCAGTTTGTTTAATACCATATACATAGTAATTAATCAAGTCATCAAATGTAGAAAGAGTTTCTGCAGATACATTTTTTAATTGTACCTTACCACTATATGCATCTTTAATTGCACCTCCAGTAGCATCTGTTAAAGTCTCACGGCTAGATTGTAAAGCACCTCTAAGGTTCCTTACACTACCTTCTATCTCAGACATGTGCTTAAAGTTATAAGCAGTCTCTCCAAACAAAGCAAGTACACGTCCTAAGTCATAAGACTTTTCATCTGCAGGAATCTCTCTTGTATAATAAACAGGTACTTTCTTTTCATACTCACCTGTAAATTCATTAATTGCTCCTATTTGAGCATCAGCTTCAGAAAACTCAAACATCTGAAAAAACTTATCTCCTAAACCTGAAATAGCTGCAGAACCTCCTGCATTTAAAGCTTGTTCTAAGATACCTTCACTAATATTAGGAATAAACCTATCAGGATTAACCAACTTACCTTCAGCAGAAAGAGGCATGAATTGATTAAACTCACGCATCTTAGAAGTAAATAATTCATAGAAATCCAGTGCGGGTTTATTAGCTGGATCAAGAAGTCTTTTATATCCTTCAGAATAAAATGCTGTAGTAGGTTTTATGAACTTAGTCATGTAAGGACTACCATTAAGGTAAGCCTTAGGATTAGTAAACACATCATATTTTTCTTCAAGCTCTTTAAGTTTGACTTTCCTAACAGCTTCGTTATATTGTTTATCACTTGAAAAAACATGGGACTCTAAAAATTTCCTTTGATCTGCTAAGTACTTTTTAAGAGCAGGTTCATCCACTACACTATTAGCTTTAATCCACTGCCAGTCACCTTTCTTAATCTTTTCTTGCTTAGTCTTATAGTAAGTCTCAGAAAACTTACTGATAAGTTTACCTTTCTTACGGTCAAGCATTAAATCATAAATAGCTGTACCTTTTAAACCTTTGGCTTTACCCCATTCTTTTAATGCAGTAACCTTTTCTCCTATTTGATCCGTAAGAGTTTTACTATCTTTTTGAGTTTGCATCTTAGCCTTGTTGACTAAGTTCCATAGAGTCTTGAAAAGTGGATGATCTATTCTACTTACAGCTTTAAAAAGACGTGATGCAGGTCCAATAGCTTTAGCACCTTGCTCTTCAAATCTAGTAAGAGAAGATTCTGTAACTCCTACTTTACCTGCAGCTTTTATAAGTTCTTGCTTTAACAGTTTATTCAACTGATTATTTAAAGCAGCTGCTTCATTAGTAATAGCATCAAACCTTTTTCTATGTTCTGCGTTTATCTTATTGTTTGAATATAAGTTTTGCAACCTATTATGTAAATCTTCATACACACGCAAATGCTCCTTCATATCTACAAGTTCAGATTCAGAAGGAGGATTATTCTTATCAGCAAGACGTGCACGTACAGTTTGAAACTCTACATCAGCACTTACTACAAATCCTGCAAAGTTCTTATTAAGTTGTAATTCTCTAATTGCACGAGTAAGCTGCTTAATCCTTTGCTGCTTCTTTGCAGTCTCTACATCACTGGTACTTTTCTTTGTACTGACTTCCCTATGTAAAGCTTTTAACTGATCAAGTAACTTATCAATATCTTCTTCTCCAGTTTTTTCTTCAGCAGTAGGGATAGGATTGAGATAAGTTTTTTCTATGTTCTGTTTAGTATCTGCATTACCTACATCTATACCTATGAAGGACCTTTTACCTGTATTCTTATCTACTTTATACTTAGTCTCAATAGGTACATATCGTATTTTACCAAACTCTTTAATACCATAGTTACTAAGAATCTTCCTATACTCAGTAAGCTGATACTCGTATTTCTCAGTCTTATATCTTTTAGGCTCCCCAAAATCCTTTTTCTCCATCTTGTCAAGAGTCATAGTCTTCCAGTCGTAAATATCTACTTTACCATCTGAGTTAATGACTATCAAGTCAACAGTACCTGGAGTATTTGTCTTAGGATTATAGACAATCTGCTCTGCAAGAAATACAGCATTCTTATATTGCTTACCTAATTGCAGAATATAAGCTTCAAGTTTCCTGTAAGTCTCAGGATCACTCTTTACAACTTTCTGTGTAGCAGCATCTTTTACAAGAATCCTTTTTACAATATTATCAATATCATCATGCACTGCAGAACCTATTTTACCTGCAAGGACCTTACGTTCTTCTAGCTCAGGATTTGCAGGTCTGTTTGCATACTTAGCATCAAATATCCTGTCACGTTTTGTAGTAACAGATTCTCCTAACCTTTTACCTTCTTTTTCATACCCTCTGTCTTCACCTACTGCTACTTTAGTAATGCCTTTTGCACCTTCCATAATCTTATCCATAATATCTTTCTGGACTTGATTAGGTGATGCATTGTCTAGCTGATAATAAGAGTGGGAGGGGTTAATAGGAGCTGATAAATCTTCTAAATTATTTTCAGCAATCTTAGCAGCTAATTCTTTGAATGGAGAAAACTCTTCTACGGCATTATTGAATTTTTCATGGTCAAACTTGCTAAACATTTGCTTTAGCTTGCTAAGTACCATGTTCCACCAACTAAACAAAGTTTTTTGTTGAGCTACACTTAAAGTAGATTCCCTAGATGTATTGATAAGCTCTTGTGCAAGCACTTTAGCCATAGCTTCTTTTCGCAATGACTCTTCAGTATAATCAGACAGATTACCGTACTGCTCTACCACTTGCTGGTACACAGAATACTTGGTAATAGCTTCATACATACTTTTATACACATGTCCATTTTTATCTAAAGCCTCTACAAAAAAGTGACTTGCTTCTTCAGGTAAGGTAGTAGCATCAGCTTTTCCCTCAATTACCTGGACAATTTTGTTAAGCATATCTGCTTTAGCTACAGCAGATAAAACATTCCCCCTATCATCTTTAATTGCATCTACAGCTTGGTAACTAATACCCATGTTAGCAAGAATCTGCCGTAATGAGTTATCTAATTTACTAGCTGCATTATTTAATAAAGTAGTATCATAATTACCTGTCAATTGGTCAATTGCAGACTTAGGTACATTACCATCATACTTATCCCATAAGGTATATGCTATTGATTCAGGAACTTGTTTAATAAGTTCTTTCCATTCAGGACTATTTATATTAGGACAACTCATTGTTCTTTACCTTTACACTTATTTTTAGACTCATTATCAGATTGATCTATAGGATTTTCTGTAAATACAGTAGGTGCAGGTTCAGACCAATTAGGAAAATATCCTTTAAATGCACCTTCGTTAGGATTATTTTCTTTTAAGATAGAAGACCTAATAGCATAACTGTACTCCTTCATGTACATTTTATCCCCTTGCTTGCTTACTAGCTTAAATTTGTCTTTACCTACTCTAGCCAAAAGAAGCATTTCACCAACTTCTAATCCTGCAGCACGATCTTTTTCCATCTGAATCTTTTTATCCTTACCATAGTATTGTGGGAAAGGAGCAAAAAGTTTTACGTACTGTCTGTTTGCAAGTATCTTTTTAGTAATAGTAGCTTCTCCTGCAGAATTTATTCCTATATTACCAGTGCCATCTCCTTTAAAAACTCCTGCATTAGGCACTAAGTCACTGTAAATATAGTTATTCTTAATAAACTGAGTAAAGAAAGCATCTACATCTCCACTAGTTATAGTACTCATATATGCTTTAATAGCAGGTCCTAGAATCCTAGTTGCCATTAATTCAATAGGCACTTTATCATACCATGTAATAGGAGAGTTATCTAGACCTGATTGAAGCAAAGCAAATATTGCATATTCTACTTTCTTACTATCATCTGAAATAGCACGCATACCATTGACCATTTGATTAAAGTCAAAGGCATTCATTTTACCATTAAACATTTTTATACCTTCTACATTTGCTCGGATGTTCTCAAGCAATGGGTACATGTTCTTGTAGAAAGGGTTATTCTTAATAGCAGGATTGGGAGACTTTAAAGTAGCAGCTAATTTTTTAGCTGTAGTATTTTCTCCTACAAACATGCTCTTTTGATCAAGACCTGCTACTTCTTTTAAGAACCTAGATGCTAAGTAAACAATAAAGTCATTCTTAGCTCTATCCATAAGGACATTAGCTTTATCTCCTGTAACCCTATTGATAGTAAGGTAACTTCTTAATCTATCAAAGGCTTTTCTTACTCCAGGACGTTCTGTAATAAATAAATCTCTAAATGTATCTGTAGTATTTTGAGCTTCTCTAAATCCACCAAGGAAAGTGTTAGAAAAGATTCTTTCTACTGAATCCATATCAAACATCTCAGTAGCTTCTACTTCTTTCATTCTACTACGTGCTTCATCAGAAGCATTAAAGTTTTTAGGCTTAGTAGTATCTTGAGAAGTAGCATCCATCAAAGCACGTAAGTTATTAGCTTGCTGCTGATAGTTAAGGAAGTTCTGCAATACTTGGTACTGAGTTCTTATGAAAGTCACATCTCCACCTTCAATAGAAGACTTTAGGTTATTCTTAAGTTCAGACTGAGTAAGAAACTTAAAAGATATTTTACTAATATCAGCTTTATCTCCAACTGATTTCTTAAACTCGTTGTTAAGAAGAGCTTCTAAATCAGCAAGTATTTTAGAACTTCTTACAGTCAAATCTTCTCCATCTACATCAGTCTTACCTTCTTTAAACATAGCCTTTGCATTAGAAAGTCTATCTAGGTACATTTTGATAATAGGCTGATTCATGAAATATACAGCTGTCTCAATAGGAAGACCACGTCTTACTAAATACATATAGACATCTGCAGTATCTGTACTACCATTAATATCAAATACAAAAGGATCTTTTACTACATCTACAAAAGCTGACAAAAACTCAGAGATTATATTGTTAATCTTATGCTTGCCTGTAACATCCTTTACTCCTCCAAGACTATACTTTTCCTGCATACCTTCAAACTTCAACTCAGAAGAAAGGAATTCAGCTTTGATTTGCTTATTTGTATTTCTAAAAGCTTGGTTTACTTTTAAATCAGCTTGTTGTGCAAGTGTGTGGTGAGTAATGTGGCGTGCAGTAATACCTACTGCAGCCTTACCTACTACAAACATTTCAGCTGCTTTAAGGTTAAATAACCAAGAAAGAGACTCAGTACTACCTACTTTATCAGCCCTACCTATTTCTTCAGCAAGTTTCTCAAGAGTAATAGGACTATTAGGTGTAAGCAGCTCTTCCATATTCTCAGGAGCAGCAAGAAATGCTTGATTAAGTTCTACAAGTCTGTTTTGTAAACCTTGTTTACCATTAGTAATTAATTCACCTTGGTCATTGAATTGCTTAAAGTACACATTGATTTTATCAATATCATAGTCACCACCTGACTTAGCTACAAGCTCACTAGGTAGTTGCATAGCTTCTCCATTCAAAGGATCAAGGAACTCTATTACTTCAAGGTGCTCAATAGTATTCATACCTTGAGTAGGAATCCTGTAACCTACAAATTGGAACAACTCAATAGGTAATCCTTCAGCTTTTGCAGCTTCTACATTATACCGTGCTTCGTCATTACCTAAATATTTTTTAAGAAGCTCATTGACTATAGCTATATTTTCAGATAGAGTTTCTTGCTTTCCTATCTTATTAATAAGCCTAACCATATTCTTATTAGGAGACATTTTTACCTGTGCAGGTAAAGTCTCTCCAAATTTACCTTTACGGTAAAACTTCAAAGCAGGGTTAGAAGACAGGGCTTTATTATCAGATTTTCTAGGAGTATTTTCAAATCCTGTACCTGCTGCTTGAATCCTTGTACCTCCATAAAACTCTTGACTAATAATATTATTATTTACCAAAGAGAATAACAAGTTCTCAATCTTATTTCTACCTGGTACAGCATCAAGAAGATACTTAAATCTTACTTCTTCTCCAGCTTCATCTTCAGTAATATCAAAAGAATCTACAATATTATCAGGAGAACTCCTATTCAAAGAAGCTTTCTTAAGAATAGTTGCAAGCTTTTTTTGGTTCTTAATCTTATAAACAGTTTCAAGATTACCATCAATATTAACTACTTGTTCTTTAGTTGCTCCTAGTTCTCCTTCTAAGAGTTCTTTAATCTTAGCTTCAGTAATTTTATTAGTTACAGTATGATACTCTTTTACAAGTTCTGCGGTTTGCTCACTTGTTAATTTCTTTATACCACGGTCAGTAACTACACTAATAGGCTTAGCTACTCCATTCTCAAACATGTTAGATACAACAATCTTAGCTTGCTGTGTACCACGAGGGGTAGTCTCTTTAATCTTATTACCAGTCTGTACTTGGATACCCATAAACCGATAATCCAAAGACAAGATATTTACATCAGATGGAATCATTGAAGTAGTACCATCTTCATCATACATAGGTAAGAATTGTTTACCATCTTGCATCAAAGCTCCAAGCTTAATACCAGAAGGATAGACAGCTACGCCTTGCCCATTCTGCATCATAGATTCAGCAATAGGCTCCATGTTAGTACCTTTATATACAGAAGGAATCAAAGGAAGCAAACTGAACTTGAGGAATACAGGGAAAGAAGTGTCTCCCATTTTGTGCATTCCATAATATTGAGCCTTAAGAGGATTAAATACTGTGTTAATAGATTCTTTAGGAATTGTCCAACCTTCACCTCTCATTACAGCAATATAGAAGCCTTCCATAGTATTATTCCAGCTTCCAATACGTATCATTAGTTCTCTATACTCAGGAAGAGTAATATAACCTTGACCATCAGCTTCTTCCATGCCTAAGTATTTCTTAGCCATTTCTTCACCTAATAGCTTTACATACTCATTATAATACTCAGAGTTAGTAACAGGTTCTTGTAGTACTACTACATCTATGTTACCATTCTTTTGTGTTTTACCATCTTGCTTAACTGTAGGCACTGCATTTAAGAAAGCATTGATAGTATCATCTACTAAAGCCACTTGCTTAGTACCAACTGCACCTGCAGTACGTTTAAACAATTCAATGCTATTCTTATAGAACGCAGGATGCCCAAAGAACATCTTAGTCTGTTCAATATTACCTATAAGATAGTTTACACTGAATGCCCTAATAACATCTGCAACAGGTGCTCCACTTTCAAGAATACCTCTATCTAAAGCTGTGAATTTTGTACCAAGAAGAAGATCATTCTTAGACATATACTCTCTTACTTCAGTATCATGGCTGTCCAGATACTCAAGAATAGCTTCTTCTATATTATCTCTTTCTTTATTAATGTACTCATTAACTGACTCTGTGGGTAATATAGAACGTACTTTACCTTTTAGAATATCTTTAAAGAAGTATAAACCATTACCTATATTCTTATCAAAGTTCTTGATATTACTAACATCAGTACTTCTACCCATGTTAAGTTCGTCTACAAGATACCCTACAAAAACATCTAAATAGTTACCCACATTCTCCCCAATCTTATCTATTGTAAAAGGTACTTTAGTTTGAATACCATACTCAAGAGATTTATCTGAGGTACGAATTAAAGGAAACAATCCAGTAAGTACAGCATTAAAGCTCATCCAAGCTCTGTCTGCTTTTACCATCTTAGTATTAGTCTCTCCTTCTTGTCCCGGCTCATTAATTCTAGCACCTTCAAGAATACTTGTCTGGAAAGGAGCAGATGTTCTTACACCATCTTTAAACAAGACATTATGCAAGAAGTAAGAATTACGTGTATAAATAGAATCAAGTGCTGGGTATGTAGCATACAAAGTCTGAATACTAGTACCAGGTTCCATAGAGTTAATATAATCCCCAATCATAGAGACCATGTTATGCTCTGTAATACCATACCTTGTCTTACCATCAGGTCCTATATGCTGTAAGTCAGTAACATCATAGTTACGTGCCGCTTCAAGCTTTATAAGGTTTTCAACACGACCTGCAGAAAGTTTGTTCCACAAATAATCAAGCTCTACATTCTCCTTACTAAGAGTTGCAAATAACCATGAAGCATTCTCACTAAGAAGGTCACGTTCTTCTGCAGAGTATTCCTCAGGTGCTGTAATAGTAAAACCAAACTTATTCAAAGCAGCTACCCAATAATTAAAGGTACCTTCTTTAGCTTCTTCTTTAGAATCTTTAAGAAGTTGTTTTACAGCAGCTGCATTTACTACAGGAAGCTTACCACTTTTAGGTTTAGTAACAACAGAGTTAGGAGTATTTACACTTTCTACTAAAGCATTTCTCCATTTCTGTTCAATACGTCTTTCTTGACTTTCAGCATTAGGATTTACTGCTACTACATCTTCTTTATTAACAAGCCACATCCTGTAATTAACAGCAGACTTATACATAGATTGAAGGAAGTTTACCTTCAACATAGTACCATCTAAAGGTTTTATAAGCTGCGGGTCATTTAATAGTCTGAGTAATTGTTTGAGATAAGGAACTTTATCTTGATTAGCTTCCATAATACTCATCATCTGATTGATAGATGTAGCATTATGTAAAGTCTTAAGAAGATAATTATAAGCAGAATTAGGATTAACAAGCTCAGGTAATCCAAAGAACTCTCCTACTTTAGGAACCATTTGCCCTTGTTCATCCCTTGTATAATCTTCTAGTGAAGCTACAAGTAATTTAACAAAAGCACTAGTGCCTTCTCTAGGATGAATAGTAGTACTATCTTTCTTTACTACAGAGTCTTTAGCTTCTTTATTATCTTCATTCTCAAACTCTTTAGCATCATCATAAAGACCCAAGTCAATACCTAAGTCTTTTTGTACATACTCTTTTACTACACGTACTACTTCAGCTTTACGCTCATTAAGGACTTTAGTTTTTAAATAGTCGAGACGAGCATTCTGAGGCAAAGAGTCAATCTGTTTAATTGTAGCTTTAATAGCTTTATTTATGTAGACATTAAAAGCACCTTTACTCATAGCCATAGCTTGAATATTGGTAATGTCGTTAAATAGTTCTTTAAACAAATTACTTACTACAACATTAACTGTCTCTTTAGTAATCTGCTCAGATTTTAAAAGATCCATAGGCTTTTCTACTCCAGCCTTGGTAACATTTTTTAGACCTTGAATAGGCCTTAATATATGTGTATTAGCTAAACGGCTTTTTACTTTACCTTGGTCATACAGACTATTAGCATAATAACCAGTGTACAAATTGTTGTATAACTCATTGATTACACGAGCTTTAAACAATCCTTTGACAGCCTCAATTAACTGCAAAAGTTTTTGGTACAAAGCACCAAGAATAGTTGTAGGTGCAATCTTATCACGACTTAATGCATAATCTCTAAATCCTTCTGCAAGTTGTTCGTCATACCATCTTTGTTCAAGAAGACTAGGTGAAAGGCGAGGATAGGTTTTCTTAAGTTCCGCTAATTGCTCCTCTGTAGGTTTACCAAAAAGTTTTTTTGCATCTTTATATACAGCTGCAAGTTCTTCATCTGAAAGTATACCAAGCATTACAGCATGCAATGCTTCATGGTATTCTGTACCTTCTTCTGCAAAATTAGAAAGGTGCATTACACCATTCGTATCAATCTTACCTTGTGCCAATCCATTAGCAATCTTATCACGAATCTCTAAAGGAACATTAGGTAAGTTCTTATTGAGCCAAGCCTTAGCTTTCTTTATATCAATAGTAGGAGCACCGGTTGTTTGGGTCCTAAACAAGTCTTCATCTGCATCATCTTCATCTGCTTGTTGAGCAGCAGCTGCATCTGCATTTTTAAGTGCTTCTACTTGTGAGTCAAGTGTAGTATCTGCAGAACCTAGTTTGCTAATATCAAAAGGTGTTCCTCCACCTATGTCACTAGGTAATGAAG
>Ga0315902_10011883_pt1 | contig 11396 bp, 10 predicted proteins | sample LakEriMetagenome_9_FD_203523 | JGI IMG/M metagenome (GOLD analysis project Ga0315902, IMG submission 203523) | Freshwater fungal communities from buoy surface, Lake Erie, Ohio, United States - Buoy 12 MA117 | ecosystem: Environmental > Aquatic > Freshwater > Lake > Lake biofilm | place: USA...
AATAACTTCTTGGATTGTTGCAGTTACTGAAGTTCCGACGCCCTTCATAACAGAAGTTAGAATTACAGAAGCAAATTGTGGAGCTTGCTCATAACCATCTGAGTCAACCCAAATTGTTACTGACTTTCCACCTGTCATTGATTGGTTTGCTGTTGCAGCACCGAGGCCACCAGCTACTGGGAAAATTACGTCCGCACCTTGCTGCTCAAAATTCTTTGAGATCTGAAGTGCCTTTGCTTGGTCAGAGAATCCACCGACGAAAGTTCCATCTTTCTTCGCAGTGTCCCAACCAAGAACAGTAACTTTCTTGCCCTTTACAGTGTTGTAATGAGCAACACCACGAGCAAATCCATCCATGAAGATTGATACTGGCGGAATGTTTAGACCACCGTATGTTGCAACTTTACCGGTCTTTGAATAACCAGCTGCAAGGTAACCAGCTTGGAATGCTGCTTGGTTAGTTGCAAATTCAATGCCCTTGAGGTTTTCAATAACGGTTCCTGGGAACTGATCTCCAGCAGGTCCGTGATCTTTTCCATCTTGGTCAACGATTGCAAACTTTGTATCTGGATAAGCCTTAGCAGCCTCAACGATTGCACCGTTAATCAAGAATCCAACACCAATTACGATGCTGCAACCTTCATCAACTAGCTTCTTAATATTTGGTGCGTAATCTGCATCTGAAGTCGCAGCAAGGTACTTAACCTCTGCGCCAGCTGATTCTGCTGCTTGTGCGCCAGCCCATGCTGATGCGTTAAATGACTTGTCGTCAACTCCGCCTGTATCTAGTGCAAGACAAGCTTTAACACTTGATGATGCACTGTCAGATGAAGATGAACATCCGGCGATAAGTGTTAGCGCTGCAAGAGCTGCTACAACTTTCGTCGACTTCTTAATTAATGAATTCATTAATGCACTCCTCCTAAGAATTCCTATGAAACCGCTTCGAATACGGGCTCAATTACGGAATTAAATTGTGGGCTCACCCTATAGCGGCGACTCAACAATTAGGTATGAGCACGAATGAACACAAGGTTAAAAGAAGAAAGTCTCAACCTTAAGTTGAAACTATTAACATACTTAGCGCACTAATCCCAGGTTGGAGTACGTCTTGGCCAGGGTTGTGGATGCCACTTCATGAGCCTTTGCGGCGCCATTGGCGAGTATTGAAAGTAAATGTGCCTCATCAGATAGCAGCTCTAGGGTTTTTTCGCGTATTGGTTTGAGATATTCAACGACAACTTCAGCTACTTCGCTCTTGAGATCTCCATAACCTTTTCCTGAAAAATGATTTTCAAGATCAGAAATCTTTTGTCCAGAAAGAGCACTGTGGATAGTTAGTAAGTTACTTACGCCAGGTTTCTCTTTTTCGTCAAAGGTAATTTCGCGTCCGGCATCAGTAACAGCTGACTTTATCTTTTTCGTATTTACTTCTGGGGTGTCAAGGATTTCTATGAGTCCTGCAACTGAATCTGCTGACTTGCTCATTTTCGCAGTTGGATTTTGTAGATCATAAATTTTAGCGCCCTGCTTAAGAATGAATCCAGCAGGAATGTTAAAAGTTAATCCGTAGCGTGAATTAAATCGTTCAGCTAAATCTCGTGTGAGTTCGATATGTTGACGTTGATCTTCTCCCACCGGAACTAAATCTGCTTGATACAACAAAATATCTGCAGCCATCAACATCGGATAGGTGAAGACTCCAACTTTTGTCGAATCAGATCCACCTTTTGCTGTTCGGTCTTTAAATTGAGTCATCCGGCTAGCTTCTCCGAATCCAGTTATGCACTCCATAATCCACGCTAACTGGTTGTGTTCTGGAACATGCGACTGTACAAAAAGCGTAGATTTTTCGGGAGAGATTCCGAGTGCTAATAACTGTGCGGCAGAGGCAAGCGTTCTTTTGCGCATAAGCGCAGGCTCGGTTTCGACAGTGAGTGCGTGTAAATCAACGATGCAGTAAAAAGCATCGTGGCCATCTTGCAATTCGACCCATTGTTTAACGGCGCCTAGGTAATTACCTAAATGAAAAGAGTCACTCGTTGGCTGAATGCCGGAAAGTACTCGCTTGGTGCTCATGGTCTTAATTCTCGCACGAACTAGGCGTTTCGAGAGATCAATAGCTGACCTGCTCGCTTACCTTCTAGTGTCAAAACAGTAAATTTCATTCCATTGATACTTACAACATCGTTTACTGCTGGAATTCGGCCAAGCACATGCATGACAAAACCGCTTGCTGTTTCATACGGTCCTTCAGGAATTTCAAAGCCTGTTTGCTCGCATAAATCTTCAATCGAAATCAATCCATCAACTTCGAAATCTCCTGTTTGAGATTCAACTTGAACTTCCATGTCATCTGAGTCGTATTCGTCTCGGATATCTCCGATCAGACATTCAACTAAATCCTCTAACGTAATGATTCCATCGGTGCCACCGTATTCATCCAAAACAATTGCCAGATGTTGTCTCTGATTACGCATTTCCGTAAGCGCAGGCAAAACACCCTTTGTGCCTGGTAAGTACATAATATTTCTGACAAGCTCCTGGACTTTTCCACCCGTTGAGATGAGGGAAGTATCGAGCAAATCTCGAACGTGAATAAAGCCAATGACTTCATCGGTTGAACCGCGAACAACTGGGTAACGTGAATGCGCTTTATCGACCGCGAGTTCGATTGCTTTAGAAACCGTTAGCGAAGCATCCATGAAATCAACTTCGGTACGCGGAACCATCAACTCATGAATCTGTCGCTCTGATGCGTTAAATACTTCTTCAACAATGTCGCGCTCTTCATCTGTCAACGCGGCATGGCCAGCGACTAGATCTAGTAGCTCTTCTTCAGACATTGCACTTCTTTGTTCTTTAGGATCAATTCCAAAGATTCGAACAACTAAATTTGTCGAGTGTGACAGCAGCCAAATAATTGGTCGGAATAGGATTGCAACAACATCAATTATTGGAGCAAGTGCTAGTGAAATCTGTTCTGTGCGAAATAGCGCTAAACGCTTTGGAACGAGCTCGCCAAAGACTAGAGAAAAATAAGCGATGACAACTGTTACGCCAATGAGTGATGTAATCGAACTTAATGAACTGCTAATGCCTAGGCTTTCAAGCCACGGAATAACGTACTTACCTAATTTTTCAGCGCCCAACGCTGCAGATAGAAAACCACAGAGTGTTATGCCAACTTGAACTGCAGCTAAGAATCGGTTCGGGTTTGCAGAAAGAGCTGCTACGCGTTTTCCACGTTTGCCAGTAGTAGCCATTTGGCGTACCTGACTTTCGCGAAGTGAGATGAGAGCAATTTCAGCCGCGACAAAGAGTGAGCCAAGAAGAATCAGAGCTGTGACAGTTGCTAAAGCGCCGAGTAAACCGCCGAACGAGTGGGGCTCCATAAGGTTCATAAGTCTACAGGAATGCCCAATGTCCTCACGCGCTAAACTTATAAACGTTGAGTTCACTCGGGCTCATCACCTTCATCACAGGAGCGTCGGGCACGTACCTGCCCGGAGAAGGAGAAAATTTTCATGGCAACAGTTGTGTTTGAAAACGCATCACGCACGTATCCGGGATCGACAACACCGGCAATAAACAAGTTAAATCTCCAGATTAAAGATGGAGAATTTCTAGTTCTTGTCGGACCATCTGGTTGTGGGAAATCAACTTTATTGCGAATGCTTGCAGGATTAGAAGAAGTTGATGAAGGACGCATCTTAATTGGCGGTAAAGATGTCACGCAGGTCGCACCGAAAGATCGCGATATCGCAATGGTCTTTCAATCGTATGCGTTGTATCCCCACATGAGCGTTGCAGAAAATATGGGCTTTGCACTCAAGATTGCAGGGATTGCAAAAGAAGAACGTGATCGCAGAGTTCTTGAAGCTGCAAAGCTCTTAGACCTCGAAGAATTCTTAGAACGAAAACCGAAAGCACTTTCCGGTGGCCAACGTCAACGTGTTGCAATGGGTCGCGCAATTGTTCGCGAACCACAAGTATTTCTCATGGACGAACCTCTCTCAAACCTTGATGCAAAATTGCGCGTTGCAACTCGCACGCAAATTGCTGCACTGCAACGACGCTTACGCATGATAAAGAAGAAGCTATGGCACTGGGTGATCGCGTTGCTGTGCTCAATGATGGAGTGTTACAACAAGTTGATACGCCTGCTAATTTAACTAACAAACCAGCAAATGCATTTGTCGCAGATTTTATTGGTGCCGGACAGTTCAATCCCTAACTAGGCAAATGTGTGAAGCAGGGTAATTTCTTCACCACTTGTAAATGTCTGTGGTGATTCTGCAAGACCCTTTAATACATGAACCTTTGCGCGGCCTTGTACTCGCCATTTATCAGTGAGCACAAGTGCAGTATCTTCATCAATACCAAGTAGGTATATTCCTTCATCGCTTCGAAGTGCAATTGATGCGATGCGATCTGGAACCCATCCAAGAAACTTGTCATAGTGTGGAATAACTTCAATTTCTGGAATTAATCCGAGTCCACTCTGAACATGTGATATTCGTAAGCCCACAATCTTTGATCCAAATGCCATTGCGCCCGCCGAACAACCGGCTAACGAAGAACCTGAATTGAACTCTTGTTTTATCTTTTCCCACAGTGGCGTTCCTTCAAAAACTTCAGTGATATAACCAGGATCTCCACCTGAAAAATAAATAAGTCCAGCATTTGTTACTTCTTCAATGTACTGCGGATTAAATGCATCTTCCCTTTTTAGGATTGGCAAAAAATGACATGTGGCACCCATTCGTTCTGCCTGCGCTGCTCCGCGCTCTTTCCAAAATTCGATGCGATCGGCACTCTCTTGACCAGCGCCTGTAGGAATTTGAATATATGTATTTGATTTACCTCTAGAAATGCCACGATGCAGAAGATCAGTTTCGATCTCCTGCATCTGGATTAAGTACTCGCCTGAGCCGACAAGTGCCACAGCACCGCGCCCAGAGTTCATGAAATTAAGCCATAACCTTCTTGAGATTTTCATCAATTGAATTGAGGAACTCTTGTGTTGTTTGCCATGGGGCATCTGGTGCAATCAAGAGTGATAAATCCTTTGTCATCTTGCCTTGTTCAACAGTTTGAATACACACTTGTTCGAGAGTGTCACAAAACTTTGCAAGCTCCTTGTTGTTATCAAGTTTTGCACGGTGGGCAAGACCGCGAGTCCACGCAAAAATTGATGCGATTGGATTTGTCGAAGTAGCTTTTCCGGCTTGATGATCACGATAGTGACGAGTCACCGTTCCGTGTGCAGCTTCAGATTCAACAACTTTTCCATCTGGTGTCATCAGCACTGATGTCATTAATCCGAGTGAGCCATAACCTTGTGCAACAGTGTCGGACTGAACGTCACCGTCATAGTTCTTGCAGGCCCAAACATAGCCACCTTCCATACGAAGAGACATGGCAACCATGTCATCGATGAGGCGATGTTCATACCAAATTCCAGCAGCATCAAATGCTGATTTGAACTCTGCTTGATAAATTTCTTCGAAAATATCTTTAAAGCGTCCGTCATAGGCCTTAAGAATTGTGTTCTTTGTTGAGAGATAAACAGGATACTTTCTGTTTAATCCATAATTTAGTGATGCGCGTGCAAAGTCGCGGATGGAGTCATCAAGGTTGTACATACCCATTGCGACACCGGCAGCTGGGAAATCAAAAACATTAAACTCCATAGGAGCAGAACCATCTTCTGGTACAAAGGAGAGAGTGAGCTTTCCTGGACCAGGAACTTTGAAATCAGTTGCTTTGTATTGATCACCAAAAGCGTGACGGCCAATAACAATCGGCTTAGTCCAGTGCGGTACCAAACGTGGAACATTGCTAATGATGATTGGTTCGCGGAAAATTACGCCACCTAAGATGTTGCGGATTGTTCCGTTAGGAGACTTCCACATCTTCTTAAGCCCAAACTCTTCAACGCGGGCTTCATCAGGAGTAATGGTTGCGCACTTGATTCCGACTCCGTGCTTTTGGATTGCATGGGCCGAGTCAATCGTTACTTGATCATCGGTTGCATCACGGTTTTCCATACCAAGATCGTAATATTCGAGGTTTACATCTAAGTAAGGAAGAATCAACGAATCCTTAATGAACTGCCAAATAATGCGAGTCATTTCATCGCCATCTAGTTCGACAACAGTTCCTTCAACTTTGATCTTGGCCATGCTGCGCGCTCCCCTTAGAGTGTCTGTACGTCTGCTTGTTTTGCACGAACAGCTTCAGCAGCAACTTTAAGTGCTGCTAATTCGCTATCCGTAAGTTTTGTTTCAACGACTTTCTTAACGCCTTCACGACCAATTTGTGCTTCAACGCCAAGGTAAACACCAGAGATGCCGTATTCGCCATCAACCCACGCACACACCGGCATCGTTGCGCCAGAATCTTCAATCACAGCTTTTGCCATTCGAGCTGCTGCTGCAGATGGTGCGTAATACGCCGAACCAGTCTTTAGGAGTGCAACGACTTCTGCTCCACCATTTCTTGTGCGATCAACTAGTTCATCAATTTCTGCCTGAGACATTTTTTCACTCAGTGCTACTCCAGCAACTGTGCAGCGACTTGGAACCGGCACCATTGTTTCGCCGTGTGAACCAAGTGTGAGAGTACTTACTGATGAAACTGGAACGTTGAGTTTTTCAGCAACAAAGTGTGTAAAGCGGGCGGTATCAAGCATTCCTGCCTGACCCATCACGCGGTTATATGGAAATGCAGTTGCGATTTGCGTCAGCGCAGTCATTTCATCGAGTGGATTTGAAACCACGATAATGACCGCGTTCGGTGAGTGTTTCGCAATGTTTTCAGCAACTCCACGAACGATTCCTGCATTTACTCCGATGAGATCCATTCGACTCATGCCTGGTTTGCGTGGAAGTCCCGCGGTAATGACAACTACATCTGAATTCGCAGTTGCTTCATATCCTGCACCATCGGCACTTGTTGTGGCACCAACAATTTTTGTTTCAAATCCTTCAATCGAGCGAGATTGGTTCAAATCTAGTGCCAAACCTTCTGGCTTGCCTTCAAGAATGTCAGTGAGAACAACGGTGTCGAATATGTTGTACTCAGCTAATCGCATCGCAGTTGTTGAACCATAAAAACCTGCCCCGACGACGGTTACTTTGCCTGCCATGGTTTACATCCCTCTTTCAATATTCGAATCTAAAGTGCCTTGATATCAAGATAACTCTACAACCCGTTAGGCAGTGCAATTGCCAGGACAAAGAGCCCCACTGCAATGCCCACCGGAAAATAGAACTCAATTGTGCGTAGATGCCGTGACGGAAAAGCAATCCCCAAAGTTCCAAGGGCAATTAAGAGCGCTCCTGATCGCACAAAACTAAAGGCTCCTAAAACGATACCCGCCGCTACTAATGAATAGCTAGCGATTCTAATTACGCGCGAATCTAAGAACACGCGTCCACAACATTCGTAACGAGCATTGCTCGTGTCATGGGCCCAACACCACCTGGCATTGGAGCAACGAATCCTGCTTTTTCCATTACATCTGGATGTACATCGCCCAGTAAACCTGCATCAGTGCGTGAAATTCCAACATCAATAACCGCAGCACCTGCTTTAATCATTGAGGCGTTAAGGAAGTGTGCCTGACCAATAGCTGCAATAACAATGTCTGCATTGCGAGTGTGTAAAGCTAAATCTTTTGTTCCGGTGTGAGTCAAAGTAACGGTTGCATTTTCTTGCTTGCGGGTAAGCAATAAACCGAGTGGACGACCAACTGTAAGTCCGCGACCAATAACTGTTACTTCGGCACCTTTAAGTGCAACGTTGTAATGCTGCAACAACGCAACTATTCCGCGAGGAGTACATGGCAGTGGCGCGTCATAACCTGCAACGAGTCTGCCTAGGTTCATGGGGTGCAATCCATCAGCATCTTTTGCTGGATCAATTGCTTCAAGAATTACTTGAGGATCAATACCCTTAGGCATTGGTAATTGCACAATATATCCAGTGCACTCTTTTGCATTGTTAAGATCTTTAATCGCAGCTAGTACATCTGCTTGCGAAGCTGAGTCTGGAAGGTCTACGCGGATTGAGGTAACTCCGACTTCCTCGCAATCGCGATGCTTGCCGCCAACGTATGAATGTGAACCGGGATCATCGCCAACTAAAACTGTTCCGAGTCCTGGAGTGATTCCCTTTTTCCTTAACTCAAGAACTCTTACCGCCAGATCTTTCTTAATTGATGCGGCTAGAGCCTTGCCATCGAGAATAGTTGCGGTCATGCTCGTATCTTATTGAAGATTTATGCGTGTGAGAAATGCCGAGTACCGGTGAAATACAAGCTAATTCCAGCCTGTTCTGCGGCGGCAATGACTTCTTCATCGCGCACACTTCCACCAGGTGAAACAACGGCTTTGATCCCAGCGTTGATAAGAATCTGTAATCCATCAGCAAATGGAAAAAATGCATCGCTCGATGCAACGCTACCTGCTGCTCGATTACCCGCTCGCTTTACCGCAAGCTCTGCACTATCGACGCGATTAACCTGACCCATACCAACACCGACACTTGCGCCATTTTTTGCTAACAAAATCGCATTGCTTTTAACCGCGCGGACAGCGCGCCATGCAAATTCAAGATCCTTCAACGTATCAGCAGAAACCTTTGGGCCCGCAACTAACTTCCATGACGAAGAAGCATCACCTGCGGCATCAATTGCATCTATCTCCTGTAATAAAACTCCACCACTGACCGGACGCATTTCGATTGCACTTGATTCGGTGGCGCTACATTGCAAAATACGAATCGATGGTTTTTGCGAAAGTATTTCTACTGCTGCACCCTCATAGCGAGGCGCAATAAGAACTTCAGTGAAAGTTTCGGAAAGAGCTTTGGCCATCTCGGTTGTGACGATTCGATTAGCAGCTACGACTCCGCCAAATGCTGATACAGGATCACATTCGTGGGCTTTCACATATGCAGAAGCGATATCTTTTCCGACTGCAATCCCACACGGATTGGCATGCTTAATAATGGCTACGCATGGTTCGGCGTGATCAAAGGCTGCACGCCATGCAGCATCAGCATCTGTGTAGTTATTAAATGACATTTCTTTGCCATGTAGTTGTTTAGATTGAACAATCCCTTCTGAACTTCCCCGATAAATTGCCGCCGATTGGTGCGGATTTTCTCCGTATCGAAGAGTGTTTTCTTGGACGTAAATGCTTCCGAACCATTCTGGCAGTGCTGAACCAGAATTTTTACCTAACCAATTAGCAATTGTTAAGTCATATTCAGCGGTTGTTCTAAAGACTTCTAAAGCTAATCTCTGACGTTCATCTGCGGTAAAGCCTCCTACAGATATTGCACTGATTAATTGATCGTATTGAGAAGGATTTGAAATCACGGCTACTGATCCATGATTCTTAGCGGCACCTCTGAGCATCGAAGGCCCACCGATATCAATTTGTTCAATGCACTCTGCAAATGTTGCACCTGTTGCAATTGTTTCGGCAAATGGATAAAGATTGATAACAATTAAATCAAAGGGTTCGATTCCCAAATTCTTTATGGCAGACATATGCTCAGAGTTATCTTGATCCGCAAGAATTCCAGAGTGAATTGTTGGATGTAATGTTTTTACTCGTCCGCCCATAATCTCGGGAAATCCTGTAACAGCGCTTACTTCAGTAACTTCTATCCCCGCGGCTGCAAGAGTTTTTGCTGTTGATCCGGTAGAAACAATCTGAACACCTGCGGCGCTTAGCGCAGCACCGATTTCTTGTAGGCGATTTTTGTCATAGACGCTGATGAGTGCTCTGCGTATTTTCTTTCGCTCACTCATGGGAATTCTCCAAAGAATCTAACAACTCAGAAATGGTCTCAACAATGAGGCCGCGTTCGACAATCTTAATACGCTCATGCAAAACCGCTTCGGTATCGCCTTCCAGAATAGGCACTTCTCTAGAAACAATTACTTTCCCAGTGTCTACGCCGGCATCAACCCAGTGAATCGTTGCTCCAGTTTTGCTAGATCTGGCATCTAACGCATCTCGGACTGCGTGTGCGCCAGGAAAATTTGGCAACAAAGATGGGTGACTATTGATTACTTTAAATGTTGAAACGTATTCGGCATCTAAAATCCGCATGAATCCAGCACTGACAACCAGAGTTGGATTAAGAGACTCTGTTATCAACAATAATTCGTGATTCCAGTCCGCGCGATTTTCATGCATGGGGTGTGAAATTATTGGCACGCCGAGTGCTGCGCACTTTGCAACAACTTCTGCATCTGGCTTATCAGTTAATACTGCAACAACGTGTGCTGCAAGATCACCTCTGTTGCTTGCCATGATTATTGCCTCTGCTAATGAACCTGTGCCCGAAGCCAAGAGAAGAAGAGTTCTATCCATCAGACTTACTCTTTTTACTTGGAAGAGACACTCGTGGAATCAGTATTGCTAGTGCAATACCAAGTCCCATTTCAATTGCAACACTCAGTGGAAACATCCATAACGAAGGTCCGACAGTAGACATTTCTTGAGTGAGTAGGGATCCGCTTGCAAAAAAAGCAAGGAGGAAAACACAGGCAATACTCACAAAGTAACTCTGCAACAACACTCTCGTACTCGAAGAAATAGTCCAACTGGCCAATAGCGCGCCAGCCATAACGAAGAAGAATATTGAGAACAAGAATTGTGGATGTTCAGTGCTTGGAAGTGCTCCGAGAATTGGCAGAGCCGGAATTTGATCGACGGAGTGTTGTAGTGGCGACACCAGAGTGTTTGCCCCTACGCCAAAACCTGTGCCACTTAAGTAGGCCATTGCTGATACCGCAGCATTTGGTAAGTAAACAATGTTGATGAGCAAGAGCAAAAGTCCACCAAAGATGCCTGGTTGCAAGACTGTTATCAAGTCTTTAACCGTTGAAAGATTCATGAAAAATGAGAGCGCCAGGAATAAAGCGCTCACAGCGAGCAATAAAGCAACTATGCGTGTGCCAAAACTTACAGGCTGTGTGAGCGTAACTTTTTTGCCCACCGTTAAGGTCGTCAGGTAAACAGAAGGAATTAAAATCATCAATGCGAAGTACCACACAGGACGAATTGCATTTGTTGTCGAAACAAAGACCAAGAGTTGAGCAATCAGGCAATACATCACTGTGAAGTGAATCCGAGCTAAGTTAATTAGTGTTGTATCTCGATCTAAGCGATCCACAATTCGTGAAAAAGAACTTCTGATTGCTAAGAACGGAAAAAGCAATCCACCAAGTGGAAGGTATGAAAGGTAACCTTCAACAGCAGCTGGTGGAATGCTTAACGAAAATGGAATTCTGTGAATTCCTAGCCATACCCATAATGATGCTCTGATTGGATCTGAAGTATTTCCGGTAAGACTTCCGGCAGTTGCCC
>Ga0315902_10011890_pt1 | contig 11393 bp, 11 predicted proteins | sample LakEriMetagenome_9_FD_203523 | JGI IMG/M metagenome (GOLD analysis project Ga0315902, IMG submission 203523) | Freshwater fungal communities from buoy surface, Lake Erie, Ohio, United States - Buoy 12 MA117 | ecosystem: Environmental > Aquatic > Freshwater > Lake > Lake biofilm | place: USA...
GAACTCACCGGCATCTTTAGGACGATCGTCAGGATTGCTCGAGGTAGCGAGATAGATGAGGTCATCGAGCGCTGGATCGATTCCAACGAGCAATTGTGACAATCGTGGCACACGTTCTTTGACGTGTTTGAGTGCGACTTGGACGGGATCATCGCCGATGAAAGGTCGTTCACCCGTGAGCGCTTCGAAGATCACAATCGCGGCGGAGTAGACATCACTTCTTGCATCTGTCACGCCACGTTGGACTTGTTCCGGAGCGAGATAAGAGACACTTCCGAGGACGACCGAGGACTCGGCTGTCATCGTCTCTCCGATCAATGACCCCCGGGCAAGACCGAAGTCTGCGATCTTCACGCGCCCATCGCGCGCTATCAAGATGTTCTCCGGCTTGATGTCACGATGGACGATGCCAAGTCGGTGCGCGGCAGAGAGCGCGCTCAAGACCGGCATCATGATCTTCAGCAAGGGATCCAACTCGATGCGACCTTGATGATCCAAGTGGGTGCGGAAAGTCGCTCCGTCGACGAGCTCCATCACGATGAAGACACACGGTGTTCCGCCCTGATTCCATCCTTGGTCTTGGATGCTGACGATGTTGGGGTGGGAGAGTGCAGCAGCAGCTTTGGCTTCCCGGATGAAACGAGAGACATAGTTCTCATCGTTTGCTAGATGAGGATGCATGATCTTGACCGCGACCTCACGATCGAGGCGAAGGTCTAAGGCAGCATAGATAGTTGCCATTCCGCCTGCATCGACGATGCGAGTGAGTTGATATCGACCATCAATCACTTCACCGGTGAGATCAGCCACGGTTAGATTTTAGGAGAGATGAGCGATACCTGCCGTGATTGCCACTCGGCTCAGGCGAAGAGTTCACCGTTGAAACGCAGATGCGCAGTGTCGAATGTGTTCTCGCGTTCGAAGTGAAGCAACTCTTCTCCTTGCCACGACTGCATGCGACCTCTGTATGCCTCGAGATCTTCTATGAACTGAGTATCTCGCCGGAGCACTCGCTCAAGTCCTTCTGCCGGAGTGATTTCGATCCAGACCATCGTGGTTGCGAATGGTCGCACTACGCGTTGCGATGCGCCCACTCCCTCCAAGATGAGGAAGGGATGTCGAGGGATGGAACGAAACTCTCCGACTCTGTCGTGATGCCAATCCCAAGCGCGATAGCCACCAACTTTCCCCAGACCTATGGGGGTGAGGATTTGATCCTTGAGCGTTGCCGTCAGCCGTGTCGTGAGGGCGTCATCCCAGCCACGGTAGAGATCGTCCATGTGCACCACTGGCGCATCTTCAAGAAGTGGTGAGAGTGATTCTGCGAGCGTGCTCTTTCCACCTCCCGCTCTGCCGTCGATCGTGATCACGCGGACGTTGCCACTATGAGGACCGATTAGTGGTGACGAGGTCGTGACGTGTTCGACGACGAGCGCGAGCGCTTGGCTAAAGGGCAGGTGATGGATGGTGTGCACGTCGATACCAACGAATCAGCCCCAAGAGTGCGATCGCCGTGAAGATGAGATAGACGATCGAAGTGAAGTAACTTCCGCCAAGCCAGTATTGCACCGTCAAGACGATGTCCACCACGAACCAGATCGCCCAGTTCTCCCACTTCTCCTTCACCATCGCTAGTTGTGCGAAGGCGCTACCGAGTAGTCCGAGAGTGTCACTCCAGATGTAGACCGCGCCGACAGATTGCAGATAGGGAGTGAATGCGATCCACGTAAGTGCGAAGGCTCCGAGTCCGATAGCACGAAATCGCCACGGGATGCTCGACGGATCTGCCCCGCGAGGCCCCCAACCGAGCCAGCCCCAGATTCCGAAAGCAATGAAGATGAATTGAGTGGCAACGCTGGCGTAGTACTCATATTGGTAGAACCAGATCGCATAGAGCGATGAACTGATGACCCACCATGGCCACATGATCCTTCGTCCAGTGGTACCGAGATAGACCGCGACAAGCGAGGTGGTCGCGGCGATCCCTTCCAATATGGTGACGTCATATCCCCACGCGGTGAAAAGAATGGTCTGCATCATTGATCTCCCAAGAGTCTGCATTACCAGACTGGTCTTACGGTCGGTCCACTTCGGACCCTCTCAGCCAACTTTTGGCTCCCGTTCTCCGAGAAGGTTAGCATCCCGATATGGATCGGTACGGGTACCTCGCGATGATCCTTTTCACCATCTTCGGATCCTTCTGGCTTGAGATATTCCTCAAGACTCGAGTCCTAGTTCGCATCCGTCGTGCACTTCTCTCAATTCTCCCGGTATCGACGATCTTTCTGATCTGGGACTTCTATGCCGTCAGTCGTGGTCATTGGGACTTTGATGCTGCGCAGACCCTTGGAATCAATGGTCCGTTGCAGATCCCACTCGAGGAGTTTCTCTTCTTCCTTGTGGTTCCGATAGCGGGGATCTTGACCCTTGAGGCAGTTCGCAATGTGAAGAAGAAGTGGGTCGTCGGCGATGAGGTCGATCAATGACCTATACCGAATTGGTATTACTCGCCATCCTCTTCACGGTCATCAATGATCTCTTCATCCTGAGGACAAGACTTCTTACCCGAAAGGTCTTCTGGACCTCCTATGCGATCATCATCTTCTTCCAATTGATCACTAATGGTTGGCTTACCTATAACGAGATCGTCATCTACTCCGATGATGTGATCACCGGTTTGCGGATCGCATTCGCACCCATCGAGGACCTTGGATTCGGTTTCGCCCTGGTCACCAATGTCATGGCGCTCTGGGTCTTCTGGGGCCGTCGCGGTGTCAGAAGCTAGAGCGCGGAGTCACTCACTTCCAGAGTTTGCGCATCTGCCACCACGCTGGCAACGCAACTCTCACGCGCCGCGTCATTGACGTCTTGGCGCGCTGAGTGAAGACCTGATACTCGATTCGCTCCACCTCATCGACGATGCCACAGTAGAGCTCGCTCGCCGCCTTGATGCATCCATGTGACTCTGGCGTGAGTTGATCGATCGCTCCATCCGCCTCCGCTTTGAGTGCGCGTACACGCGCGATTTGAAAGCGCATCGCTTCGACGAAATCCGCATCGACAGTGCGACGCTCAAGTCTCTCTCGGTCGATACCGAATCGCGCCAGTTCATCGAGCGGCAGATAGATCCGTCCGCGCTCTAGATCCTCACCCACATCTCGGATGAAGTTTGCGAGTTGGAATGCAATGCCAAGGCTCTTTGCTCCCGCTAAGGTCGCTTGAAAGTCAGCACCATCACGTACCCCAAGTACGTGGACCATTTGTAGACCGATCACAGCAGCAGATCCGTAGACATACTCTGATAGGGCCTCGTAGTCGCGGTATTGAGTGACTGTCAGATCCATCGCCATCGAATGCAGGAAAGCCTCGAAGTGTTCGATCGGAATCGACCAACGATTGACGGTGTCGATCAGGGCTCTGCCGATCTCGTCATTGGATCTTCCAGAGCGGAGGTCGGAAAGGATCTGCTCGCTCCAACTTTCGAGCCAACTGCGCTTCTCATTCGCGGAGATAGTAGAAGCCAGGTCATCGACGATCTCGTCTGCATAGCGAGCAAATCCATAGAGGGCGTGGACAAAGGGACGCTTCTCGGGTGGCAAGAGACGCGTTGCAAGAAAGTAGGTCTTGCCGTGACGAGCATTGAGCTCTCGACAGGCTAGATAAGAACGCTGTAAATCTGGATCGGTGATTCCTGCGCGAGTGAGCTCTCGTGACACAGTTAGATGATTCTCTCCGCAGCAAGTTTCCCGGAGATCAAGACCATCGGAACGCCGACGCCCGGTTGTGTGCCAGAGCCTGCAAAGACGATGTTCTCGTACCCCTTCGCCATATTCCGTGGTCTAAACGGTCCGGTTTGGAAGAAGGTATGTGCGCTGGCAAAAGGTGCGCCACGCTCCATCCCCATCGCCTCCCATTCAAGGGGAGTGGTGATCTCCTCGACCTCTATGGACTCTGCGAAATCCGGGTAACCACGACTTTCGAGCGATCGCAGCATGCTCTCGCGATAGCTCTTCTTAGTTCTCTTCCAATCGATGTCAGCATCAAGGTTTGGGGTTGGAAAGAGGACGTAGTAGGAGTGCTTTCCACGCGGAGCGAGATCTGGATCGTCGTGGGATGGCACGGTGACTAAGAAACTCGGATCGCTCATCAACTCTTGCTTCTTGATCAACTGATCGAAGACACCATCCCAATCGTGGCCGAAGTGGATGTTGTGGTGAGCGACATGTTCATACTTCTTGGAAGACCCGATCAACATCGTCACAGCCGAAGGGGAGTAGCGAAGTCTCTTCAGTCGCGGTGGCATATGCCCAAGGAGATCACGCCATGCGACCGGAAGGTCAGGATTGAGGATGAGGGCATCGCACTCGTATCGCTCGCCATTGGCTGTTATCGCTGCGGTGGCTCTGCCGTTCTTACGTTCGACCCCCACCACTTTGCTCTCATATTTGATAGTCACACCATGCTTCTCGGCTGCAGCAGCGAGCGCTCTCGGCAGCGCGTGCATGCCACCTTTCGGGAAGAAGACTCCAGCGACAGAATCCATGTAGGCGATCACGGCGTAGATCGCCAGCGCCTGTTGTGGGCTAACTCCGGCATACATCGCCTGGAATGAGTAGACGCGTTGTGTGCGCGGATCCTTGAGGAAGTCACTGACTCGTGGCGCGAGGCGTCGGAATCCACCAATCGCTACCAACCGCGCCAGATTGGGAGTGAGGAGATCGAACGGGGTATCGATATTGCGGTCGATGAAGTCGTTCATCTCATACTTGTAGAGCTTGGTGACAAAATCGACATAACGGCGATAGCCAGCTGCTTCATCGCCACCGATGACTTTCGCTATCTCCGCTTCCATCTGCTTCGTATCAGCGTGGACATCGAGTTGCGATCCATCGGCGTAGAAGGCGCGATAAAGAGGGGATACCGGCATCAACTCAAGCCAGTCCTTGGTGGTCTCACCAACTGCATTGAATGCATCCTCGATGAGATCGGGCATGGTCAAGACGGTTGGACCAGTGTCGAATCGATAACCATCCTTGACCAGAAGACCATTTCGACCGCCGGGGACTAACTCGCGTTCCAGGATCGTCACTTCGCGGCCCTCGCCGGCAAGACGAAGTGCAGCGCTCAAACCAGCAAGACCTGCGCCGACGATGACGACGCGATCGGTCGCACCTTTGACCTTGCGGATGCGATCTCGTCTCACGCCGGAACCTCTCCTCTGAGCATCAATTGGAACGATGGAGCGCCATCTGCGCCATCAACTCCAAGAGCGGTTTCGCCTCATCAGCGATGGCGGTAGAGGAGAGCGCTTCGTGGGCTTGCTCTGCTCGGTCGCTAATCATCTCCTCGACTTGGGCTAGCGCGCCACTTGAGATGATCACCTCACGTAATCTCTCGATCCGTTCTTGGTCGAGATGTGGGTCACCTAGGGCAGTGAAGATCTCTCGCTCATCGCTTCCCTTGACTGCAAGGGCGATCAAGACAGTTCGCTTCCCCTCACGGAGATCATCTCCAGCTGGTTTACCAGTCTCATCGGGATCACCGAAGACACCGAGGATGTCATCGCGAAGTTGGAAGGCTTCACCGATAGGGATGCCGTAACGTGAAAGGGCAAGGAGAGTCTCATCACTTCCATGTGAGAGTCGCGCACCGAAGTGAAGTGGGCGTTCGATCGAGTACTTGCCGGACTTGTACTTGGCGACTTTGAGTGAGCGATCAGCATCTACGGAGGCGAGGGACTGTTCGTGGACGTCGAGGTATTGACCTGCCATCAACTCAACGCGAAGTTCGTCGTAGATGGGAAGCACGGAGAGAAGTCGATCCGAGCCAACACCAGATCGGTGAAGAATGAGATCAGCCCAGATCAGGGCGAGATCACCTAAGAGGATTGCGCTCGCTTCGCCATACTTTGCACTATCCCCCGACAATCCCGCCTGGCGATGCATAGATTCGAAACGTCTATGGATAGAGGGATTTCCTCGACGTGTATCCGAGCCATCCATGACATCGTCGTGGATGAGAGCGCATGCGTGGAGGAATTCAAGCGATGCCACCGCCTTGACCGCAGCACGATCTGGGCTCTTACCTGTCACTGCCATCGAGCCGATGGCACCGAGAAGTGGGCGAAAGCGCTTACCTCCATCGATGAGGAAGTTGCGCATCGCAGTGGAGACTGGAACGAGCTCTGGACCTATCGATTCGATGTAGGAGCCGGCATCACCAAGGAAAGTGGAGATCTCTTCGTCGATCTGACTTCGTAGCGAGGCGATCAAAGTGCGTGCATTCGCCGCAACTTCAGAAGAAGACACGAAGGTGAGGGTACCCTCACCGACTATGGATTTCAGCCTTCTTGAGGCTACTCGCTCTTCCTCGAAGCCGACCTTCTCGGTGGAATTCTTCCCGCCCAAGGATGAGGCCGGCGAGCAGAGATTGTGGGATTCACTCTCCCTCCTTGCCGAGAAGAAACCTGACTTCGTCAGCGTCACATATGGCGCTGGTGGAAGCACGAGAGATCGCACGATACGAATCACCGCTGAGATCACAGCGAGGACTTCCATTCCGACAGTTGCACATCTGACCTGTGTCGGTGCCACCCGCAGTGAGATCGATGAGATCTTGCACCGGTACAAGGAGAGTGGTATTTCGACCATCCTCGCGCTCCGTGGCGATCCACCGGGAGGACCAAGCGCGGAGTGGATTCAAACCCCAGATGGTTTCAACCATGCGGATCAACTTGTGGAATTGGCAGTTGTTCGAGGCTTCTCTGTCGGAGTCGCAGCATTCCCTGACGGCCATCCGGCATCTGGTGGTGAGTCAGCAAGGGATGTCGATGTCTTGGTCAAGAAGTTCGAACTAGGTGCAACTTTTGCTACGACGCAGTTCTTCTTCGATGTGAGTAGGTATCAGCGACTGCGTGATCAATTGTCGGCACGGGGAGTAGATCGTCCGCTCATTGCAGGGATCTTGCCGATCACCAACTTCAAACAATTGATGCGGATGGCCGAATTGGGGGGCACTCCGTTGCCGAAAGCGGTGACGGATCGAATCGCTCGCTTCGAAGAGGATCCTCTCTCGCTACGGAAAGAAGGCATCGAGATCGCTTCCGAACTTGCGACCGATCTCATCGCAATCGGCGCTCCAGGTCTTCATTTTTACACGATGAACTCAGCTCAATCGACTTTAGAGATCACAGCGAGGATCGGACTTCGATAATGAAGCGTGAAGAATTCTTCACACAGTGGAGTAAGACCCATGGTGGCGCAGAAGTCTCTGGAATCGTCCGATGGTGGCTCTCCATCTCCTTTCGCCTTGCCTCGCTCCTTCACCGGCTGAAGATCACTGCGAATGTGATGACAATCCTTGGCGTCTTTATCTCCCTGGCGCTGGTCCTCGTTCTTCGCGCTGAGGGAGAGAGTGAGTCACCCTCACTTCTCGCACTTTTGATCGCTCTCCTCTTGCTTGTGACTTCTCTGGCAGCCGATGGCGTGGACGGCACTCTTGCTCTGCTTTCAGGAAGTGCAGGTCGACGAGGCGCTGCCCTTGATGCAATCGCAGACCGCATCGCAGATGCGCTATGGGCGCTCGCGTTCATAGAGATTGGCGCTGATTACCGCCTCGTGGTCTTCGCCTGGTTGGTAGCCCAGAGTCAGGAGTACATCAGAGCGCGACTCGGAGGACTTGGTGTGAGTGAGATCGGAGTCGTGACTCTCTGCGAAAGACCCGTTCGTGCCTCGTTCCTTGCTATCGCTCTAGTCAAAGCACTCTTCTATGCCGCATTAGGCGGCGGAGAGATCCTAGGCCTGACGCTCTCAACTGCAGTGAGTGCCATCGCCTCGCTCTGGCTCTTGTTTCAGTTGATCGCCCTATGGCAACTCTCTCGATTCGCAATCCACTCAACCATTGAGTTGCGCTGAGATCGCATCGGCGACGATCTCGCCACTGAGTCCCACAAGAGGCAATCCGCCACCGGGATGGGCCGAACCACCGACGCTAAAGAGTCCTTCAAGTCGCGAGACATTCGGTGCGCGTCTAAATGCAGCACGGATCCCATTGCTTGACGGGCCATAGATCGATCCGCCTTCACTTCCATAATCTTGCTCGATGTCGAGAGGAGAACGGAACTTCTTCACTTCGATGCGATCACGAAAGTCGATGCCGATTCGATCAACGAGAATCTCGATGATTCTCTCGCCATAGTGATCGGAGACACTTCGGTCACTCCAATCAAAGCCAGAATCAGGTTGATGGCGCGGTGCATTGACGAGTATGAAGAGGTTCTCACCACCGTGACTTGGCACCATGGCGGGATCATCTGGAGAGCAGATATAGATGGTCGGGTCCGTCACCGGAACGTTCTCCTTGAAGATCTCATCGAACTCTCGGTCATAATCCTGAGGAAAGTAAACGGTGTGGTGGCGCTCCAGGAGCCTGCCCTTCGATGGCTTCAAACCAAGGAGGATCGAGAAGCCAGAGAGTGATGGCGTGGTGCGGTTGATATTTCGCCTCTCGCGAGATGTCTTCCTCTTCGTCAAGCCGTCACTACCAAGCATCTTGTTATAGAGACGATAGGCGTCGACATTGGAGATGACTGCGTCGAAGGCCACTTCTTCGCCACTTTCGAGCGCGAGGCCAGTGACTTTTCGTCCATCGTCCAAGATCTTCGCAACTGGTCTTTGGAGTTCAATGGTGACGCCGTTCTCGCGGGCTCGCTCCTCGACCTTCTCGACCAAACGCCCGAGACCGCCACGTATATGCCACGCACCGAATGCTTCTTCGACGAACGCGATGGTGAGTAGGACGGCCGGTACCTCCCGCGGATCCGACCCGGTGTAGGTGGCGTATCGGTCGATGATGTAGCGAAGGCGCTGGTCGCCTAATCGTTTCTCTGTGAAGTCACGCAAGGTCGTGAAGGGAGCGATCGTGGCTAGGTCCTTGAAGACCTTTCCACGGCGGATCAATTGTGGAATCGTCGGTAAGGCTCGTTCTACGAAATCCGTTCTCGACGCTTGCCACATCTCGGCAGCGCGCTCAAGAAGTTGACCCCATTGAGCACCAGAGTTCTCGCCGAAAACCTTTGCGATCTCTTCGACGGCGCGATGACGGGAGAGATTGGGAAGTTGTAATCGACTCCCATCGGCGAAGTGGTAGTCGAAAGCGGGATCCAGTCCGATGAGTTCGAGATCGACGCCTCGCCCTGTCTTCATGAAGAAATCTCGATAGACGGCAGGAAGTGTCAGCAGGGAAGGGCCGGTGTCGAAGCCGTAACCATCGATCCATTCGGTATGACACTTGCCACCAACTCGATCGCTCTTCTCGTAGATGGTGACGCTATGACCGCGACGAGCAAGGCGCGCGGCGACAGTCAATCCGCCGACTCCTGCACCGATCACTGCGATTTTGAGCGAGCGCGAATCCTTCCTCTGATGACTCATCATGTCGCGATCGCCCGATCACGCCAGGTGAGATTTCCTGTTCGCTTCAATCGGAAGGAGCGAGCCACCATATAAGTGAGGAGAGCGACGCTCAGTGGATGGAGGAGGAAGCTCTGCCAAAAGGATGCAGTGCGAAGGGCAGCGACAAGCCGTGAGAGCGAGATGGCGAAGAAAGCGAACCAGCCCCAGGGGTTACCGAGGATGCCTGCGATCAGTGGGAGCCATGATGTCGCGACCATGAGAGCGATTGCGAAGAGAGCACCTGCAGGTGATCCGAATGCCCGCCAGAGGGATTTGCTGTAGCCATCGATCAATTCCTGATTCGACTCGTACATCTTGCAGTGAGCGATGGCGCTTCCATCGACGACCGATCCAGAAAGACCTGCGCGCCAGAGTCGCCGTGCCAGTTCGATGTCCTCGAGTACTTCGCCCTTGACCGAATCGAAGCCTCCGATCGCTGAGAGCGCATCTCTTCGTACGATGAAGAACTGGCCATTGGCTACCGCCATCGATGGGATCCGAAACTTCGCAGCGAAGGTCAGCGGCACTGATGCAAACCATGACCATTGCAGGAGCGGTTGGATGATTCGCTCCAAGAAACTCTTAGCTATCTGCCGTGGATAGGGCGAGATCCAATCCCATCTCATCGATTCCATTTCGTCGATCGCTGCTGAGATTGCGCCAGGAGCAAGCCTTACATCTGCATCGATGAAGACGAGATAGCGACCGCGAGAGGTCTTGAAGAGCCGCTCTTGTGCGGCAGGTTTTCCTAACCAACCCGACGGTGGTGTTTCGCCATTGAGAACGTTCAATTCCGAAAGCGACTTCTTAGCGTTCTGAAGTAGTTCGCCTGTCTGATCCGAAGACTGGTCGTTGAGTGCGATCACTTCCCAACTCTGACGCTCTCTCTCGACCGAGAGAGAATCTTTCAATGACTCGATCAAGGGAGAGACATTACGGGCCTCATTGCGCAACGGGATGAGGAGCGAGACATCTTTAGACCAACGCTCTGGCGGAAGGTGAGGTCGCCAGATGGTCAAGGCGTTGAAGAGTGTGAACGCGAGCGCAAGAAGGGTGAGACCGGTAATCACTAACTGCAGTACGGAGTAAGCGTTGAGCGTATCCACGAAGTCAGGTACTCAATCCGCTAGAAGTCGCTTCGACCGAGTCGCTGCGAAATGAAGTAGGGGATGAGGTAGAGAGTGAAGACGATGCCAACGGAGATTCCGATCGCTGGATAGCCGAAGAAGAAGACATTGCCGATGACGCCACCGAAGAGAGTCCAAAGGAGGAAGAAATCAGGGATCGCTGTGGAGAGACCTCTCTTGCGGCGCTCACGCGGAAGAGCGAAGTGCAAGAGCGCCATCAACCCCATTCCAGTAAGTAGCCATCCAAAGGCATTGGAGAGTGGAATCATCGGCTGAAAGGGAACCGTTGCACCGTCGATCTGCCAACTCCATCGCCCGGCATTGACCATCTGCGGATCAAGGAAGAAGTCCCAGACCATCAATCCGATCCCGCCGTAGAGGAAGACCCAACGCGGTGCCACGCGGCGAGCGACGATGATAATCGGATAGGAGATCATCACCCACGCAAATGGAACGACAAGTGGAATGTCGAAGACTTGATACGCAAGGGATGCGTCATATTGGTAGACGCCGAAGGGCCAGCCAGTTCGATGACCGATCTGTTCGACAATCAGAGAGTAGAAGAAGGTGATGAGAAAGAAGCGGAGCGCGAACTTCGCTCCATAAGCGTAATAGGAATGTAGGAGCATCGCCGCAGCGCCCCAGTAGACCACGGCAAGAGTGACGAGTCGAAGAGCTTCACCATCGAGGAGTGGGTAGGAAACTTGAAGCAGGAGTGCGATAGCGAATACGAGATAGACCGGTGAGGCCTCAGCGATCGTGAATTGCTGCCCGATTCGACGACGAGGCACATATTGTCGAATCGACATGTGCC
>Ga0315902_10011891_pt1 | contig 11392 bp, 11 predicted proteins | sample LakEriMetagenome_9_FD_203523 | JGI IMG/M metagenome (GOLD analysis project Ga0315902, IMG submission 203523) | Freshwater fungal communities from buoy surface, Lake Erie, Ohio, United States - Buoy 12 MA117 | ecosystem: Environmental > Aquatic > Freshwater > Lake > Lake biofilm | place: USA...
TAAGGCTAGGATTGTAGTTCGATTGCGCAGAGCGCATATCCTGCGAATTTACTTGCTGCGATTGTACGTTAGCTGGCCCCTGCATGCTATACTGCTGGAGATTAGGCATGCCAATCTGTTGGGCGCTAAACTGGCCGGGGTTATATTGCGCATTGGCAAGTGTGCCTTGCGCGGCAGTGTTCATAAAGTTGGAAGCCTGACCAAACTCACCCGGCGTCTGCATGCCAGCAATCTGTCTCTGGAGGTTTTGCTGGTCCTGCGTAAACCCTTCTACACGGTCGCGGTCATAGATAGGCGTCCGAGTATTCAGAAGCCCCTGCGCGTTGTGCATAAGGGTGTTGTAAAAAGGCTGCTGCGCCGCACCGATATTCGATGTGGTCTGAATAACATTTTGAGTAGTAGTTTTAGAGGCCATTACAAATCATCCTAGTCCACGACGCAGTTTGGTATCTTGTCCACGCTTTGCTTTCTTGCGGGCCGCGTGTGCCTTGTTCATAAGCGAGTATAGTTTAGCAGTACCACGTTTGCTACTGCCTTTTCCTAGGCGTTTAACTGCTTCGGGGGAGAATAACACTTCGTCACGAGCAACACGTGCTTCCTGCCTACCACCGATACTTGCGCGTATCGAGTCACTCACTCCGTCACCGGGTCCTTGCAGCGGCTGTCCGCCCATACGGGATAAAAACTCCATGCCAGCATTGCTGCTGCCATTACCAAGTTCAGATACAGTGCGTGCATCGACTACAAAAGAGCCGTTGCGCATATTCACCGGGCCACCAACGGCGTAGCCTTCTTCTTCGGGGTCAACGCCGCCCATATAGGTAACAGGTACAAAGTCGTACATGTTCTGGCCCTTCTTGGCCTTCGGGTTGTACCTCGGCTGCATAATCTGCGTACCGCGTGCTGTGTGGGAACCGGGCTGCACTACCTGACCCATGGTGTTATAAATTTCGGGCATGTCTATCTCAAAGTGTCGGCGCTGCCTACCTGTCACCGGACCATCAGGGTCTAAAATCTGCTTGCGCTCCTGCGCATAATACGGACCTTGGTACGAGTTATCAATCTGACCATCCGGTCCCGCCGAACCACCTGAAGGTGTCATTGCGCCGCTTACACCCTGCATAAGACCCATAGCAGCAATCCTTGGTGCGGCTTTACCGATGATACCACCCGGTAGGCCAGCCCTTGCCGTATCGCCAAAACCTTGGGCAATACCAGCTAGACCCTTCTTAGCCGCAGCTTGGGTCGCACCTTGCGTTGCCTGTGCACCTGCTTTTTCTGCCGCACTCTGTGCAAGCATTTCGGGGGATTGTATTAACTTTTCCATAGCAGCAAAACCAGCCTTTGAGGCAGGACCAGTAGAAACGGTAGCGGGTAACCCCGGAGGTCCAAATTTTGTAGCAAACTGCTTTGCAAGTTCTGGGCTGTTAAGATAGCTTGACATCTGGGCAGGTGTAAAAGCACCCGCACCCATGTTAGCACCGAGGATACCGGGTTTACTGCTTAGTGCGCCAAACGCATTGTTAGAGACAGAACTGCCCAAACCGAGACCACCAGCAAGCGAAGCGCCGCCATAAGCTTGGAGACCGGCCATCAGACCTTTCTTAAGGCTACCTGTCTTAGCGACGGAGCCAGCAGCAACAAGACCAGCAGCGAGAGGAGCACCAATGCCAGTAGCCGTTAGGGCTGCGCCTATGAGTGTAGGGATAAGTTTTTTGAGGAAGCCAGCCTCGGGCAGGCCTGTTTCTGGGTTAATTGTGAGTGAGCCGCCATGCGCCATAGCCAGACCCTGCAGGCTGTTAACCTCACCGGGTGTCATGTGGACAAGCATGGTATCTTCGCCGCGACCTTGCGACTGAAGCTCCTGCGCCATCGGGTTCTGGGCTACGTTGAGACCACCTTGCATAGGAAGACCGCCCGTAGTGCCGGGGATAGGCGTGCCTAGTTGTGGAGGGCTACCCATAGGTGAAGCTGCGTTGTAGTCCATTATCCCTTATTCCTACCTTGTACCTACGCTTATAGCGGCAATCTGTCCAAAACTAAAGCCCTTACGCATCATGTTATCTCCGACATAAATTCGACCTGTACGAGTACAGACGGAGTGGCCGGGATGGCTGGCGTCACCCCCGCAGAATACGCAACCGCTGGATATTGCTCGATAGACACGCCCGTATCTGTAACATGCCACATAATTTGAATATAGTCGTTTGCAGCTAGCTCAACCATGACGGGTGTTACAGCGATTAAATGCGAGGGGTTACCGATACTTTTACGTGTCGGAATAGAGAACCGACTATTAGTGTCGGGGATATCAGTCCCGTTTTTGCGCAGCCAGATGTCAATATCTTGTATACCGTTGGTCGTGTTTTTGAACTGGATACTATAACTAACAACGTAAACACCCGCATCTGGCACTGTGAGGCGAGAACCACTGCTGAGCGTAACCCCATCCAGAAAATCTGATTGGTCATAAGTAACAGCGTAAGCGGTGTCGATTGCGGCGGCAGTCTGGTCGCTCTGGCTCTGGAACTGCCCATAAGGAAGTGTTATATGGATACCACTCCCGTAAAAATAGTCAGCGGTGTACGTCTCAGCGTTATTGCCTGCACGTGAGTCTAGCTGGGAGAAGTAATTCTCAATAACGCGGATAACCTGTCGCATATACTGTGGGTCGTAATGCGACGGAGGGTTAGGTATTGGGGCAGCTTTGAACCTATCTAGTGCCATTAGCGGCGTCCATCTGGTCGCGCATCAAGGCGCGGAGCACCAAGCTGCCATTGGACCCCAAGGTTTTCTGACCTAATCTTAAGCGCCATCTGACGTGCACGGGCACGGACAAAAACTTGGTCGGTATAAACGCCAACCGAAGTCTCAATTACACGCTGGGTATCCGCAGAGTCGCTAAAGACCGGAGCACCGGGAAAGTTACGTGGGCGAATTTGTAGCGTGACCTCTGGGTCTATATTGCTTGCCGAACCATTAAAACCTATGTCAGGCAGTATGCGCCGGGTCAGCATGAAGTTGTCACCGTCATCGAGGTCAAAGTCGGACGACTGGATATAGCTGTCCATAGGCAGTGCATCATCATCCACACCATTCTCATGGTTGTACAAAATCCCATCGCCTGTCGTAATGTCCGCGCCGTCAACAGTGACCGACGTATTTGCAGCTTGCGGGTTTGGACGTAGAGGCGTGTCGAGCCAAGCCGTACGGTCTATAGTGCCGTAGTACCAGATACGCTCAAGGTGGTTATACACGACATAAGCATTGTTATAGTCGCTGCCGCCGTCGGGATAGAACCACCAGATTTCGTTCCATTGCTCATTGGTCCCGCAGACAATTTGGTCTGCTTGGCCGTAGTTCAGGTTGTTGAACACGTGGTTACGCAAGGTGCATGGAAGCGTCTCGACGCGACCGGTATAAGCATAGAACTTATCCTGCCCCATCCAGTAGGTGATGTTCGCTGCCGATGCCACCGCACGTGACGATATAATGGAGATATTATCCGCATACTCCTGCAAACCAAACACGTCGGTCGTGCCGAGGAACTGAAGCGTATACAGGTTGGTGTCAGTCCAAACCAAGATTTCCTGACGAGTTGGTAATGCCCGTACGATGCGCGAACCACGAGAAATACGTAGGTCACCGGCAGTGTTAGTCTGTGTAGGCGTCCAGTCACCCGGAGTATCTTGGTCAGCCCAGCGGATAAGCAACGGGTCAAAGTCAGCCGTGCTAGTCGAGCCGAAAGGCACAGAGCCGAAGGAAATGAGATGTTTGTCCTGCTGCGATACCAGCAACTGCATAATCTGCACAGGCACAGCGTTAGGGTCATATCCTTCGTTAGTGGCATACTCTTGTAGTGTTATCGCGTGCGCAGCCAAAGAAGTGGAGGGGTCATCTGTTGTACCACGCACCCACCAGTATCCCGCACCGTTGCGGATGTTCATCACAAGGTCGTTATCGAAGTTATCAAACCACCAGTCACGCTGCGGAAGGTTAACGCCCGAACCAGTTGTACCAAGACCCCAAGCGTCACGACCCCAGACACCCGCACCCCAGCCAACACCAAGCACAGTGATTGCATTGCCCGGTTCGATTTCGGTTTGTACTGTGTAGCCTGCGCCGCTTACGGACGCAGTAGAAGACGCTGCCGTCCCTGTGACAAACGTAAAGCTGTTGGCCCCCGTCTTGGTAATCGTCTGAACACCATTAAGCTCAGTGATTGGGATGCCGCCAAGAGCCGAGACAAAGCCAGCAATCTGTACAGGTTCTCCAGTATTCAGCCATGCAGGAAGTGTAGTGGTAGTAGTTACTGTAACAAGTGCAATTCCGTTGGTGACAGCAAAAGTGTTCGACCCGGCCAGCGCAGCGGCAAATGGCGTGATGTCGTTGAAGTATCCACCGTTCTCGATGTACACTTTCTCGTCCGTGCCTACCGCTAGGAAGTTATCTTGATACGTCGTAATCCAGTTCCACATCTGACGGCACACACCGTCGAACGTGTTAGGCGTAGCTTTTACCCAGCCGCCAAGCTTCTCAGGATAGCCTGAGCGGAACCGTATTTTGTCGCACTCATACCAGCCACCCTCGTTGGAGTAGTCGGTCTGGTCGCGGTTCACACCGGGCTTAAACTGGAGCTTGATGAAGGCCATTAGAACCTCTCAGCCTCAAGAGTTACGGTCCAAGTATCAAGAACAGTTCCGGTTCCGGTCGCACGGACTTGCATAGACAAAATTACAGTATTGACGGTGCCTGCTACAGCTGTCACCCGTGTCCAGAAAGGGCTTCCAGAGGTAGCTACCCACGAACCTGTAGTACCTGAGCTTACGCTACCACTTGTGACTGTTGCAAAAACTTCGTAGTTACCACCTATGGATGTAGGGGTCGCCCACTGACCAAGCGACGTATCGACACCATTGACCACTTGGTAAACAAACCCGTTTACGTCTATGCGATACCCTGCAGATTGAGATGGAACGCCAGCAGCCGTAACAGATGCGTCGTTAAAATTAACGGTGGCTGCGCTCTTACCGTAAAAGTTAGTCGGCATGACAATAGCACCGGAAGCAACCCCTGCCAGTGTGCGCACGTTGGTGTCGTTCAGCGAAACCTGAGCCGTGGCTGATTGGCTTAGCTCAAGGTTGATAGACTGCCCTGCAGTGCTACCCCCTAAGCTAATTGGCCCCGATGAGTTGAGCGTCATTTCTTAAGCGCCTCCACTTCAGCCTTTAACTCCGCAATCGCGGCAAAGGCAACGGCAACCAGTTTCTCATAGTCAACGGCCAGTGTGCCGTCGCTACGCTCACGGACAGCTAGTGGGAATACTGCCTGCACATCTTGTGCAATGACACCGAAGTCTGACTTGGTTACGAAGTAGCCATCCTCGCCACCATGCTCCGCAATATAAGCATCGGTCCAGTCGAAGGTCTTGCCCCCAACTGCTGACACAATACCAAGTGCGTTCTGGATGGGCTGTACGTTTTCCTTCAGGCGCGCATCTGACGAGTAAAAGGCCGTGACGTTGTTAGTCGCACGGATTTCACCCGCAGTACCAGAGCCAGCGGTACCAGCGCCTATCGAGTTAAATTGGACGTTTGACCCAGTACCAAGGCCAAGAGCAGTTGCGGCAGCAGAGGCAGTTGTCGCACCTGTACCACCGTTGGCTACCGCGAGCGTGCCGCTAAGCGTAAGCGTGCCGGATGTTGTAATAGGTGAACCGCTAAATGTAAGGCCCGTTGTGCCGCCAGATGCAGCCACAGACGTTACTGTACCACTACCACCCGAAGCTGCGATGGTGATTGTACCGCTACCATTTGTGATAGTGATGCCCGAGCCTGCGGTAAGCGTTGCCTTAGTCAGGCCGCTGCCGTTGCCGATAAGCAGTTGCCCGTTGGTGTATGAGGTTTGACCTGTACCCCCGTTGGCGACAGGCAGCGTGCCTGTGACTTGTGTGCTGAGACTAACGCCTGACAGAGAGCCACCCAAAGTAAGCGAACCCGAAGTGGTTACCGTGCCAGTGAGCGTAATGCCGTTGACCGTACCCGCACCGCTGACAGAGCTTACACTACCTGAGCCAGTCCCTACGGCTACGCCGTTAATAAATAGGCCGGTAGCGTTGATTGTACCCGCACCGCGTGCACCGAGAGTAGGAGAGCCAATCTGCAAACCACTTGCGGGGTTCATTACAGTGATGTCGGTGTTAGTCCCCGAAGCCGCTGCGCCAAGGTTAGTCCGAGCAGTCGCCGCGTCGGTTGCACCTGTGCCGCCATTAGTTACAGCAAGTACAGTGCCAGACCAGTTAGAGTTGTTGATGGACGAAAGGACCGCAAGTGAGCCAAGACCCAGACTAGTCCGTGCATCCGTAGCATTGTTAGCCCCAGTGCCGCCAGAGGCGACCGGCAGCGGAGTTGATAGGTTTAGTGCGCCAGCGATTGAAAGCGATGACAAGTGATTGGTGACATCAACCACATTAACGCCGTCGCTATAGACCCACATAGTCTTGCCCGCTGGGACGGTGATACCCGTACCCGCAGAGGTCTTAACCACGATGCTATCTGCACAACTGTTCTGGACGATATACGGTTTTTCAATCGAAGGGACCACGAGGTTACGAGTTGACCCGCCAGTTGTTCCCACGCAAACTAAACGCATGTTGCGCGCCGTCTGAGATGTGTTGGTGTTAGTAAGTGCTAGCGTGACGTTGCCGCTGGCAAAAGTAACATCCGCAGAGCCTACGATAGCCTCTTCCAAAGCAGTGCCTAGGTTGACGTTCGTGACGTCGCCCCACGTGGTCGAGTTCTCGCCTGTGGCCATCAACTGGATTTTGAGATTGCTGTACGTACTTGCCATCTTCGTTCCTTACGTAGGTATCTGTGTCCATACGACGTTGTTGCCGTCGTTCACTTGCACCCAGTTATTAGTCTGAGAGTCATCAACCGGTATCCAGTTGGGGGTTTGATTGTCATTAATAACGCTCCACACCAATGGGGTTGTGACCAATGCTGCAGCTTGTACACCAGTGACAAAGACTTTACAACCAGCTACGACAGTAGCTGTACCTACCTGACCGGTAGCCGCTAAGCCTGTTACGCGTATATTCTGAGATAGGCGCACAACCACAGAGGCGAGAGAAGCAGTGGCTTCCAGCCCAGTGACAGTTACGTTTGCTACGCCCGAAGTAGCCGCCGAACCGATTGCACCTGATGCAGCTAGGCCAGATACTGCAACGGGCGTGGAAAGCGCTACGCTTACGGTGCCTAAAAGGGCTTGAGCGGATACAGAAGTAAGTACTGTGGTAGACTTTGCCCGGACGAGCACGGAGCCAAGGGAGGCGGTGGCTTCTACGCCTACTGGGAATACCTTAAAGGTAGTCCTAACTTCTACCGTACCTATCTGGCCCGTACCGACGTCGTCATTAGGGTCTACGGTTATACTACCGCCCGCAGATACGCCTACACCGTCGTCGATGACGTCAAGCGTAAATCCGGTTAGCTCTACGGCTACCCGGTTGGTTTCTTTTATGTCGGAAAAGGCTGACCCTGCGAAAGGAGAGAAACCGAACATATCTTATCCCCTCCTTTCTTCAGTGGGTCAGTAGGTAACTTTCTTAGTCTTGGGCAGCGATACGCTTGGACTTAACCGACCAAACAGCAGCGACGATAGTGGCAACAGCACCGGCAATAGCCACGGCAGTTTCAGAGTCGATATAACCCTTACCTACGAGGACACCGCCAGCTGCAGCGAGAATGGTGCGTACTACACCGTAGACTTCGTTCTTATCCATAATAAACTCCTTATGCTTCATTCGCGGAGACTTTTCCGCCCTTCATAAAAACATACTTGCCGAATACTGGCTCATCCTTGGGCCAGCGACATGCAACAAGGCGGCTTTTACCAAGCTTCATTATGTTTACAGCATTACCTTGGTTACCGCCAAGTACATAATAATGCCCAGTATCTTCACCTACGTAGAAGCCAACATGCCCGCCACCTGCACGGTCAAAAACAAGGATAGCTCCGGGAGCTACGCGGTCACGGCGTAGTAGCGAGCCGTAGTCCGACCAAGCCTTAGCGCGCATGTAGTACTTAGGGTAAGGCAGACCGGCTTCAGCCATGCAGTGTGCGACAAACACGCCACACCAAGGGGTCTCATCGTCCCGCCACCAAGCACGTAGTTTTGCAAGCCAGCCTTGAATAACTTTGCTGTGCGCAGGACCGGGGATTTCCTTGGTGCCTACAAGTTTTTCAGCAATGATAAGCCACCGAGGGTCAGACATTATGCTGCACCTTGTGCCCAAGGAAGCGGTGGAGTTACCACAGGCGGTACAATCTGGTCGTTAATTTGTTCCGCCACATTCGCCTCATATTCAGCAACCTGCTCAGCGCCCATAGCAGCTTGCACCCACCCAATGACTTGCGCTTCAGTTAGGTCGGCGTATGGTGTGAACGGAGCATCGGGGTCAACGCTTACACCCTGCGAACCGTAGACGTAACCCGTGAAGCCAGCTTCTTCGCCTGTCAGTGACCAGTGGACGTTGAATACTACATCCATTTCGCCGCCTTCTTCAGGGTAGCAATCCATCTGTCCAACTGCCCATGTGTATGTTGTAGCCATTATTTAGTTCCTTCTGTTATCTCTACCCAAGCCAGTGTGGCTTCGTTCCAGTAATACGGCTTGCCGTCATCCGGTTTTGGCGCAGGCGCGTCCCACAGGCAAGTATCTTCGTTTAGCGTCCACGACGGGAACGGCGATGGCGGAATAAACGCATCACGTGTAGCATCGTAGGTGTAGCCGATGCCAGCGTAGTTCTTACGCAGCGGACGTCCTTCGGGGTGCTGGCCACCACGCGTGTTGTACGATGTCTGGATGAAGAGCGAAGGCTCGCCAAACATGCGCGTGTCGATAACGTCCTGCTCGATGACAAGCACTTCCGTAACGATGCCGTCGATAACTTTGGCAAAGTGGCTCACGCCGTGTAACTCCCCGATGAGTTGAACTGCATAATTGTGTTCGACCCGCTGGTCGTGACCGTTGGCGAGCCGGTTGTGGTGCCGGTGTAGCTGGCAGTCGGTACGGAAATAATGACCACACCGGAACCACCTGCGCCGCCTGTGCGCAATGTGTTACTTCCTGTACCGCAGCCACCTCCACCGCCGCCTGTGTTGGCTGTACCCGCAGAGCCATTAGCATCCGCACCACCGTTACCGCCGCCGCCAGCGCCGCCTGTGCCGCCTGAGCCACCAGTAGATGTACGCTTACCACCACCGCCACCACCAGCGCGTGTAACTGACGTGCCTGTAATGGAGGAAGCCGAACCAGCGCCACCGTTGCCGCCAGCACCAAAGCTACTTGCGCCCGTACCGCCTGCGCCACCGCCACCGCCGCCCCCCTGTACGTCAGCGTCAACAGAACTTCCATTTCCGGCCCCACCGCTATTGCCTTGGCCACTTGTACCCGCAGCACCACCACCTTGGTTTGCAAAAGTGCCAGCGCCGCCGCCGCCAGAACCACCGGAATTAGGTGGTGTTATGGAGCCAAACGAAAGGCTTGAACCGCCACCGCCGCCGCCTGTGGCCGTCTGTCCGAGGGCAGAAGAGTTGCTACCGTTGTTGCCGATAGCCACGCTGCTTGGGGAAGCCCCGCCAGCACCCACCGTGATTGTGTACGTTGTGCTTGGTGTTAAGGTCGAAGTGCCTGTGAGATAGCCTCCAGCACCGCCAGCACCGGTACCTGTGTTGGTGTCAGCACTACCACCTGATGCTCCACCAGCAATGACTAGATAGGACGCTGTATACGCGGCCCTACCACCCGCACCAAGCAGAGCGCACATTACCCCAGTCATTATGTGATACCTGCGCCAGAGACAAACCAGCGGTTTGTGCCGACCTTGATGATCGTAGCTACAGCGCCAAGCGCCAGTGTGCGAGTACCAGTTGTTGCCCCGCCAGTGCCAGCAAGAACCAGTGTTACGCCAGAGGCGGGAACCAATGTGTGGAATTGGTCTTCGACAACAATCGTAATTGCCGTGCCGATAGGGAAAGCTGTGGTGGCGTTTGCTGGAATTGTGATGTTGAAGTTAGCAGCCGTAGCGTAAATGTGCTTGCCCATGTCGGACAGCGCCAGCGTATAGGCAGATGTCTGCTGGTTCTGCGGCAGACCCTTGTAGCCAACGGCGTCAGCGAGGTCGGATGATGTGATGCCGCCTGTGGCAAGGATGCGGAAGCGTTCAAGGTTGTTGGTGAGGAACCGAATGGGAAACGCACCTTGGTGGTAAATGAAGCCGCCTATAGAGCTATCACTGCCAACGCGGAACACATAGTCCTCGTTTTGGCGGTATTCCGAGAAAGAACCAGCAGCGCCGTTCAGAGTGCAAGATTTATAATTGGTGATATTTGCGGGCGAACTCGTACCAATCCCGACGTTGCCGCTGCTGTCGATGCGCATACGTTCTGAGTAGTTTGTGTACCAAACGTGCGGACCGCTGTTGGCGGAATAGTTCATCGACCCTGCGCCGCCGAATGAAGCGTAGCTTAGGTTGCCTACCCATAGTTGACCGCGAGTTTCGGTGCTGTCACCAAAATTTATACTGCTAAAGCCTGTTGCGTCTGTATTTGTAATGCGCGTCAGGATGCCGCCAGCCGCAGCCGCGCCGCTTAAAGCCAAAAGCGCATTTGGCGAACTCGTGCCAATCCCGACGTTGCCGCTGCTGTCGATGCGCATGACCTCAGTGCCGCCCTCACTAAAGGCGATAGTGTCGGCAGCAGGAGAGAAAATGCCTGTGTTTGTATCGCCTGTGAAGGTGTAGCTGGGGGCGGATGCAGAACCAAGAGGTGCAGCAATAGTGCTGGCAAGCGAAACAGTGCCGTTCAGCGTGGTTGTGCTGGTTCCTGTCGTGGAACCAATAGTGATGGCTGTGGTCGATCCAGCCAAGCCGCCCGTGCCAAGATTTATTGTCTTGGTGCTGCCAGAAGCCGTCGCGCCAGCTTGGATGTTGGCGGTTTGGCTGACGGTGGATTGGCCGAGCGTGATCGTGCCTGTCTGTGAAGCGCCGCCAGCGGTCCAAACGCCGGTAGTCTGGGAAGTTCCGAGATTGATTGCGGCGGTTGCTGCGCTAAAAGTAACAGCATTCTGCAAAGTAGCAACGCCAGCTATTACCGCAGAGTTTACAACGCGAAGGCTGTCAGTGCCAAGTGCATATTGACTTGTTAACGTGACGTTTGTGCCAGCGGCGGGCTGGGTAAAATAAGTCCCATAAAGAACCGTTACTGTTGTAGGGTTCGATGCAGCCAACGTCTGAGCGGCAAAGTTGTTGATGCGGATATCCGTCACAGTCCCAGTGCTGCTCGTATCGGTAAATGTAGCCGCGCTCTGCACCATGTTGATGCCGCTGGT
>Ga0315902_10011893_pt1 | contig 11392 bp, 7 predicted proteins | sample LakEriMetagenome_9_FD_203523 | JGI IMG/M metagenome (GOLD analysis project Ga0315902, IMG submission 203523) | Freshwater fungal communities from buoy surface, Lake Erie, Ohio, United States - Buoy 12 MA117 | ecosystem: Environmental > Aquatic > Freshwater > Lake > Lake biofilm | place: USA...
TTGTTCCGTGCAGCCCGTGCCAAGGGCCGCACCATGCGATGTTTTTGCGGTTCGGCCCGGCTGGGTGAAGTAGCGGGCGACGTGATCCGCGAAACGACGGTTCAACGGGCTTTCCGCGGCCGGCCGATGCGACGCTGACTGACCGTGGGCACCGCCTCCTCGACCAGCCGGGTCATGGTGTTGATGTGCACGCCGAGGAGTTCGGCGGCCCGGCCCTTGTGGCCGTCGGTCAAGGCCAGGGCCTGACGGACCGCGAACCGGCGCAGGGTCTCGAGGTTCAGCAGTTCGGGCGGGAGCTGAAAGTCGTCAGTCGGGGCGGAAGCGATTCGGAGAGCCGGTATCTCGGGGGCCGGGGCATCAGGCAGGTCGGGTACACTGCCGAGCACGTAGATCCGCTCGATCGACTGCGCAAGTTGACGGACGTTGCCTGGCCACGGGTAGCACATGAACTTCGCGATCGTGGATGCATCGGGCGTCCACCGTGGCATGGCCATGCGGGCGGCGTAGAACTCGGCGAAGTGGTCGATGAACAGCGGGATGTCCTCGGGCCGTTCGCGAAGCGGTGGCACGGCGAGTTCGATCGTGTTGAGCCGATAAAAGAGATCCTCCCGGAAGGTTCCCCTCGAGACCTCGACCGCGAGGTCACGGTTCGTGGCCGCGATCACCTGCACATCGACGGGAATCGTCTGCGACGAGCCCAGCGGCGTCACCTCGCGCTGCTGGAGCACCCGCAGCAGCCGTGGCTGCAACTCCAGCGGCATCTCGCCGATCTCGTCGAGGAACACGACGCCGCCGGCGGCGGCACGAAAGGCACCGAGCGAAGGGCCGACGGCGCCGGTGAAGGCGCCCTTTTCGTGGCCGAACAACTGGCTCTCGATGAGCGTGGCCGCCATGGCGCCACAGTTGATCGCCAAGAAGGGTTTGTCGCTGCGGGATCCACAAGCATGAATCGCGCGGGCCACTTCCTCCTTGCCTGTGCCGGTCTCACCAGAGATAAGAACCGTTGATTCGGCAAGGGCGGCACGCTGAACGAGCGTTTCCAGCCGGCGGGCGACCGGGGAGACGCCGACCAGTCGCTGCCATTGCAGGTGGCGGCGCAGGAACCGGGAGGTCGCGGCACGTACGGGCGGGGCCGCGGGGGTATCGACGTTCATGTCGTGGTTTCTCCGGGCTGGCGATTGAGCGCTCGCAGTGCGAAAACTCGAGGGACTTTCACCAGATTGGTGAAGAAGTTGTACGTTTGCAATGTGAGGCAATTGCGAGCATTTGATGTGAAATCGCAAGGGCGTTGGCGGGGCGGGTTCGCCGTCCCGCCGCGTGCCGCACGCTTGTTACCGGCCCCAAAAACCCCGGCCTGGCGGAGACCGCCGGGCCGGGGCTGCGAACGCGACGAGGGGATCGACTCGCCGCGAAACGTACCGGGGGTCAGCCAGCGGCCACCGGCCGCCGGCGACGCCAGGCCAGCAGTCCGCAGAGCAAGGCTCCGGCGCCCGCGAGGGCGAGCGACGAGGGCTCGGGGACGACTACCACAAACTCGGAGTTGTGGTTGATGACGGCCCACACGGTGTTGGAACTTGTGTCGATACCGTAACGTCCCAAGGAGTTCGCGGCCGTGGCACCCGGATTGGCCGAGACGTAACTCGTCCACGAGCCGAGGAACGACGAACCGGCCGTGCTGCCACCTCCCGAATAGTCGTTGCCAAGGACCGACAGGATCCAGTCGCCGTTGGTCAGCGATCCCTCGCGGGTGTCGAGCCAGTTGAGCGTGAGGAGTTGCTCCGTGCCGAGCGAAAGGCCCGTCGAGTCGTACCCAATCTCGAGCACGATCGGATCGCTTCCCGTGCCCTCGAGTTGCAATACGTCGCTCACGAACGTGCCGCCGGTGGCGGGGGCGTCGCTGAAGGCGATCGAAACGTTCTTGTTGCTACTGGCCGAGCCCGCCGCGAACGACACCGACGAGTTCTTGCCCGATCCGCGATTAGTGTTGAACGACGCATACGACTGCCCGTTCTTCACCCCCGCCGAGCCGCCGCCGCTTTTGCCGGTGACATGGTGGCTCAATTCCCACGACAGCGAGCCGAGGTCGTTGGCCGCCGTGCCGACGATCGTCTGATCGGCGTGCTCGAGGCCCACGACCAGGTCGGCGAGGTAGGTGCCGTTGAGCCGGCCCGTCGAGTTGAACGACGCGGCCGTGGTGGCGGTGGCGCCGGCCACGATCTGCGTGCCGACGGTCAGCCCCGCCACGCTCCAGCCGGAGTCGCCCGTCAGCGTCTTCGAGGCGATCGCCGCCGCGGCCCGCTGGCCGCCATCGCTGACGGCGGCGTTAGTGATGCTGACCGTGCCCCCATTATTGATCGTACCTGACTGGCCCGCACCCTTGCTCAGGCTGGCAGCCTGATAGACGTCGGCCTCGATCGTGACGCTCACCGACGCATCGAGCGTCTCGCCGACGAGACCGGTCGCGTCGGTGACGCTGATCGACCCCGTGGGCTGGGCAGTCTTCGACCAGTTGGTCGTATTGGCCGCTGCCGAGAGCCACTGCGCCTTCGATCCGGCGGCCAAGGCCGCCGTGTTGAAGCCGACGGCCCCCGCGACCTGGTTGGCGAAGGCGGCGGTCGTGCCGCTGGAAAGGCCGGTCGGCAGCGGGCTGTCGGTCGCCGCGCCGGTGTCGAGGTAATAGAGATTCGAGGAGACCACCGTGCGCGGGTCGACGCCCACGCCCGGGTTTGCCAGGAAGGCATAGATCTCGTCGCCCGTCTGCGCGAAGCTCAGTGATGAGGAAAACGGGGCGACATTGCCGCTCCACGTGCCGTAGGTCGCGCTCGTGCTGCCCACGATCGTGCCGGGGAGGATGTCCTGCGTGGCGGTGAAACTGACGAGCGTTTCTCCTCCCTGGAACGACTGGCCGTCGGCCGAGACGGGCGAGTCGGCGAAATAGATCGTCTGACCACTCTTGATCAGCCGCAGGTTCGCGAACGAGAAGCTGTCGGGGCTGGCATTGTCCTGGTAGCCCACGACCACGAGGTCGCCGGCCGCTCCGAAGGCCTTGTATTCGCCGCTCGAGACGAGCGACGCCAGGTTCACCGACTGCGTCGCACCCGCGCCGCTCGTGGCGAAGCCCGACGACGTGAAGCTGACGGCCTTGGTGACGTCGGCCGCGTTGAACGTGGTCGCGCCGGCGTTCGTCACGGTCAGTCCGCCGCTGGCCGTCGACCCGCTCCCGAGGATCAACCGCGTGAAGGCCGAGTCGGCTCCAGAGGTCGAGATCGTGGCTGAGCCGCTGACGGCCGCACCCACGAGCACCTTGCCGACGTTCACGGTTTGCCCGGTGAGATCGCGATTCTGGAGAGCCGTGGCCGTGTAGTTGAGGCTCACATCGGAATACGCCCCCTCCCCGGTCAGGCCCTCGCCCGTGACGGCCAGGTTTACCGACCCACTCTTCGCACCCGAGGTCGAGAACGACGAGGTGACCGTGCGGAGGTTGTTCTCCGTCGAGTCGAACGTCTGGCTCGATGCGGCCACGGTCACTCCGCCGGCCGAGGTCTCGCTCGTGCCGACCTGGATCCTCGTGAAGCTCGTGTCAGCCCCGACGGAGGAGAAATTGGTCGTCAAGGCGTTCGACTGATCGACCATCACGCGGCCGAAGTCGACGGCGGTCGCGGACACAGCCCGCTGGTTCAGCACGGCCCCCGTGATCGCTGCCGACGCGAGGGCGTCGTTGGCGTTGGAGCCGTTGGTGACGGCGAGCGACGACGACGCGGTGCCCGCCGTGCCCGTGCCCAGCGTGAGCGTCAGCAACTGGCTGCCCCCGTTGGCGGCGATCGTGCCGGAACTGGGGCTGAGGGAGATCGCCACACCGGCGCCGCTGACGACGCCCGACCACCCGGTATCGGTCGAGGACCCGCCGGCGGCTTCGTTGAGCGTGATCGTCCGTTCGACGCTCGACCCGCCGAACATCACGCGGCCGAAGTCGATCGAGGCCGCTGAAAGGCTCAAGTCGGAGTCGTTACCACCGCCCGCCGCAATCGTGAAAGCGGTGGTGGGCAGCGTGAATGCCGTGTCGGTCGATGTCGACCAGTTGCTCGAGTTGCCGAGGGCCGTCAGCCACTGGGCTTTCGTCAGCGACGCGTTGGCACCAAGGGCGGTCGTCACGTTGAAATAGGTGGAGCCGTTTTGGACCGAGTTGCTGCGGTACGACGTGCCGGCGGTGTACGAAATCGGTTCGCTGCCGGTGGCGGAATCCGATGCATTCGTCCAGCTCGCGGTCGTCGCCATGGCGGCGAGGTGCGTCATGGCCCCAGTGTTGTTGAGCGGGTTGCCTGTGGTCGGCATCGAGGTGGACGAGGAGAAGGCGTAGACCTGATCACCAGAGGTCGAAAAAGCGACGTTGGTTGTCGTGTTCAGTGCCCCGGCACCCGTGATCGCCTGGAAGTTGTAGCCCGTGAACCCAGTGCCGAGAGTCGAGTTGATCACCGTGCCCGCGGCGATCGTCTGGCCGCTTTTGACCTCGAAGACCAGGATGCCTTCGCTGCCGTCATAGTCGGTCGAGGTCGCGCCGCGGAAGGCCGACCCCGTCCAGCCGTTGTCGGTGAAGAAGATCCGCGTGCCGGCGTCGAGCTCGACGAACGTCACGAACGTGAACGCATCGGGCGAGCCGTTCGTCTTCATGCCCGTGATGGCGATGTCACCATTGGTGATCGTGACGGCGTAGATGGGATTCACGGTCGCTGCGAGGTAGCCGAAGAGGCACACGATCGCCGTGGCCTTGCGGAGAAACGTACGAAGTGTCCGGTTCATGAGCGGATCCTTTCAGCTTTGGATCGGTTGGTATGGATTGATCGGGTCAGTGGTCGAGAGCGGAATGGTCGGAGCTAGTCGTTTGAGAGACGCGAACTTTTCACGGGCGGGTCGCGACGAGGAGCAGCACGCCCACCGTCGAGATCACGACTTGAATGAAGAAACTGGACGTAAGGGGCGCAAGCGATCGAACGATGGAGGCGGTCATGGTGAAAGGTCCCTGGTCTGTTTGCTTCCTGCCGTGCTCGAAGTGATGGAGCAATCGTCGGCCGAAGCGACGAGCGGCAATGTGCCCCGGGAACGTTAGGGCTTTCGTAGCAAAGCGCAAGAGGTGCGCTAGAAATGTGTGAGGATCATCCGAGCCGAGGCCAAAGGCCGCAGCGCGGAATCCCGCTCCCCACATCAGTTTCGCCCTGGAAAAAAGGGCGTGTCAGTCGCCAGGCGACCGCTGACCACGGACGGTCCGGTAGGCACGGCGACAAAAATAATTTCACGATGGGCTTGGCAGCCCTTGACGCTTTGGCGAGCGGCTCCTTTTCAAATCAGTGACGGATGCGAATCAACCTCGAGCTACCTTCTTCCACACCCAAAGGACTTTCGCTCTCGACCGAGGTGAGGAACGTCCTGATCGGAAAAGAATTGCGAATCGCGTGCCGCAGCTTGTGTTTGGCGGTTGCGAGTCGCAGGGAAATGGTTTTTGAGCTTCGAAAACAGGGTTGTGAAGCCTTCTCGAGCGTGGGCCAGTCCCGTTTCGCGCGACGCTTTTCCCTCATAATCGTTTCACAAGCGTCGTGAAAGATTCACTCGAAATGGGAATTGCAAACGGCAAGGAAGGTGCCTTTCGTCCAGCCCGCCATCTGCTAGCCTGCGCAATGATCGCCATGCGCCCGGATCGCCGTCACCGCCGTTTCCGGCTTGCTGCCCCATCGGTGGCGGTGCTGTTGGCCGGCATGGTCATGACAATGCCGGCCGCGTTCGCCGATCAGCCGCCGCAAGACGCCGCGGCGGCCGCGCGGATCGTGCGGGTGTTCGCGATCCCCGACATCGCGCTCGAGGGCGGCGTGCGCCTCGGGGGCTTGAGCGACCTGGCGCTGGCACGTGAACAACCGGTCGGCACACGCAGCCTCTGGACGCTCACCGACCGCGGTCCCAATGGAACGACGAAGCTCGGCGACCGCACGCTGCGCACGATCGCGGCCCCCGCGTTTGCGCCCAGGCTCGTGCGGCTGGACATCCCCGCCGACGCCGATGCGCGCGGCGGCGATGCCGCGGTGGTCCGCACGCTGGCGCTCGCCTCGGGGGACGGAACGCCGCTGTCCGGACGGCCATTGCCGGGCCTCGCAGACGATCCGATCGTAGACGCGCAGTCGCAAGCCCGGGTGGCAGCCGACCGCAACGGCATCGACTCCGAGGGCCTCGTCGAGATGGCCGACGGCACGTTCTGGATCGCCGAGGAATATGGGCCGTCGCTGCTGCACGTGGCAGCCTCGGGCCGGGTGATCACGAGGTTCTTTCCGGCCGGTGCCGCCCCGCCGGATGCGGGCGCGACGGCCTGCGACACGCTGCCGGCCGCTTATGCCCGGCGGCGGGAGAACCGCGGCTTCGAGGCTCTGGCTGCGACGCGAGATGGCGCGCGGCTCTTCGCCATGCTGCAGAGCCCGCTCGACAACCCGCGGCCCAAGGCGGCGAAGAAGACCGGCAACGTCCGGCTGCTCGTGTTCGACCCCGAAGCCGGCCGGCCGGTCACCGAGCACGTCTACCGACTCGGCGCCCCCGACGATCCCGCGTTTCTCACGCGCGGCGCTCCACCCGACGACGGCAAGCTGTGCGCGATGGCGGCGTTGGGCGACGACACGTTGCTCGTGCTCGAGCAGGCCGACGGCGGCCTGGCGAGGCTTTACACGGCGACGCTCGCAGGGGCCACCGACACGCTCGCGTGGCGTCCGCCTGCCTCCGAGGAAGGGCGAACTCTCGAGCAGGTGCGCGACCTCGCGGCTGCCGGGATCGTGCCGGTTCGGAAGCGGCTCGTCGCCGACGTCGCCGGGCTGCTGCCCGAGATCGAAGCGGCCGTGTACGGCGGGCCGTCGCCGTCGGGCAAGCCGCGGCAACTGAAGCTCGAGGGGCTCGCGATCCTCGACCCGCGGACGATCGCGATCGTGAACGACAACGACTTCGCCGTCCACGTCCGCGAGGGCGGGGCCGTGCCGCGATCGTGCCTCTTCGTGATCGAACTGGCGACCCCGCTGCCCGGCGGGCTGGCGGTTCCGCGGGCGGCGGCGCAGAATGCGATGGAGTGACCCGAGGCACCAAAGAGACCGAGAGGCCCGCCATGCAGACATCCATCGCCCGTCGCCGGTTCCTCTCCACGGCCGCGGCTGGCTGGGCGTCGGCCGCCGGTCTCGCCGCCGCTCGCGACCTCGGCCGAGCGCGAACGGTCTCGATCTTCCACACCACCGACCTTCATGGGCGGATCATGCCGACGAGCACCTACGAGGGGCTCGACGACGTGGGCGGACTGGCCCGCTGCGCCACCTGCATCCGCCAGTGGCGGAAGGAGTCGCCGCACTCGCTGACAGTGGACGTGGGCGACCTCGTGCAGGGCACGCCCGAGAGCCTGCGGAACGGCGGCCGGCTGATGGTGGACCTCCTCGACCGGCTCGGCTACGACGCCTGGACGCTCGGCAACCACGACTTCGATTGGGGGCCCGAAAAGACGGAGGGGATGCTCGCCGCCTCACGGCCGACGGTGCTCACGGCGAACCTGGAGAAGGGGGGGGCCGCGGCGGGGAAACTCGACGGCGCGTGGAAGAACGTGAGGCCCTGGACGGTTCGCGAGGTGGGCGGTTTCCGCATCGGTCTCATCGGCCTGATCACGCCGGGGCTCCCGTTCTGGCTGCCGCCCGACACGCTCGGCGGCGTGACGCCGCTCGATCCGTTGGAGGTGCTCGGCCGGGCCGTGGCCGAAGTTCGCGCGGAGAAGCCCGACGCGATCGTCGTCATGGGCCACATGGGATGGCGGTTCAACGACGACTACGCCAATCCCGTGCGGTCGCTGCTCAAGGATGCGAAGGACGTGGACGTCTACCTGGCCGGGCATTCGCACCAGAATCAGCCGGCCTGGATGCTGCACGGCGTGCTCTGCTCCCAGGCGAGCTACTACGGGATCCACTGCGGCCGCGTGGACCTCACGTTCGACCTCGACTCGCGAAAGCTCGTGGACAGGAAGGTGTTCACGGTGCTGATGGACGACCGCTTCGCCCCCGATCCGCTGGTGCTGGAACTCGCCCGCGGCGACCTCGAGGCGTCGCGGGCCGACCTCGCCCGCGAGGTGGCGACGGTGACCCGGGAGATCGACGGCCAGGGCCGCGGCAGCGGCGTCGTGAAGCTCCTCTGCGAGCTGTTCGCGTCGGCTCTGAAGAAGCAGGGCACGACGGTGGACGGCGTGTTTCACGGGTCGTTCGACACCGGCAACCTGAAGCCCGGCAAGCTCACCGTGGCCGACTGCTGGCGGATCATCCCCTATGAAAACATGCTCGTGACGGCCGAGGTCACGCCCGCCGATCTGCTCGTGATCCTGGCGGATGACGCGAAGGTCAAGGACTCCGACCGCACGCTCTGGCCGCTGGAGGTGCAACGCGACGCCGACGGCAGCCCCCGCGGGATCATGCGCGACGGCCGCGAACTGCCGGCCGACCGGCGGCTCACGATCGCCTTCAACAGTTACGACGCCCAATCGGGCGGCCGGCGAATGATGCGGATGCGGGACATCCTCGCGGCCCCGGCGGCCCGGCGGACGACGTCGGCCATCGACACTCGGTCGGCGCTGATCGACGGCCTGCTCGATCGCGGCACGGTGGGGTAAGCGACCGGGCCGGACAGGCCGCTCATGCGGCTCCTTCGGGCTCCAGGATCGTGCCGTCCACCCACACGCGCACGCCTTCGCGGCGGGCATATTCCGCCGTCTGCGGCGGAATGGATTCGCAGGCGACGAGGGGGGTGGCGGGCAGCCCCGCTTTGACGAGGCTTCCGGCCCGTCGGGCGGCCCGCATGACGTCGTCTTCGTCGGCCTTGTAGGAGATCTCCCCCACGAGGTAGGTCTGCCGGCCGTCGATCGTGCCCGTGGCGACCACGTCGGCCCGCAGGAAGTCGTCCACGGCCACGGCCGCGAGCCTCGGCTCGATGACGTCCAGCAGGTCGGATGCATCGATCACTTTCGCTTTCCGCAGGAGCCTGCCCAGATAGGCGGGCAGCCGGTCGCGGAACTTCAGCTCCAAAAGCGTGCCCTCGTGGCGGTCGCTGCGAACGACGAGCTTCGAAACGATCCCCACGAGCTCCTCGAGCTGTTTCTCCGTGCGGGCCTGGGCCTCGGCGAGTCGGGTGACGATTTCCTCGAGCCGGGTGAGGCGGTCTTCGACGCTGGTGAGACGGTCTTCGACGACCGTGAGGCGATCCTCGACGCTGGTGAGACGGTCTTCGACCACCGTGAGGCGATCCTCGACGCTGGTGAGACGGTCTTCGACCACCGTGAGGCGGTCTTCGACACGTGCGACCCGCTCCGCCGTGTGGGCCTGGGCCTCGGCAAGCCGGACGAGGGCTGCGTCGAGCCGCGCGATGTTGGCATCGGCCGACTCGCGGAGTTGGCGGAAGTCGTCTTTCGTGACGGAGTTTTTCGCCTCCTCGACCATCGTGCCGATCGTCTCGGCGAACCGACGGGCGGGTTCGTCGCCGAGGACGGCGCGGAACTGCTCGTAGATGGCCAGCGTGTTCATGATGGCGACCATGGGCGGAATGTCCCTCGATTGTACAAGCGTTGGCGCAGTGGCGGCGAGACGGGATGCCCGCTCGTCGGTCTGCAAAAGTGTACAAACGTATAGTTATTGAGTCGCGTGTCAAGGGGGTTTGGCCTGGCGCGACGCAGACAACAGGAGCTCGGAGCCGCGAACCCGCCGGTCACGCCCACACAAAATCCTCACGGAGGCTGGTTACCGTTTCGGTCGATCCCACCTCCCGAGGCCGGGCTCCCCGCCCGGAACATGATGACCGCTTTGCCAGGGCTCGTGGCCCACGGTGTGCGGAACCATGCCGGATCGAGCCGCCGCCCGACTTTAGGCCGTGGGTTCACGCTCGTGGAACTCCTGGTCGTGATCGCGATCATCGCGGTGCTCGTCGGGCTGCTCCTGCCCGCCGTGCAGGGGGCACGAGAATCGGCGCGGCGGACCCAGTGCCAGAGCAACATGCGGCAAATGGGCCTCGCGTTTCTCGTCTGCGCCGATGCCCGGAAGTCGCTGCCCGCCGCGTGCTACACGACCGACTCGGCGAAGACGACGAAGTTTCCCTCGCCACCCGAAGGCAATCCGAGCCGCACGGAGCATTCCTGGCGGGTGCTGGTGATGCCGTATCTGGAGGAGAAGGAAACGGCGGCGAAATACAACATGCGGAAGCACTGGTATGACGCGACCACGAACTCCACGCCCGCGTCGTCCGTGGACGCCACGCTCGGGGTGCGGGCCGATGCGAACATCGGGATCGCCACGCGGGCGGTGAGCGTATTTCGCTGCCCGACGGCTCCGCCCTCCCAGAAAGTGGCCATTCCCACCTCGCCCGATTCCGACAGTGCCCGCCCCGCGATCGCCGTCCTCAAGGTCAATCCGGGCACGACCGACTACGAGGTGATGACGGGCGTCAAGCCGGCCGTGCTCTCGCCGGATCCCTACGCGGCCAAGGGCGACAACAGCAAGGGCATGCTCGACAAAGACGTGGTCACGCGGCTCAAGAACGTGAGCGACGGCATGTCGAAGACGCTGCTGGTGGTGGAGTGTGCCGGTCGGCCGAACACGTATCTCGGCCGCACGCTGCAGCAGTCGGCGGGCGTGCCGACGGTGAACCAGTGCGTCGGCTGGGCCGACAGCCTGGGTCCCTTCAAGGTTGATCCGGTAAACGCGGCCGGCGTCGCGGGAGCTGCCGCGAACGCGGGCGTGCCTTTCAACGCCTCCAATAACGGCGAGGCCTACGCTTTCCATCCCGGCGGGATCAACGTCGTGTTTGGCGACGCTTCCACGCGGTTCCTGGACGAGGGCATGGACCTGCGGACCTTCTGCGCCATCGTCACCCGGGCCGGCGGCGAGCAGACGGCGTCACCGTGACGCACGCGGTTGCCGGGCCCTGCCGCGGGCCTGGCGGCACCGAATGGTGAGAAATAGGCAACGGATCGCCTCTTCGTCAGTGGCTCATCAAAATCTCACAATTTTTCCGGCCGTCTTCATCTTGCCCTCATGAAGCCGGCGTAGTCTTCCGCGTCAAGAGAGCGATACGTGTCGTCGGCACGCAGTCCCGCGCAGTGTCCGGCACTTGCGGGGCCTATCACCAGGAGCACGCATGGCAGACGAAGTGAAGCCGGCCGAGCCGATCCAGATTCCCGTCGATGAGTCGCACATCGTGGCGACGTACGCGAACTTTTGCCGCGTGACGGGCACGCCGGAGGAACTGATCGTGGACTTCGGCCTCAACAAGCAGGTCGGCGATCAAGCCACCGACACGATCCAGCTGACCCAGCGGATCATCGTCAACTTCTTCACGGCCAAGCGGCTCGCCTACG
>Ga0315902_10011895_pt1 | contig 11391 bp, 6 predicted proteins | sample LakEriMetagenome_9_FD_203523 | JGI IMG/M metagenome (GOLD analysis project Ga0315902, IMG submission 203523) | Freshwater fungal communities from buoy surface, Lake Erie, Ohio, United States - Buoy 12 MA117 | ecosystem: Environmental > Aquatic > Freshwater > Lake > Lake biofilm | place: USA...
CGGCGGCCACTGGGTGACCGAGGCGAAGGAGATTTCGGCGAACGGCAAGTATGACGCCGCCGGCAATCCCTGCTGCCCGAAGGTCGTCTGCTGCCGCAAGTGGGTCCCGACGTGCGAGACCAAGGAGATCGAGGTCACCACGTGGAAGACCGAGTGCGAGCAGGTCCCCTTCTCCTACAAGGTGAAGAAGTTCCGCTGCGAGGAGCGGAGCCGGACGGTGTGCGTCAGCAAGAGCCGGTGCGAGGAGCGGACCCGCTCCTACTGTGTCACGAAGATGGTTCCGGAGACCCGGACCAAGACCGTCTGCGTGCACAAGACCCGGTGCGAGGATCGCTCGGCGAACTACTGCGTCACCAAGATGGTTCCGGAGACCCGGACCAAGACGGTGTGCGTGGCGAAGAGCCGCTGCGAGACGCGGACCCGTGAGATCACGGTGAACCGCTGCGTGGCCGAGAAGCGGTCGAAGGAAGTCTGCTACACGGTGAACGTGCCGGTGCAGAAGTCCGAGACCTACAGCGTGTGCGTCAGCGACAACGTCTGCGAGACGAAGACGGAGTCGTACGTCGTCCGCGTGCCCAAGAAGGTCACGAAGAAGGTGTGCACCACGGTGAACCGCTGCGTCGAGGAGCAGGTTCCGGCCGGCGACGCCGGTGACGCCTGCGGCAACGGCAGCAACGGCAGCAACGGCGGCTGCGGCAAGGCCCACAAGGGCCTGCTGGGCTGCAAGAAGGGCTGCTGATCGTGGCTCCGCCGGCCCCGCGCCGGCGGCATGACGCGTGAGCACAAGCGGCGGGTCGGGCGAACAGGGTCGCCCGGCCCGCCGTCGTGCGCGCCCGGCCGATGCCGGGCGACATTGAGCCGCCGGCCGCGGATCGCGATGATGGTCGTTTCCCGCCCCGCCCCCCGCGCAGCCGTCGTGAACATCGGATACCTCCACGCCGCGGCGGCCTTCATCCTCTGGGGCGTGCTGCCGGTCTACTGGAAGCACCTCGGCGGCGTGCCCGCCACGCAGCTGGTGGCCCACCGGGTGATCTGGTCGATCCTCGTGCTTATGCCGCTGGTCTGGCTGACCGGCAACGCGGGGAGCATCCGGGCAGCCTTCACGACGCCCGGGCTGCTCCTCCGGCAGGCGATCGCGGCGGCGCTCGTCTCGGCCAACTGGCTGGGCTTCGTCTGGGCCGTGACCCACGGACGGATGATCGAGAGCAGCCTCGGGTATTTCCTCAATCCGCTCCTCAGCGTGCTCCTCGGCGTGTTCGTGCTCGGCGAGCGGCTGCGGCCCGCGCAGTGGCTCGCGATCGCCGTCGCCGCCACGGGGGTCGCCTGGCTGACGGCCCAGTACCGGCATTTCCCCTGGATCGCCCTGTACCTCGCCGTCACGTTCTGCCTCTACGGCCTCGCCAAGAAGCGGACCACCCTCAACGCCCTGTCCTCGCTTTCGGTCGAGACGCTGTTGATGCTCGTGCCGGCCGTCACGTTCCTCGCCGCGGAGCACCGGGCCGGCCGGGGCGCGTTCGGCAGCCTCGGGGGACGGGACGAACTGCTCATCGCCCTGTCCGGCGTGATCACGGCCGTGCCGCTGCTCTGCTTCGCGTCGGCGGCCCGCCGGATTCCGCTCTCGGCGATCGGGCTGATGCAGTACCTCGGCCCGTCGCTGCAGTTCCTGCTCGGCCTGTTCGTCTACGGCGAGCCGTTCGATGCCGGCAAGCTCACCGGGTTCGCGATCGTCTGGACGGCGCTTTTCATCTACGCGATCGACGGCCTCGGCCGGCTGTCGGCCGCCGTCCGCCGCCATGCCGTCAGTCCGCGATCCGCCGAAGCGTGAACCATCGGGCTCCCGAGCCCACGCGTTCGGCGGTCCCGTCAGGGAGTGGCCAGCTTGGCCGGCAGGGCGATCTTGGGGTTGGCCTTGAGGGCGGTGACGGCCGCCGGCGAGGCCTGCGCCAGGCCGGCCAGCGAGACCGGCCCCGGTGCCGGGGCGAGCGCCGCCGCGGCCTCGTCGGTGATCTCCTTCAGTCCGTCGAGCCTCAGTTCCCCCTCGTGGCCAGCGAAGGCCTTGGCCGCCACGGCCGAGAGGGACTGCAGGGCGGAGAGATCGATTTTTCCCTTGTGCGTGGCGAGGGCCAGGGCGACGTCGTCGGAGATGAAGCCCAGCTTGCGGAAGATCAGGTCGTCGGGCTGGGCGGCATACTTCGCCGCCACCGGCGCCGAGGTGAGCGCCCCCAGGCCGGGCAGGGGACTGAGATTCTCCTTGCACTCGGCGATCGCCTTGGCGACCTCTTCGGTGACCTCGACGACGCCGTTGAGCGAGCTGTGCGGTCCCTGCCGATAGCGGCGCAGGGCGGCCAGGGCCAGTTCTGGCGACGAGAGTTTCTTCAGGCCGTTGAGGTCGATCATGCGGGCCGGACCCGTCGTGATCTGCTTCGCGATCGCCGCGGCCGTCTCGGCGGAGAGTTCGGGGCCAAATAAACGAATGTCCATGATGCCGCTCCCCTTGGTGAGCGCGGCGGCCGCGGCGGGTGTCAGGGTCTTGAGGCCGAACAGTCGGACGTTGCAGAACGGCCCCGCCCAGGCCTCGGCCGCCTCGTCGCTGATCGAGCTCAAGTTGCCCAGGAAGATGTGGGTGCGTCCCGCCATGATCGCCGCCGCCGTGTCGGCGGGGAGTTCCGTCAGCCCCGCCGCGAAGTGGACATGATTCTTGAACTTCACACGGTTCTCGGGGGGGCAGAGCGCCTTGGCGATCTCGGCCGAGATGCTCGAGACGCCGCCGAGCGAGACGTACTCCTGCTGGCCCAGACGCTCGGCGAGGGGCAGCGACGTCAGCTCGCGCAGGTTGTTGAGAGCCAGGGGGCCCGGATGCCTGGCCAGGGCGGCGGCACTCTCGGCCGTGATGTCGGTGACGCCGAGGTCGAGGACCCCCGCGTGCGTCGTCAGCGCCTCCGCGGCCTCGAGGGTGATTGCATTGACGCCCACCGAGAGCCTCCCCTTGTGGGCCGCGAGGGCCTTGGCGACGGCCGGTGGCAGGGCGGTCAGCTTCGGCAGATCGAGTCCACCGGGGATCGCGGCCAGCAGGGCCGCCGCCTCGGGCGTCAACGCGGCCAGCGCCTCGAACCGGACGTCACCCTTGTAGCCGCCCAGCACCGCCGCCACGTCCGGAGACAGTTCCAGGACGGACAGGCGGATCGCATTGGGCCGCTTCACCAACTCCTGCGCCTGTTCGACGGTGAGCGTCTTGGCCCGGGCCGGATCGTCCCCCTGCCCGAGGCATCGGCCGGCCACGAGTCCACAGCCAAGCAACGTCAGCGCGAGCGTGCGGAAGATGCGACGGTCCATGGGGGCTCCTAGGACGTGGTACGTGTGCCGGACAAAGGCCGGCGGGTTGCTCGTGAACCGGACCGCAGCATACTTCGGCCGCGCGCGGCAGCAACCGGTCGGCCCGGGCTGGCACGGGCCGAACCGTCCGGCCGCCGGACTGGCGAGACGCTGCGGAAAGACGTCTGAGGACGTTCCTCTCCCCGGCCCCGTCCGGTGGCATCCCGTCAGTCTACGATCCGCCGCAGCGTCACCTCGACCTCCCCGTCGTTGTCGGCCAGCCCCGTCCAGTCGTCGGCGCAGCGCAGGAACAGCTGCCCATCCGCGGCGGCCGTGAACCGCTTCGCCACGCCGACGTGAAACGGCTCCTCGAGCGCGAACTCCGCGTCCCGAAAGACGACGGCCGTGAGCCGGCCGCGGCCGGTGCCGGACCCGTCGGCCGTCACCGGCTCGCCGGCGGCCGCGGTCCGCCACGTGCCGTCGGCAGCTGCCTCGTACGTCGCCCCGCGTTCCACCCGCAGCCCGCTCGCCTGCCAGCCGGCTCGGGCCCTGATAGCGGCCGTGACCCGGCCGCTATCCCCCTTGAGTGGACGGAACCGGGCCTTCCAAGGCCAGGCCACGAGGTCGGCGCGATAGCCGTTGCCGACGGCCCGCAGGAACTGGTCGTATTCGAAGGAGATTTCCCGGGCGACCGGGCCGTAGACCGACTCGAACGACACGCCGGGCCGCTCCTCCATCAGCGCGATCGCCAGCGGCTTGAACCGGTCGTCGTAGTTGGGGTTGTTGGCCAGCAGGTGGCAGAGCGCCCAGCGCCAGGCGTAGTCCTGCCACGTTCCCGAGGGTGTCCGTCCCGGCACGGCGATCTCCAGCAGCCCGCGCTTCGGGCTGGCGTGCTGCAGGTAGGTCATGACCGCCGGGCTGATGTCCACGGCCTGCTCCCCCTCCTTCCAGTAGTTGGCCATCTCCGCCACTCCCTCCGCGAGCCACGTCGGGCCCGTCGAGCCGAAGGTCATGTGGCAGAAGCCGTGGGTGCATTCGTGCTGGATCACCCCGTGGTCGGTGCACGAATAGAGCGTCGAGCGACGCTGGTCGCCGAGCCGGGCGTTGAAACAGATGCCGGCCCGCTCGCGAATCTTGGCGACCCCGGCCGGCTCCGGCAGTGTGCCGGCCGGAAAGGCGCCGAGGTCGTGGACGATGAACCCCTCGACGACCCCCGCCGGCTTGCGGCCGAAGAAGCGCTCCAGCAGGCCCGCCATGCGTTCCAGCTTGTCGAGGATGATCTTCGCCTCGCGTTCCGAGACGTCGGTGAGGAACGCGAAGTGCGCCGAGCGGATCAGCCGCGGCTCCCGCAGCGGCTCGTCGGACAGGCTCCGGTATTTGTTCTCCAGTTTCTCGTCGGCCCGCTCCCGGACCGGCGCTCCGGCCGCCGTCTCGACGACGAGCGTGCGCGCCACCACGTCGCCGGTGTCGAGCCGCAGCGCCTCCAGGTTCACGACCCTGGCCCCGGGCTCGATCCGTTTCGCGTCGCTGCTTTCGATTCGCGCCGTCGCCTCCGCGGCCACCTTGAAGGCGAAGGTCGTCTTGCGGTTGTACGGCCGGTCCTCCGGCAGCTGCACGACCAGCCGCCCCTTTCCGGCCTGCTTCACCGGCGCCACGACCGTGCAGACGGCGAACTCGCCCGGCGCGGCCGGGCCCGTGACCGGCTCGATCCCGATGGCGGCACCCGCGGCATCGACGAGCGTGAGCGCGGCGAGTTCGCCGTCGGTCCGCCCCTGGCCGTTGATCCGCCCCTCGAACCGCACCACCTGCCCGGCCTTGAGCCGTGGGATGTCGAACGCGCCGCCGATCCGCACCCCGGTTGTGACCCGGAGCAGCCGGCCGTCGGCCAGTTGCACCCCCGGCTCGTCCTTCCGCTGTAGGCGGACCTCGAGGGTTTCGCCCCCCTCGGTGCGCAGCGTGAGGCGGCCGCTGGCCACCGCCTCGACGACGCCCGCCGACCGAAACTGCTCGCGGATGGTCACCTGGCCGGCGGCACCGGCCGCGAGCCCCGCCACGAGCAACGGCGCGAAGATCGCCCGCGCGGCATTCCGCGCCCCCCGGCCACGCCATCGACTGGTCATTACCCGGCCCTCGGTATCATGCCCTGTGGCGTCGATGGTACGCGATTCTTCACCACGCGACAGCGTTGCCCCGTCATGAACCACTGGTTGGTCAAGAGCGAACCCGACGTGTTCTCGATCCACGACCTCGCCCGGGCCCGGAAACGGACGACCGGCTGGGAGGGCGTCCGCAACTACCAGGCCCGCAACCTGCTGCGGGCGATGAACAAGGGGGATCTGGCGATCTTCTACCACTCCAATGCCGCCCCGCCGGCCGCGGTCGGGATCGTCGAGGTCGTCCGCGAGGCCTATCCCGACGCCAGCGCCTGGGATCCAGTGAGCGATTATCACGACCCCAAGGCGAGTCCCGACAATCCCGTCTGGTCGATGGTGGACGTGAAACTCGTGGAGATCTTTCCGCGGGCAATCCCGCTCGACGAGCTGCGCGGCACGCCGGCCCTCGCCGGCATGGAGCTCCTGCGACGCGGCAGCCGGCTCTCCGTGCAGCCCGTCACGGCGGCCGAGTTTCGGGTCATTCAGCGGCTCGCCGCCCGGAAGGGCTGACGATGCGCGAGGCCGGCCCGCCCTGCCGCCGCGACGACGCGCCCCGCCCCGCGGCCCCCGGCCCGGCGCCGGCCCTGCCCGACGCGCTCGGCTGGATCGCCGACGAGATCGACGCTCTGCGGGCCGCGGGCCTCGAACGGCCGCAGCGGGTCCGCGGCGGCCGGCAGGGGCGCACGGTCGCGCTCGACGGCCACACGCTGCTCAACTTCGGGTCCAACGACTACCTCGGCTATGCGGGCGACGTGAGGCTGGCGAAGGCAGCCGCCAAGGCCTCCTGCGCCGAGGGGTTCGGCGCCGGTGCCAGCCCGCTCGTCAGCGGCCACTCCCGGGCCCACGACGATCTCGAACGGGCCATCGCCGCGCTCCTCGACGTCGGCGCCGCCCTCGTCTTTCCCAGCGGCTTCGCCGCCAACGCCGCCACGCTCGCGGCGCTCGCCGGGCCCGGCGACTTCATCGCCAGCGACGCCCGCAACCATGCGAGCATCATCGATGGCTGCCGGCTCTCGCGGGCGGAGGTCGGCATCTACCCGCACCGCGACATGGCGGCGCTCGACCGGCTGCTCGCCGGCGCGACCCGGGCCCGGCGCCGGCTCGTCGTCAGCGACACGCTGTTTTCGATGGACGGATCGAGGGCGCCGCTCGCCGATCTCTGCGAACTCGCCCGCCGGCACGCCGCGATCCTCGTCGCGGACGAGGCGCATGCGACCGGCCTGTTCGGCGACCGCGGCAGCGGCCTCGTCGAGGAGACCGGCTGCGCCGACGGCGTCCACGTCCGCATCGGCACGCTGTCAAAGGCGATCGGTGCCGCCGGCGGCTTCGCAGCCGGCCATCCCGCGCTCGTCCACTGGCTCCGGCACACGGCCCGGGCGTGGATCTTCTCGACGGCGCATCCACCGGCGGTCGCGGCCGCCGCAGCCCGGGGGATCCAGCTCGTGACCGCGGAGCCCGACCGCCGCCGGGAGCTCGCGGTGCGGGCCGCGGCGTTTCGCGCCCGGCTCGCCGGCGCCCGGCTCGACACCGGCTCGGCCGAGGCGCAGATCGTGCCCGTCGTCGTCGGCGCGCCAGCGACGGCGGTGACGGTCGCGGAGGCCCTCGCGGCCGAGGGTTTTTTCGTCCCGGCGATCAGGCCGCCGAGCGTGCCCGCGGGCATGAGTCTCGTCCGGGCGAGCGTCTGCTGGCACCACACGGCCGAGGATCTCGACCGGCTGGCGGCGGCCCTCGCCCGTCACGCCGCCTCCTGAGTGCGGCGAGGGCGCCGCAGCAACCGTCCGCGCACGCGGGATCGCCAGCCGCAGGCCGCGGCTATCGGAGGCTTGTCCCCATCATGCCTGGACGGGACACTGACGGCAGCGTCCCGATGTGGGTCGAGTTTCGCGACATCCGTTTCCGTCCGCTCTCCTGACCCCGCGCGGACGGCCCTTCCCACCGCTCCTCCCCGCCCCATGCACGCCGCCTCACAGTCCGACCCCGCCGCAGGCTGGTGCGTGGTCGGCGCCGGGCCCTCCGGCCTGACGGCGCTCAAGAACCTGCGGGCGGCCGGCATCGATGCCGAGTGCCTCGAACGCGGCCCCGGCATCGGCGGCAACTGGCACTTCGGCTCGGCCACGTCCCGCGTCTTCGCCTCGACCCGGCTGATCTCCTCGAAGACGCTCACCGCCTATCTCGACCACCCGATGCCGCGGGACTGGCCCGCCTATCCCGACCATCGGCAGTGCCTCGACTACCTGCGCGGCTACGCCGATCGCTTCGGCCTCATCCCCCACGTTCGCACCGGCGTCGCCGTGGAGCGGATCGAGCCGCGCGCCGGCGGGCGGGGCTGGCGGGTGCACGTGGCCGGCGGCCCGGCCCGCGACTACGCCGGCGTGGTCATCGCCAGCGGCCACAACCACGAGCCGCGCTGGCCCGCGATCCCGGGGGAGTTCACCGGCACGCTCCTCCACGCCGCCGACTACAAGGCGCCCGACTGCCCGGCGCCGATCGCCGGCCAACGCGTGCTCGTCATCGGCGGCGGCAACTCGGCCTGCGACATCGCCGTGGAGTGCTCCCGGCACGCCGCCCGCACGGTGCACTCCATGCGGCGCGGCTATCACGTCGTGCCGCGCGAGATCCGCGGCCGGCCCGCCGACCTGCGCAACGAACGGCTCCTGAAACTCGGTCTGCCGCTCTGGCTGCGCCGGTTCATCAGCCTCCGGGCCATCGACCGCGAGATCGGCCTGCCCTGGCGGCACGGCCTGCCGCGGCCCGACCACCGGCTCTGGGAGACGCACCCGATCGTCAACTCCGAGCTCCTCGCCCGGATCGCCGCCGGGGGAATCGTCCCGGCCGCCGACGTCAGCCGCTTCGCCGGCGCCGAGGTCGAGTTCGCCGACGGCCGCCGCGCCACCTTCGACGTCGTCATCTGCGCCACCGGCTACCGGACGACGTTTCCGTTCATCGACACCCGGCTCCTCGGCGCCCCCGCGGCCGACGAGACGCCGCGGCTGTTCATGCACCTGCTCCACCCGTCGCGCGACGACGTCGCCGTCGTCGGCCTGATCCAGCCCGACAGCGGGCAGTGGGGACTCACCGACCTGCAGGCCAGACTCGTGGCCCGGATGGCAGTCGCCGCCCGGTCGGCGCCGCGGGCCGCCGCCTGGCTCTACGCCGCGCGGCAGCGGCCGGCCGCGACCGCCCCGATCCGCTACCTGGCGACCCCGAGGCACGCGCTCGAGGTGGAACATTTTTCCTATCGCCACCGGCTCGAGCAACTGATCGACGCCATGGACCGCCGGCTGCGGCACGACCGCGTCCGCGGCCGCCACCTCAGCGCGGCGGAAACGTGAGCGGCGGCTGACCGGCTGGTGCGAGCGGCGCCACGGCGCCGGGCGGTGTCGCGCCCGGCGGCGGATTGCCAAACAGCGTCTCCAGCGAGTCGAGCCCCCGGGACAAGCCCTCCTCGACGACCGCCTGCGCGGTGTTCTCCACGATCCGCCCGAGCACCATATCAATCGCGCCGGCATCGAACTGCGGCCGGTCCACCGTCCCCTTGAGCGGGATCGCCAGCGGCGTGCGCAGGAGCCGGGCGACGACCGGAGTCTGCCCCGCGAGCTCGGCCCGCAGGGCGACCTCGACCAGCATCGCCAGGCTGCCGTCGCGGCCCACGCTCCCCCGGCTGCGCACGGTCAGGTCGCCCATGTCCATCACCAGCCCATCGTGCCAGAGCCGCTGCTCCGCGATTCGCACCCGGACCGGCTCCGGCCGGACGCGGAGCAGGACCGTCCTGTCGCCGACCGCGAACCGCGGGTCGATCGCCGCGCGGAGTTTGACCAGCAGGTTCGCCAGCGGTGCCAGCGTCGCCGCCGGCGTCACCTCCAGTTCGTCGAACACCACCCGGGCCGCGAGTTCGCCCGCGAACGGCGCGTTGAGCGGCAGCCGGGCCCCGTCCATGTCCACGCTCACGACGCCGCGGGTGTGGGTGGCATGCCCGACGAGCGGCGACAGCCAGGTCGCGATCCGGTCGCAGAGCGGGCCGGCGAGCGTGACGCGGTCGATCACGCGACCGGCCGGCACGACCAGTTCAGCCGCATCCGGGCCGAGGCGGCACCATGGCGCGCCGCGAATCCGGCCCCCGGCGGCGCCGACGTCGAACGGCCCGAGGGCCAGTTGCCCCTCGACGAGCCGCACCGCGAGTTCGCCGCCGGCGACCGAAAAGCCGCCGATGTCGGCGCCGGTCCAGGCGGTCGAGGTGTCGAGGACGACGCCCCGGAGTCGGTCGGCGGCGGCCCGCGACGTCCCCCTCACGGGCGTCAGCATCCGCGCGGCGCGGTCGGGCGGCGCCGCCGCACCGCCGCCGGCCGCCGCCAGCCAGTCGGGAGGGAGCGGGATCTGCTCGCTGCCGGCCGCGGAGCCGACCACCCCGGCCGCCGGCGGGTCGCCGAGCGGCACGCGGAGCGTGAACGGCCGGCTCCCCGCGCCCGCGATCCGCACGCGGCCCCCGGTCCAGGGCGCGACGAGGCCGCTGATCCGATCCCAGTCGTAGCCGGCGCTGCCGTCGAGGGCGACGAGCCGCCGGCCGGACCAGGATTCCACCCCGCCCCGCGCCGTGACGGCAAGCGTCGCCGACTCGATTGCCAGCCGATCGATCTGCAGCCGGTCGGCCAGCGCGCCGCCCGGATCACGCGGCCGCGAGATCTCGATCACGACGTGCCCGCGCGGGTCGCTCCAGACCGGCTGCGGAGCCGCGACCGCGCGGCCGCGCGGATCTTCGGCCGGCGCGTGGGCGAGGACGAGCTGCGTCGCGGTCGCGTCGAGCAGCAGGTTCACGCCCGTGGCCGAATCCGCGATCTCGATCGTGCCGGCGACGTCGCCCCCGGGCTGCCAGCGGGCCGCGGCCCCGGCGGCATCCCGCCACGCCGCCAGCCTGCCGAGATGCCCGCGCACCTGGAGCTTCCCTCGGCAGAACTCGAACGGATCGAGGCGGCCGCCGACCGCCGGCCCGCGCGGCACCGCCACCGACATGCCTCCGGTGCGCAGCGACACCGTGGTGGAGAGGATCTCGCCGGCCGCGACGTCGAACCGATTGGCCCGCGGATGGTAGAAGCCGGCGGCCGAGGCGACGACGCGGGGCTCGCGGATCGTCGTCGATGCCGTGCGCACGACGAGCTTCTCCAGCTCGCAGGACGCCCGCGTCACCTGCCAGGCGTCGCCGCGGGCGGCGACCATCGCGGAAGCCGTGATGCCCCCCGCCAGTTCGAGACGCGTACGACCGGCCACAGGCAGAAAGCCCGCCAGCCGGGCATGCCAGTTGGCGAGATCCCCCTCCAGGCTGCCTTCGGCCGTGACCGCCTCCGCACCGGCAGCCGGCCGCAGCCACGGCCCCGACGCGGCCCGGCCCGCCGGGCCGCCGAGCCCCACGATCACGCCGCCGCCGAGCCGGCCCTGGAGTTTGTCGCGGCCCGCGCTGACGAGCAGACGGGCGTCGTTGACGACCGCTGCCCCGGCCGCGAGCCGGACGGCCGCCTCGGCCTCCAGCGTCAGTTCGTCATCCTGCCATGCGGGCCAGCCGGGGACGGCGAGATCGAGCGCCGACACGACCGCCTGCGCCTTGACCGTCGCGGCGGCGGCGGGATCCGCGCGGGTGATCGTGACCCGGCCACTCGACCGGCCGGCCAGCCGCGTGCCGCCGAGGTCGAGCAGTTCGGCCGCCTCCGCCACCAGTTTGTCGAGGTCGAGCGTCCACGTGACCGCGGCAGCCTGCGTGTCGCCCGTCAGCGCCACCTCGACCGCCCGCGACGAGAGCCGGGCATCCTCGATCCGCAGCCGGTCCCCCCGGGCCGGTCCCCGGCGGCCCCGGATCCAGCCGCTGAACGGCTCGTTCCAGCGCAGGGTCCGCTCGCGGACGCCGGCGGCGCGATCGGCGGCAGCGTCCGCGCCGACG
>Ga0315902_10011896_pt1 | contig 11391 bp, 3 predicted proteins | sample LakEriMetagenome_9_FD_203523 | JGI IMG/M metagenome (GOLD analysis project Ga0315902, IMG submission 203523) | Freshwater fungal communities from buoy surface, Lake Erie, Ohio, United States - Buoy 12 MA117 | ecosystem: Environmental > Aquatic > Freshwater > Lake > Lake biofilm | place: USA...
GCGACCCGTCCACGCCGAACGGACAGTTGGCGAACATGATCCAGAACCCTCCGCCCACCGACAAGGGCGACATCGCCGAGGTGTCTGGTGCGTCGTTCTCGGACGCAGAGATCATTGAAATCGGCGAACTCAACGTGGGTCGGAACGAGGCGATCAAGGCCCGAGTCCGATCGGAAGCCATGTACCTGACAATCGCAAGCGACGGGCGTCCTTGGTCCGTCGAGCGCATGTCCGTCCTGCTCTCGCAGGTCGGCAAGAGCAGAGGAGCGACCTAATGGGGTTCTTTACAGAACTATTCTTCGGCAGCGACAGCAAGAAGAAGGCGATGGGTCGGCTGAAGCAGGACTACATGAACCGCTACGGCCAGTTCGCCACCGACATCGAGCGATCATTTGATCCGATCATCTCCCAGATCTCCCAGTTCAGGGAGCAGAACATCAGTCGCTACCGCACGGACCTTGAGTCCTCGATGCGCCAGTACAGCGACGCCTTCAGGCAGGCTCAGGAGCAGTACGGCACGGGCATGGACAAGGCTTTGACCGAGATGCGGACTGGCCGCGAGTCGACCATCGAGATGCTCCGCCAGACCGTCGCCCGCCAGCAGCAGGCGACGACCGCCCGTCAGGCTTTCAGTGGACTTGGCATGACGACGTTCGGTCAGCGCAATGTGACGAACATCGGAACGCAGGGAGCGCTACAGGAGGGTCTTGTCCGCGAGCAGTACGCCAGTCAGTTGTCCGCACTGGAGGCCCAGCGTGCGGCTGGCCTGAGCGGGATGACGATGCAGTACGGAACGGGCATCGCCCAGATGGGTGCCCAGATGGCTCAGGGCACCAGTGGTCTGTTCCAGAACTATGGATCCCAGATCACGGGTGCCGAGATGGCCCGCCAGCAGCAGTCCTTCGGGGCACGCGGCATGGGGTTGTCTGGATACTTCGGCGCTCGCACGGCGCAGGCCCAGTTGGCTGGTCAGGCCACGGCGGCGTTCGGAGGAATGCTGATGAGCGTCGGCGGTTCTGCTCTCGGCAGTTGGGCTGGAAGCGGTTTCGCGAATCCGTTCGGCGGCAACGGATCTGATGCTAGCCTTACGGCGGCACAACTGGCAGAGCGTCAGCAACTTCGTGGTTTCTGAGAGGTGACACATGGCGAATACTTCCACTGGCGATTTCTTCTCGGACATGATGCGCGGAGTCGGCGCGGGCATGGCGTCGTACGACCCCAACAACCCGATGCGGAGTCTTGGAACGTCCATTCTTGGCGGCATGGCTCGGTCCGAAGAGGACAAGTCGATGGCGAAGAAGTCAGAAGCGGACTACCAGAACTGGCTTCGCAAGTACGAGGTGTCGAGCGAGGCAGAGCGCGAGGAGCGCGGCGAGGAGCGCGACTTCCGCAAGGAGATGATCCGCGAGGAGCGCCAGTACGCCGCATCAGAGGCGGAGAACGCCGTGGAACGCGCCCTTCGCCAGTTGACCGAGAGCCTTGATATCCAGCGTCGGGCGAAAGCGTCCGAGCGCGCGGACCTACGCGCGGAGCGCGGCCAGTTCAACGCGATGAACATCGACAACCTGCTGTACGAAGCCGTGGGCAAGTACGCACCAAACTACGCAGGAAGTCCACGGGGACAGAATCAGCCCACGATGGCGTGGGGCGGCGGAACCATTACCTGAGGAAGCCATGCGCGAAATCAACGACCCGCTTCTGTCTCCAGATAACACCGCACCCGACACAGCGGGCATGGTCGGCGGCTACATGCCGCAGAAATCCCCAGACGTCGCTTCGGCGACGCAGGGCATCGCGCAGGGCATCGCGACTCCAGAGGACAAGGATCGCAAGGCGATCGAGTCGGCGGTGAAGGGTCGAGCCCCTGACATCGGCGATCCGTTCCTCGCTATGCGCGGCATCATCGAGGGCGATCCCGTCGGAATGGAGACGTTCGATCTTGGGTTCTTCGACGACGGAACGCCTGCGATCAACATCAACGGCGGCGCGATTCCCGTCGATCAGTCGATGTGGATGGCGCTGCTGAACGCCCGCGTCGCCACACGGGACGAAATGGACCGCCGCATGGAGCATGCGATGAAGGTCCAGCGTACGTCCGATCTGGTGGACAAGACGCTTCGGGCGAACCCAAACGTCAACGCTGACACCCGTGAAGCGCTGATCGGCCTGACCAACGACTACCCCGACTTCGTCGCGGAGCAGTTGTTCCGCCTGAGCGCGAACATGGCGTACGACGGAGGCAAGCGTCAGGGCAACGAGTTGCAGGCTCTGCGGATGGACACGCTCGGTCAGGCAACCGCGTCACGCATCCTTGGGCAGCGGATCCGCCCTGTGGACATGAACAATCCACAGGAACGTGAAATGGCGATTCTGACCAGAGCCACGGAAATCCCAATGCCGTCCGTCAGGGACGAGGCTGTCGCCAAGGCTATGGCTACTGGAAAGAGCAGTCACGCAGCGGCGCTCGGCACCTTGGAGTTCTTTGCAGGCGGCGGAGACAAGCGACGTTCGCGCGCAGGTCGCGGGTTGCAGACCACTGGATTGTTCGACATCACGCTAGAAGCGGATGGCAACGGCGGCGAAAACCCGACTATCTGGTGGGCGATGCAGATCGCCAGCGACAGGAACCTGTGGGGCGATCAGGCGGTCGACATCCCGATCAACGTGTCGAAGCCAGAGGACGTGATGCAGTACATGTCTCGGCTTCAATCGCTGTTCGCGATGAACTTCGGATACGGACCGAGCGACGCCATGAGCACGCAGTCCGCGTTCAACTGGATCTCCCAGAAGTTGCAGGCTGGAAACGTCGCTCTCCAGCAGGGAATGATTCCGCCGAGCCCAGAGGAACAGGGTGGCGGATCGACACCTGCTGAGCGCAACCCACGCATTTCTCCGACGGCACCAGCGCCTTCTGCGCCCGCTCCCCGTTCCAGTCAGCCCGCCGCGCCTGCACCCTCCCGAAGCGGACTCCCTATCTGATAGGCCAACATGCAGAACAACGACTTCATCGACGACGGTCTGTTCGAGGGCATCTACAAGGACATCGACCGAAATGCTCAGGCCACGCAGTCGTGGCTTGAGTCGCGTGGAGTCATGCGCGATTCGCCAGACTGGAGCAAGGCGTTCGATGGTCTTGAAGACAAGATTCGCTCAGAACGCCGCAGGATTCTGAGGGAAGAGGCGATTGCCGCTGGTCGGCCAGACGCATATGCGTCATACCGCGCGTCGGCATACCTCAACGACTTTCCAGTCATGTCGTTCGACGACTGGAGCAATAACAAGCGTGGTGCTGTCCAAGCCGAGATGAGCGATCTCGTCGGCGGGACGTACCGCGTGATCGAAGGCGCGGCGCAATCCTTGATTGGAGGATCCGCGTCTTTCGTATTCGACCAGAGCCGTTCGGCGTTGGACGAGAACTACCCAAGCAAGACGGAACTGGATCAGTTCGACATCATCAACATTCAACGTCAGGAAGCGCAGCGTCTGCGCGATGCCGAGCGTCGCCAGCAGCAGCGGATCCGCAATCTCGCGAGCAGGAACTTCGTCGATCCCGTTCGCGGCAAGCCGTGGACGATGAAAGACGTCAAGTACAAGGACGACGCGGCGATCGACGCGGCGTACCCCATGCCAGAGATCCCCGCGGAACTCCAGCGGAAGATCGACTACATGAACGCGCCCGAGCGATTCGGGGAGAACAAGGAGTTCCGAGAAGGCGTGCAGCGGTCGGTCATGGGCGCATACCGCACAGCGGTGATGACGTCTCCGACTGTGTCTGGAGGTCTGGTTGGCGCGGTCAGCCAGTTCGAGGAGCCATTCGATCCGATGAACAGGAACCTGAAGAGCGATGTCCTTCAGGACAGCAGCGGGGTCGGAAAGTTCGCGGGCACCGTGGCTGGAACCGTGGCCGTCTCCGCGCCCGCGATGGCCAATCCCGCATGGCTGGCGATGTTCGCCCCTATGGGCTACGAGTCTGGTCAAGCCCGTCTTGAGCAGCGGTACGAGGAGGCGAAGCAGCGCGCGAGCATGGAGGGCAGGGAAGCGCCCAAGCCACCGACTGCCTCGCAGCAGCGCATCGCTGGACGAACGGGTGCCGTATCGGAGACTCTGTCCGAGGGCATCGGAAACGCATTCGAGTTGGCGATTCTCGCGTCGAAGGGCTCGCGCGCGGCCAACATGGCGCAGCGTGGCGGCAAGCATGCCGCGGCTGTCGGAGCGGACACCACGGGTCGCCTGTCGCGAAACATGCTTGAAGGATTGTCCTCGCCACTCGGAACGCGCGGCGTCGTCAGCGCGGTCAAGGCGACGGGCACGATCGGAAAGGTCGGCGCGGTCGAGACGCTTGAGGAGATCGGAAACATCGCCGCCCAGACGGCGATGATCGACACGGTCTACGACGATGCGTCCTTGGCGCGGTTCTGGAACGAGTCGATCGAGGTCGCTCCCGTGGCGTTCGCCGCTGGCGGCGTGACTGGCGTCGGCGCGATGGCGGCGCAGAAGGCCAAGCGCAAGGGAGAGGACATCCAGATCGGTCGCACCAAGGCGGCGGCGATCGTCACGCGCGTGCTTGACCAGATCACCGACAAGAACGCTCTCCAGCGCTTGAGCGGCATGTCTCAGCCAGCGCTCGGCGTTTCGATGGCCCAGCAGCAGTTGGAGGACTACAGGTCTGGCCGACGCATGGCCGTCATCGTCGACGCCCGTCATAGCGACGTCACGCTGTCCGACGAGGTCAAGGCAGACATGGATGCCGCAGGCATCAACGTCAAGAACCCAGTCCGTCAGGGCAACCTGCTGTACTACACAGCGGACGCGATGGCGAACGACGTGATGGAGGCCGCGAAGACTGGCAACACCCAGTTCATCACAGGACTCCCGAACTACGTCGGACCGAACGAGGCCGTTGCTGGCGCGTTCGTCCTCCGAAATGCTGGTGGACAGATCGTGGAGATCGTGCCCTACGGCATCGGCGCGAACAAGGATGCGGTCAACACGGCTCTGGAGGCTCGCGCCAACATGAGCGGTCTGACCGTCGGCGAGGTGTCCAGTCAGGACTCCAAGTATTTGTCCGACACGATCAACGCCCAGTTGGACATCGACAGGGTGAACGCAGGCGGAAAGCCTCGCACCTCGAACGTGGCGACACGCCCAGACGTTCTGGCATCGGTCCAGAACCTGAAGGGCGACATTCAGGCGCACGTCATGCGGGCGCTGATGGAGAAGCACCAGCAGCAGCAGCAGCAGGCTCAGGCCGAGGCCGAAGCCAATGGCGAGACGTTCACGCCGACGCCGTTCAGCGGAAAGGTCAAGGTCAATCTCAAGCCAGTCTCGGCCAAGAACCTGAGCGAAGGCGAGCGCCAGTTGGCGAACGCTGGCAACCCCGCGACGATCCTCGATGGCAGCGTCGAGATCACGGAGAACGGGGAAACGCGGGTCGTCGACATCCCGATGGACGGAGTCTACAGCGGCCAGACCAGTGCCGATGGCGTTTTCCTGATCCGAGAGAACGGCGATGCCATGACGTTCCGCAGCGCATTCGTCGCGGCGACGCACGAGGGCATGCACCGCGGCATCTACCGCAGCCGAGGCGGCGCACACTGGATGAACCTGCTGTTCAACATGGACCCAGTGTTCTCGCTGCGCGCTGGTGCCGCCTACTGGCGGCGCTACAACCCGATGGTCGCGAACGCGAGCGATGCCGAGGTCATCAACGACATGATCGCGCGGTACGAGGCCGCGCAGCGCGTGCTCGGAGACACCACGCAGACGGCTGAGGCGCGCCAGCAAGCACAGGGCGAGATGGCAGTGGTCGAGCGTTTCGCCGAGGAGACGGTGGCCGAGACCGCGACGCAGACGATGGGCACGACGACCGCCCTCGCGTCGGAGCATGAGAACGCCTACCGCCAGACGGAGGGAGCGCAGTCGCGCAAGTTCCTCGCGTGGCTGTCGAATGCCCTTCACAAGCGTGGCTTCTTCGGAAAGCACGCGAAGGCGGTCCTCGACATGTTCGGTCAGCGCGCGCGCGGCGTGCGCGAGGCGAACCTCACTCTGGACGCCCAGTACCGCAAGTCGGCGATGGCGCAGTACGAGAAGAACATGCGCGAGGCGGCGGAGTACGAGGCTCAGTTGCGACAGCAGGGTGTGCAGGAAGGCGACGCCGTCACCGCGGCTTCCGCACAGGCCGCAGGAGCGACGGCATCCATGCGCGGGGCCGAGAAGCAGGCGGCTATGGCTGGAAAGGCCGCGGTTCCTCCCGATGAGGAGGAGAAGAAGGATCAGGGAGAGGCTGGCGGGACTCTCCCTGCTATCGTTCCCACCGCCGTCAGCGCGCTTCAAGCGCTTGCAGGCGTCTCCGCTCAGGTCATTCCCAGCGGGGTGATGCAGCCGCAGGCCCGTGCACGAGCACAGCAGGGATCGGCGGTACCGCAAGCAGAGACGGCACCTGTGGAGCAGCCTGCTGCACCGCAGGAACCGACGGCGATGTTCTCCACACGTCGGAATCTTCGCGGCGAGTGGTGGATGACGCAGGACGGTCCGCAGTTCGCTGACGGAGATGTCGGCGACATGAACCACGAGATGATCGCGGCCAACGAAGCCGTGAACGACTTCAGGAACTACCTGCTTCGCAAGGCGGAGAAGTCCAAGAGCAAGGCGTTCAAGATCCGCGCGGCGGAGTTCGACAAGTTCGTCGACGAAGGCAACGATGGCGGTGGCTTTGATCCTTCTCGCGTTCGCGAGGAGGCGCTCAAGGCCATTGGAAAGGACATTGATGCCGTTGCCGCGTGGTCGGAAAAGGAGTCGGCGAAGCAGTCTGAGGACCAGCGCGCGCAGTTCAAGTTGATGATCGACTCCGTGACGGGTCAACTCCGCGACAACAGGGACTACGGTCTGGCAAAGGGTTGGGTCCGAGTTCTCGGAAACAACCTCCAGTTCCCATCCCTCAGCGATGAGGCGCTCAGGCGCGTGGCAGACCAGTTGTACGAGACGGAAGGCGAAACCGTCTGGCGGCAGTCGTTCACGGTGGAAGACACCGCTGGACGGCGCATGTTCGACGACGTTCCATTCGAGGCTCTGGAAAAGGGAGTCGCAGGGCTAGCCCCATACCGCGGCGCCCGCTTCTCCCTTCGTCCGATCGCGCAGCAGGAGATGACTCCTGCGATGCAGTCATGGAGTGCTGGATCGAAGGTTGTGGACGAGAACGGCGCTCTCATTCCCGTGTATCACGGAACATCGAAGGACAAGGACTTCAACAAGTTCAGAATCGGGAAGCGCGGGGCGTGGTTCACAACCAATCCTCAAGACGCATCTATGTATGCCATGCAGAACGACAGCATGGGATTCAAGAGAGAGCCGACACAAACAGATCCTTGGGCTTCACGCCGAACCAATACTGCATCGCGAGTCATTCCCGCAGTCCTCAACCTGAAGAACCCCGCCAACTACTACAGGGATGTCTCGACAGAGGACAAGAAGTTACTCGAAACATCGCAGAACTACGCGCTCGCGCAGGCCCGTGTCTTCGACAAGTTGCGCCGTCAGGGATTTGACGGCGTTGACATGGGCAATGGTGTGTATGTCGCCTTTGAACCGAACCAAGTCAAGGGCTACTTCAACGCGAACCCGACCGCCGATCCGCGCATGATGTTCTCCATGCGCGAGCAGCAGCCGCCGTCGCAGGTCGACATCCGACTGAACCCGCAGCGCGGCGCGCAGGAGGGCAACCCGAGGTTCACCGTCGGGAACCTAGACCCGACTGATACTCGTGGAGTAGACAATCCGTTCCGAAGCAGGTTCGGCGATCTCAAGCAGGAACTGCGCGACGCCGTTGCGGCCAAGAAGCCCATTGTCGGCGTGACGAAGAACATTCAGACGACGGACGAGTGGGCCCAGTGGATGGCGACTCGCGGTCTTCCGAAGGATCAAGCGCGCTTCCTGATGCCGTGGCTGTTCAAGAATCCGCTCGGATTCGAGACTGCGCCCGTCGCATCTCCGTCTGCACCGAAACTCACCGCTCTCCAATTCCTCGCGGAGATGGATGCGGCCATTCCCATCGAGTCGATCACCGCAGATCTCGGAGATAAGTTTTCCGAGTACCGCGGAGATGCTTTCAAGGAAAAGAATCGCGACTACGCGGAGGTCGGCATCAAATTGAACTACGGAGACATCACGTCTCCGATCCCGTTCAATCAAATGACGGGGACCGTTGGAACGACGGAAGCAGCCGAGTTGGCTTCCCGTCCGACCATATTCGGTCCAGCGCAGTCGTCCATCACGGCACAGAGGGCGAGTGAACGTCAGGAACGTGTGTCGCGCACTGATCCGCTATACATAGAGGCACCAAGTGCTCACTTCGATGTTGTAAACATCGTCGGGCACTACCGCCTTTCGTTTCCGAACATGGACAAGCAGATACCGCAGGGAGCGGTGATCGAGGACGGTATTCCAGATCCGAGCAGGAACGTGGTCATCGAGGAGGTGCAGAGTATTCTGCACAACGAGATGGCTACCAGAGGCATTGCCGCTGACAGGCTTTCCGAGTTCGACTACATCGAGCGAGCAATGGAGTTTTCGGCATTCGATACATCCATCCCAAATACCGTGAGCATGGGTCATGCGAATGAAGCGAAGGCCGCGCTCGGTAATAAGTCGCTGTTGTCTGGCGCGGACCACAAGAGTTTGATGGATGCAAATTACCGCATGAATGCGGCAGGCGCAGCCGCGCAAATGTTCGAGGAAGCAGTCGAGCGGGCTGGTGGATCTCTGGATTCGATGTTCACTGAGAGCGCGCTGTCAGATTTCTTGCGAAGCAAGTTGAACACATGGGACATTGAACTGACGTCCACGGACCAGATTGCGTACGAACCAGCGCAACTCAAGGCCGACACGTTCAATCAGGCGATGCCTGCTGCAAAGGCATTCGCGGAAAGGTTGTCTTCGGAGATCGCATTTGGATCGCAAGCGAACGCGATAACCGAATTGGTTGGCGGAACGGTTCTGGATACGATCGGAGATCTGACCAGAGAGCAGACCGATGCGTTACAGGAAGCATTTGACACCGCGGCATCGGAGTTGAACCCAGTCGCTCCAGATGATTTTCAATTTGGCGAACTTGAACAAGACCTCGCAACGCAACTGCGCAGAGAGGCGGCGGCAACGAACAGGCTGGAACCCCAGCGCGACGTTTCCATTTCGTATCCGATCCTGAACATCGCCATCAACAGCCTAAGCGAAAAAGAGAGAAAGGCGATGGCTGACGCTGTGAAGTTGGCACGGAAGTATGACCGAGACGTCCAGTGGAACTACCGAAACACGACGCTTGATCTTGACAACCCGTTCATTGACACCAGAGGAGTCGTGAAGAAACTCGCTTTGGAGTTCGATGCTGTCGATGCCGTTCTCTATTCTCGGTTCGATGAGGCGCGCGACTTCCAAGACTACGACACGTTGAATGGCGTCGCCCGCGCCATTGAATCCGCGGCCAGATCCGTTGCTAGGAACTACATCAACAGCAGGAAGTCGAAGGCCAGACTGTCAGCCAATCGGGCGAACTTCGGGGCGCTCGTGGCGATGGCGATCGCGGAGAGGTCCGTTGATGGTCGCATCACGTCCCCGAGGTTCACCGTCACCGATGTCAACGATGCCAAGGTTCTGATGCTTGAGTACGGGTTGATTCGAGGCAAGGGCGCAATCGACGTGCAGGTCGGCAGTAACAGGACGCCAAGGGAACTTGTTCGACAGCGGAAGATACATGCGGCCCAATCCGCATTCCATACCCAAGCGTCGGCATTCGCCGAGAACTTCGCGCGGGACATGAAGAATATCGCGAAGGCCCATTTCAACACCGTTGATCTTGCCCGTGATGGCAATAGGAAAGTGCCATTCGAGGATTCAACGTGGAATAATATTTTCGGAACGCCAGACGGACCGATGCGCGAGAAGACGACTCTCGGCATGGTGATTGACAAGGAGATCGGAGGAGCCAGACCGTATGCCGCTCCTCTTGCATCGACGTACAAGGACCAGCGTCTTGTTCCGACGAACGACTGGATGTACGCAGTGCTGTCCTCTGCCGTCATGGAAGCGGTGGCGAATGGGGCGCAGGCTGGAAATCGGATTGCGTTCACCAGACCAGAGGAGACGCCAAACGCATCGTACATGGACGCGGACAAGGCGGCTTCCCTGTACGGTTGGGACGTCGTCGAGACGATGGAGTATCTGAAGACAGTCGGCACTGCGAAGAAGAAAGCCCGACTTGATCCTGCGATCGAACGGCGCAAGGCGGCGATCGCCGCCAAGAAGGCGAACGAGAAGGGCATGCTGCGTTCGTACGCCGAGTCCTTCTTCAGCGACTTCGACGCACCAGTCGTGTATGAAACCTACCAGATCCCGAGGAAGCCAGAAGAAGGGCAAAGCCAACCCGTCGAGCCCATCCGACCGTACGGCGACATGCCGCGCATGCAGGTCATCCTGTCCGACAGGCTGATCGAGGCGGCGAAGTCGGGCCAGTTGTACCCGATGTTCAGCATGCGCCGCGGATTGGTCGGCTTGACGGACGCCATCCGCCAGCGGTTCACGGACGAACGGATCGAACTGCGCCGCTACACGGAGCAGGACCGCCGACGCCGTTCTGGCAACATGCCCGACGCGCTGAACCCGTATCAGGGATCGCGCGTGATGAGCGCCCGCATCGGCGCTCAGGTTGGCCGTCTGGAACGACGTTACGGCTCGCTGATCTACCGCATGAACCAGCAGGGCATCGACACTGGCATGATGGACCAGTTCCTCACGGCGCAGCACGCGCGCGAGCGGAACGCCTACATCGCCAGCATCAACCCCGCGATGCCCGACGGGGGCTCTGGAATGACCAACGCCGACGCGGACCTGTTGCTCGCCAACCACAGGGCGGGTGGAACGTTCGGCATCATGGACGCCTACGCCACCGAGTGGCGCGAGATCCTGCGCGACGGTCTCCTCGACCGTCTGGTGTCAGGGATCATTACGCAGGCGACCTACGACCGCCTGACCAGCACCTACCAGCACTACGTCCCGCTGCGCGGTCGCCCCGCGGAGCCGTTCGATGAGGACTTCGAGGGTCAGACTGCATTCGGTCGCGGCCTGTCCACGCAGGGGCGCGGCATGCCGCGTGCGCTCGGACGTCAGTCGCGGGCCGAGGCGGTCACGTCGCAGGTCGGATTCGTGGCCGAGGACACGGTGCGCCGCGTCGAGCGCAACAGGGTGGCGAACCGTTTCCTTCGTCTGGTCCTCGCGACGAACGACGTCGGCATGGCTCAGGTCATCAGACCGAGCCGTCGCGTGAACGTCGATGGCGAAGTGCGCCCCGTGTTCGACTACGACTGGATGAGTGGCGAGGCGGGCAAGCGCAACTTCGGCTTG
>Ga0315902_10011897_pt1 | contig 11390 bp, 14 predicted proteins | sample LakEriMetagenome_9_FD_203523 | JGI IMG/M metagenome (GOLD analysis project Ga0315902, IMG submission 203523) | Freshwater fungal communities from buoy surface, Lake Erie, Ohio, United States - Buoy 12 MA117 | ecosystem: Environmental > Aquatic > Freshwater > Lake > Lake biofilm | place: USA...
CGGGGGGGGGGGGGGCGCGCGGGGGGGCGGGGGGGAGGGGGGGCCGGGGCGCCCGGGGGGGGGGGGGGGGGGCGGGGGGCCGCTGCCCCCCGTCTGCCTGAGGCAGACTCCCCCCGGGATATTTGGGGACAGAAAATGGGGGAAGGGAAAGGCGCAGACCATCGGGCGGGACTTCGGGATTGCCGGGGCCGGGTGACGGGCTATGGTACGCGCGGGAAGACGAGGGCGGAGATCGGGATGAGCGGGCTTCTGGCACTGCTGGACGATGTGGCGGCGCTGACGCGGCTGGCGGCCGTGCAGCTGGACGATGTCGGCGCGATGGCGGCCAAAGCGGGGGCGAAGTCGCTGGGCGTCGTGATCGACGACACGGCGGTGACGCCGAAATATGTCCACGGCCTGCCGGCGGCGCGGGAACTGCCCATCGTCTGGCAGATCGCGCGGGGGTCGCTCTTCAACAAGATGGTGCTCCTGCTCCCTGCGCTGATCCTGCTCGATGTCTTTGCGCCGGTCGTGATCACGCCGCTTCTGATGCTCGGGGGCGCCTATCTCTGTTTCGAGGGGGCCGAGAAAGTCTGGCATCTTTTTCACCCCCATGACCCGGCGCATGGCGACACGGTCGAGAGCGAGACCGATGCCGCGCATCTGGAGCGCGACCGGGTGGCCAGCGCGATCAAGACGGATTTCATCCTCTCGGCCGAGATCATGACGATCGCGCTTGCGACCATCGTTGCCGGGGGGTGGCTGACCAAGGCCGCGGTGCTGGCCGTGGTCGCGCTGGTCGTGACGGTGGCGGTCTATGGGCTGGTCGCGGTGCTGGTGAAGGCCGACGACGTGGGGCTGCGGATGGCGACCGCGGGGCGGTTGGCGGCGACGCGGGCATTCGGCCGGGGGATCGTGCGGGGGATGCCGGGGCTGATGACGGGGATTTCCGCGCTCGGTACGGCGGCGATGCTCTGGGTCGGGGGCTCGATCGTGTTGCACGGGATGGAGGTCATGGGCTGGGGCGAGCTTGCGCATCTGATCCATGACGTGGCGCATGGTGCGGCGGGGCTGGTGCCGGGCGCGGGCGGCGTGGTGGAATGGCTGGTCAAGGCGGTGCTCGACGGCATCTTCGGGCTGGTGCTGGGGCTTGCGCTGATCCCCGTGGCGGGGCGGGTGATCGGGCCGCTGGTCGGGCTTTTCACGCGGCGCGGGGCGGCATGAGGGCTTGCCCCTGCCGGGCCGCCCTCTAGGGTGGCGGCGCAGCGGGGAAGGAGGCGGGCGATGGCGCGGATGCGGCTGGGGCGGGACGGGATCGGGGTGTCGGACTGGTGTCTGGGCACGATGACCTGGGGCAACCAGACGCCCGAGGCCGATGCGCACCGGCAGATGGACATGGCGCTCGATGCCGGGATCGACTTTGTCGACACCGCCGAGATGTATCCGGTGAACCCGGTCAGGGCCGAGACGGCGGGGCGGTCGGAGGAGATCCTCGGCAACTGGATCGCGCGGACAGGGCGGCGGCAGGAGATCGTGGTGGCCACCAAGCTGGCCGGGCCGGGGCCGATCCTGCGGCCGGGCACGGTGCCCGACGGTCGGATATTGCGCGAGGCGGTGGAGGCGTCGCTGAAGCGCCTGCGCACGGATGTGATCGACCTCTACCAGCTGCACTGGCCGGCACGCGGGAGCTACATGTTCCGCCAGAACTGGAGCTATGACCCGAGCGGGCAGGACCGCGCGGCGACAATTGCGCATATGGACGACATGCTGGGCGCGCTGAAGGACTGCGTGGCGGAGGGCAAGATCCGCGCCTTCGGGCTGTCGAATGAAAGCTGCTGGGGCACGGTGCGCTGGATCGACCGGGCCGGGGCCACGGGCGGGCCGCGGGTTGTGGCGGTGCAGAACGAATATTCGCTGCTCTGCCGATTCTGGGATACCGACATGGCCGAGATGGCGGTGAACGAGGACGTGGTGCTTCTGGCCTTTTCGCCGCTGGGCGCGGGGTTCCTGACGGGGAAGTACCAGGCGGGCGCGGTGCCCGAAGGTTCGCGGATGGCGCTCGTGCCCGAGATGAGCGGGCGGCGGTCGGCGCGGGTCTTTGGCGCGGTGGCGGAATATCTGCGGATCGCGGCCGAGAACGGTCTCGACCCGGTGCACATGGCGATGGCCTGGCAGGGGACGCGGCCCTTTGCGGTCTGTCCGATCTTTGGCGCGACCACGGCCTGGCAGTTGCAGCGCATCCTCGACGGGCGCGGCCTGCGGCTCGCCCCCGAGGTGACGGCGGCAATCGCCGAGGCGCACAAGGCCCATCCGATGCCCTATTGACCCCTGAAGAGGAGATGCGCGGATGCGCCGAGTGATCATGGCCCTGGTGCTGGGGCTGGCCGGCTGTGGCGGAGCGGGCGAGGCCCCGTCGCTCTTCGCGGTCTATCGCGATCCGGGCGTGCCGATTGCGTCCAAGGCGCTCTTCGAGCCAGAGCGCTATCTGGGGCTCTGGCACGAGATTGCGCGCTATCCGGTCTTTTTCGAGCAGGGCTGCGTCGGGGTGACGGCGGAATACGGGCTGCGGGCGGACGGGCTTCTGTCGGTGCGCAATACCTGCCGCAATCCGGACGGGACGGTGCGGTCGGTGATCGAGGGGACAGCCGAGGTCGTGGGGCCGGGGCGGTTCAAGGTGCGCTTCGGGTCGGTGCCTTTCGTGGCGGCGGATTACTGGGTGCTCTGGGTCGACGAGGGCTATCGCACGGCGGTGGTGGGCACACCGAACGGGCGGGCGGGGTGGATCCTGAACCGCGATCCCGAGATCCCGGCCGACCGGCTGGCAGCAGCGCGGGAAATCCTGGATTTCAACGGCTATGACCTGTCCCGGCTGGAGATGGTCCCGCAGGTGGAGTGATGCGCGGGGCGTCCTCAGACCGTCTGACATGTCGCCGCGACCCTGTGGGTGCTGGCCGGGTATGCGGGGTGGAGAGGGCATTCCGGGAGCGACGGGTGGGACTGCGATTGCGACCGTCGGCGACATCGCGATGCCCATGTCCTGCGGAGCGGGCCGCATGGCGGGCTCTGGCAAAGCGGGGGCGCATCCGCTATCTGCCGCCCGGCAAGCCCTGCGAGGCTGTACCGGGAGACCGCGATGACCAAAGCCTTTGACGACCCCGGCCCTGTCGAGGCCTCATGGGGCGATGCAATCAGCAGTATCGAAGACATCATCGAGGATGCCCGCAACGGGCGGATGTTCATCCTGGTCGACCACGAGGACCGCGAGAACGAGGGCGACCTTGTCATTCCCGCCCAAATGGCGACCCCGGATGCGGTCAACTTCATGGCCACGCATGGGCGCGGTCTGATCTGCCTGGCGCTGACCGGAAGCCGGGTGGACCAGCTTGGCCTGCCGCTCATGGCGTCGCAGAATTCCTCGCGCCACGAGACGGCCTTCACCGTGTCGATCGAGGCGCGCGAGGGCGTGTCGACCGGCATTTCGGCCCATGACCGGGCGCGCACCATCCTTGTCGCCATCGACGCCACCCGCACGGCGGCCGATATCGCCACGCCCGGGCACATCTTTCCGCTGCGCGCGCGCGACGGCGGCGTGCTGGTGCGCGCGGGCCATACCGAGGCGGCGGTCGACATCGCGCGGCTCGCGGGGCTCAACCCGTCGGGCGTGATCTGCGAGATCATGAACGAAGACGGCACGATGGCGCGCCTGCCCGACCTCATCGCCTTTGCCCAGCGCCACAACCTGCGGATCGGCACGATCAGCGACCTGATCGCCTATCGCCGGCGCCACGACAACCTGGTGCGCCTGCGCAGCGAAGAGCAGGTCCGGTCGGAATTCGGCGGCGACTGGGTCATGCGCATCTATGCCGACGAAACGCAGGGCGCCGAGCATATCGTGCTGATCAAGGGCGACATCGGCAGTGAAGCGCCGGTGCTGGTGCGGATGCATACGCTCGACCCGCTGCTTGATGTCGTGGGAACCGGGCCGAGGGGCCGGGCGCGCGAATTCGGCGCCGCGATGGAACTGATCGCCGCCGAGGGACGGGGTGCGCTCGTGCTCCTGCGCGACCTGCACATGAAGCTGGCAGTGGGGGCCGATGCGGCGCCGCAGACACTGCGGCAATACGGGCTTGGCGCGCAGATCCTCAGTTCGCTCGGGCTGCGGCGGATCGTGCTCCTGACCAATTCGCCACGCCCGCGGGTGGTCGGGCTCGAGGCCTATGGGCTCGAGATCACCGGCACGCGGCCGATCACGGAGAGAGACTGATGGCCGCCGTCACCCACTATGAGCTGCCCCGGCCGGAATTCGACGCCCCGGTGCGGATGCTCATCGTCGTTGCGCCCTATTACCGCGACATCGCCGACGGGCTGATCGCCGGCGCCCGGGCCGAAATCGCCGCAGCGGGTGCCGGCTGCGATCTGGTCGAGGTGCCCGGCGCGCTGGAAATCCCGACCGCCATCGGTATCGCCGGCCGGATGGCCGAGTTTGACGGCTATGTCGCGCTCGGCTGCGTGATCCGGGGAGAGACGACGCATTACGACACGGTCTGCAACGAATCGGCACGGGCGATCAGCCTTCTGGGGTTGCAGGGGCTGTGCATCGGCAACGGCATCCTGACGGTCGAAACGATGGCCCAGGCTGCGGTGCGGGCGGATCCGGCAGGGATGGACAAGGGCGGCGGCGCGGCTGCGGCGGCGCTGCATCTGGTCGCGCTGTCGCGGCGCTGGACGAAGGTCGGCAAGGGCCTGGGTTTCACCCAGGCGATTGCCGGCGACCGGTCCCGATGAAGGCCGCTCAGGAGGCCATGCGGCGTGCCCGGGCGGCAAGCCGGCTTTATGCCGTGCAGGCGCTGTTCCAGTTGGAGGCAAGCGGCGAGCCTGTCGAAAAGGTCCAGCAGGAATTCGAGACCTACCGCCTGGGCGCCACCTATGACGAGGGCGAGTTTGCCGAAGGCGATATCGATCACTTCCGCAAGGTGACATTCGAGGCGGTCAGCAACCAGGCCCGGATCGACCAGATGGCAGACCGTGCGCTGGTCGCGAAATGGCCCATCGCGCGGATCGATCCGACGCTGCGGGCGGTCTTCAGGGCGGCCGGTGCGGAACTGGTGGCGTCGGATACGCCTGCCAAGGTGGTGATCACCGAATATGTGGCGATTGCCGACGCCTTTTTCCCGGGGGGCCGAGAGTCGGGATTCGTGAATGCGGTGATCGACCACATGGCCCGCGAGGCGCGTCCCGGGGCGATGGCCGCGCCCCGCTGACCGCTGGTGTCCCGTCGCGCAACTTGAGCGCAGCGCGGGGCTTGCCCGGCGTGCAGCGACGCGGCATGCTCTGTCTGGTCGAGGGGGAGTCGCGCCATGCCCGATCTTGTCCGTTTCTACATCACGCAGGTTCTGATCGGCTTTGTGATGGCAGCCATCGTGGTGGCGGGCATCCTGTGGTTCGATGTGGCCGGGCTCGGACGGCTTGTCGCCGGATCGGACGTCGGGCTGCTGGCGGCATTGATGCTCTGGGTCTTCAACGGGATCGTCTTTGCCGGCGTGCAGTTTGCCGTGGCCTTCATGAACATGGCCGATGACGACGACGATGACGATGATGACGGCGGCGGGCATCTGGTCCGCCGGCCTGTGGCGGTGCCGGTCCGCGCGGGCCGGTCACGCTGAAGGGGCAGGCGGAACCGCCCCCGGACAGGCGGCGGGAACCGCGACGACCGTGCCGGGGTTCCTTCCCCGAGGACCTGTGTGTACAGGTGGGCGCCAGGTATCAAGGCCAGGGCCAGGACAGAGCCAGCTCCCTCGGAGTTGCTTAAGGCCACTGGGATGGACCCGATCACACGCGAGGCGCAGAACCCGCCAGCTGTCAACCTAGGGCCGCACCGGGTTTCGCGCAAGGTGGCCTTGACGGATGTTCATGGATTGTTCATGAATTGCTGGCGATGCGTGACGACCTTTCACCCCTGCGCGCGAAACCCGGCCAGATTCTGGCGCGGGGCGTATGCCGGCATCTTCTGGGTCATGACTTCGTGACGGTCGAGGAATTCGTCCCCGCGCCGGGACTGCGGGTCGATGTACTGGCGCTGGGGCCGAAGGGGGAAATCTGGGTGGTGGAATGCAAGTCCGGCACGGCGGATTTCCGTGCCGACCAGAAGTGGCAGGGCTATCTGCCCTTCTGCGACCGCTTCTTCTGGGCGGTGGACGAGGCCTTTCCGACCGACCTTTTGCCCGAGGGCACGGGGCTGATCGTCGCCGATGCCTATGACGCCGAAATCCTGCGGATGGGGCCGGAGGCGAAGCTGGCCCCGGCGCGGCGGCGGGCGATGCTGCAGGGCTTTGCCCGCCATGCGGCGCTGCGCTGGCACGCAGCGCGCGACCCCGACGGGCTGCGCGGGGGGCTTTGAGCCTTAGCGGCGGGTCACGGCACGGGCGGCGCGGGCGGCGGCGAGGATTTCCTCGGCAATCTCCTCGGCCTCCTCGGGGTCGAAATCCATCGGAATCTCGATGCCCTGGCCTTCGATGAAAAGCCGCACCATGCCCCGGTCGGTCGGGCCGATCTGGAGATTGGCCTCGATGTCGCGTTCGGTGTTGATGCCCATGTGTCCTGCCAGCCTCTGATCCGGGGCGCGGCGGCGGCCGCCGCGGCGCTCGGTGTGAATCTGGACCATGACCGGGGCCAAGGGAAGGGGTCTTGCCGCCGGCTGCGCCGGTGGCCGGCCCGCGCGGGGTGCGGGTCTTGCAATCGGCCCGCCCCGGCGCTATCGCAGATTCCGTGCCGCCTTAGCTCAGTTGGTTAGAGCACCAGATTGTGGATCTGGGGGTCCCCCGTTCGAGCCGGGGAGGCGGTACCACAGCAGCAGGGTCAGACGGGGCCTGGCGGTCGTTTCACGGGCGGGTGATCGTCACCGTCTGGAACAGCGTCCCGGTATCGCGGTCATAGATCAGGATGCGGTCGTCGGCGGTGACGACGGCAAACCAGTCGCCGCCCTGGGTAAAGGCAGTTGCGGCCGTGCCGTCGGGCAGGGTGATCCTGTCGGGCAGCGCCGGGGGATCGGCGCGCAGGCGGATGACAAAGGCGCCGATCATGATTACGAAACCTGCGATCATCACCGCCGTCAGCGTCAGCACCAGCCCGCGCAGCAGCCGCAGGCCGGGCGGCAGCGGCGGATCGTCGGAGGATGCGTCCGGCATGGGCGAAGACCTTTTCACGTTCCGGATCGGGGCCGATCCGCCACCGCGACTTGATAAGGCGCTGGCGCGCGATGTGCCAGAGAGCGCGCATCTGAGCCGGTCGCGACTGGCGCGGCTGATCGCGGAGGGAGCCGTGACGGTCGCGGGCGAAGTCGCGCGCGATGCGACGGCGCGCGTGGCCGAGGGTGCGGCCGTCACGATCAGGCTGAATGAGGTGGCAGAAAGCCATCTGGCGGGCGAGGCGATCCCGCTCACCGTGATTCACGAAGATGAAGACCTGATCGTGATCGACAAGCCTGCCGGGATGGTGGTGCATCCCGGCGCGGGCAACGCGGAGGGGACCCTCGTCCAGGCGCTGATCCACCATTGCGGCGCAAGCCTGTCTGGCGTCGGCGGACAGCGGCGCCCCGGCATCGTGCACCGGATCGACAAGGAGACCTCAGGCCTGCTGGTGGCGGCCAAGACGGACCGCGCCCATCACGGACTGGCCGCGCAGTTCGCCGCGCACGAGGTCGAGCGCCATTACCTTGCGCTGTGTCACGGCGTGCCCGACCGGGCAGACCCGCGGCTGGCCGGGATCGCCGGGGTGAGCTTCGAATCCGGCGGCATCCTGCGGATAGCTGCAGATCTGGCACGCCACCGCACGGACCGGCAGCGGCAGGCGGTGACCGCGGCGGGTGGCCGGCATGCCATCACGCGCGTGCGGGTGGTCGAAACCTTTGGCGCACCGCCGGCCTGCGCGCTGATCGACTGCTGGCTTGAAACAGGGCGGACACACCAGATCAGGGTCCATCTTGCCCATGTCGGACACGGTCTGATCGGCGACCCCACCTATGGCGGACGGCGCCGGCTGTCCGGGCGCGCCGTGGGCGAAGCCGTGGCGGCGGCGGCGGCGGCCTTTCCCCGCCAGGCCCTGCATGCAGCGACGCTTGGGTTCCGCCACCCGGTCACGGGCGCATGGCTCAGGTTCGACAGCGCGCTGCCGCCCGATCTTGCCGCACTGGTCGCCTGCCTGCGCGCCGGGCGGTGATCGCGCGCACTTCGCGTCTGCGTGATCGCGCTGCAAAGCTGGTGCCGCCGCGCCCGTCAGGCGTTAAGAAGGGCTTCAGGAATCCCGTCTGGCGTGCTTGATTTCCGGGCTTCCGGTTGCTATGTGAATGTTAAGCCCTTAAACATAAAGGAGGGGGCCCCGATGTCGACCTATGCAAATCTGCCCGCGCCGTCGCCGGAACAGGGTATGAACCGCTATCTTCAGGACATCCGCAAGTTTCCCATGCTGGAGCCCGAAGAGGAATACATGCTGGCCAAGCGGTGGGTCGATCATCAGGATGCCGGTGCGGCGCACAGGCTCGTCACCTCCCACCTGCGGCTCGCGGCCAAGATCGCGATGGGCTACCGCGGCTATGGCCTGCCCCAGGCCGAGGTGATTTCAGAGGCGAATGTCGGCCTGATGCAGGCGGTCAAGCGGTTCGACCCGGAAAAGGGGTTCCGTCTTGCGACCTATGCGATGTGGTGGATCCGGGCCTCGATCCAGGAATACATCCTGCGGTCATGGTCGCTGGTGAAGCTTGGCACAACGGGCGCGCAGAAGAAGCTCTTCTTCAACCTGCGCAAGGCCAAGGCGCGGATCGGTGCGCTCGAGGAGGGTGATCTGAGGCCCGAGAACGTGCGCCAGATCGCCCATGACCTTGGCGTGACCGAAGACGAGGTCGTGTCGATGAACCGCCGTCTTTCGGGCGGGGATGCGTCGCTCAACGCCATGGTGGGTGGCGAAGGCGAGGGTTCGACCGAATGGCAGGACTGGCTCGAGGATGAAGAGGCCGACCAGGCCACCGCCTTTGCCGAGCGTGACGAGCTGGACGCCCGTCGCGCGCTTCTCGCCGAGGCGATGTCGGTACTGACAGAGCGCGAAAAGGACGTCCTGATGCAGCGCAGACTGCAGGATGAGGTGGTCACGCTCGAGGATCTCTCGGCCCGCTATGACGTGAGCCGCGAGCGCATCCGCCAGATCGAGGTGCGTGCTTTCGAGAAGCTGCAGAAGCGGATGCAGGACCTTGCGCGCGAGAAGGGGATGCTCGAGCCGGCGTGAGCGGCGGTTGCGGCTGGCGCAGGGGGTGATAGCCTTGCGGCCTGAAGGGGCGGGCTCCTGCCGCCCGTGAAGGGAGCGTGACCATGACCAAACCTTTGCGCTGGGGCATCCTTGGCGCGGCGAATTTCGCCTTCGAACAGATGATGCCGGCAATCCTTCTGGCGCGCGGGGCCGATCTTGTCGCGCTGGCTACGTCGGACGCGGGCAAGGCAGACCGGTTCCGCGCCGTTGTGCCGCGGCTCAGGGTCCATGGCAGTTACGACGCCCTCCTTGCCGATCCCGAGGTCGAGGCGGTCTATGTGCCGCTGCCCAATCACCTGCATGTCGAATGGGCGCTCAAGGCCCTGGAGGCGGGCAAGCACGTGCTTGTCGAAAAGCCGCTGGGGATGAAGGCCGCGGATTTCGACGCCGTGATCGCCGCGCGGGACAGGACGGGGCTTCTGGCCGCAGAAGCCTTCATGATCGTGCATCACCCGCAGTTCGTCCGGGCGCGCCAGATCGTCCAGGGCGGCGGCATCGGGCAGCTGCGCCATGCCGCGGTGACGTTCACCTACAACAACGCCGATGCCCCCGGAAACATCCGCAACCGGGCCGATACCGGGGGCGGGGGCCTGCCCGACATTGGCGTCTATGCATTCGGGTCTGTCCGCTATGTCACAGGCGCCGAACCGCTGGCCGTCACCCATGCCGATGTCCGGTTCGAAAACGGGGTCGACACATTCGCCCAGGTCGCGGCGGAATTCCCCGGCTTCAGCTATGCCGGACTGGTGTCCATGCGGCTGTTCCCGCGCCAGGAGGTGGTGTTCCACGGCGACCGCGGCGTGCTCAGGATGCACTGCCCGTTCAATGCCAATGTCTTTGATCTGGCTGCCATCTCGGTCGAAACGTCGGGCGGCCGCGTGGCGACCGAGCGATTTCCGCGCGACAACCACTATGTCCACCAGGTCGAGAATTTCGGACGAACGGTGCGTGAAGGTGCCGCCTACCCATGTCCTCTGGAATTCAGCCGCGGCACGCAGGCGATGATCGACATGGTCTTTGCCAGGGCAAGGGGCGGCTGAGATGCTGAGCGACGAGGACAAGGCCATGGGACGGATCACCGGTGAGCAGCAGGAGCCCGCCCGGCCCGAAGGGATGGGGATGCGCCTCCTTCACGTCGTGCTGATCTGGTTCATGCTGTCGCTGGCGAACACGGTGCTGACGGCGCTGACCGTGATCCAGTATGTGATCCAGCTTGTGAACCGGGGCAAACCGAACGCACGCCTGGCGGACTTCGGAACCTCTCTCGGGATCTGGATCGCCAAGGCGGCCCGGTATCAGACCGCGGCCAGCCAGGTGAAACCCTGGCCCTGGACCGAACTGGACTGACACCAGGCCGCAGTGACCGGACCCGTCCGGTCCCGTAGCCCGGTCCGCTCCAGGCCTCAGGTCAAGTTCTCTGCGACGCGACATTGCCCTGCGGCTGGCAGAACCGGAACAGCCCCCTCACGTCACAGGTCCGCGACGGAACGTTGCACCAGATGGCCAGCGAGGTCCCGATAAGCCAGAGCCGCCCACAGGGCAAAGTCTCAATTGGCCCCCCATTGGGACCAGCGCATCAGCCGCCAGTGCGGCGCCGGTCAGTGCCGGCGCCGCGGACGTTCAGAACACGATGAAATCCGCATGCGTGATGGCAAGATTGCGGTCGAGCACGGCGAATTGCACCTTTGCCGCAGACCCGTTCCCGTCACGGTCGAACCAGACTCGACCGGTGTCCGTTTCATAGATGATGCGGTCGTTGGCATCGACGGCATTGCCGGACGTATTCTTGCGGAAGGCCTGAGAGGAAAGCCCTCCGGCGGAAAGTCCGATGAAGACGTCATTGTCCAGCCTGATCGAATCGCTCGGGACACTGAAATCCGTGATCCTGTCGATGTTTGATGGCCCGAGTGCCGTGTCGAACACGAAGGCATCCCGTCCTGCACCACCGGTCAGCGTATCGTTCCCGCCGGCACCATTGATCGTGTTGGCCGCCGAGTTTCCGACAATCACATTGGCGATCTGGTTACCGGTTCCGTTGATGGCACTGCTGCGGGTCAGCTGGAGCTCTTCGACGTTGGCGTCAAGCGTGACGGACACCGAAGACAAGACGGTATCAT
>Ga0315902_10011901_pt1 | contig 11387 bp, 13 predicted proteins | sample LakEriMetagenome_9_FD_203523 | JGI IMG/M metagenome (GOLD analysis project Ga0315902, IMG submission 203523) | Freshwater fungal communities from buoy surface, Lake Erie, Ohio, United States - Buoy 12 MA117 | ecosystem: Environmental > Aquatic > Freshwater > Lake > Lake biofilm | place: USA...
GAGCTCGAGCTCGCTCCAGTCACTGAAGTAGTCAGTTGAGCCACAATGGGTTCCGATGAGCCTGAATCGCTGAGGGGCTTCCTTTCTGAAGAGACCTTCTGTGCAGCGAGTTCAGGATGATGTTGAGGAATAGGAAACACAGGAGTTTGCCCTGGAACTGAGACCTTCTGCCAGAATGGAGGAATCCCCTGGAGAGGAGAGTCGACTTGGGCGTGAGTCGGTTGAGTCTGAGGACAAGAGTGCATTGAGACTTCATTCTTGTGAAGTCGAGCTCCACAAAAGAAGCAGAGGAACTGAGGAAGAGACTCGAGGAGAGGTTGCGGCGAGGCGACCGGTGGAGTTTGGAAGTACGGGTATGGCTGCCAGCCCCAGTACGCTGGCTGAGCGTGGGGAGCAGCGTCATACCCCACCTTGAAAGGATGAGGCTGCATTTAAGTCTGATCGTGTGATGGCAGCTCGCTGAGACTTAGCATTCCTTGATCACTGCGAAAGGGTCCGACGGACGGACCCTGAAAAGTCGCTGCCATGTAATGGTTCGGCGATTCCAACGTTGTGGGAATGATGGCAAGTGTCGGAGTGAGAGTAAACGGGAGAGATTGAGACTGAATCGAAGAGTGTTCGTTTCATTAGACTGGTGCAAGACAGGTCGGAGTCGATCAGTGGTACTTGGCCGTGCCATGGTACCCTATACACTGTGAGTGGGGAGGACCGTGGGTTAGGAAACATACTGCCTCTAAAGTGGTACTCTTGAGCCGCATTGAAGGCGATCATGCCAAAGTAGATCGCGAAGAGTGGCTTAGCAGAGTTCTTGTCCCAGTAGGTAGCGATGTGGTCAGCCCTCCACTGCTGGAAGTTCCTGCCCCAGTTGGCGGGACTCAACAAAGAACCCCACTTGATGTCCTTGAGCTTGGTCGTGTAGAAACTCATCAATTTCAAAGTACCGCACCACGGTGCCGTACAGCCATTGATGCACGCGGAGTACACGTAGGGTGAGTGCAAAGATTTATCGGAATTTGGAAAAAGTCAGGTTCCTGATTTGATTGTAATCAGGAAGTCCATAGATAGGTCCGAAAGCAGCCATGGCGAAATCACGATCGTAAAAGTACTTGTCGGCAACAGCCAAGACATCTTCTTTGGTAACCATGTTGATACGTTCCCGGATCTCAATGGGATGGATTCTCCGGCCGTACACAGAAACTTGACGACCAATGTCATCAGCAATCTATCTACATGAGATCATCAATCGATTCAAAGAAATACAGCAGTAGTGTCTTGGATAGACAGTACGAGTTGAGCGAGGGCATTCTTCTTGGCTAGTTCAAAGGTAGGTTCGTCAATGCTATAACAAGCTTTCGTCATTGATCCAGCAACAACATGCATGCATTCATCAACTTTGTAAGGATTTGCTACAAAATACATTCCAAACAATCCCACGTCACTGAGTGCAAGTGAGCCGCTGATTCAGACTGACAAGACATACCTGTATGCAGCAGAAAATGCGTGACACTTGGAAGCGAATCCACTGTCGTGCAACGTCTGCAGCAGCGGGTTCACTGATAGCATGGGATAAGGATTGTGACTGCTGTACTCTCCAAAGTAATGCTGCAGCACTAGCAGAGGATAGTTTTCAGGAGAAGTCCATCCACAGACAGGAAAAGCATAAGCAACGTGAGCTTCTGACATCTGAGTATCACGTCTGTGACGATAGTCAGAACCAACAAACTTGGCAGAGTCTTTCTCAATGTACTCGCTCGAAGAAGGAGCAACTCCTCCAAACAAGGACTGAGCCCAGTCAACAACTTGGGCGTGATCGACATCCCCAGCAGCAGCAATCACCATTCTGTCGGCGGTATAATGCTTCTTCAAATATCTCTGAATTGATAATCAGAAGTTTTTAAAACTAGAGAACTCACCAATAAATCTTCTCGCGTGAGACTCTTGATGTTCTCACGAGGTCCAAGGATAGTTCGACTCAAAGAGCTTCCTCTGAACGCAGTATGATGAAGATAATCAAACACAACTTCTTCAGTGGCATTCTCAATCTCTTCCATTTCCCTCAAAATAACTCCACGTTCTCTCTCAACAGCCTCAGCCGAAAGTTTCGAGTCAAGCAAGATTTCAGCAATAAGTCCAAGACCATGCTGAGCATCCTTCTTCTGAAATCTTCCGAAATAAGCCACTTGTTCTCTGGAAGTGTAGGCATTTAGATGTCCTCCAATATTCTCAACTCCTTCCTCAAGTTCACGCTGACTTCTCTTGGAAGTGCCCTGCGCAATTAGCCAAAGTTGAAACAGCTGAATTACCTTGAAGAAGAGATGCTCTAGAAAGTGAGAGACTCCGTTTTCTTCCTGAGTCTCAAAACGAGAGCCCGAGTCTACCCAGACGCCCAACGTCACCGTTCCAGCGTGGACACGCTCAGTAGCCACTCTCATGCCGTTGCTGATCGTGGAGATCTGGGTAGTTGGCTGTGCAGCCCATGCATTGGTGGGAAGGACCGCAGCAGTCAATGGTCGAGCCAATCCTCGTCTCATCGCCATATCACACCGCACTTGCGTATGGTGGGAACAACTCTACTCGTACTCTACTCGACCCATTGAGATCGAAAAACTCTACCCTCACTCTACTCGATTTTCCCGTTCGATTCTACCCTACCCGTTTTCCTGCAGGACATTTTGTTGTTGTGATGTGGAGAGCAGTCAAGGACAAAGCTTCTGCATCCAGGAGAAGATATCGAAAGGACGACTTCGACTTGGATCTTAGCTATATCACTGACCGGATCATTGCGATGGGGATTCCAGCCTCAGGAGTCGAAACGGCTTATAGGAATTCCGCCGTAGATGTGGCTCGATTTCTCCACAAGTACCATAGCCATCGATTTGTCGTGTTGAATTGCTCCTTAAAGAGCTACGATTACTCCAGGTTTGACAATCAAGTGCTTGACTTTGGTTGGCCTGATCATCATTCTCCTCCGTTGAATCTGTTGTTTCAAGTCTGTAGAGCGATTCACACTTGGCTTGAGGCTGATCCCTTGAATGTCGTTGCCGTGCATTGCAAAGCAGGCAAAGGGAGAACTGGAACTGTGATTGCTTCATATTTGTTGTATTGCCAGATGTTTAGAGAATATGGAGAAGCTTTGAATTGGTTTGCTGAGAAGAGAGGAGCTGGAGTTGAAATGCCTTCTCAGATTCGATATGTGAAGTATATGGAAGATATTCTGGAAAGAAACTCTTTTCCAAGGAGAGCTCGATACAAACTTACACGAATCATGATCAATGGCATCCCAAACATTGACGGAAGTGGAAGTTTTCGTCCCCTTGTCGAGCTATACAAAGAGAATACAGAGCTTATGTTCTTTGCTGGATCTTCTAAAGGATTCAAAAGCAGTCCTAAACGACGAAGTATGAAAGATGGAAAGTTGTTTTCAGAATTATCGTGCTCTAAAGAACTTGGACTTGGTTTGGTGAAGATTGTTCCGGAAGAAGAGGTAGAGCTGTTTGGAGACATTTTGTTTGTGTTAAAGCACATCGGATTCATGGGTGAGACCAGAATCGGACGCTTTGGCTTTCACACAGGATTCGTTCACGACGGATACATCAGATTCACTCATAGAGATATGGACGATGCCTTCAAAGGTACAGCAATCTTAACGAGAAGAACTGATTCTCCTAGATCCTCGATTTCCTGATGACTTCATGGTGGACATCTTCCTAGAAGAGATTGGAGGATCTGAGTTCCAATTGGACTTTGCCCAACTCACAAATCTCAGAAACGAAGCTCTGCAAGCCAAAGATACAGTGGTGTTAAAGTCTCCTGACTTGGGAGAGCTCTTCACACGCTGTGCTAGCTTATCCGTCGTGCAACGTCCATCGAAAGTCATTCAAGACAGATTAGGTATCCAAGTCGATGAAGAAATGACAGGAGACATGGAATCTGATGGTCTAGCTTCTTTACCCACTGCTATCGACGCTCCTTTGACGTTGAACACTTCAATGTTTGCTTCAGAAGAAGAAAAGGAAGGAAGCAAACGAGAACGCACTCTGTCCTGCAGTGGAGTTGCAGACAAGATCATTTCACAATTTTCAGAGTTGGAGCAAGAGTGAGTGATGGAGAGTGTGGCTATGGCCCGTGCACTCTTGTTTGCAACTGATTCCAGTGGAGTCCAAGGATACTTGATTCGACAACGCAGAGAGATCCTCAAGGTTGATCTGCTGAGTCTAATTGATCAATTCCCTGACATTGCTCGATTTGTTGTCGTAAACCTGGATTTAGCAATTGAAATGCTCGATAAACTTAGAAATCGTTTTCTTCATCAGCTTGGCTGCACTGAGCTTTATCGAATCAAGCGGATTGCTTTCCTGAACGGAGGAGACCCTCTTTTGTAACATCACAGTCGCTTCCGTGTCTTAATTTGAGTAGCAGCCTCAAAAATGGAAGGATTGTGAGGAATCGGAATCGTTCTTTAGTGAGTTTCGCTGGAATCATTATGTCTTCTTTATCTGATGGACAGTATTTCATTAGCTTTCTCTTCCAGAAGAATTCGTCTTTGTATGAATATCCTCAATCATTTGTCCTTGAGACAGAATTGGGATTGAGTGTAGGAGATTTTGTTCGTGGAACTGCTTTCCTTGAGTCTGGACAATTTGGTTCTAAAAAACATACTATTGTTAAATTGGTTGCTTCTTTTGTATCCAAACAAAAGGTTCAATGGATTTGTGCTCGAGGTTCTGCAGTATCTACTAATGAACTGAAAGTGCTCGAAAAGAGAATCGCATCACTGACTTGTGCCTCGCCTCGATTGCACGAGGGTATGCTCTGAGCCATTTTTAAACAATTTTAAACCTCTAGAATGCAACCTATCAAACTGGAGCATCTCGAAATTCATTTTTTCTCATATCGAAAGTATGGTTTGAGCTTGTCCTCGCTCTAACGTATCTCAGAAGGATTTCTCGTAAATGATAGGATTCGTTACATTGTCCTGCTTAGCTTGTTTTCTCGTCAATCTAGAAAAGAGGGCTCGCAGGCCGATGGTCTGAGTCTTGTTCTGAACAACTGTATTTGCTATTTCAGCTTCATGCTCAGGTCTCATTAGTGAGTTCGATTGAATCTCACTTTGTCCGATTTTGTGCTCGTGAATCTTCCTCTTCGGTCAGATTGTTCAGCAGGGACATATCAAGAAGCGAGAATTACAAGAATTGTTTGATTCTCGCTTGTCTCGATTCTGGCAAGAAAGGAGCCAAGCTGATGCTGGAATTGCTAGAAAAGATTCAATCTCATGAGATTCAACAGATCTGGATTCTGAGTCATCTCGACCCCAAAGAGATAGACTCGAATGTCATGACTTATTTCAGCAGTGTGGAGAGTTATTCTGAATTGATGAACTGTGACCCCAAGGGGACAATATGTCTCAGGCACGTAAGCCATCGCTCAATTTCTAGGCTTTCTCAATTCCAAGTTGCTACAGATTTCGGAGAAGATTGTTGTTGGATTTTCAGATTCTGCTCGAACGCTTTTGAAGAGATACTTTCTTGCTTTGCGCAAGCTTCTGGGAGTTCCAACGTAATGCCAGGTCTTTTTCCAATTCTAATTCGACCAAGTTCAGTTCTGACTGCATTGGCATCTTTGAGCAAAGCTCATGCTCGTATACTGCTTCGAGGAACTGCAGATGTTTCTGATGTTCTCGTTTCTGTAATCATTTTCGAGGATACAATGGCTCGCCAAGGAAGAAACTCTGGATTGCTCATTATTCCCAAGGCGCTGGCTCATGGCAAATTCTTCATCGAATCTCTATTCCCTGATGCAACAGTGAATGTATGCAAAGGTTTTCTTTCTGACTTTCAAGGACGAGTTTCGGTTCAAGACATTGTACGCTTCTCTTGTCACTGCTCTACACAACATTGGGTTGTAGTACAAGTGCGAGGTTAGTTGTCACAGAACAAGCCTCTCCCTAGATTCGAGAAAGATTCTACAATCATGTTAGTATCAATCAAGTAGCGTCAAGTATGGTATACTACGGCTAACCGTTACTGGTAGGGTGCACCAAGCAGCATCCTTCGAGCTCTTCTTTACTCTTCTTTACCTCTGGAGTTTCAGAAGCTTTGGCCTCAAAGCGAACTCAGGATCGTTGTTTCAGCATTTCATTGAGGTTTGGATGGGTCTGTGCAAGAAAATATCTTCAAAAACGGGCACCTCGGAGGATCCGTCCGAACCCATGGGACTTAGTAGACAAGAGTTGGATGCTCTGGGCCTTGAGACAGGTGATCTAGTTTTATTTGATAGAAGGTGCTCTTCAATGTCGCCTTCAGGCTGTGTGCTGTGTGTATGTGCCAAGCTCGTCAGTGGCTCTCGCTGGGATCACATTGGTATTGTGGTGCAAGATCCCTTGGGTCAACTAAGGCTCCTTGAAGCAGGATTTAGTGGTGTCGTGGCATACCCACTGGAACAAAGGCTGGAGCGCTCTGCCTCGAACAACATTTGCATTCGAAAACTGCATTGGCCCAGAGATCCGGATTTGAATCGAATTGTTGAGCAGCTCTACAGAGAACTGGAACATGCTCCTTATGAGTCATCGATTTGGACGTTGACGAAAGCTGCTTATCGTCCTTACAGCAAAGCTAGAAGAATCAAAGTTCAGGGACTCCTGCAGCGATGTTTACACGATATCTCAGTTCTTGAGAAGGAGCTTGAAGACAAGGCATACTTGACACAAATTCAAAGGAATGCTTTGCAACTCGAACTTGAGGCTTTGAGATCTACGGCTTTTCATCTTCAGAGTAAGAAGGATCTGATGCAGAAAGATTGGACTGAAAATGAGGGCGACTTGAGTGCATTGTTTTGCTCTGAACTAGTTGCTGAAGCTTACCAAAGGTTTGGGCTTTTACCCCAGGTTCCAACGTCGGAAGATTATCTTCCATCTCATTTTGCTGCTGCAGATGAGTTTCCCCCTACTTTATTGAAAGGAGCATTTTTGGGCCCCGAGATCTACGTCAAAGCTGCCAAAGATCTTCTTAAACGTTCAGATGTGATCACTGTAAGCGATCTAATCGATCATGCTTCTCGAACAAGGGATGAAAATCTCAGATGTGCTTTGGGTAGAAGCAGATATCGTGGTCATGAGCCAGAAAGTGCCCAAACTGTCCGTTTTCGAGCTGGGGAGTACATCAGTTTCGCGGAAGGTCTCGCTGTAATCGATGTTGGTACAATCGACGTCGTCTCATCAAGTGATGAGCGTGTTCTTGGCACTTTGAAGATCGGAGATTGGATTGACTTTTCCAGTGAATCGAAACAATCTCTCCGATATCTCTCCAGACAGACTACTGAGCTAAATCTTCTTAAGGTTGTCAAACCTTCGGCTTTGTCCAATCCAACAACACATGAGCTACGCAGAGCAATTGAAAAGCATCATCCAAGTCTATACACATCCGAGTTTTCGTCGATTGATGCATTTCTCATGGAGGTTGACAAGAATGATCTAGTTATTGTTGAGGGAGAATCCGGTGACAATTTCTATGTGATTGAATCTGGAGAGTTCGAAGTAAGTGTCAATCGAGAAGAGCAGAGCCAAGTCGTTGCGACGTTATCCAAAGGTTCATGCTTTGGAGAAGTTTCCTTGCTTTTTGAGAGTCCCAGAGGAGCATCTGTTGTAGCCAAGACACCTGGACGCCTGCTCGTCATTGATAAGGTGGATTTCTTCAAGATGTTCAATCAAGGGTCAAAACATCTTCGCAAAGTTTTTGAGACTCTTTGTGACAATCGCGATAGTGAAGGAATTTCCAGAATGAGCCGAGAAGCACTCTTGCAGACTCTGCAGCTGAACATTCTTTCGTCCAATGCTCGTGATATGTTATCGCAACTCATTCGTATGAGTTTCTTGAAATTTGAGGACTTCATTGCTCTCGACCTTATGCTCAGTCGTGAGCAGAACTCCTTTGATTTAGTCTTTCGCGCACTCGATGCTAATGGCGATGGTCTTGTCAGCCTTTCGGATATCAAGAAAGTGTCGGAAATGTGGAAGCTCGATTTTGCTGAAAAAGACATTTCAATTTTGTTTGGAGAGAAACAATCTGCGATGCTTAACTACTCCTCGTTGCTTCAGAAACTTCAAGACAATCCCCACATACTGAAAAAGTTAAGCATCATGTACGACGCTGCTCGCGACTTATCTGAAGCTTGGAATTCTGATACATTTTCTCTGGACCAAAAACGCATGAGTACTGAGACTAGCGTTGAAGCCATTGTTAATCCTTTTTCAGTTGTTGTTCCGTGGGAGTTTCGATCAGACCTTGTCCTGTCTGTGACGGCTGCAGCTGCTGCTCGGATTGTTGTTGCTCCTTTAGAACGAATCAAGATTCTTATTCAAGTGTCTGACCAAGCCAGCTATAGTGTCAGAAAGTTGTTTCTTCAGATTTATCAGGAATCAGGTGTTAGAGGTCTTTTTCGAAGCAACGGAATGAATCTATCCAGAGTAGGACTCGTTTTCTGTGCTCAAGGAGCTGTCTTTCAATATCTGATATCTCAAACAGCGAAGTCTTCAGCTGAATTTGTTGATTCGTACGTCTTGCTTGTTTTCGGAGGCGTGTCTGCTGTTATTGCGAACGCCTTGGTGCATCCACTTGATGTCCTTCGGGTCAGAATGGCTGCTCAAAGATACCCTTCTGAGTGGACTGGTCCTATCAAGGTATGTCGTGAAGCTGCCTTGAAATCAGGATCCAAAGGCGTTCTTTTGTTTGGATTGACCCCAACTTTGTTGTACATGTTCACGTACGTTGGTTTTGAATCAGGTCTCTTTGAGACATTTCGAAAGTGGTCCAACTTTCATTCGACCACAGGTCTTTTGATATCTGGAGCTGCTGCGATGGCTCTTAGTCAAACCATTGGATATCCTTTGGACATGATTCGTCGAAGAATGCAGACAGCCCCTCAGAAGACTACTGTTTGGAGAACTTGTAAGCATATCCATCAGAAACATGGATTTCGAGGATTTTATAGAGGAGCCAGTGTCAATTGGATCAAAGCTCTTCCAGTCATGTGTACGAGTTTTCTCGTCTACCAAGGACTGCTGCGAGGCTTGAGTCCCTAACCAATCAGTATGCTCTTCTCATTGTATTGTCCATCAGATTCTTACCCAGATTCAAAAGCGTAAATGTTTGTCCCAAGAATTCGTTGGTTTTGATTACATCTCCAAGTCTTTGATCTAGAAATCTCCAAGTGGACACAAACTCTGGAGATTTGTCATGAAGCATGTAGAGCTCTACGGAATGAGGAGCAAGAGAATGAGTGAATACCTGTAGCACAAAACACAGATCCAACCAAAGCTTTCGATGCCGTCGAGTTTGTATTTCCCAGTTCGCAAACACTTTGTGCAAGTCGGTTCAGATTATCAAGTGTATAAGGAAAATTGAGAGGCAATGCCCCCAGAGCCATCGCTTCTTGCCAGATATGCAAGTACGGAATCTCAGCTTCTAAACGAGCTTTGAGGGCTTGTCTCAAAACTTGTGCTGGCGTTGGACTAGTCGAATCAGTCTCACATCGTAGAGGGCTCCTTACTCTTCCAGAGGCTTGTCTGAGACTGTCTGAAGCATTTGTACACGATTGAGTTCCATGACGTGATCGATGATCTCAATCGGACCTCGAGGAAACATACCGATCGCTCCAGGAGACAGTCCTTGTTGTGCCAATGCCTCAACCAAAGCTCTGTCACTCCAGCCATGACTCTGTCGGGCCAAGACAGCAGCCGCACTCAGTATCCGTGTCCTCATGCGGGAAGTGTTTACTGATTCTTGTGGAGCGCTTGTGCGTATCGAGCCTCCACATCTTTCCAGTGAATCACATTCCAGATAGCCTTGAGGTAGTCAGGACGAACGTTCTTGTACTGCAAGTAGTATGCGTGTTCCCAAACATCAATGCCCAACAAAGGAATCATTCCAGTGATGACAAGGGGATCTTGGTTAGCCATCGTTGTGATCTCTAGACGTCCAGTAGAAGGGTTATAGGCTAACCAGCCCCAACCTGATCCCTGCACGCCTGCACAGGCAGTGCTCAGCTTATTCTTGAAGCTTTCAAAGCTTCCAAAGGTGTTCTCGATGTCTTTGAGTAGAAGGCCTCCAGGAGCCTCGCTCGTCTGGGTCTTCGGGGCCAGGTTCTTCCAGAAGATCGAGTGGTTGACGTGGCCTCCTCCATTGAACTTGAGAGCGCTTTGCAGAGCGATCAGCTTGGACGGGTCAGCCTTGTGTGCCTCGAGTTGCTCCATGGCAGCATTGAAGCCGTTGACGTAGGCCTGATGGTGCTTGGAGTGGTGGATACGCATGATGTCGGCACTGATATAGGGCTCCAGTTCCCCATAGTCAAAGTCCAGGTCAGGCAGAGCCACCTTGGGTACACTTGACAAAGCACGTCTGCCAATTCGAGTCACCAACATACTTCACTTCGGAGCGGTATTCGTCCGGAGGCTCGAACCCATTCGATGATGCATGAATCAAGACCAGTGCGAATGACGCTTTCTGTATGCCACCACTTTGAGTATAGAACCTTGTTTTCCGAAGAAAGAGAATCTCGAAGTTCCGATTGATTGTTTAATCCTTCACTGGAGAGCCTAGGGTTTTGAGCTTGCTAGCTTGCCCAGAGCGTGTTCTTATGAGCTCGCCATGTGTTTGTAGGTGATGAATCCCATCCGATACAGAAGCGAGATCGATCTCTTGAATCGTGTCTTCTAAGAGCTCGGAGGGTGTGCTCTCGTTCTTGAGTGAGTCCGACTTCGTAGATCATTTTGATGACAAATGAGGAAAAGCCCGTGAGATTGACTTCTTCTTCAAGAAAAAAGTTGGATTGGAACTTGACGCCTCACAGCGTACTCGGTGGATATAGGGAAGAACAGTTTGCTTTCCGCACTGAAATCTGGGAAATCAGGATAAACAATGCTGTTCGTTGAGACCTTATTGTTTGGCCATTTGATAAAAAAAGCTTGTCGGAAAGAAGGTTTGACAATGGAAGTTACCCTCCCCTAGTTTGAGTCCAAAATAAACTGTTCTTGATACAGGTCTTGATCCTCTTGAGATTTTCTCAGGGAAAACTTGTCGAGAGAACAGTAAAAGAACGTCAAACAGGATCGAAAAATCATCCATGGTGTGACTTGAAGTCTAAGAATGTTTTGATGAAGAGTTTATTTGGAGTCGAAGTAGCAGATTTGGGTCTTTCTCGTGTTTGAGAACAAGTGAATGATTCAAAGTCTTCAGGAGGTGATTATGGAGTCATTGAAAGCTATTATTTGTACCCGGAAAATATTTTTCCTGGATCTCGGAAGAATCAGAAACCTGATTGTTGGGCACTTATTTGGGCAAAACTGCTCCTGAGAACCCACCTGTTTCATTGAATTCGCTATTTCCTGAGGATTC
>Ga0315902_10011903_pt1 | contig 11386 bp, 8 predicted proteins | sample LakEriMetagenome_9_FD_203523 | JGI IMG/M metagenome (GOLD analysis project Ga0315902, IMG submission 203523) | Freshwater fungal communities from buoy surface, Lake Erie, Ohio, United States - Buoy 12 MA117 | ecosystem: Environmental > Aquatic > Freshwater > Lake > Lake biofilm | place: USA...
TGTCTTCCCTATCTAAACTAAATTGCCAAGATACAAGTATTAATAAGATTCCGGAATTGCCAAAATTAACAACTCTAAATTGTCATAATTGTAGTAACCTAATGAACATTCCATTATTAGATACGTTGACTAGTTTAGATTGTAGTGGGTGTAATAAGATAACCAATATACCTATATTACCCAACCTGTTAAGTCTAGATTGTGTTAGATGTTCTTGTCTGTCTAGTATACCAATATTAGATAGTCTTACCAGTCTAGATTGTAGTATGTGTAGTAATCTAAGTAGTATACCGATACTAAACAAATTGAATTATCTAAAATGTTGTTATAATAAGTTAACAATGATACCTATGTTACCTAATTTAACTAGTATTAATTTTGGTGCGTGTCTTAATATAACTAGTATTCCAGATTTACCATGCCTAACTAGCCTACGTTGTGCTAAAACTAGTGTATCTAATATACCAGATATATCCAGTCTAACTTATCTAAATTGTAATGACTGTAGTAATCTTACTAGGATATCGGAGTTACCACTTTTGACTGGTTTGGTATGTGGTGATAATAATAATCTAATCAATATTCCAACATTATCTAGCTTAACTATGTTAGATTGTAGTAATTCTAGTTTAACTAACATTTCCGAATTGCCTAACTTAACTGAATTATATTGTATTGGTTGTGCTAACTTAACTAATATATCAGATTTACATAGTATAAGATATTTAAGTTGTAATGAGTGTACTAGTCTAGTTAGTATAACAGAATTACCTAATCTAACTAATCTAAGTTGCACGGATTGTATTAGCTTAACTAATATTCCCATGCTACCTAGTTTAACTAGTCTAAACTGTACTGGATGTATTAGTTTAACTAACTTACCATATTTACCCTGTTTAATTACTCTACAATGTGTTGAGTGTATAAATATTAATGCTATTCCAATATTACCAAATTTAATAAGTATAAATTATACTGGGTCTGTTGCTATACCAGACTTACCTAAACTAGTTAGAATAAATGGCAGGCAAATCAAACAATTTAGGGATATGAAGACTATACTTACTAAACATACTAATTCTGAATGTATTATATGTTATATAGATGGAAATGTGTATAATACTAAATGTAACCATTCATTTCATCGTAAATGCTTATCTATTTGGTTAGATAATAATAATACATGTCCATATTGTAGATCAGTATTATAATTATTATTAATAATTGTGTAACTAAAGATTTTCACTTATAAACACCTAGTTATATTATCGGCTATCCAGTGGATTTCGCAAAAATGCAAAATATTATTTAGTCTACATTATCTTTTTATTATTTGTTATGGTAACATTATAAATAATAAAAATATTTACTATATTTTATTTGCTAAAAATTCGATTGAATGGCTAATCAGCTAAATATTTATCATGATGAAATAGTTATTTTATCATTTATTTTATGGTGTTAGACTACAGTATAAACTCCATATTAGCTCCAACACCATAAAATTATAGAATAGTAGTCAGTCACGATATTATGGTGTCATAAAAATAAATAGTTATCTGTCTATGTAACAGAATAGTGGAGATAATAGCGAGATTTTACTGTAACACCATAAAATAAACAGGAAAATTGGCAAAAATAATAATTTGGGAAATACCCACTTTTCTCTTTATAGCGGTGAAAGAATTGAAAGTAAGCTTTTTATTTTTATCAAAATAAAAATGGATATAATTATTATAAATAGTGATAATTATTTATCACTAGATACGTTAACACTAACTAGTATTAAGATAGATAGGATAACTATGACTAGTGAAATGATAGATACATTTCTAAGTAAACCACTGTCTTCCCTATCTAAACTAGATTGCCGATATACGAGTATTAGTAACATTCCGGAATTGCCAAAATTAACAACTCTAAATTGTTGTAATTGTAGTAACCTAACGAATATTCCATTATTATATACGTTGACTGGTTTAGATTGTAGTGGGTGTAATAATATAACCAGTATACCTATATTACCCAACCTGTTAAGTCTAGATTGTGGTGGATGTACTAAACTAATTGATATTCCAGTGTTACCAAAATTAACTAATCTAAGTTGTTATGATTGTAGTAACCTAATTAGTATTCCATTATTGGATACACTAACTGACTTAAATTGTAGTTATTGTGATAAGATAACTAGTATACCTATTTTAACAAATTTAACTACGTTGAGATGTATAGGTTGTGATAACATAAATAACATACCACTGTTATATAGCTTAACTAGTTTAGACTGTAGAAATTGTAATAAGCTAACTACAATACCAACATTAAATACTTTAACTTTATTGAGTTGTAGTAAATGTATTAATATAGAGGTTATTCCACTATTATATAACTTGAATTATTTATATTGTAGCGAATGTGATAAATTAACTAGCATACCAATATTACCCAACTTATTAACTCTTGAATGTAATAATTGTTATAAGTTAACTAGCATACCAGATCTAAAAAGTCTAACTAGTCTAACTTGTAGTGGATGTTATAAACTATCTAACATACCTGTTTTACCATCTTTAGATGTATTAAATTGTACGTATTGTTTTAGTATAAGAGATATACCAGATTTACCATGTTTAACTGTTCTATTTTGTGATGGATGTGATAATCTAACTAGTATATCTCCATTACTATTATTAACATATCTAAGTTGTAGTAACTGTATTAATCTAATTAATATTCCTATATTACCTAGTCTGATTACATTATATTTTAGTAGTTGTGATAATCTAAATAAACATACTGTTCCATTAAAATTTTTAGGTTTAAAAAATTTAACGAGTGTTATTATATGTGAGGCTATAGAATATAATAAGTTAAATGTAGAATATATACAGAATTGTTTAAATACTAATACTAAATTTACAGATGATAAACGTGAGTTACTAGAAAATATAGTAAATAATAATTTATTAGTAAAGTCAGCATATAAGTAGGCCTTTACAAATTTCTCAGTTAAGTTTTAATATTTTGGTTTTACTATCATAAAATAATATTTAGTTTTTATTTTATGGTGTTGATTTATAATTCCTACAAACTAACTGAGAAATATGTAAAGCCTTACATATAAGTGTTAGAGAACCACTATAAAGCAAAAAGTAGGCATTACACAAATTATTATTTTTGCCTGTTTATCTATTTATTTTATGCTGTTAAGATAGACCACAAAATAAATTGATAAATATCTATTTTAACTTGATAAATATTCCGCTTATTAGCCTAGAATGAAATGTATTTTTTTTGGGATAACTGATTACAAAAGTGCTTATAAAAAAATTGAAACAATAAGATGCGTTTTATTCTAACAGAAATGAGCACTATTATATCCAGTGATAATTATTTATCGGTAGATACGTTAACATTAACCAGTATAAAAATAGACAATAATATGTCATCTGAAATGATAGACCAATTTTTTAGTAATCAGTTTCCATTACTTACTATATTAGATTGTGCCGATACTAATATTAGCACGATTCCAGAATTATCAAGATTAATAACATTAGATTGTAGTAGGTGTCGTAATATAATAAACATTCCAATATTAGAAAACTTGACCCGATTAGATTGTAGTGAGTGTGAAAAATTATCTAACATACCAATATTAAAGAATTTAAATGTTCTAAACTGTCAACTATGTATTTGCTTAATAAATATAGAGTCGCTAGATAGTTTAACATACCTAGATTGTAGTGGTTGTATTAATCTAACTAGTATTCCATATTTGAAGAATTTGACTAGTCTAAGTTGTATGGGATGTTGTAGTATAACTAGTGTTCCCGAAAATTTACAAAGATTAAGCTATTTAAATTGTAGTGGGTGTGGTAATATAACTAGTATTCAGGCGTTACCATGTTTAACATATATAGATTGTAGAGAATGCTATAATATAATAACAATACATAGTTTACCTAATCTAATTACGCTAAATTGTATTGGATGTGGCAGCCTTAATAGTATATTAGATTTGCCCGAGTTAATTACTCTAGATTGTAGTGAGTGTGGTAGATTAAATAATATTCCAGTACTGCCTAAAATAAATAGTCTCAATTTTGATTATTGCCCAAATCTATATCCATACACTATACCGCTAAAATTTTTAGCAAAAAATGTAGATTTGTGTGGATTACCTGAAAACCTAATAAGTGACGCAGTTATGTATAATAGTCTAAATTTAGAATATATAGAAAGTTGTTTGAATAGTAGTGATACCAATCATAGTAAACGTGAATTTTTAGAGAAATTAATAAGTAATAATGTATTAGTAAAGTCAGCGGGTAAATGTTAGGTTACTAGGTGCTAATTTTTTTATGGCTATCCAGCGGATTTTGCATTTTGCGAAATATTATTTAGTCTAAATTACGTTTGTATCATTTGTTACCTTAACATTATAAATAATACAAATATTTACTACATTTTATCCGATAGATAGGCATTTACAATTCGCCTTCTAGTGGAATAAACTTATAATATTTGCGCAAGTAGAATGAAAAAAAAATAATTTTATATAAATGCTAATTACTTGTATATCAATTATCTAATAATATTTGTAAAGCTTCAGCACTAGTCATTTTCATGTGTTCGTCTTTAGTTATTCTAATATCATCTGGATTTATGTGTATACATTTACCCAATCGCTGCTTAGCAGTATTAACTATATCAGTAAGATAGCCGAATTGTAGAGTTGTCCCAATTATAAATATATGTTTTGGTATGTTTTGTTTAATAAATGATATTATTTCATTGTATTTATCACGGGATATTGAATCATCAAATAATATTATATCTGGCATTGTTTGATCACTATTACATTCACCACATTTATGTCCAGGACTATAATTTGTTTTTTTACCACATTCCATACAATCTATATATTTATAACTACCATGAATTTCTATTGTAGGAACACTTATATTATTACATAATCCATCTATATTTTGAGTAACAATCATACTGTTTGGATACTTACTATATATTAGTTTCTCTAATAATCTATAAGTTTCACCGGGTTTTGTAGTGATTATTTTTTCATATAGTGGGTCAAGTATTCTCCATATACTATCGGGTTTATTAATACGAGTTAGAATATTTTCATAACTAGCACAATCATCACCATAAATACTATTTGTACCACGATATGTTGGCAACCCACTATCTACACTAGCACCCGCACCTAGAATAAATAATGCTGTTTGTTCTCTATTATATAAACGTGACATGATATTATATATTTTAACACATACACACGAAATCAATTTTTTTTATTTTATTGTGCCTATCCAGAGGCTAAAATGTTGTAAATATTTTTATTATTTATAATGTTACGGTAACAAATAATAAAAATGTGATGTAGACTAAATAATATTTCGCAAAATGCGAAATCCGCTGGATAGCCAATTGACTAATCAGCTAAATGTTTGTACATTAAAAATATTAGGCCTTTACAAATTTCTAAGTTACTTTTTAATATTTACATCCACAGTCACAAAATACAAGTGTGGCACAGTAGAATTTTTTGTCCCACTTTTAAGTTTGTTATTTAAAGTGGTGTCGACACCAAAATTTATAAAGATGTTTTATGGTCTGGGACAAAAAATTCTACTGTGCCACACTTGTAATATATACCATTTATTTTATAGTGTGTTAATCTACTATCCTTGAAAATTGACTGATAAATGTGTAAAGCCTTAAAAAATATAGGCTTATCTATTCATGGACTAGCTTGTCATCACAAAATTAATAGATAAATGGTAAAAATAATATTTTGGGTAATGCCCAATTTTCGCTTTATAGTGAGTTATATTTTGGGTAATGCCCAATTTTCGCTTTATAGTGAGTTATATTTTAGGTTATAGATGTTTGATGATTTATAATTTCATAGTGTAGAAAAATATAGAAAGGTTTTAGTGTAATAATGAAATTGTCAGCTGATTCTTACAAAAAAAATTGATATAATATAAGGTGTTTCACAAACTATTATTTATAATACACGGTTATTCTATATATTTTGGTACTGAATGGTTAAACGTGAAAACCTATCTGATATGTATATAGTTCGAGAGGCTGAATCGCAATTGATAAAATTCACTGAATATTACGCATTCACAGTGGTACTTAAAAGATCAGATAAATACGGGGATATTGTTGAATATTATCACGCTACTAAATATAAATATGCTTATGAATACGCTATATTTTTAGCAAAACAACTTATGGGATCTGCGTTTGATAAAGTATATCAAAATAATGATGATAAATCCACCAGGTTTGTTAATTCAGAAGATAGATCTAAAAAGTATGAAGTTGTTTGGAAATACAACGATAAATATAACTGGTCATGTAAAATTGTAAATACTAATAATAAAGATGTGTCAACTCTTGACGTATGTGACTCATTTTTAAAAATACATTTTTAGACGGCTAATCTAGTTTTTACAACACAAAAATAGATTTTTTATTGATAAGTAAACGCCGACTTGTCCCCAATTGGGGACAGTAATTTTTGAGGTGGCGTGGACTAACAACATACAGTATAACCTCACTAATAGCTCATACATCATACGACCGTAAATATAATTAAAAATAATTTATATGTCACTGAGATAAGTCTCACACTAAAAATAAGATTTTTAAGATGGGTGAGCTATTAGTGAGGTTATACTGTAAAATAAATATTATTGCCTATCCAGCAGATACAATATAGTAAATATTTTTATTATTTATAATGTTACCATAAAAAATAATAAAAATATAATTTAGACTAAATAATATTTCGCATTTTGCGAAATCCGCTGGATAGCCAAAAATGCAAAATCAGCTGGATAGCCATTATTCTTAAAAATGGACTGGGAAATTTGTAAAGGCTTACATAAAAAATTGATATGTTTTATACATTTTTTGTTCACAGTGAACAAAAAATGTATAAAAACTATGAAATATCGGATACCAATAACAAAACCTACAGTAGAAATTGTAGTGGTGTAATGAACGATAGCGATCTTGTATATCGTGATGTATTAATAAACGAGTTCAATGCTCGTATACAAAAAGTAGCACTTTCTGGATACCAACATACCAATAAAACAATGTTGTTTAATGGATTCAACACGCTTACACCTTTTGCTATGGGTAAGATATTTGGAACATCATTGTTTGACCGATGGTCAGAAAAGTTTAATCTAGATATGTGTGTTAACACATATGTTATTCAGTATTTCCTTGACAACTTGACCAGTCATTCAAAAACTGATTTTAAAAATTATAATGAAATAACAAATAATTATTCTTATGATTGCGATGATATACTGAAATATCGGGTAGTGCTTGAACTAAAAGGAAAAAAACCACCTCATCTACTCCATCTTCTCACACAAACACATACTCCAGATAAGAGTGACTATGTTTGGTACTACACATATTTCTACATGAGAGACTATATATGTGATAGTGACATGTATTATGTGGACTTGGCATTCAAACAATGGATGCTATCTGGTATGAAAATGTCACAACCTCCAGAAATTTCACAGAAATTTAAGAGCATATTAAACATGTTTATTACTAAGCCAGTAATAGATAAACCAGAAGAGTCATCATATTATAGTGAAAGTGATTAAAATAATATTAAAACCAATATATTTATTTTTAATTAGTTACCTAGCTAATATGTGATTTAGCAAGTTTCTACATATCATTTTCAGAAAACCATAATAAAATATAAAATTAAGTAGATAAATAAATTACAGGTCTATTTAGTGAGAGAAAATACAGTATAACCTTAATAGTTCACCCATCTTAAAAATCTTATTTTTAGTGTGAGACTTATGTCAGTGATAGTGAAACTATTTTTAATTATATTGATGGTCTTATGGTGTATGAGCTAACATTTGCCAGATGAACTGTTCCATTGATATCGTTAGGTAAATTTGTATTTTTATTACAACATGAATCATGTACTAATGTATGTAGTGTTCCAAATGTATCATCTACATAAAAACCTATTTCCATACAGTGTATATGTTATCCACCAACATAAATAATTATCGTACCACTATCAGTCTTTTTATCTAAAACATAATATTCATTTTTATAATGATGGTCCTTGATGATCCTAACATTTTACACATAAATAACATAATATTTTTAAATATAGAATTGTTAATCTTATGTAACTTATCTAGTGGTTATGAGAGTACTTATATTGTTAATGTTTAAAATTGATTTAATGTTTATTATATATCAATACTAATAATGTTTGCGTATGAAATAGATAATGAGTTATTATTATTAATATTTCATGTGGAAGCTATACATGATTTTGCTAACTGTACACGTACAGAAAATGGAGTGATTACACCAGAATACATATCAAATTTAATTCCTATAAGTAAGTGGTCAAGCATATTACCTATCATAGATGGATATACCGAAACGGGCTGCGATAGCACTGGGAAAAAGATAGCCGGTTTTGAGGATAAAGTAATTAAATATATAAAATCTAAAAATCCAATTACAGACTTATTATTAGATGATAATATTACACCTGTTATACATGTGACTAATAGTAGTGAGTGTTATAGTTTTAATGAGAGTAGTTATAAACTAACAGTTGAATTGTCAGTAGACCAGGAGATTATAGATTCCAAAATAGAAACAGTACATTTATATCGGCATAAGGAAAACCTTTGTCAATTTCTAGTGGAATTTTATGGCGATAATATGGAAATGATAGTTGATACCGAAAATTTTGTAAAACTAGACAGTCTATTTAATTACGTGGAAACCTATTTACAACGTGTAGATGAGAGTAATAAATATGATATGGCTCACACACGATTATCCAACAATATAATAGAGCACTGCACATATCCGCATAGAGTACACTTATTAAACAATCCTAAACTTAAGTATGATAATTTAGGAGTACAGACAACTCTAAATTTTACTAAGAGAGTAGACCATTTTTTAGATACCCAATATGGAGTGGAGCTACACACTAACCCAATTGACTTAAGTACACTAATACACTTGCCTAGTTTATTAGAAATGGTAGATAAACATTTAGGAATTTACTTAGTAAATAACAGAGAACAACCAGTTTGTGAAGGTGGTATTATTATTTATAACCATACAACTCATAATAGTGTATATATACATGCTAACATAGCACATACATTTATAAGGGAGAATAGTCTTGGTGTTAAGAGATTGTCTGATGAATTACATACACAAAATATTCATAGTGATCTAGCTATAATTTTAGAACATCTAGCCCTAGGTGGGGACCCCTTTAATACTTCTAACTCAAGTTTAGATGTTTATAAGGCTTATCTAATATTTGATATTAAAAGATGTGGAGACTTTGGACAGATTTATAATTGTAAGCACTTCAATAAGATATTTGTAACTATAGATAAACTGGCTCATATGTATGCTAGATTAGTTGGATGTAATATAATTTTACTAAGCAAGAGGAAAGGTATACCAGTGATGATAATTCATAGAAATACTGATAAAATATATACACCAACTGATGTAATAAATTTAATATATGATAAGTTTACATATAGTTTATCGGCTATAGATACAACGTTGATGTTCTTAAATAGAATATTTCTTAGTAAAATTCACTATGAATCATCCGAATATGGTACTCCGGAAATTTACATTTTATTTAGAATAATAGATATAATACTTCACACATTTCACAAATTTGCCAATGATAAATTCAAGGCAATTAGCTTATATATTTCTGAACAAATACCCGTTGGGACAAATAAACATGACGTTATTGAAATATTAAGAACTAATCAAAAAATATTGACTGAAATTGGATATGCTAATGATGTAACTCGTTTGGATACACAACATATAAATATATTAGAATACACCAAATCATCACTTGAATTATTACTGACTAATATTCCGGTATTACAACTACAAAAGTATATAACTCAAATAGTGCGTACTATCAACACACCTGGTAAATTATTAAATAGCTATATAAATAAACTAGTAGACTACGTAAATTATTTTAATATGACAAGTATAAAATTTACATTACCAATTGGTGATAATATTATTAATAAGTTCCAGAATTATTGTAATTCACTTGATATGCCCAAAAGCAACATTCCTATAATAACACATTTTGTAGGTGGTACTAAACCTATTTTAGTAAAACCCAGATATAAAATAATATTAAGATACCATCCAACACATTCATCACAACATAGTTTTGATATATACAACTATATATTTTCGGATGATGCCACATTAGTTGAAACAATGTGGAAATTAATAGATGAACATAAGTTACATCATATTTTACAACGAAATGAACCTAGATATATAATACAAAAATTCACAGATGATTTGGTAAATTTATATAACGCAGTATATGAAAATGCCTTAATAGACAAAGGTAATGAAATGCTATCATATATAATTAAAATTTTGTCAGAAAATGGTTTACTACCTAAATATAATAATACTTTGCTAAAATCAGTTAATAATAAAATTTATAATTTAACTAAACACATGAATAGTATAGAATTTTATGATGACTATGAATGGCATGATGAGATAAGCGAATTTAATACGAAGATTAATAACATGTGTAGATTACAGTATTTAATGCTGTATGGTAACTATAAACCCAACAGGAATTTTATAAATAATTTGTTACATAGCTCTAAAAAAACTATACACACATTAGATGTGGCATATGATAGATTTTACTATGACTATAAAATACAAACAATACTGGTAACTAACTTTGAATATTTCTTGGAAAATTATCAGATTTTTAAAAATATAGCGTATAGTTTAACACTATTATGTACCAATTATTTTAATTATGGTTACACTGACAGATCTGACTGGGTAAAATTTCAAATTAATATTTGAAAAACATAGGCTATTTATGTATGGATAAATACTCAAAAGTGATAATGAGTTTATTGCTGCATATGTATTTAAGTATAAAATTAACTAGATAAATAAATTAAATGGAAGATATCTATCGCGATTTTGTATGGTGTGCTAAGGTTAAATATCCAGATGTACCAACCAACGAAACTTACAAATTGTTTGCTAAAGAACGTTCTATATTTGACAAATATAACATTAAATATGAAAGTATAGAACCAACTAATAAGCAAAAACTGTTTTTCCAATTATGTGTAGGAACAACTGTTTTTTATCACCATTATTTTAGAACAGTTTTTATAAATTACTTGAAAAATACTAATAATGAAATTTTATGTAATTTAAGTGTAAAACCAACAATTTATGGATTTTCAAAAGTTGATAATAAATATGTAGATTTTAA
>Ga0315902_10011907_pt1 | contig 11384 bp, 12 predicted proteins | sample LakEriMetagenome_9_FD_203523 | JGI IMG/M metagenome (GOLD analysis project Ga0315902, IMG submission 203523) | Freshwater fungal communities from buoy surface, Lake Erie, Ohio, United States - Buoy 12 MA117 | ecosystem: Environmental > Aquatic > Freshwater > Lake > Lake biofilm | place: USA...
CTTGGTCCCGCCGCCGGGCCAGCCGGTCATTTACGCCTTCTGGCACAACCGCATCCTCGCCATCACCGCCGCCTTTTTGCGGGTTTACCCCCGCGACCGCCACGGCGTGCTCGTCCTGACCAGCGCGAGCAAGGACGGCATGTGGCTCGGGGCCCTGACGGAGCGGCTCGGTATGGGATCGGTGCGCGGATCGAGTTCGAGGAGGGGGGCAACGGCCATGCGCGAGCTGATTGAGAAAGTGGAGCAGGGCCACGACATCGCCATCACGCCCGACGGTCCGCGCGGGCCGCGCTACGAACTCGGCCCTGGCATGATTTACCTCGCGCAGCGGGCGCGCATTCCGATCATTCCCATCCACGCGCGGTTCGGAAGACACTGGCGCCTGAAAACGTGGGACGGCTTCTGTATCCCCAAACCGTTCAGCCGCATCGATGTCACGCTGGCGCCGGCTGTGACCGTTCCCGCGGAACTCGGCGAAGCCGAATTCGAGGCGGGGCGCCGCAAAATCGAGTCTTTGTTGCGCGCGAACGCGGATTAACTTCAGGACATGCCGGTGATCATTGACGGAAAACAGACAGCGGCCCGCTGCCTCGAGGAGACGAAGCAGCGCATCGCCGCACTGCGTGCGCGCGGCATCACTCCGGGCCTCGCCGTCGTCCTGGTCGGCGAGAATCCCGCTTCGCAGGCTTACGTTCGATCGAAAGACAGAACCTGCCGCGAGTTGGGGATGCACTCCCGCAAGATCGAACTGCCAGCCGACACCTCGCAGGACCGCTTGCTTGACGTCGTGGCCGAACTCAATGCCGATCCTGCCATCCACGGGATTCTCGTCCAATCCCCGCCGCCGCCGCAGATCGACGAGTCTGCGATCGTCAAAGCGATCGACCCGCGCAAGGACGTGGACGGCTTCCATCCGCTCAATGTGGCCGCGCTTGCCATGGAAGATCCGTCGGCTCTCGTTCCCTGCACGCCGCTTGGTTGCATGGAACTTCTCCGCGCGCACGACATCGCAACCGCGGGCGCGCGCGCTGTGGTCGTCGGCCGCAGCCTTATTGTGGGCAAACCGATGGCCCTGCTGCTCATGGCCAAAGGTGCCGATGCCACGGTCACCGTGGCGCATTCCCGCACCAAGGATCTCGCTGCCGTCACGCGCGAGGCCGACATCGTCATTGCCGCGATCGGCCGTCCGCATTTTCTTGGCGCCGGGCACATCCGCGAAGGTGCGGTGGTCATCGACGTCGGCATCAACCGCGTCGAGGACCCCGCTTCGCCGCGCGGCTACCGATTGGTCGGCGATGTCGACTTCGACGCCGTCGCGCCGAAGTGCCGGGCGATCACCCCCGTGCCGGGCGGCGTCGGACCGATGACCATCGCCATGCTCATGGCCAACACGGTCCGCGCCTGCGGGAGGCAGAACGGCGCGGCGTAGGTCTTCGCCCCGCAATTTTGTGCTCGCCAGCGTCCGCCGGCGGACGCATTGAAAACGTGTGACTTCGAGCAGCGAATTCGCGCCGGTGCCACCCGCACGGCGTTGGTGGCTCCCCCAGGGCCCCGCCATGCAGCGCGTTTTGTTCGGCACTTGGACGGCGGGTGTTTTTGCCTTTCTCTACATTCCGATTCTCCTGCTCGTCGTTTACTCGTTCAACGACTCCAAGCTCAACCTGCAGTGGGTCGGATTCACCACGAAGTGGTATGGCCTGCTTTTGCAGAATGAAGTCCTCATCCGCGCCTTCCAGAACAGCCTCATCGTGGCTTGCGTCACGACGGTGCTGTCCGTCGTCATCGGCACCTCGGCGGCGTGGTTGCTCTACCGCTACCGTTTCCCCGCCCAGCAGACACTCGGCTTGCTCATCTTCATTCCCATGGTCATGCCCGAAGTTCTCATGGGCGTGAGTCTGCTCGTCCTTTTCGTCAACTTGGGCCTACCACTCGGCTACACCACGCTCATCATCGCGCACACCACATTCTGCTTTCCCTTCGTCTTGGTCGGCGTGCAGGCGCGCCTGCAGGGAATCGACCCCGCGCTGGAAGAAGCAGCCCTGGATCTCGGCGCCACACCCCTCAAGGCCTTCTGGCTCGTCATCGTGCCTTACTTGATGCCTGCGATCATCGCCGGGGCGCTCATGGCCTTCACGCTGTCGTTCGACGAATACATCGTGACGGTCTTCACCAGCGGCGCCGACTCCCAGACGTTGCCGCTCAAGGTTTACGGCATGGTGCGCGTCGGCCTGAACCCTCAACTCAACGCCCTGAGCACGCTCTTCATCGGCGCCACCGCGCTCCTCGTCATCGCAAGCCAGATTTTCAGTCGAAAAAAATCCACATGAAAAAACACACCACCCTGCTGTCCGCGGCCATCGCCGGAGCCATGCTCCTCGCCGGTTGCGGGAAAAAAGACGACACACTGAACCTGTTTGTTTGGACGGAATACGTCCCGCAGGCGGTTCTCGACAAGTTCACCGCGGAGACCGGCATCAAGGTCGCCATGGAGACTTACTCATCCAACGAAGAGATGACGCAAAAGCTCTTCGCGGGAGGCGGCAATTACGACCTCATCCAGCCCAGCGAATACACCGTGGAGGCACTGATCAAAGACAACTACCTGCAACCCCTCGACCACGCGAAGATACCGAACCTCAAGAACCTCGCCCCCGAGTTCCGCGAGATGCCCTTCGATCCGGGCAACAAATACTCCGTGCCTTGGCTGTCCGGTTTTGTCGGCATTACCTACAATGCCGAAACCGTTCCGGGTCCGGTCGTCGGTTACAGCGACGTCTTCACCGCGAACAACGCGGGTCGCATCGTCACTCTCGACGACTCGCGCGAACTGGTCAGCTGGGCCATGGCCGCCTCCGGCCTGCCGATCAACGACGTGACCGACGAAAACCTGGAAAAAATCAAACCGATGCTGCGGGACTGGATGTCGAAGATCAAAGTCTTCGACTCCGACAGCCCGAAGACCTCGCTGAGCAATGGCGATGTCGACCTCGGCGTGATCTGGAGCGGCGAAGGCGCCCTCCTCTTCAATCAAAACCCGAAATTCCAGTGGGTCCTGCCGGCCGAGGGCTTCCATATGTTCATCGACAGCCTCGCCATCCCCAAGACCGCCAAGAACAAGGAGATGGCCGAGGAGTTCATCAACTTCATCCTCCGTCCCGACATCGGTAAAATGATCTTGGATGAATTCCCCTACTACAGCCCGAACGCCGAGGCGCGCAAACTGCTCTCCGACGCGGAGCGCAACAATCCCGCGAGCTATCCGCCCGGGCTTGATATCACCAAGGCATTGCTCTTCAAGGATATCGGCGCGCAGGGATCCAAGGTCGACGAGCTGATCACCTCGCTCAAGGTCCAGTAAAATGGCGGTCGCGGCCGCAGCAGCAACATTGGCCCCCGGTCCGTCGCATCAGCGGCGGGCCGGATGGGGCCCGTGGTTGTTCCTCACCCCCATGCTCGGGTGGTTGCTGCTCTTTGTCGTTGTCCCGACGCTCATGCTGGTGGTCATCAGCTTCTGCGAACGGGACAGCCTCGGCCGCGTCATCTTCACCTTCAGCACCGAGAATTACGTCCGGGCCTTCGACTGGATGTGGCTGAAGATCCTCGGGATCTCGGTTTGGTATGCCTTCCTCACCACGGTGATCTGCCTGCTGCTCGGGTATCCGGTAGCCTACTTCATCGGACGTTCGAGCGAACGCGTACGCGGACTGCTCATCATGCTCGTCATGATCCCGTTCTGGACGAGTTTTCTTGTCCGCACCTACGCGTGGATTTCCATCCTCTCGCAGGAGGGTCTGCTCAACGCCGCGCTGATGAGCATGCGCATCGTCTCCGCACCGATCGGATTTCTCTACACCCCTTTCGCCGTGGTGCTGGGTCTGGTCTACAACTTCCTGCCCTTCATGATCCTGCCGATCTACACCAGCGTGGAAAAACTGGACGGCTCGCTCATCGAGGCGGCCTACGATCTTGGAGCGCGCCCCGCGCGCGTCTTCGGCCAAATCGTGCTTCCCCTCACCCAACCCGGAATCGCCGCGGGCATCCTGCTCGTCTTCGTCCCCGCCATCGCCATGTTCGCCATCACCACGCTGATGGGCGGCGGCACCAATCCCACGATCGGCGAAGTCATCCAGAACCAATTCACCAAAGCCCGCAATCAACCCTTCGGCGCCGCCCTCGGCGTGCTCCTTCTCGCCATCTTCATTTTCAGCCTTTGGCTGAGCAGCAAGTTCCGCCGCGCCGAGGAACAGTAAGAAAACTGGAGCCGAAGAGGGGACTCGAACCCCTGACCCGCGCATTACGAATGCGCTGCTCTACCAACTGAGCTACTTCGGCGCGACAGGACCAATCACATAAGAGGCAAAACCCCGTTTTGGCAAGCGCAAGACGCTCTGTTCCTTGCTTAAAACACGCCTTCTGCGCATATTCTGCGCCCGATTACGGCCATGGAAACCCTGATCCGCCTCTTGCAACAGGACGCCAAAGCGTCCCGCGAGGACCTCGCGCGCCAACTGAACCTCACCGTCGAGGAGGTCAACGCCCGCATCGCCTCGCTGGAAAAGGACGGCGTCATCCGCGGGTACCAAGCCATCGTGGACCGCGAGCGGTTGGACAAAAACACGGTCACGGCCTTCATCGAGGTGCGTATCACGCCGGAGCGCGGCGGCGGATTCGACCGCATTGCCGAGCGCATCGCCAAATTCGACCAGGTGGTCAGCTGTTACCTGATCAGCGGCGGCTACGATCTCCTCGTCGTTGTCCAGGGCACCAGCCTGCGCGAGGTGGCCAGCTTCGTCTCGGAAAAGCTCAGCACGATCGAAGCGGTTATCTCCACCGCCACGCTTTTTCGACTGAAGACCTACAAGGAAAACGGCGCGCTGCTTGTCGGTGATACGCCGGAGGAGCGTCTCGCGGTCAGTCCGTAACTTCCCCGGGACCATGGACGACAAAATCGCCGCGCACGTGCGCGATATCCCGCGGTCAGGCATCCGCGACTTCTTCGAGATCGTACAGTCGATGCACGATGTCATTTCGCTGGGCATCGGCGAACCCGATTTCGCCACGCCCTGGCATATCCGCGAAGCCGCGCTCTTCTCGCTGGAAAAAGGCCGCACCGGATACACCTCGAATCTCGGACTCCCGAAACTGCGCGAAGCCGTTGCCAACTACGTCGCTGGTCATTTTGGCGTGATGTATCACGCGCCCTCGGAGGTGCTGGTTTCCGTCGGTGTGTCCGAAGCGATCGACATCGCCCTGCGTGCGCTGGTCAACCCCGGTGACGAGGTGCTTTACCACGAACCCTGCTACGTCAGCTACGGCCCGAGCGTGGTCCTGGCCCACGGCACGCCTGTTGCTGTGCCGGTGCACGAGAAGGACGACTTCCGCCTGCGCGCGGATGAATTGGAAAAGCGGATCACCCCGAAGTCAAAGGTGCTCATGCTCAATTTCCCGACCAACCCGACCGGCGCAACAATGCCTCGGGAAGCACTGCAAGAAATCGCCGACGTTTGCATCAAGCACGATCTCATCGTGCTCTCGGATGAAATCTACGCCGAATTGACCTACGACGGCGCAGAGCATGTTTCCATCGCCTCGCTCCCCGGGATGCGCGAACGCACCGTCTTCCTGCACGGGCTGAGCAAAGGCTGGGCCATGACCGGATTCCGTATCGGTTACGCCTGCGCCCCGCGCGCGCTCATCGAGGCGATGATGAAGATCCACCAATACGCCATCCTCTGCGCACCGATCATGGCGCAGGACGCGGCCATCGAGGCGCTCGAACACGGCGAACCGGCCGTGGCGCACATGCGGGAAAAATACGAACTGCGCCGGAACTTCATCGTGTCCGCACTGAACGACATGGGCCTGCGCTGCCACCTGCCCAAAGGCGCGTTCTACGTTTTCCCCGAGATCCGTTCGACCGGACTCTCCAGCCGCGACTTCGCCATGCGTCTGCTCGAGGAGGAAAAAGTTGCCGTTGTCCCGGGTCCCGCCTTCGGTCCGTCGGGCGAAGGATTCGTCCGCTGCAGCTACGCGACGTCGCTCGACCAGATCAAAATCGCCATGGAACGCATGGCCGCGTTCGTGCAGAGGATTTCGCGCAAGGCGGCTTGAAAAACAAAAGCGGCGCCAATTTTTCCGGCTGTGCTCGTGGTCTCGGGGACCACACGCGCCCTCGCGTGTCGCGCCGGGCGCCTCGCGCGGCGCAGTCTGTGGGAAGATGTCATCGGCGAGGGCGCCGATAACCACAGCCGGGGCGGCTGTGCTCCCCGGGACCGGAACGCGATGGCGCACAGCGGCTTTGACCGCGCCGCCGGACGGGCGTAAAGACAGGGCATGACCGGGGAGATCACCTGGCCCAAGGCCCGCGATTATTTCACACGGGCCATGCGTTTGCGTTGTCCGGTCTGCGGGAGCACGCCGATCTTTCCCCCGCTCTCCCGCACCCGGAGCCTCAACGATTGGTTCACCCCGCTCGACGGCTGTCCGCGCTGCGGCTACGCCTACGACCGCGAGCCGGGATATTTTTTGCTCTCCATCTGGGCCATCAACTACGGCGTGGCCGCGCTGCTCGGTCTTCTTCTCTATCTTGTCTTCGAATGGTTCTACGAGTGGCCGGTATGGAACCTCATCGCGGCGGTTGTCGTTCCCGTGGTTGTCTTCAACATCCTTTTCGCGCGCCACTCCAAATCGATCTTCATCGCCTGGGACCATTTGTTCGATCCGCACGAGCGCGAAGGCGGCGACGATGGCGGGAACATGCCGCAACGGGATGCGCCCACACCCACCCGGCCGCCAAGCCGCGCACGTTTGCCGGTCGACGCGGGCGTTTGAAAAAATCTCCTCTTGGTTGTAGCGGCGGTCTGTGACCGCCGGTGCACCTTCGGAAAATTTTTCCGACGGTCACAGACCGTCGCTACAAAAGCGATCGACGTATACCCGGCGTGACCGCATAAACTGGACTCATGCCGGAGCTGCTCAAGGCTTTGCTGGTCAGCGCGTCGCTCGGCGCGCTGCTCGGCCTCGAACGCCAGTGGAGCGGCGAGAGGCAGCAACCGAAAACCGAGGCCCTGGCCGGCGCGCGCACCTTCGCCGTCTGGGCCGTGCTCGGCACGCTCTGCGCGTGGTTTTCGCAAAAGCAGCACCCGGCATTTTTTCTCCTCGGGTTCGCCGGGATGTTCGCCCTTATCGCCCTGACCACCTACCGGCGCGCGGCGCACGAGCGCGAAGCCGGCCTGACCACCGGGGCCGTCGGCCTCGCCACTTACCTGCTGGGCGGACTCGTCCTCTTCGGACAAGTGAAGACCGCGGTTGTCGTGGCCATCTCCCTCGTCGTGCTGCTCGCTTCCAAAGAAAAACTGCATGCGTGGTCGCGGAATTTTTCGCGCATGGACGTCTATCACGCGCTGCAGTTCGCCGCGGTGACGGGAATTATTTTGCCCCTCGTCCCGGACCAACCCTACGGGCCCTACGGCGCGTTCAATCCGCACACCATCTGGCTCATGGTCGTGCTCGTCTCGGGGCTGGGATTCCTCGGCTATGTGGCCATGCGCGCTTTCGGCGAAGGACGCGGGCTGGCCGTGACCGGATTGCTCGGCGGCTTGGCTTCGAGCACGGCCACCACGCTGGCCATGAGCCGGCAGAGCCGCGCAGCGCCGCACGCCGGAACCATCTGCGCGCTGGCCATCGTGCTGGCCTGCACGGTCATGCTCGCGCGCGTGGCCGTGCTTGTCGGGGCGGTGAGCCTTCCGCTGCTCGGTTCGCTCGCGCCCTGGCTTCTGCTCCTGGCCGTTCCCGGCATCGCCTTCTCCCTGGCCCACCGCACTTCCTTTCTCTCCGGCCACCGCGCGCCCGAGGGGACTCGCGAGGTGCGCAATCCCCTGAGCCTGCGGGTGGCTATTCAATTTGCCCTGCTTTACGCGTTGATCGTGCTTTTGGTCCGCTGGGCCCAGGCGAACTTCGGGGGCGCGGGCGTCTACCTGGCCAGTTTTCTCTCCGGTCTGACCGACCTCGACGCCATCTCGCTCTCCCTCTCCCAGTTGGCCGGCAGCGGCGGCATCGGTCTGCAGGACGCGACCCGCGCCATCCTCGTGGCGGCGGGCGCTAACTCGCTGCTCAAGCTCGGACTGGCCTCGTCGCTCGGTGGCCCCGCCCTGCGCGCGCCGGTTTCAATCGTCCTCGGCGCAACGGCGGCGCTGGCCGCGTTGGCCGCGTGGTTTGCCTGACTTTCAACCGCTCACGGAAAGGTTAAGGAAGGCGGACCAAGAAGCCCGGCATGATGTTCGGGCCTGTCGTAACAAACACCAAAAAGTTTCAGACTTCGATTGTCGGGTGGATCGCGATGTCCCCATCGCGATGGGCAGACTGAAATATCGCGCCGGGACGGCGCGATCCACCTTGCCGGACGGCCGGAACCTTTTGGCGTGTGGTCTTACTGCACCGCCGACTGCGGACTTTCCGCAGAGGACGCACCAGGCGAGGGCGCAGCGGGCCGTGATTCTTTCAGTGCGAGCAACTGGCTGACCGTGGCAAAACCGTAGCCTTTGGCCTTCAAGTCTTGGATCACACCCGGCACCGCTTCGATCGTTCCCGGGTGAATGTCGTGCGCGAGAAGAATGCCGCCCGGCGTCGCTCCGTCGACCAGACGTTGCCGCACGACCTGCGCACCGGGCCGCTTCCAGTCGAGCGGGTCGCAGGACCACATGATGACGTCGAGACCGTGGTCGCGGAGGATGGCTGCGCGGACGCGGTCGTTGATCGCGCCGTAGGGAGGTCGCATGTTCGTCGGACGCCGTCCGGTGGTCTGCTCGATGATCTGGGTGGTGCTGGCCAATTCCTTTTGCAGGCCGGCCGCACCGAGCGAGGTGAGCGAGGGATGATTGTAGGTATGATTGGCGATCTCATGACCCTCGGAAACGATGCGCCGCGCAATCTCAGGATGAGCCGCGACGCTGCGCCCTATAACATAGAAGGTCGCGCGCACGCCATTCTGGCGGAGGATGTCGAGCAACCGCGGGGTCAATTCGGGATGCGGGCCGTCGTCGAAAGTCAGCGCGACGATCGGGCGCGACATGGGAACTTCATTGTATTGCGCGGGAGCGCGCGGGGCACGAGGCGCCGGCAGCTGGCCCTCGGCCGGTTGGGACTGCGGGTGCAGGTCCGCGGACGAGCCCGCCCCGGACCGCAGGAGCGCGACATCGGATTTTTCCTGGGCGCAGGCGACCACACTGAGGGTGGCAACGCAGAGCACAGGAGTGAGGATTTTCATGAGCTGGCGCACGAAAGATCGGAATAAATCGGCCAAGATTCAGCGTTTGGCAAGCTTGCCCGGCATTTGTCCGGCACGCAGCAATTCCAAAAATCCGTGCAGGGCCGGCGATCCCGTGCGGTTGCGCCGCGTGACCACGCCGACTGGTCGCCAGATGTCCGCTCCCTTGATACCGATCGGGACAAGCGATCCGGCGCGCTGCTCGTTGGCCAAGGTGGCTTGGGGAAGAATGGAGACCGCGTCGCCGATTTCCACCGTGCGCTTCACCGTCTCCACGTTGTCGAACTCCATTTGCGGACGGATGGACACGCGTGCGGCGCGCAGCGCGCGGTCCAGGGCCTTGCGTGTCGGTTGGTCCGCGGCAAAGGCGATGAATTTTTCCCCCGACAAATCGGACAGCGCCACGCGTGCACGGCGCGCAAGACGGTGCGAGGGGCTGCACACCACAACCAGCCGGTCGCGCCAGATGACCTCGCAGGCAAGACCGCGCCGCGCCACCGGATAAGCAACGAAGCCCGCGTCGGTTTTTCCCGATAAAACAGCGGTGTAAACTTCGGACGAACGCAGGTAATCCGTGTGGATTTTGACCTGCGGATGCTGCCGCATGAATTGCCGCGTGTAGGCAGGCAGCTCGTGCAAGCCGACGCTGAGCACCGCGGCCAGACGCAGATCTCCCACCACTGTCTCGCGCATCTCGCCGAGGCGCGCGTCGAGATCCCCCACGACGGAAAGTATTTCCCGGGCCGCACCAAGAAACACCCGGCCTTCCGGCGTGAGCGAAAAATTCCTTTTGCCTCGCTCGATGAGACGCGAGCCGAAACGTTGCTCCAAGGCCTTGATCTGCTGGCTCACCGCGCTCTGCGTCACCGAGTTGAGTCGCGCGGCCTGCGAAAAACTGGAGGTTTCGGCCAGATCGCTGAATACTTTGAAAAGAAGCAGCTGCATTGCGACTATGAGAAAGATTAATGGCACATGCCGGGTGCATAAGCAAAACTAATGAACAGTATTGCCGCCCAACTCTCGGCCATCCTCGAAAAGATAGCCGCCTCGGCGCGCCGCGCGGGACGCGATCCCTCCTCCGTCCGCCTTGTCGCCGTCTCAAAGACCCATCCGGCCGCAGCAGTCGTGGACGCGGCAGCAGCTGGGCAAACCATCTTTGGCGAGAGCCGTGTGCAGGAAGCTCGCGACAAAATTCCCGCCTGCCCGCCGGGACTGGAATGGCATTTCATCGGGCACCTGCAGAAAAACAAAGTCCGGCAGGCTCTCCCGCTTTTCTCCTTTTTCCACAGCGTCGACAGCACCGCGCTAGCCGAGGCCGTGAACCGCATCGCGGGGGAAACGGGCCAGAAGGTGGAAGGCCTTCTGGAAGTGAACGTCTCCGGCGAGGATACCAAGCACGGCTTCACCCCTGACCAACTGCGTTCGGAATTCCCCGCCTTGGGCAAACTTCCCCACCTCCGCGTCCGCGGCCTCATGACCATGGCGCCCTACAGCGACAATCCGGAAGACGCGCGACCCGTTTTCCGTGCGCTGCGAGAGTTGCGCGATGAATTGCAATCCGCACATGCACATCCCCTGCCCGAGTTGTCCATGGGGATGAGCGGGGATTTTGAACCGGCCATCGAGGAAGGCGCCACCCTCGTGCGCGTCGGTTCGTCCATCTTCGGCGCGAGACCGCAAATAATCGAAAAATGAGAAATGCGGAACGAAAGAGCTACACGCCTTCCGGGATTCCGGCATTCTTCGTTTTGCCTTCTTCCTTCCGCCTTTGCCCATGACTCCACAAATCACCAACCTGGAAGTCATCGGGAAGGAGCTGGCTATTGTTTGGAACGACGGGCACGAATCCTATCTGCCCCTGCAAAAAGTGCGCGAGGCCTGCCCCTGCGCCGTCTGCAATGGTGAACCCGATGTGCTCGGCCGCGGCGACAAGCCCGAGGTGAAGCACACCCCGGCCAGCTTCGAGTTGATCTCCTACGAAATGGTCGGGGGATACGGGTGGCAGCCCAAATGGGCGGACGGACACAATACGGGAATTTTCTCGGTCGGCTACCTGCGGCGACTCGATCCCTCCGAGCCTTCAGTCTGAGTGGCGTATTCTAACGATGCTGTCTTGACA
>Ga0315902_10011908_pt1 | contig 11384 bp, 4 predicted proteins | sample LakEriMetagenome_9_FD_203523 | JGI IMG/M metagenome (GOLD analysis project Ga0315902, IMG submission 203523) | Freshwater fungal communities from buoy surface, Lake Erie, Ohio, United States - Buoy 12 MA117 | ecosystem: Environmental > Aquatic > Freshwater > Lake > Lake biofilm | place: USA...
AGCCAATTGTCAGATCCCACTTATACCTACTCCGATCAGAGTGAAGGTAGCTATTTGGTTACCTTGGTGGCATCTACTGATTTCGGCTGTATCGATACGGCACAAGGATTTGTCCAAGTATTTGAAGAATTACTCTATTACGTTCCGAATTCTTTTACTCCTGATGGAGATACCTACAATCAAACATTCAAACCAATTTTTACATCTGGATTTGATCCAGAAGACTACCACTTGATGATTTTTAATCGTTGGGGAGAATTGATTTTCGAGTCTTATAACAACTTAATTGGCTGGGATGGAACGTATGGAAAAAATAAAGAATTTGGACTGTGCCCTGATGGTACTTATACGTACGTCATAGAGTTTAAAATTTCAAAAAACGATTCTCGTCGGAATATCAATGGCAGTTTAAGTTTAATTAGGTAGCAAGTCATGTTTCATTATTTCAACTAAAAACATGATTTAAAATTTACCTTAGGCTTAGGCAACCAATTGAAATGCTTTACGTCCTTAAAATGACTTATGAATTAGATTATTGTTGCTTGTCTATGAGAAACATCCTTACTATTATCCTTGTTTTTTGCTTTTCTCTTAGTACTTTGGCGCAAACAGCCATGGGAGGGTGTGGCGGTGTCAATAGTACGTTAACTCAATGTGGGGGCACATTTGCCGACCCTGGAGGCACAGGTAATTATGCCAACAGTGCCAATTGCATTCAGACCATTTGTTCAAATGTGGCGGGTCAGTGCGTAACATTGCAAATAACCTCGTTAAACCTCGAAAATAATTTTGACTTCTTGTATGTGTACAACGGCAACTCTATTGCCTCACCGCTCATTGCGACAATTACTAATACCTTCACTGGAAACCTTACTTCAACTACAGGTTGCCTCACATTACGGTTCACCTCGGATGCCTCTGTTGCTTCTACCGGTTGGCTAGGAAACGTGATCTGCCATCCTTGCGGATCTCCACCACCTCCGCCTGCAGGTCCAGTTGTTGCAAGCGATTGCTCCGGAGCAGTAAATATTTGTACCAACCAGTCTTTTCAAGTAGATCCCAGTGGTTCTGGCTTAGTGACAGAATTTGTCTCAGGAACGGTTTCAAATCCGTCCTTAAACCCAGCCTCAACCAATTCTGGTTGTTTGCTTTCTGGTGAGTTGAATAGTACTTGGATGGTAGTAAATATTGCCACTTCTGGAACCTTGGAATTTTCCATAGGAACTCCTGGAAATGGTTGTTTGGATTGGATTATGTGGCCGTACACTGGTCCAGCTACGTGCACACAGATTATTAACAACCAGATTGCGCCGATCAGGTGCAACTGGAATGCGAACTGTAATAATTTTACCGGCATGGCTACCCCGCTTCCCGCCGGAGGAATGGCAGGCGACTTTGAACCTGAATTAAATGTGACCTGTGGGCAAAAATTCCTAATCTGTTTATCCAATTACAGCTCTCAAACCACTTCGCTTCCTTTGAATTTCTTCGGAACTTCCACCATTAGTTGCAACACCTTCACTCCAATAACGGTGAATTCGGCTACTATTTGCCCTGGGCAGTCTGCAACACTTACGGCCACAGGTGGTAATACTTATACTTGGTCACCTGCAACTGGTTTGAGCTCAACTTCAGGGGCCACCGTAACTGCAACGCCATCTGTAACCACCACCTATACCGTTACGGGTACAGGTGCATGTGGATCTGGAACCGCTACCTCCACGGTTACCGTACTTGCAGCAAACAATCCAGCTTGTGTAACGACTTGTCCAGCCACGGCTACCAACACAGGCCCATATTGTGTAGGCGGTACAATTCAGTTAAATGGAACAGGAGGCGGAACGTATAGTTGGGTTGGTCCTAATGGTTTTTCCTCCAACCTTCAGAATCCAACGATACCCAGCGCAACTGCAGCAGCAGCGGGAACATATACGTTAACCATCAATTTAAATGGCTGTACTTCAACCGCTACAACAACTGTGGTTGTAAATCCAGTGGCCACGGTAAATGCAAACATTGACCAATCTGTTTGTGCTGGTGGCACCGTTACCCTAGCAGGTACGTTTGGAGGTGCAGCTACAAGCGCATCGTGGTCGGCACCTTCGGGGAACTTCTCGAATACAGCCCTTATGTCGTCCACGTACACCCCAACAATAACCAATGGTACGGTAACGCTTACCCTTACAACCAACGATCCTGTTGGTCCTTGCCCTTTTGTAACGGATCAGCTGGTAATTACTGTTAGTCCGCCTGCAACGGTAAATGCGAACCTCGATCAACCGGTTTGTGCAGGTGGAACGGTTACCTTGGCAGGTTCATTTGGTGGTGGGGCAACAAGTGCCTCTTGGTCAGCTCCATCAGGGAATTTCTCGAATACCTCGTTGATGACCGCCACTTATACTCCTACTATTGCAAATGGAACGGTAACCCTCACTTTGACAACAAATGATCCGGTAGGTCCATGTCCGTTTGTGACCGATCAGATGATTATTACGGTTAATCCACAGACAACTCCAACATTTAATCAGGTTCCTGCCATTTGCAGCGGTGGAACTTTTACGCTTCCTGCCTCTTCTACAAATGCTCCAGCAATCATTGGTGTTTGGTCGCCGGTAAATAACACCACTACGACAACCACCTATACATTTACACCGAATGCAGGACAGTGTGCTACAACGACTACCATGACTGTTACTGTTAATCAACCAGTTACTCCAACGTTTACACAGATTTCTCCTATATGTTCGGGTGGAGCGATTGCTTTACTGGGTACTTCCACCAATTTACCTGCAATAACAGGCTCTTGGTCACCAGCAATCAATAATACGGCAACAACTACTTATACGTTCACTCCGACGGCTGGGCAATGCGCATCAACCACGACTATGACCGTTGTGGTTAATCAGCCTGTTACGCCAACCTTTAATCAAATTGCGCAAATTTGTGTAGGTGGTTCGTTCTCGCTGCCTGTATCTTCAACAAATGTCCCTGCGATAACGGGTTCGTGGTCGCCTGCTGTCAATAATACGACGACAACGACATACACGTTTACACCGTCAGCTGGTCAATGTGCAAATTCCACTACCATGACTGTAAGTGTTGGTCCGCCTTTGACGCCAACATTTACTCAAATTGCGCCAATTTGCAGTGGTGCCTCGCTTTCGCTCCCTACTTCGTCAACCAATGTTCCACAAATAACCGGTACATGGTCTCCGGCGGCAAACAATACTGCTACCACTACATATACCTTCACCCCAACAGCTGGGCAATGTGCCAATACTACCACTATGACGGTCACGGTCAACCAACCTGTTCAGGCCACTTTCAATCCAATCGCTGCAATATGTGCTGGTGGTGCGATTAATTTGCCTGCAACTTCGACGAATAATTTTACGGGAACATGGGCGCCGGTAGTGAATAACCAACAAACAACCACTTATACGTTCACGCCAGCTGCTAACCAGTGTGCCACAGGAAATACCCTAACGGTGACTGTAAATGCCGCGACTCAGGCGACTTTTAATCCTATTGCCGCTATTTGTGCTGGTGGAGCAATCAATTTACCAGCCACCTCCACTAATAATTTTACAGGAACATGGTCGCCGGCGGTGAATAACCAGCAGACCACAACGTATACCTTTACTCCAACAGCAGGTCAATGTGCAGCGAGCAATACGCTCACCGTCACCGTCAACCAACCTATTCAGGCGGCATTCAACCCTATCGCGGCAATTTGTGCCGGTGGGGTAATCAATTTGCCTGCAACTTCGACGAATAATTTTACGGGAACGTGGGCACCTGCAGTGAACAATCAGCAGACAACCACCTATACGTTTACGCCTACGGCTGGACAATGTGCAGCGAGTAATACCCTTACGGTAACGGTCAACCAACCTGTTCAGGCAGCATTTAATCCAATTGCAGCGATATGTACAGGTGGGGCGATCAATTTACCTGCAACCTCTACTAATAACTTTACGGGATCGTGGTCTCCAGCGGTAAATAATACCTCAACAACAACTTATACTTTTACCCCAACGGCAAACCAATGCGCCACTTCGAATACACTTACAGTTGCAGTCAATCAACCAGTTCAAGCTACCTTTAATCCAATTGCTGCGATATGTGCAGGTGGTGCAATCAATTTACCTGCATCTTCTACGAATAATTTTTCAGGTACATGGTCTCCGGCAGTCAATAACCAACAGACAACAACGTATACATTTACTCCGGGAGCAACTCAATGTGCTACATCAAATACGCTTACGGTTACAGTGAACCAACCCGTTCTGGCAACGTTTAATCCAATTAGTGCCATCTGTGCAGGAGGGGTCATTGTACTTCCATCCAATTCAATTAATGGAATTTCAGGAACGTGGTCTCCAGCTGTTAACACGTTAGCGACGACTACTTATACATTTACACCATCCGTTGGGCAATGTGCCTCGGGAACAACAACCTCAGTAACCGTAAATCCATTGCCACCGGTTTCCGGCACGGATCAGTCGATTTGTATTGGTGAACAAGTTACTCTGGTTGGTAGTGGTGCGGCAACTTATTCTTGGAGTGGCGGCATACAAGATGGTATTGCCTTTTCCCCGAACGCAACAACGACTTATACAGTTACAGGAACCTCCGCTCAAGGATGTGTTGCAACAGATCAAGTTACAGTCACAGTAAATCCTTTACCTGTGGTAATTGCCGGAGCCGATGTGTCCGTATGTGAAAACGAGACCGTCACGTTGATAGCCTCAGGTGCCAATACCTATTCTTGGACAAATAATGTAGTGAATGGCGTTTCATTCATTCCATCTTCCGGGGTCACCACGTACAGCGTGACGGGTACTTCTTCGCAAGGATGTACCGATACGGATGACCTGACTGTGACAACCTTTAGCTCTATTCCGGTCGATTTTACACCTGATATTACGCAAGGTTGCGCTCCATTAACCGTTACGTTCACCAACCTTACAAATGGGGGAACACAGTGTCTTTGGACATTCGGAGATGGCTCATCCAGCACCGACTGCGGAAATGTAACGCATACATACCCAAGTGCAGGTTGTTTTGATGTAACCTTGACGGTGACCACTGCGAACGGATGCGTGGGGGAGATAGCCTACAACAACCTGATTTGTGTTGAGGCAAATCCTGATGCGTATTTTATTCCTTCCTCAGCTGAGGAAAGTACAACCAATCCGGTTTTCTTTTTTAATAATACATCGACAGGTGCGACAACTTATTTCTGGGATTTTGGCGATAATGCCGGAATAAGTGACGCGTTTGAACCAACCTATACCTATTCCGATGAATTTGCTGGAAGTTACCTTGTAACGCTTGTGGCTACCTCTGATTTTGGATGTGTAGATACGGCTCAAGGGTATGTATCCGTATATGAAGACTTGATTTTTTATGTCCCCAATACGTTTACCCCAGATGGAGATATGTATAATCAATCCTTCAAGCCTGTATTTACCTCCGGATTTGATCCTTATGATTATCAATTAATGATCTTCAACCGTTGGGGCGAGTTAATCTTCGAATCCTTCAACCACCTAATCGGTTGGGACGGTACTTATGGAATCAATACGGACAATGGATTTTGTCAAGATGGAACCTACACTTATGTGATTGAATTCAAGATTTCTAAGAACGATTCTCGTAGGCGTGTTGTTGGAAGTGTTAACATAATTAGGTAAAATGTTTTCACAAAGAACGGCTTTGTGTTTTTTGGGGTAAATTGATTAAATTTTGTTTTATTTTTAGGCAACTCATTTTAAAGAGATTCGTCTTTTTAACGTTTTTCAAATTCTAGGAATATGCCTGATAATTACCGTTCAACTAAGTCTGTCTTTCAATGGGGTTTTGTTATAGTACTTCTAACAATATCGCAACTTTTATTTGCGCAGTCTCAAACGGTTACGTTTAACTATACCGGTTCCATGCAAACATGGACTGTACCGCCCTGTGTCAATACCATTACAGTTGTTGCGGCAGGTGCAAAAGGTGGTGGCTCCAATGGAGGCGCTGGAGCGCGTATTACAGCAACTTTAACGGTTACACCGGGTCAGGTGCTCAATATCTTCGTTGGAGGAATGGGTACACAAGGGAATTTTTCTGGTGGCTTTAACGGCGGTGGAACAGGCCGTGCATCCACAGGGAGTGCTGCATACAGTTCTTTCGGAGGCGGAGGGGCTAGTGATATTCGTATTGGTGGGATTGCCTTAGCAAATCGTGTCATTGTCGGCGGCGGCGGCGGCGGAAGGAGCGGCGGTTCAGGCCCTGTATGTGGCGGTAATGCTAATTGCAACAACGGTGTGGCTGGTTGCAGTACTTTTGGTGCCGGTGGAGGGGGTGGAACCCAGACTGCTGGTGGTGCTGGCGGTGCTCCATGGGCAGGAACCCCTCCGGGAGGTCAGGCAGGAACACTCGGTCAAGGCGGTGGTGGCGGTTTATGGCAAACGGCTTCCGGCGGCGGCGGCGGCGGCGGATACTACGGCGGCGGCGGCGGCGGTAACGATGGTTGTTGCACAGGTGGAAACGGCGGCGGCGGCGGCGGCGGCGGTTCTAGCTTTTTTCCACTCGGTGGCACTTGCTTGGCAGCGAATAATACTGGAAATGGGTACGTAAACATTACGTTTTCACCCGGTTTAAATGCTGTTGCGTCCAACACAGGGGCTTATTGCCCAGGGGCAACGATTCAATTAAACTCTTTACCTGCTGGACTACCTGCAAATGCCACCTACACATGGTCTGGGCCAAGTGGCTTTACAGCTAATTTACAGAACCCAACCATTGCGAATTGTACTGCAGCCAATGCAGGTGTTTATACAGTTACAATAACGATTCCACCTTCTGGCACTTCCCCTGGTTGTACTTCAACGGCTTCAACCACAGTTGTTGTAAATCCTGCTCCATTAGTAAATGGAGGCCCAAATCAAACTGTTTGTCAAGGAAATCAAATAACGTTAACTGCATCAGGAGCGACTACCTACTCATGGTCACCCGCTGCCACGAATGGTGTTCCGTTTACCCCTCCCCTTGGAACAACCAATTATGTGGTTACCGGCACATCGCTAGGTTGCTCAGCAACTGCCACTGTCGTGGTTACGGTTAATGCGAATCCAACTGTTGATGCTGGTCTAGATCAAACTATATGCGCTACCCAAGGTGTTACTTTGAATGCTACCGCCAACTTGGGTTCTGCCATTTCTTGGAGCAACGGTTTGCCAAATGGGTTTCCATTCGCTCCAGCTAACACGCAAACATACACTGCAACTGCAACTTCACCCGCAGGATGCACAGCAACAGATCAGGTGGTAGTAACCGTGAACCCATTGCCAACTGTTTCAGCAGGGCCTGACCAAGTTATTTGTGCAGGTGATGCCGTTACACTCACTGGTTCTGGTGCTGTGAGTTATTCATGGAACAACGGAGTAACTAACGGAGTGGTATTCAATCCGACCACAACGACAACCTACACTGTTACAGGTACTTCAGCGCTGAATTGTACTGCGACCGATCAGGCCGTAGTAACTGTAAACCCGTTACCCACTCCTGTAATTTCAGGACCAACCGCTTACTGCGCTAATACACCACCTACACTTTCAACAACAACCGCTTTCAGTAGCTATGCTTGGTCAACAGGTGCAGTTACTCCTACCATCACTGGAAGTGCCGCAAATAATCCGATTACGGTGACCGTAACCAACAGTTTTAATTGTACTGCTACCTCAGCTCCCTTTAATCTAGTCGAGAATCCAGTGGTTGTTACCAATTCTAGTGTGAGTATTTGTCAGGGACAAAGTACTTTGATACATGGTATTTCACAGTCCACCGCCGGTGTCTATACAGGAAACTTTACTACTAGCTTGGGTTGCGATAGTACCTCGAATGTTACACTCGTTATTCTTTCACTTCCACCTGTTGATGCGGGTCCAGATCAAACGGTTTGTGCAGGGAATTCGGTAACCTTAACTGCTACAGGCGCAGCGACGTATTCATGGGACAACGGTGTTTCAAACGGGGTTGCATTTACACCGGGCGCAACTACAACCTACACAGTGACTGGCACCTCTGCTCAAAACTGTACAGCAACAGATCAGGTTGTGGTGACTGTAAATCCCTTGCCAACTCCGGTGATAACAGGGCCATTAACCTACTGTGCGAACGTTCCGCCGACATTGGCTACTTCAACAACGTTTAATTCTTACGCTTGGTCATCGGGCGAATCAACTGCAACCATAACCGGAGCAGCTGTGAATAATCCAATTACTGTTACGGTAACCAATAGTTTTAATTGCAGTGCTACTTCTGCGCCCGTAAACCTAACTGTTCTTCCTACGATTGTTACTAATTCGAGTGTAAGTATTTGTCAAGGACAAAGTGTCTTAATTCATGGCGTGCTTCAGTCAAATGCTGGTGTTTACACGGGTAATTTCTTAAATGTGCAAGGATGTGATAGTACCTCGAATGTTACACTCGTTATACTTTCATTACCTCCTGTTGATGCAGGAGCAGCTATCGAAGTGTGCGAAAATGAGTTGGTCACGTTAACAGCGACTGGAGCAAACTCCTACGTTTGGTCACCTCTCGTTAGCAATGGAGTTCCTTTTAATCAGCCTGTTGGAACCGTAACGTATACAGTCACTGGTACAGATGGAAATAACTGCCAAAATACCGATCAAGTTGATGTCACTGTCCATCCGTTTCCAGTTGTTAATGCAGGAAACGACCAATCCATTTGCCTTGGAGATGCAGTTACGGTGAATGCATCGGGGGCCTTCTCTTATGTTTGGAATTTTGGTGTGGTGGATGGCGTTCCATTCAGCCCAACGGGAACACAAACGTACACGGTTACTGGTACAGATGTCAATGGGTGTATAGATACCGATCAGCTGATTGTAACGGTGAATCCAGACCCGATTGTACAGGCAGGGGCAGATATTACCATCTGTGATGGTGAAACGGCAACGTTGAATGGTTCCGGTGCCCAAACCTACACCTGGACAAGTGGTGTTGTTGATGGTGTTCCTTTTGTTCCGGCTGCAATTGGTACGAATACCTACACAGTGACTGGAACCTCAGTCAATGGCTGCACGGCTACTGATAATGTAAACGTTATCGTAGTTGCATTGCCAAATGTTAACTTCATTGCGGATGAGACAGAGGGGTGTGTTCCATTACAAGTGAATCTAACCAATACAGGTGATGTCGGAACGGATTGTGTTTGGTCGCTTAGCGATGGAACGGTGCTAAATGGTTGTGGAAGCGTCTCTCATTTGTTTGACCAGATTGGCTGCTGGAATGTAACGTTAACCGTTACCAATGCAACTGGTTGTATTAATTCCTCAACCCAAAGCAATATGATCTGTGTTGAAGGTCCACCGAATCCATATTTTGTTGCCTCTCCGAATACCATTTCTGAATTAAATACAACAGTGAATTTCAGCAATGCAACCACCAATGGTGCTAGTTACGATTGGGATTTTGGAGACAATTCTGGATCTTCAACGGCATTTGAACCTAGTTACACCTACGATGCGAATGAAAGCAACAATTATACAGTTACCCTTACTGCTTTTTCTCCATTGGGCTGTGAGGCTTCCACCACCGCTGTAATACGCTTTGAGGAGCAAATTATCTATTACATTCCTAATTCATTTACACCTGATGGGGATGTGCACAATCAAACGTTCCAGCCCGTTTTCACCTCTGGTTTTGACCCATTCAACTTTGTCATGTATATTTACAACAGATGGGGGGAATTGATTTTCGAAACCCATGATGCTTCGATTGGATGGGACGGTACCTATGGTGGAGAATTGGTTCCGGAGGGTACCTATACATGGCGCATCATCTTTAAAGCACCCAATAACGATAAAAAGTACGAAGACTCTGGTCATATAAGTATAATGAAATAATGTAAAGCACCTCCGGGTGCTTTTTTAGCCTATGAAAATTCTATTTTCCATCTTAATTCTCCTTATTCCTTATACTGGAATGTGTGATTCTCCCTTAACCTCCACGGATTTTCACCTTGCTTACAAGCATTCCGTTATCGAGAAAGCCTTAAAACGCAAGGGAAAGTCAATAAACAAAGTACTCATGCAATTTTTAATGGATAATGAAGGTGCATTGGATTGTAAGGTGGCCCTCATAAATGCACTTGGGTGGGATTTTGACGGTCAGAAAAATGCGCCATTGTTTTTAAAATTCCTTGTTAAAAATAATATATGTAAGAACGAGGCAGACTTACTTTCATCCAAAAACGCGGAGTTACTCATTTGTTATGCCTACCTAATGGCGATGGACAATTACTTTGAGGTTTCAAAGGCCAAACAAATTGCACAGTTGGCAGCAGGTATAAACAAATCAAGTTACACCGTACAAATTATAGCTGCCTTAATAGCTGCCCAAGAATCCTTGAATACAGATTGGTGCCAAGTATATCAGGCGACTAATCAAGTTAGAGAAGCAGCAGGTTTGGCAATGGACATGAATCAGGGTGCCGTTCAGATTATTTTTGAATACATGGATATCTACTCATCCAGTTGCGACAAATAGATTTCTATCCCTTATCTTTGTGGGTATAAAATGTTAAAGATGCGTACTCTTATTGCTTTTTCCTTGTTATTTTTCCTCTACGGATGTCAGAATGAGAGTGTCAAAGGTAAATGGACTCCCGATGATAAGCAAAAAGCCAAGCAGGAAATGATTGCTGGCTTCAAAAAGAATGGGAGTGATAAAATCATAGGCAATAAGGTAATTGAAGAGTTCTGTGATTGTGTTATTGAAAATTTAGAGGACCATTACGATAATCCGAAGGAAGCCGACAAGGACCAAATGGGAATGAATCAATATGCAAAAAAGTGCATTTTTATATTTGACCCGAAACGCAGATAAAAGCCTTCGCAGGGTGTGTCTAAGCAATCAAAAACGCCATTTACAAAGTAGGAACAATTACCCGTGCGAGAAATGATACTAGTGCTGGCTTAACCGAATAGCGTAGGGCTTTCGTATGAAGGTATGGCTATTTCCAACGAGGTGGACGAAATTAATAACTGACAACTCGGTCAAATGGGTTACCTTCAGTTGATTTTCAATGATTCCGAGTGCAGGGTTCGAATGAATCATGGTTATAACAGAATCTTTGATGCACCAAATTCCAGCATATGATTCATAAATAACCGTGTCGTTTTTTAAATTGTATTTGTTTACGCGACCCCTTTTGAAAAGAAAATGCTGTTCGTTCTTGAAGTTGATTTCGGCAAAATCAGCAATGGTACTGAAGTGGCCCCATTGCGTCCAAAAGGTGTTATTTATGAGCATTTTACATAATACCGAATCGGGTGGATTCGCTTCAACAGAACGGTTACCGCTTG
>Ga0315902_10011910_pt1 | contig 11383 bp, 4 predicted proteins | sample LakEriMetagenome_9_FD_203523 | JGI IMG/M metagenome (GOLD analysis project Ga0315902, IMG submission 203523) | Freshwater fungal communities from buoy surface, Lake Erie, Ohio, United States - Buoy 12 MA117 | ecosystem: Environmental > Aquatic > Freshwater > Lake > Lake biofilm | place: USA...
CACACCGCTGGTGTATCTGTTGTGCCGCCAGGTGCAGTGCAGAGTAGCTATGTGTGGCCAGGATAAACGCTGAAAGCATCTAAGCGTGAAACCTTCCTCAAGATGAGTTTACTTTTAAGGGTCGTCAAAGACGATGACGTTGATAGGCTACAGATGTAAAACTGGTAACAGTAAAGTCGAGTAGTACTAATTACCCGTAAGCTTTAATTTTTTTTACTTGCCTTTAAACTTTTACAGCTTACCCAATATGACAATATTATGCTCTGAAAATTTCTGTTTTTTGAAGTGATCAGCAGCAAAGTTTTTATGGTGGTTTTTCCGAGAGTGTTCACCTCTTCCCATTCCGAACAGAGTAGTTAAGCCTCTCATGGCCGATGGTACTGGTACACCAACCGGGAGAGTAGGTAGCTGCCATAATCATTGAAACCCTTCCTTCCGGAAGGGTTTTTTATTTTATTCCAAAAAAGCAAATAGCTTTCGTTTCCCGTTTCTGATCAGATTACTTATCATTGCACCAGCTCGCTATGCATTTATCTATCGTTATTCCGGTATATAATGAATCAGCAACCATTGTTCAGGTGCTGCATTCAGTTGAAACCGTTTTATCAACTTTGCAACTTCATGCAGAAATCATTGTTGTAAACGATGCGAGCACAGATGATACACTGCAAAAAATTCAGCAATACAAGCCTTTGATCGCAGCACCTCTGGTGCTTAACCATACTTCAAATCTTGGTAAAGGAGCCAGTATACAAACTGCCATTCATTCCTGCACAGGTGATATTATCCTGATTCAGGATGCTGATCTGGAATATGACCCTTCCGATTATAACGACCTGTTAATTCCTTTTATAAAGCATAAGGCAGATGTTGTTTATGGTAGCCGTTTCATAGGAGGCAAGCCTCACCGGATTCTTTTTTACTGGCATCAGCTCGGCAACAGAATTCTTACCGGTTTATCCAATATGCTTACCAATCTGAATCTGACGGATATGGAAATCGGGTATAAACTTTTTCGCAAAGAGATTCTTCAAAATATTCAACTTCGTGAAAAACGTTTCGGATTTGAACCGGAAGTAACAGCCAAAATCGCTCGTATTCCCAACATCCGCATCTATGAAGTAGGTATTTCATATTACGGACGCACCTACGCAGAAGGAAAAAAGATCAACTGGAAAGACGGTTTCCGGGCCATCTATTGTATCCTTCGATACAATCTTTTCTCCTGAATGCAATCAAATTCTGCAAGACATATCGCTCTTCTGGCGAATCATCGTTCCGGTAAAGGAAAAAGTATTCAAATCGCCTCCCGTATTCAATCTTTTCTGCATGCTCAATCTGTATCCTCCGAACTATACAGCAATCATTGGCCGGATAGTTTATCGCCATTCACTGATGTATGGATCTTCGGTGGCGACGGTACACTCAATTATTTTGTGAATCATTATCCCGACTGCAAACTGCCACTCAGCATCTTCCCATCCGGAACCGGCAATGATTTTGCATTTATTTTATATGGCCATCAGGATCCTATCCGACAGGCAATACAAGTATTGAAAGCACCGGCTAAACAGGTAGATGCGGGTTCCTGCAACGGACTCCTCTTTATGAACGGTGTTGGTCTTGGTTTTGACGGTGAAGTTCTTAAGTCCATGAGCCAGATACGGAAGATAGGTGGCGGACTCGGATACCTTATTTCAGTGTTACGACAGATATTCTTTTTTCGGGAAGTTCAATTTTCAATATTATATGATAATTGCTCCGAAGAACACGAACTTCTTCTGCTCCTGGTCAATAACTCCTCCCGAACTGGTGGCGGTTTTCTGGTTTCACCCCGATCTACCATAGATGACGGTTTGCTCGATCTGGTCATATGTAACCCCCTCTCAGTAATCAGACGCCTCTTCTATCTGCCAAAGATTAAGGAGGGGAAACATCTGAAACTTCCTTTCGTGAAGCATCTTCCGGTTCAAAAAATTACAATTCTGTCAAAACAAAAAATTTACGGGCAACTCGACGGAGAACTGATTAGCGGAGATCGATTTGAATTTGAGATTAGAAAAAATCAATTCCTGTTTCGGTATTGATAATGTTGAAGGTTCGTACTTTTTTGTTAACAGAGGTAATTCCCCAATAAATCTGAAGATAAGTTATTGCTCATAAATCAGTTCGGCCAAACGGTGATCTTTATTGTAAATATCTTTTCTGAAATTTAATTGCCCCCCTTCATCAACCCATGCGGTAAAATACGCAATCAGCACCGGAAAGGTTTTCTTCAGGGTAATCTGGATTTCTTTTGCACCGTTCATTGCAGAATCAATTCGTTCACTTGTCCATTCCTGCTGATCTCTCAGTACATATTCCGCCAACCGCTTTGGTTCTTCAACCCGGATACATCCATGACTGAAACTACGCTGATCTCTTTTGAAAAGTTCCTTTGCAGGGGTGTCGTGCAGATAAATATTATGACTGTTGGGAAAAAGAAATTTGACTTTTCCCAAAGCATTCCATGGGCCGGGCAGCTGGCGCACTGTCCCACCATACCATTCCATATGATTTTTGGCCAGATAGTTTTTGCTTCGACTGATTGCTGGCAGCACTTCATCTTTGAGAATACCAGGAGGAACATTCCAGTAGGGAGCAAATACCACATACCTTAATGTGCCGCTGAAAACAGCCGTTTCATGAATGCTTTTCCCAACGACCACCTTCATATTCCAAACAGGTTTATTGTTTTCAAATGCATAAAACCGGAATTCGGGAATATTGATCAGAAAATAATCTTTATTCATCGATACCGGCATCCACCGACAGCGCTCCATGTTTACTATCAACTGCTCAATTCGGGCATCTACCGGCACATTCAAAGCTTCAAAAAAAGACTTTCCGGCAACTCCGTCATCATTTAATCCATGTCGCAACTGAAATCGTTTAATTGCTTCCTCCAGAGTTGCATCCAAAACAGGCGACTGGTTATTCTCCTTTAAATCGCCAATCTGAAATAGGCGCTGACGGATTAAAACTAGGAAGCCGGAACTATCCGATTTTCGATAAGCTCTTTTATCCGGAATCAGTTCAGACCAGCCGCCCTGCTGTTGAATATTTCTGTAATACCGCAGCTGAGTTTTTAATAAAGCATATTGGGGATATACCGGTTCGGATTGTAAAAAATTTTCAGATCGTGTTTTCAGCAGGGAGTCGAGAAGCTGATCGTAAGCAATTTTTTTTCTGGGTAAATCCCACTCTACGGCTTTCATTCCGCTTGATCCCAATCCACTCCAGATGACCCGGGCATAAAAAAAATATTCAGCCGTTAACAGCAGCTCCAAAAAGGGATTTGCAGATTTTTTAAAGGAACGGTTGCTGTCGTTCTCCATTATTCGTCGAAGCTCTGTTTCGTAAGGGATTTTAACAGGCAACCCGGTTTCGTGAATGGACTCCAGTTTATTATAAAGGTTTTCAGCAGGCTCAATTAATCCTTTAAAGTCGAACCAGGCATAGGTGAAGTTGCGTGAACGGTAGAACTGAAAAAGATCGTTGCTGTATGCTGTAAACAGCGGATGGTCGTATAAAAATTTATGGATCTCCGCACTGTCAAATCGAATCTGTGTCTGACTGCTGAAATTACCCGGCACGGAAAGATCCGCTTTGATTTTAGGAATGGTGTCTTTACTGCGATTATTTATTTTTTGTCCGTTGCTGTTCGACTGACATTGAATGAATAAAAACAGTGAAGCAGGAAGCAGAATACATATAAGAAAAGAGGTTATTCCATAATGCCGGTAGCCATTCATAAAAGTTCTTGCAAACGTTGCTCAATAAAGATAGGCTGATTTAAATGGGAATCCCAACTCTTTTATTTAAGAGAAGGAAACGGAATGCGTTCTTGTGGATAAGATTAATCTTTCAGGAACTTCTCAGATTGCAGGAGATTTCCGTCGGAGCCATAAAAGCGGATGATATAGAGGCCCCTTGAAAGATTTCCTACCGCTACACGTCTCGTTTGGTTGCGAAGAACTCCACTAAGCACCTTTGAGCCATTCGTGGAGAGAATATCGTAGGAAACTGTTTCGTTAACTGATGAATGAAGGAACACATCATTCAGCGCGGGGTTGGGGAAGATCTGTAACTGAAGTAATTTCTGATGGATTCTCCATTCACGTACCGGACTGAAATAATTAACACCTTCGTTGCTAACCGCCCGCACTCTGTAGAAAACTGTTTTGGTGTTGGAAAGATTTTCAATGTCGGTATAATCAAGCCGGATTTCCGATTCGGACAGATAGAAAGCAGCAGGAATCGAAGCGAGTTTGGTAAAGTACCGGTTATCCGTGCTTCGTTCAACAATAAATTCCTTTAAAGATTCTTTTGCCTGGAAGGTCCAGCGAACCTGAATCCCTCTGCTAACTTTAGATGCCTGGAGGGTAAAGTTAAAGCTGGATAAGAGTGCATTTGTCGGAGGTACACATCCTAGATCAGACACCCATCTGGAACCACCCCTGCCATCGGGTACAAACACAGCGGCTTGCTGGCCATCAAAAGGAACTGAAGGGGGTACAGTATATGAGGATGTCTGTGACTGATAATTCGCTAGATTTGTATTTGAGCCACCGTTTAATTCAAAAAGTGTACTGGATCGGGCTTCGGAATTCGAAAAATAGCCTCCGCTGCCGCAATTGACATTGCCATTCCCCACTACAACATAATATTGAGTTAAAGGTGTACTGCCCGAACAATGGTTGCTGAAGTTTAAATTCAAAGCCGGACTTGAAAATCCACAACCGCCAGCTCCAAGAAAGAAGATAACATTACTCGCTGGAGGAATTTCTCCAGTTGAAGGAACAGCTTTAAAAACGGAGCAGCCAGCGATCGTATTTAGAGAGGCAATTACATTATTGATTACAGTATTATCGGCTGCATTTGCAGGATCGAGAAACCTGAAGCATTGTAATTTACCCGCAGTACCGCAGGCCTCTGCTGTACCGGATGAGAAAGTGGGATAGGGATTGCTCGGCAAATTTGTTCCCCGCCAGTACCAGTTGATATTAGAGCCGTCTGCTGAGGTTAATCCAAGGTTTGCAATATTAACAGATGAATTGTTAGTCTGAGCGATTATAAATTCATTATTGGCATCCGGACCGCAGGGGTTAACGAACTGTGTTATAATCCGGATATCCTGCGTGAAGTTTTGAAGTACGCTAAATACGGCACTGCTTGCAGCCGGACATCCTCCAACCGTAACGCGGATTACACCTGTTGCTGCCAGAGTTGGAACAACAGCAGTAATTGTATTATCATTCACAATCGTAAATGAAATAGCAGGGACATTGCCGAAAGTTACGGCGGTAGCCCCTGTAAATCCGGAACCGGTAATGGTTACTGTTGCTCCGGGTAAGGCACTAGTTGGATTAAACGAAGCGATTGAGGCAGTGGATACGCAAGGAGCTGCGGTAGTTACCGGAACAGCATTGGAATTCAGTGAAGAGCATCCGTTCCGATCACTTCTCACACGATAGAAATAGGTTGTATTCGGATCAAGGCCGGTAATGTTTAAAAAATTATCTGTGGTGAACACATTTTCATTATCTGCGGCATAGGTAAGAACGGTTTCTGTATAATTAATATTTATATCATCAATACTTAAATTTCCTGCACTTTTTGTATAGGTAAACCGGAACTGTATGAGATTGGCTGGAAGAGGAGGGGTAGAGGTGGGGGTGTATGTTTTAATGGTTCCTGATGTAGGTAGCGGAAAAATATCTTCTATGATAACCCAACTGGTTCCGTTAAATCCTTCTACTAATAATTTAGATGATGCATTCGTTACTTGCCCTTTGATCCAAAAAGAAAGACTGGTAGCGGGACCTGAAATTGTTTTCGTTAAAATCCGATCATTGGTGGCATCCATGCCTAAGGATGGAGAAGATGTTCCAAAATTACCCGACGTGGTATATCTATCTCCAATATTTGTAAAAGTCCATCCCGCAGGAGCAGTGATTACTGAAGCGCTTCCGTTGAAACCTTCAGAAAGAGTAGAGGTGACAGTTGATAATTTATAAACATCCACGTAATATCCGGTTGCGTCTGCTACGGTATTCCAGTTGGCTGTAAAGCCATTGCTGGTAATGGTGGTCGCAGTATTGGCCAGTACAACGGAAGAAGCGGGATTGACCGTGACTGTTGCAGTACTTGAAATTGCAGAAGGGCATCCCGCAACGGAAGCAACATAGCGGTAATAACCAGTTTGTGTAAGTCCGGTTATGGTTAAAGGAGAAGTGACCGCACTTGAGTAAGTGACACCAGAGGGGTTGTTTGCAGAAATAGGGGACCAACCATTTGTACCATCAGCACTGTATTCCCATACTCCTGATGCGGAAGCAGAGGCGGTTAAATTACCAGTAAAGGATCCGCAAACAGCAGCAGGGCTGGTGGGATTTGTTGTGATTGTCGGAGCTGTGTTGATCGTGATGGCCGGTGATGCAAGTGAAGCGGTGCTCCAGCAAGAACCAGAATAAGCCCTTACGTAATAAGTTCCGGAACTGTTAACATTAAAGTTAGAGGTCGTATTCGTAGTGGTGCTTTCGCCTGTTGAAGTCGTCTGCCAATAAATGGAAGCAGATGCTCCTGAATAGCTTAATGAGGTATTGGTACATGCAGGATTTGCAGCAGGAGTTATATTGCCTGTAGGGGTAGCTGGGATGGCATTAACGGTAACCAATACCGGATCCGATATAGCTGATGTACAACCAACACCAGAGGTTGCTACCATTCGGTAATATCCGCTTTGAGTAAGGCCTGCGATGTTTAAAGTTGCTGTTGCTGGGTTTGTGTAATTAACGCCGACATTTGGTGTATTAGTTGTAACATTAGCCCAACCAGTACTTCCGTTTGCACTGTATTGCCATTGTCTTGAAATACTCGTTCCGGTAGCAGTTGAAGAAAGATTTCCCGTAAATGATCCGCAAACGGCAGCCGGAGCTGTGGGTTGTACAGTAATGGAAGGAGAAGCGTTGATTGTAATTGAAGATGAAGCAACAGTACTAGTACTCCAGCAGGTACCATCAAACGTTCTTACATAATACGTACCAGTAGTATTGACATTCAAATTAGAAGTGGTTGGTGAAGTTGTACTGGTTCCACTTGCAGAAGTTTGCCAGTAAATCGTACTTGAGGGGGATGAGTAAGTAAGAGTTGTATTATCGCAAGCTGGATTGGACGCTGGTGTTATTGTGCCGGATGGGTTAGCAGGGGCATTGATACAGTTTACTGTACCATTAAAAGTGAAATTATTTATGCTGAATGTTGTGCCAGGGGCGCTTAAACTCCATGCATACAACCGAAATGTAATTGTACCTGTTAAATTCTGGTATGCAGCACCGCTGAGATCAATCGTTGTACCGGTTGCAGTAGATGTTCCGATATCTGAAACATATCCATCTAAGCTTGATCTGAAGGCGAAACTACCTGTTCCAGTAGATATCTGACCTGTATATACAAAACTGGTTAAATTTAAAATATAACCCGGACTAACTGTAATGGTGAAATAGAAGTAGTCATTGGCATCGAGTGCAGCAGAATTCCATCCGCTTGCATTATATCGGTCATTGGCATTTGCTCCTGTGACACCAGACCCTCTTCCAATGCCAGACACTGTTAAATTTGCATCTTTGACGTCGCCAGTTGTATAAGGACTTGCTAGACCTGGATTTGTTCCTGTGATAGGGTTTGTCCAAATGCTTTGACCATAACTACTTTCAAAAACAAGAAAAGATAAAGACAAGATGAGAATCAACTGTCTGAAATAATTCTTTTTAAACCAAGATTTGAATATCTCCATTACCCTGAATTTAACGGCATGTCCGCAAGCATCGAACAAAACTCAGGTGTGTTTCTAGATCAGGGGAAATAGTTTTTAATAAGAAGATTGGAAAATAATCTTACAAAGTAAGGATTTTTTCCTGAGAAAACAAGCTTTTGTCTGATGCGAATACTCTGATTTTACAATTATTTCATCTGAATGTGTATAAGTAAGGGTTTAGCAGGTGAAAACCCCTGTTCTGGACCATGCAAAGCTTGTTTTGGATAGATCTGATATCATGAATTTGATTCGTGGCAGAAGGATCAACCAGACCCTTTTTTATCAAGTATTTGTTCTTTAAAAGAAAAAAGGCTATTTCGTATTTTGAAATAACCTTTGCGAACAAGTTTTTTCTGTATTTATTCTTTGATAAAGCTCCTGGTTTCAATAACATCCTTTCCAATCAACCGCAAACGGTATGTTCCTGCAGGAAGTGATGAAAGATTCAACTGAAGGTTACTCTGAATCGTAGAAATTCGCTGTACCAGCTGACCATTTGCCCCTATTAAATCGATCTGTAGAATCTTTTCCGGATGAGCAAGGCGGATATTCAGATTATTGGCCGCCGGAACAGGTCCGATTTCAATAGAGATCCCGTTTCCAAGGATAATTTTTTGTACAACCGAGTAGGTGCTCTTTCCCTGCTGATCAATTGCTTTGATACGGTAATAACTCAAACCATTTTCGGGTTGCTTGTCCAAAAGTTCATAAACAGAACCGTTATAGTTGCGTTTTGATAATACTGCACCGATTTGCAAGAAATGTATTCCGTCTATGCTTCTTTCAATGGAGTAAGATTGAATGTCTTCATCATTCTGAACATTCCATTCCAGCTGTACTTCTCTTGTTTTACCGGCTGCTTTGAAACGGGTAATCCGGAAGGGAAGTGGATTGAGTCTCCAGTCTGTGCTTCCAATGATAAATCGTTCGTAGTTGGTGGGCTGATTATTAGAAGCCAGGAGGGGAACGTTCCAGCTCACCGTACCAATGAACTGATTGGCGGCAGATGGAACAACGAAACCGTTATTCCCAAAATTATCTCCCCATGCACTTGAAGTGATGTTGTTAAATGGCACAACCCGGAGGGCTGATTCATTACCCGGGAGCACATAAGGGCTAACATTGCATTGACTGGTGCCCAATGGATTGGTCGACCAGCTTAGAGTAACCGTCGCCGTTCCGCTGGCAGCAGTACGTGTTAAATCCCAGTATTCGCAGCGGCTTACATTCGATAAGCCTGCAGCTTGTGCAGTGGGGCTTATACCGCCTAATGTATAGGGGTTAATGGATCTCTGGAAAGTTGCAGTAAAAGTATTGCTCTGTGAGAGATTACTGATTGTAAGCGGACGATAATGCCATTGCGTTATACCGGATTTAATCCCGGTAGGGAATGTAAAAGGCGTAATTCCAGTTTTTTGAACCGGCCCTTGCACAAAAGAATTGAAGGATGCATCGGCAACAGAAGCGCCGTCTTGGATCACGAGCGGGTTTAGGGCAGAGGAAATCACAATTCCTCTTGTAAAGGTCATTAATTGTGAAATCGTAACCGGACTGTTTAAGGTGATCGTTTGATCGGGCGTTTTATCGATATATAAATAGCTGAATCCTTGTGCAGTTGCACCAAAGATGGATGTAGAGCTTGTGCCTTTCAGGAAGGTGGCGCGGTTGTTATCAGTGTAATAACTATTAGCTTCCCGATAGAAGTTTCCTTCCAACCAAAGGTCACCGCCAGTCACACCTGAAAGGACCAGTTCACTTTTTACTGGTTGTACGGCATTGACTTCAAGGATATTGAGATTGCCTTTTATATATAGAGGCTTTGGCATATTGTTGACACCGTAACTCATGTATACTTTTCCATAGGTGTTTGCGTTTCCAATTGTGAGGTTTCCGGCTGTTGTAAGTTGGCTTACTGCACTTAAAGTAAGCGGATCGCCATTATATAAAAGCAGGTAAGTATCTCCTTGTACGGTTACGTGGTGCGGATATCCTTGATTTGCAGAGGATCCCCATTCAACATTTCTTGTATAAATACCTCCAGTGTTATAAATGAGGTTAGAACCGCCATCATAATACGGAGCATCTACAACATAGCTTCCGGGGTCTAATCGCAAACTATTCATTATGGTAGCAGAATGTACGTTGACACTCCCGTTGAAATCTGCACCATTCTTTAAAATGACAGAGTATAAATAAGGGTTTCTTGCTGCCGTAGCATCAGTTGAGCCAAATCCGGAAAAGGTAATTGTTCCTGCATTGGGGCTATTTGGATTATTCCCTCCATTCCCGTAAATAAAACCACCATTCGAAATATTAAGATTTTGGTTTAAGCCTGAAGCGAAAAGGCCATTGTTCAAATCAAGTCTTGCGGTAGTTGTATTATTAGTGGTAAGCGTAACGGTATTATTACCGGCTGTGCCAGTGTTTGCGATTATAATGCTGCCTGTAACTGTTGAAGGTAAGCCATCACCGGTAGACTGATTTGTATTGCCGTTATAAAGATAAAGGCCTCCTGGGTTAAAGGTTCGACTGGTCGTTAATCGTATGTTGCCTGCAAGACTGCTTGCTGTTATACCATCTGGTGATCCGATTCCTAAACGTCCTCCTGAAGCGAGAACAAAATTTGTATTGCCTTGTAAATAGTTTGTTCCACAGTTTAGCCAACCGCCACTATTCACAGTAAAAGTTCCTAAACCATTGACGTTATAAAATGTGTTTAGGGACACCTGTGCTAAATTGTTGATAGATACACCTCCACTTCCTGCAGCAATAGTTAGTACTCCCGGACCCTCAATTTTTGTGTTATTGAGATCGGTACCGGTAACTTGAATAGATCCGGTAACTAATGTGATACCGCCTCTGCCTCCAAAACCGTTTCTAAACGTTATCACTCCTGTACCATTCCAGTTAACATTCTTTGTTGCAGCTACTTCAAAATAACCGTTAAATGTTGTTGCACCTCCTGCCCCAACTGAAAAGCCGGGGGTTTCCGAAACACGAAAAATGGGGACTGTTGTTGCATTTACATTCGGGAAATAGGTTACGTTATTAGAGCTAAATGCAGTAGCTGAGCTCGCCCATTCAAGAATGGATTGATGCTGGTAGATGAAATTGCTTGAATTGACTCCTGTGCCATTCCCGGTTAATCCGCTAGTAGTAATGCGTAAAATGCCGCCGCTCGAAACATTGACGGTAGGAGAGCCGGTTCCGTATAAAGGTGGAGTATTTGCTTGAGCCAACGTAAAGACCCCTCCGTTTTCAATATTCAGATCATCTCCCGTTCCGTCAGATAGAACAAAAGTATTGGCAGAGAATATCAAGATTCCTCCATTATTGATTGTGATCTGATCTCCAGTAGAATAAGCATCTATATTTATAGTATGTCCGTTTCGGATGGTAATGGTATTTGCTGCATTGCTTGGTGCGCTGGTTGCTGTAATGACCGGAGAGAAAGATGCATTGGGGGAGGACTCCCACGAAGAGGCACTACTCCAACTTCCGCTTGTAACGGATCTGAAATAATCG
>Ga0315902_10011918_pt1 | contig 11380 bp, 6 predicted proteins | sample LakEriMetagenome_9_FD_203523 | JGI IMG/M metagenome (GOLD analysis project Ga0315902, IMG submission 203523) | Freshwater fungal communities from buoy surface, Lake Erie, Ohio, United States - Buoy 12 MA117 | ecosystem: Environmental > Aquatic > Freshwater > Lake > Lake biofilm | place: USA...
TCTGGCGCTCGGCCCAACGGGTCAGCAGGACCGGTCCGAGAACGCCTGCGGTTGACCAGGCGGTCAGCAGACGGCCGTGGATGGCCCCGACGTGCATCGTCCCGAAGAGGTCGCGCAGGTAGGCGGGGATGGTCGCGAAGGCTCCTCCATACATGGTCATGATCACCACGCTGGTCGCGATGAACACCGGCAGCCAACCCGACTTGCCGAGCGTCGGCAGCAGGCCATACAGCAGCAGACCAAGCCCGAAATAAATCGCGTACGTCGCCTTCCGTCCCAGGAAGTCGGACAAGGTCGACCAGAGAAACCTTCCTCCCATGTTCGCCGCGCTGAGGATGCCGACAAACCATGATCCCTCGGCCACGCTGACACCGAACATGTCCTGGACCATGTCGGATGCCTTGCCCAGGATGCCGATCCCGGCAGTCACATTCAGGCAGAGCATCACCCAGAGCAGGTAGAACTGCGGCGTGCGAATCGCAACGTCGGCATGCACATTCCGGGTGGTGACCATCTTGCTGCCGGTGGCCGGCGATGGCACGAACCCTGCGGGTTGCCAGCCCGGGGGAGGGACCCGCACGGTGAAGGCCCCGACCAGCATGAGGATGCCATAGAGAATCCCCAGCACGACAAATGTCTGCCAGACACCATTGGTGGCCTCCGTCTGAAAGGCCTTCATCAAGGCGACACTGAGCGGGGCGGCAATCATGGCCCCCCCTCCGAACCCCATGATCGCCATCCCCGTCGCCATGCCGGGCCGATCGGGGAACCAGCGAATCAGGGTCCCGACGGGAGAAATATATCCCAGACCGAGGCCGCAACCCCCGACCAGTCCATACCCCAGATACAACAGCCAGATCGCGTGCAGCGACACCCCCAGGGCGGCGATGAAGAACCCTCCGGAAAAACAGAGGGCACTGACAAACATCGCCTTGCGGGGCCCGACCGCCTCGAGCCATTTCCCCCCAAACGCAGCCGACAACCCCAGGCAGACAATCGCCAGGCTGAAGATCCAGATCACCGACTCGCGGGTCCAGTCCCCGGGTGCCGGCGCCGAGACTCCCAGCACCCTTGTGAGGGGGATGTTGAACACGCTCCAGGCATAGGCCTGGCCAATCGAGAGGTGAATGCAGAGGGCCGCGGGGGGCACCAGCCAGCGACTGTAACCCGGCCCTGCGACGCTGCGACTCCGGTCCAGGAAATGAAACATTCGGGATTCTCCCTCTCGAACAGAACCGATCGGCCGGCACTTGACGCTGACACTCACGACCAATGCGCGTCTGAGGCAGCAGTGTCGGTTTGCCCACGATGACACGACTCAACACGGTCACCGACCCCGCGGGACCGATTCCGGTTCCGCGGGGGGGGCGAATGGCTGCTGCGCAGGCTACTGGTGCCTGGTCGGCGGCAGGGCGGTTCCGCCCGGGCTGACCCCCGAGCCCTGCATGAGGCCCTTCAGTTCCTGCCCCAGCACGCTGTGGTGCTTCCCGTAGACGAAGTAGATCACCAGGCCCAGCGCCAGCCAGCCAAACAGTCGCAGCCAGTTTTCGTAAGGCAGCGACATCATCAGCAGCAGGCAGAGCAGGATCCCGGCGACAGGCACAAACGGCACCATCGGGCACTTGAACGGGCGGTTGGCCGCCGGATCAATCTTCCGCATCACGAGGACCGCGGTGCAGACGATGACGAAGGCAAACAGGGTGCCGATGTTCGTCAGGTGCAGCAGTGCATCAATCGGCAGAAATCCCGCCAGCAGGCAGACAAACACGCCGATCAGAATCGTGCTCTTCCAGGGGGTCTGGAACCTGGGGTGCACATCCGAGAAGAACGACTGCGGCACCAGACCGTCGCGGGCCATCGCGAGGAACACGCGGGGAGCCGACAGCATCATCACCAGCAGCACCGAGGTGATGCCTGCGACACCGGCGATCGCGATGATCGACTCGGCCCAACCGAGCCCCACATTGGCGAAGGCTTTCGAAACCCCCGCATTCGGATCGATCTCGGTGTAGCTGACCATCCCGGTCAGCACCGCCACCACCAGCACGTACAGCACGGTGCAGATCAGCAGTGAGGCAATGATCGCCAGGGGGACATCCCGTTGAGGATTCTTCGCTTCTTCGGCATGGGTCGAGACCGAATCGAAGCCGATGTAGGCGAAGAAAATGATCGCGGCCCCCGCCAGCATCCCCACCGGTTCACCGGCGGAATTGGTCTGCCCCATCACCGGGATGCCGAAGAAACTCAGTCCCGTCCAGCCGTAGGGGGCGAAGGGACTCCAATTGCTGGGATTCACATAGGCCACACCCACCAGGATCACAAACAGCACCGCGGCCACCTTGATGGCCACCATCAACGCGTTGAACCCGGCACTTTCCGAGATCCCCTTCACCAGGAAGGCGGTCACCAGCAGCGAGACCAGGATCGCCGGCAAGTCAAACAGCGAATTCGTGCGTTGGGTCAGCTGGGACTCAAACTCGGCATTGCCAATGTCACCAACCTTTTCCTTGGTCTTGCGGTTGATCCACACCGGCCGATCCTCTGCTCCCCCGGTGACTGTCTCCCCCTCCTTGACCTTTGGTTTGGCGGGGGTCCCCTGTGTCACTTCGGCTCCGTTGTAGACCGCCACGACGTTCGGAAGGATGTGCCCATGGTCATACTTGTACGGGGCCCCGGAAAAAATGAAGGGCAAGGTCAGTCCGATCTTGCCCAGCACGCTCTGGGAGTACCCCGACCAGCCGTTGGCGACAGTGGCTGCACCGACGGCGTATTCCAGCACCAGGTCCCAACCGATGATCCAGGCACACAATTCGCCCAGGGTCGTATAGGCATAGGTGTAGGCACTCCCGGCGACCGGGGCCATTGAGGCGAACTCGGCATAGCAGAGGGCGGCGAAGATGCAGGTGAGCCCCGCCACGACGTACGACATCATCAGGGCCGGTCCCGCGACATTGTGGGCGGCTGCCCCGGTCGCGACGAAGATTCCAGCCCCAATCACGGCTCCCACCCCGAGGGCGGTGAGAGAAACCGGTCCCAGGACCCGCTTGAGCCGATGGTCACCCGCCATTTCATCCAGCAGGTGCTTGAGAGACTTTTTCGCGAACAGCTGGTTCATGACAACCCTGACCCCGGTGAAGACGTGTGTTTCAAGCCTGCGCGGCGTTCAATCTATCGGGGGAGAAAAGCGGTGGCAAACGTTGCGCACTCCCCGGTGCCATCCCACGGTTGATTGTCCCCCCACTCACCCGGCCCACCTATACACTCACACAGGCCCCGGAACTGTTCATCGTCCATCCGGCAGATTCTTCCCGACAGGCAACACTCACCCGATTTCCCGGAGTCACCCGACCGGCAGGTCCCAAGTCGCAACGGCTGGCAAGATCCGATAGAATTCTGTTGATGCGAGCGGTCCTGAGTGGATTGCCCCGTTCGGATTGGGGCTCCTGAAGGGCCCCGAGACTGTCGCCCCATTCCTGGAGGGATTCGCCCCCCATGTCGATGCCTGCCGTTTCTTACCGCCAGCCCGCCCCCGGCATTGCCCGTCGCGAATTGCTGCAGGTCGGTTATTCGGGACTCCTGGGAATGGGGCTCTCGACCTGCCTGGCGGGTCGGTCGCGGGGGGCCGCCAATGGCGCGCCGAAGCAGGTCGTGATTGTGTTCCTGACAGGAGCGGCCAGCCACCATGACACATTCGACATGAAGCTCGCGGCACCGCCGGAGATTCGGGGGGAATTCCAGGGAATTTCGACCTCGGTCGCCGGGCTGACGGTGTGCGAGCACCTTCCGCTGCTGGCCGCCCGGGCCCATCAGTATGCCGTGGTGCGAACGCTGTCACACAACGACAACAACCACCTGATGTCAACGCATCACGTGCTGACGGGCGAAAAGCAACCGGGAGGTTTCTTCGACAAGATTGCCTCGCGCGATGACTGGCCCTGCTACAGCTCGGGACTGGCGTTTCTGCGGCCGCGGAACGACGGTTTGCCCAGCGGGGTGAATCTGCCAACCTACCTGGTGGAGGGGCCCCTCACGTGGCCGGGCCAGCACGCCGGCTTTCTCGGTGCCAAGTACGACCCGTGGCAGATCAAGGGGGATCCCGCGAAGGCGGACTTCAAGGTCGACGCCCTCACGCTGGCACCGGGAGTCAGCGTCAGCCGCCTCGAAAGCCGACAGGCGCTGCTGGGAGAACTCGACAACCAGCAACGTCAGCTGGCGGGGCTGGCCGAGTCACAGCGGATGACCAACGACCAGCAACTCGCCTTCTCGATGCTGACCTCGAACCGCCTCACGCAGGCATTCGACCTCACCCGCGAGACCGAGGCGACGCGCGCGCGCTATGGCCAGAACACCTACGGGCAGTCGCTGCTGCTGGCCCGCCGTCTGGTCGAGGCGGGGGTCCCCGTCGTCCAGGCGAACATGGGGCGAGTCCAGAACTGGGACAACCACGGCCAGATCTTCCCCACGCTCAAGAACCGGCTGCTCCCGCCACTCGACCAGGGGGTCTCGGCACTGCTCGACGATCTCGACCAGCAGGGGCTGCTGGAAAACACGCTGGTCATGATGCTGGGGGAATTTGGCCGCACTCCCAAGATCAACGGCGACAAGGGACGGGACCACTGGGGTCCCTGCTTCTTCGGGGTGTTCGCCGGGGCGGGAGTCCGCGGCGGCCAGGTCATCGGCCGCTCGGATGAAATCGGCGCGTATCCTGTCACCCAGGCATTCACCCCCAACGACGTCGGAGCGACAGTTTACAGCCTGCTGGGAATTGACGGCGAAGCGATTGTGCGGGACCGGGTCAACCGCCCGGTCCGCCTGAATACCGGCAGCGTCATCGAGCCGCTGTTCACCGGGGCGAGCGTCTGAAGGGCCCGCGAACTCGGCCGTTCAGCTCAGGCTGAGCGGACCGGCCTGGCAGAAGTCGGAATTGCCGAACTTCTCGAGGTGGTGTCCGAACCCATGAGCCAGTGACAGCAGCAGGCGGTTGTGGGGGACGCGCGGCAACTTCAATGACCGCCCCATTGTGAAGTCGAGCCCCTGTCCGACCAGCACAAACGGAATGTTGTCGAGCGTGTGGCTGTTCCCCTGCCCCAGTTCGTTGGTCCAGACGATGGTTGTATTGTCGAGCAGGCTGCCCGGCCCGCCCGGTTCGGGCGTATTGGCGAGCCGTTCGCAGAGGTAGGCGAGTTCGCCAGCGAACCAACGGTTGATCCGCGTGAGCTTGTCCTGTGCCACGTCGTTGGAGTCGGCCTCGTGCGAGAGGTCGTGGTGCCCTTCCTCGACTCCCAGCCAGCGCATCTTCGCCTGGCCGACCGAGTTCGTGTATTGCAGCGTCGCCACCCGGGTCATGTCGGCCAGGAAGCTGTTGACCATGAGATCAATCTGCATCCGGCTGAGGCGGGGCATGTTTTCGTTCTGGGCTTTGACTCCGGGTTCCAGCCGGGGCAGCTCACCGGCCGGTTCGCGGGCTTCCGCCAGTTCCTGCTCGACCTGCCGTACCAGTTCGGCATGCTCTTCCAACAGCCGGCGGTCTGCGGCACTCACCTGTTGCTGCAACTGGTTCAACTCGGTCCGCAGGTCATCCAGCACACTCACGAGCAACGCACGATTCTTGACCTGCCCGTACATCCGCTGAAACATCTGGTACGGATCACTGACGGGTGCAATCGGGCGATTTCCCCCGGAGTACACCATGCGGGTCCAGGTGTCGGCCCGATCGGGAACCATCACACCAAACTCCAGCGAACCAAACCGCGTTCGTGTGGCGGCATCGTTCTGGAGAAATCCGCGAATTTCCTGGTCAATTGAGATCCCGCTCGACCAACCGGCCGGGGTGTCTGAGCCCCCCTGCACGTTTCCGGGAAACAATTCGGTGCCGGTCAACAGGCAGCCAATCCCGCGCATGTGGCTGTCGCCATCCCCCCGCACCCGGTCGCAGACCCCATTCAGGATGAGCGTCCGGTCCTTGAACGGCTCCAGGGGCTGCAGGCTTTCCTTGAGATCGAACTCCCCCCCGGTCGCCGTGGGCCAAAAGGTCCTGGGGACCACCCCATTGGGGCTGAACATCACCACCAGCCGCTGCTTCCGGCGCGCCTGATTGGCGAGCCCCAGGCTGGGGAGATTCGAGATGAAGGGCAAGAGGGCGGTGCTGAGTCCGAATTGCCTCAGGAACTCACGTCGCGAACCGGGTTGTGTCATCACCGTTCCTCGAACCAGACCAAGACGAGAAGAGATCCGCTCGCTCCCGCGAGATTCCAGATTCTGACCGCTTTTTCGGCTGCTGTCGAGCACAGACTGCAGAGAATGGGCAACCCGGGAGGTCTACAAATCAACCGCGGGAGATTACCAGAGCCCGATCTCCAAAAACCTGGGATTGACCCGTTTTTTTTGCACTTCCCAGAATCGAATCACGCACTAAGACGAATTGCCAGAAAACCGGGGGAACAACTAACCTCCCGCCCTCCCGTGCCCCGTCCCGGTGACCGTTCTCACGGTGCAGAGCCCAGTTTCCTGGCCCACTCCCCCACCTCCAGGCTCTGCATGTCCTTCCCGCCATCGATCGCAAGTCCTGCTGTGCCACCCAACAGTCATTACTCTACCGAGCCATCCCTCCGGCTGAGCAGCACGAGCCTGTGCAGGGCCGTTGCCAGCGTGATGTGCCTCGGGCTGCTGGCGGGATGCGCCTCCCAAACGTACCGATACGGCCAGTTTCGACCTGCGACCGCTCCTGTCCCAGCGTTGGTGGTCGATCGGGGAGGACCGAGCCCCCGGCTGGATCGGATTCGCTCCCTGGTCGAGTATCCCCGCACGCTGTTCCGTTTCGGCCGTCCCGACACCCGTCCTTCCCAGGAGGAGGTCGAACAGACCGTGGTCACCTACCTGGAGAAAAACGATCTCACCGATGTGGAAGTCGAGGTCGGGGAATACGACCCCGGGACGCAGTGGAAGCGTCTGCGTGACAATCCCCGGGTCAGTCCCTTCTGGAAGTACTCGGTTGGGTCGCTGACCGTCGTGGGATACAGCGTGTTGCCGGGGCGGGCCTTTGGCATCGACAGTTACAACCCCTTCACCGACACACTCAGCCTCAATTCGAGAAACCCGAACCGAGCGTTGTTTGAGGCGTCACGGGCGAAGGCCCTGCGCAGTGAGCAATATGTGGGGAGTTCGGCCGTTCTCAGTTCCCTTCCGGTCATCCGCTCGGTGGCCGATGCCCGCCAGGCTTCCGACGTGTTGAGTTACCTGCGGGCTGAGGAGGAATGGGAACTCGAAACGGCCGCCTATCCCGAGCTCTATGCCGGCATTGGCAAAGAGACCATCGGTCTGGCGGGTTGGATTATCCCGTTCAGCGTTGGCCCCGCGTTGGGAATCGGCGGCAGCCTTTTGGGACGTACCACGGGGCAGATTGTCGCCAGCCAGCGGAGCCAGCAGATCGAATTGGTCCGTGCCGACCGACGACAGGCCGACGCGGCTTTGGCCGAGCTGGCCGCGTTCGAAGAGGAAGCGAATCGCTGGCTCGATCCCACCGCAACGGAACTGATCCTGCCGGCGGTCGGAGAAGCGGACCCCGAATCGACCAGTCCCCAAGCCGAAGTTGACCTGCTGGATTTCTCCGAAGGCGATTCCGCCGAAGCTCCGTCGCCGGCCTCCGCGTCGGAAGTTCATCGAACGGGTAAATAGACGGCCCACGGCAGGCGTCCCCCTGCCCATCACACGGCCGGAACGTGCAGTTCTGCCGCCAACTCGCGCAATGGGGCCAGGTATGCGTCGGACAGGGGAATCCCGCTGGCCAGGCGGGCTTGCCGGGTCTCCCGACTGCGGTCCCCCGGCAGTTGAATGCGATCGCAGCCAGGACGGGGACGGGCACTGCGGACCCAGTCGACAAGTTTGCCCGCTTCCCCCAGAAAGTGGGGCTCTCCGCCAAACGCCGCCGGACTCCAGACCACCAGCAGCACGTTGTTGCACTCGACCGTTCCGGGGGAAGCCGGGGGACAAGATCCCCCCGCCAAACCGGCCGAGAGAATGTCAAACACCAGGCCGAGCCCAAACCCCTTGTACGCCTGGTCGCCACCAAACGGACGCAGGGCCCCGGGGGGATCGGCCAGCATGACCTGGGGATCGCGGGTGGGGTTTCCCTCGGCATCCTGGATCCAGCCTTCGGGAACCTGCCGACCCGCGAGGCGGGCGATCTTCAGCTTTCCGTTGGCGACGGCACTGGTCGACATGTCGAGGACGATCGGCTCCCCGTTCGGCGTTGGAATTCCCACTCCAATCGGGTTGGTACTCAACCGGCGATCGATGCCATCGGGCGGGGCCACGGTGTAGATCGCACCATTGTCATTCACCGCAATGAGGGACGCGAATCCGGCCCGGGCCGCCTGCTCCACCCACTCCCCCAGTCGCCCGATGTGCCCGCTGGCCCGGAGCGTCGCACAGACGGCTCCCGACGTGCGGGCTTTTTCCACGCAGCGCTCAACGAACGATCGGCACTGCACCTGGCCAAACCCGAGCCCGCCATCACAGGCCAGCATGCCGGGCAATTCCCGCAACACCGTCAGCGGTGCCCCGGGACGCAATTCCCCCGAGTCCACCTGGCTGGCATACCAGCGGGCCAGCACGATGCCATGTGAGTCGTGTCCCACCAGGTTCGACTCGACAAGGCTCTCGGCCACCCGGTCGGCCTCAGCCGCCGTGACCCCCTTGGCCCGAAAGAGTTGGGAAACAAACGTCCGCAAGCGTTCGGCGGGATAGTTCACAGTCGGCACAGCATCGCCACATCAGGAGCCCACGAGAGCGTGCGGCAGCGTGCCCACAGCAGGCATCGATCCACAGCGCGAGTGTCGCAGGCTACTTCCCGTCGGAGAGATCGTCAAAGAAGTGCTCCTGGAAAAACTCAACAACGACCGCCTGTTCGGGGTCCGAGACCAGGATCAGCGATTGCTTTTTTCGCCCGAGGTAACAGCCTGGATGCAGAGCGGATTCGAGCTTCCAACGGATCTGGACTGTCAACTCGAACTGGAAACCATCCCGTCCGTGGTCTTTCCGCCAGATTTGACTCTGGCCCCCGCGAACCACCCAAAACGATTCGGGAGCGGGCTCCTTCACCAGCGACAGCGGAACTTCCCCCGGTTGTGAACCTGCCGACAGCCAGAGACCGTCGAAATCCCCCGGGACCAGCCGCGACTCGTGGGGACGACCCAGAAATTCGACCGCGTCTCCGCGCACTCGCAGCAACACCTGCTCACCAACCTTCCACTCGGTCGGGTCCTGTTTCCGGGGGGGAAACTTCAGGCGATCTCGACCCCGGACCGGCGGTGGGACGAGTGTTCCGTAGCGGCCATCCTGGAATTCCACCAGTTCCCAGACCTGTTTCGGAATCAGGACGGGCTTCCCCTCCCTGGTTGCGAGGCCCGACACACCGGTCCAGGTTTCGCGCAGGATGGAATCGACATACTGGGCGCGGGCCGTCGTCGGCAACACTCCGAGCACAACTCCCAACAGCAGCCCCACGAAGGGTGTGGAACGACGCATGGCATTCTCCCGAAATCCACAACGCGCGGGAATTCCCCGGACGACTTGTCATTTTCGGCGACGCCGCGGGAAAATGCCACGGCATCGATTTCCTCCCGGGGTTCAGGACTCAACTCATGCCACTGTTGCCGGACCACCCGCGCCACGCCCGGCTCGTCGCCGGATGGTTCACCCTCGCATTGGCCCTGGTCGCCGCCCATCCCTTGGCCAGCCTGGCCCAGCACCAACCGGTGAATTCCGACCGGGTCTACACGCGGTCAGTCGTGGCCGCCGATCATCCGTTGGCAAGCGAGGCGGGACGGCAGATGCTGCTGGAGGGAGGCAATGTGGTTGATGCCGCCGTGGCCACCTCACTGGCCCTGTCGGTGGTCCGGCCGGGAAGCAGCGGCATCGGGGGTGGCGGCTTTCTGATGTACTGGGACGCAACCGAACAGACCTGCCATGTGTACGACTATCGCGAGTCGGCCCCGGCACGGGCGACGGCGGCGATGTACGCGGGGATGAAGGCCGATGGATCGGAATCGCCAAGCCTGCGCGGGGCGCTGGCCGTGGCGGTGCCGGGCGAAGTCGCCGGACTTTGCCGGGTCCACGCCCGGCACGGGCGACTGCCACTGTCGCAGGTCGTCGCCCCGGCCCTGCGATTGGCCCGCGAAGGAGTCCCGGTCGATGCCCACGACGTTGAGGTACAGGCCGAGTTGCTGGAGGACTTTCAGCGATTCCCCGACTACACACAGACCTACGCCACGCTCTGGAAACTCTACGCCAACTCGGGACGGCGGTGGCAGGTGGGGGACCGATTCCAGTCCCCACTGGCAGCGGTACTGGAGCGAGTTTCCCGCGATGGGGCAGCCGGGTTTCATGAGGGGGAAGTGGCCGAAGCGATTGCCCGGGAAGTGGCCCGGGGAGGGGGTCTCGTCACAGTCAACGATCTGCGCACCCAGCAGCCGGTCAGCCGTCGTCCGCTGGTCCTCCACCGGAAGGGGCGGATCATCCACACGATGCCTCCCCCTTCGAGCGGCGGGATCGCGCTGCTGGAGTCGCTGCAGATTCTCGACACGCTCGACAGTCGGCTCGGCCCCCTGCCCCCCGGACCATCGGCTGCCTTCTATCACCGGTTGGCCGAGACTTTTCAACATGCGTTTGCCGACCGGGCGCGCTTCCTGGGAGACGCCGACTTCGTCGCTGTTCCCATCGCCACCCTGGTCTCGGCTCAGCACGCCGCTGAGCGGGCCGGTCGCATTGAACCGGAGCGGACCTTTCCCACCGAGAGCTACGGCAGCCAGACCTTGCCGGACGACCATGGCACGAGCCACTTCAGCATTCTCGATGCCCGGGGGAACGCGGTTGCCTGCACGGAGACCATCAATACCCTGTTCGGCAGTTTCGTCGTCGAACCGACGTTTGGCATCGTGCTGAACAACCAGATGGATGACTTCACCGCCCGACCGGGAGAACCGAATGCCTTCGGGCTGATCCAGAGCCCCGCCAATGCGGTCGCACCGGGGAAAAAACCACTGTCAAGCATGACTCCCACGATCGTCACACACGAGGGGCAGGCTGAATTTGTCGTTGGTGCGTCGGGAGGCCCGCGCATCATCACCGCCACGGCACAGGTCCTCTGGCGAATGAGTGAATGGGGCGAGTCTCCGGGTGAGGCGGTTGTGGCCCCACGGGTGCATCACCAGTGGCTCCCCCGGCGGTTGAGTGTCGAGTCGGGCTTCGACCGCGGATCCCAGGCAACACTGGAGGCCTGGGGGCATCCGGTGCAGGCCCGGGACGAAGGGGCGGTCGTGCAGGCGGCCTCGCGGACAGCCGCCGGACTGCGTGCGGCGAGTGATCCGCGGAAACATGGGCG
>Ga0315902_10011928_pt1 | contig 11372 bp, 12 predicted proteins | sample LakEriMetagenome_9_FD_203523 | JGI IMG/M metagenome (GOLD analysis project Ga0315902, IMG submission 203523) | Freshwater fungal communities from buoy surface, Lake Erie, Ohio, United States - Buoy 12 MA117 | ecosystem: Environmental > Aquatic > Freshwater > Lake > Lake biofilm | place: USA...
GCGGGGCGTTTCGAGAAAACCACTCCGGACGCCCGGGCCGCTCCTCCCGAGGCTCACGAGTCGCTCATCGGCCGGAAGACCGTTGCGGTAGTGCCATTGACCGGGCTATCCTTTTTGCGACTCGGTAGATCTGGGAGTAATGCGACCTTACGAGTCCGTTTTTTGTGGGGCTCACTTTTGCATATCCCGACTCCCACGTCACCTGCTGAGATCGAGTCGTCCATCTATACCCACATCACCGGTGGCTGCGGGACATAAGAAGTGAAGACCGTTGTCTGGGGCCTAGAAAGCGATTCCGTGTGGAAGTAGACGCTGCCGGACTCATTCGAGCACGATTGTCCCCTTGAAACTTGGTAGCGTCTCTTCCACGGCCCGGAAATCCTTGTGCTGGGAGTTGAGCTGCCTACCTTATCCTTGCGCGCGGGCGGCGACATGAATTGGCTGCAGCCAATTCCTTCGTGGTCCATCAAAACGCGTGGAAAGCGAAGGGGCCCATGGTCCGTTTTGGCTTCAGAGTCCTCAATGCGGAAACGCATCTCCGCCAGAACGAGTCTAAAGCGGTACATACGGAACAACCTCGGCCTGAAAGCACCTCGTGGCTGGGGGTGACTGACGAATCCCCGGAGGGCCGCCTACAACCGCATCTATAACCAGACAACTCGTGGGTGCTTGGTGGTCTTGGGCCTCTGGGGCGCTCTAGCATTGGCCGGCGTTACGTTTGCGGCCGTGTTAGCGCAATAGCCCGAGAATGACATGCCCAAGAACATCCTGCGTACCGGCAAACGGTTCCGACCCAAGATTGCGGTGCCCCCGTCGCGGAACTGGACGGGGACGAGCGGGGATATCTGGTCGCCCGAGTAGCCGAGATCAAGCGGCGGCAGTGAGGGATCACGGAGCCTTCGACTGGGCGATGAGGGCCCGAAAAGCATCCCGCGGCTTGCCGTAGTCGCGTGATTCGTCGGTACTGCTCGCCGACAGGAGCATGTCGTTGAGACGGAAGCCAAGATCGAAAGGCGACGTCTCCTCGTCGGCGAGAAGAACCTGTGCGGATGAAACCAATTCGTTCATCGAGCCCGTCACCGAGCGACTGAACGTGGAGGCGAAACGGATAAGCCCGGTGCGTGGCATGATGAAGCGGTCATAGGCGAATGCGAACCCGTCGGCTTCCATGAACTCCCTGAGGGCGGCCATAAAGCGGACGATGAAGATACTGTCGTTCGTGATTCCCTTGGCGTAGAGCACGGTGGAGTAGAGTGCAGCGGTATTGCTGACGAGGATGTAGGGCGTCCGGCCAGAAAAGAAGATATGGCTCGTCCAGTCCGCGACGGGAGCGGCATCCATCGGCAGCGGCTTCAGCGTGCCGGCTTTGAGCCGTGAGCCAAGTTTCTGGGAAAAGCGGAGGATCATCGGTCGTCTATCACATGCCGCCATTCGGCAGCGTACCTGTACCCGCAGCGGCCCTACACTAACCCAGACTGCACCGCCCACACGGCCGCCTGAGTCCGGTCATTCACGGCCAGTTTCCGCAGCAAGTTCTGGACGTGCTCCTTGACGGTCTCGACGCTGATTTCGAGCGACCGGGCAATCTCGTCGTTGGACAGTCCGAAGGCGACGTGGGAAAGGACCTGCGATTCCCGGGGCGTGAGTCCGGAGTCACGAACAGCCCGGGCGTCTCGCGGCTCCATCGAGGCTGCGATCTTGGCGTACGGCGATGATCCCGAGACCGACTTTCCTGCGGCGGCGTTCTCGATGGTCGTGACGAGTTCCCGCAGGCTGAATCCCATGAGCAGGCAGTTTGCGGCCCCGACAGCACGGGCGCGGGCCATGTAGGTCGGATTGTCGATCTCGGTCACGAATACGAACTTGGTCGACGGCAGGGGTTTCGAGAGTGTCCGTGCCAGCTCAAACGCATCGCCCCCTGGAATAGCCGCATCGAGAAGCACCACGGCCGGCTTGTGCTTCTTGGCGAGCGTGAGGGTGCTGGGCGCATCGATGGCCTCGCCGACGATCTTCACCGGGGATTTGGCCAGCATCACGCGTAGACCCGCCCGGATGAGTTCCTTCGGGTAGGCGACGAGCAGAGATATAGAGGAGGGCATATGTCAGCGATTAAAGGAGCCGCGGAGGGAGTTCGACATTTTTAGCCCGCAAATCGTGCAATCGAGAAGGAGCAGGATCGTAAGGCGGGATCAGAACGCCACGAATAGCCACCAGATCGCGATCCCGAGGCACACTAGGGCGGTCAGGATCACCCACAGGGGCTTGCCGGATGCCGCATGATCTTCCCCGAAGATGTATCGCTCGCAATATGGACACCGCGGGGAGCCTAGTCCTTAGGAGGCTGTTTCTTTGGGGACTTGCCCAAAACGCGATGTTGCTTCTTGCATCGCTCGAGATCTCTGTTGTGGTAACCACGGGACCGAAGTTCTTTCTCGATTCGTTTGCGATCCTTCGGGAAACTCCCGTACCCCCACTCCAAGTACCACTCCGGTACCTTGCTCAGGGGCAATCCCTTGAAAGGGCCGTGGTACATGAACGGCACCTTGTTGGCGGCCGGTTCTAAATCCGAAGGCCCATTGGGTGACGCCTGCTTGTCTGTGGGTTTCCTAGCGGGATGCACGTACGGGCCGCCCTTCGGCGTGTACTCCCCCTGCCGATATCCGTAGATGACGCCGCGGATCTGCCTGTCGGTCAGTCCTCTTCGCCGGAGTTCATCCTCGGCCGCCTTGTCGGTGCCGCCGCTTTCTCCGTACCGGTACTTGAGCCTCTTGTCGCTCATCCTGCTGATGTCCTTTTCCGGGTTCAACAGACTTACCTCCAGTCCTTGAAATAAAACCGTGCACTTCAGGGAGTGAGCGGAACCAACTTCGACGTGTCTATCGCCGCCGAGCGGCGCTTGGCGGTCTTGGGCACCGAGGACGCGACAGCTACCCGGAGTCCTTGAGGTTCTTGTCGTTGGATGGCGAACCTCGTCTTGCCGCCTCGTTCCACTCCTTCCAGGCCCGTATCTTCTCCATCGGGTCGGAGAACTCCCTGCAGATCGCGAGCACGACCCGCCGGTCGGCCTCCATCTGCTTGCTGACGGACATGTCGCGGACGGCGTGCCTCTGGGGCACGAACTGCTTGGCCACGGTCGCCCGCACGAGCACCGTCCAGTGGTTCTCAAGCCCCCCAGCCTTCCACATCCGGAAGTCCCGCAGCGCGTTGTCGACGAAAAGACGAATGGTTAGGCGGGTCCCCCGCTTCCGGCATTCTTGCACGAGGAAGTCCGCGACCATCACGGCGTCCTCAGCCGTGACCCCGGCCGGCCCCTCCATCGCGATTTTGTCGATCATGGCTTCGACCTGCTCGGGGGTCGGGTCGAGCTTCTGAACGTCCACCCGGCTTTCGAGGGCCGCGATGACGCCGTTGCGGTGCTCGTCGAGCGCGAGGTTGCTGATCGCGACGACGCCGCCCGTGAAGTTGACCACCCGTTTGCCGCGGGCGGTGCGGTAGGGCACCTTTCGGACTCGGGATCCATCGGGAGGCGAGCCCAGGGCCGCGAGGAGGAGCTGAACGGCCTTCGTATCCTGGAAGATTCCCGATACGTCGTCCAACACGATAACCCCATCGGGATTTTCCTCGATGACGTCGAAGAGCGCCGCGCCGGTCAGTTGGCCCTGTACGTGCTCGAACGGGATCGACTTGTCCGTCAAAAAGTTCTTCACTGTGTGAGTCTTGCTTATGCCGGGCGGCCCGAACAGATAGAAACCGTTTGTATGTCCTTGGCAGACGCCCCACAGCCGATCACGGATGAGGCTGAACTGGGCCTCGATTTCCTTCATACACTGATCTCTGCTCATCACGTCGTCTCCTTTCGTGCTGGGACATGCTTGGTAAACGCCTTCGCGATCCGCTTGCCGAGACAGTGCAGAATCGGCACAACAATTGAGTTACCCAACGCCATGTAGCGTGGGGTGTCGCAGGCAGGCTTATTTCGGTACGTGATGGCCGTGTAATCGTCCGGAAATCCCTGAAGTCGCTCACATTCGCGCGGGGTAAAGCGCCTCGGCCCCTTCGGTGTGATGGCCACGCCCTCGATCGGGGTGCCGTTGCTTCGGAAGCCGGTGCCGCGGCTGGCGGTGAGTGTGCCGGCGACCTCACTGGAACCGACAACATCGGCGCCCGTCTCCCGCCCAAGGTGCGGTATGTTGTGGACCTCCTCGCGGAGTGCCTGATTGCGGGTTTCAACCGCAATCGCCGCGTTATCACTTTTTTTCATGTCCGAGTTGCTCGCCGACTGTCCGGCGATTTTCCTGTCGTTGACCATGTGAAGACCTTATCCCCTGTTGTGGTGCACGAACGCCACAGCGCCTCGCTGGCTGGCTGTCAAAGTGTTCGCGATGCTGGTGTCCCGGCCGCAGGACGGAAGGTGGCTCCCTCGGGAATTGCAGCTGAAGGCAATGACCTCGGGAGCGCAATCTTGTCGCCCGGGCTCTGCCCCTGTGCTCCGGCCTGCAAGGATGTCACAAGGGCTTCCGGCAGTTTCTTGCCGGCGCGCTCTGCGCGTCGGAGGTTTCCCGAGCATGCTTGTGGCGAGAGATAATATTTTCGATGGACAGGCCGCTTCTCCAAGATGCTCGACAAGGTCACTCGGCACGGCACAGAGAAAAACTCTCCGGCGGGTCTGAGCCACACCATAGAATTGGCCGTCGAGGACTCGCCAACCCACTCGGACGGTTTCGCTACTGAGAAAGCCTGCTTTAGGCCACTTCCCGGTTTTAGTTCGAGGGGCTTCATCGCACCCCAGCAGCCCGCCGAGGAAGCAGCCGAAGGCGTTGTCCTTGGTTGACAGGACTCCGGGAACGTTTTCCCAGAGGGCGATTGTCGGTGATCGTTCATGATTCCTCCTGATCCTGTTGATGTGATGAAACAAATCGACATACACCCGCGTCAGATTGCCTCGGTCGTCGTCCAGACTTCGGCGATTGCCGGCCACGCTGAACGATTGGCATGGCGTGCCACCAGCCAGCAGATCGACATCAGCCAACACCCTCTCCGGCCACTCGCGAAATCTGGTCAGGTCCCCAAAATTTCGGAAGCCAAAGTGATGCTCGACCACCGCAGCCGGAAAGGGTGCGATTTCAGAGACCCCAACGCATTCCCAGCCGAGCTGTTGCCAAGCCAGGTGAACGGCACCGATCCCGTCGCAGACGCTGAGGTACCGCAACCGCCCATAACTTTCATGCGAGATCATCGAATTACCCTTTCTTTTTTTTGGCTGGCCTTGCGGCCGGAGAGTTCCGTGTACGGCACGCACCGTTCGTCAAAGTCCGGCCCGGCAACCCCGGGTTCACAAGCCCTCGCTTCGAATTGCGATGCTTGACCGGAACCCTATTGCCGAGCAGTTCCCACGCAGGGGGAATAACACCGATGCCGTCACAAATGCTTGCGTAAACAATCATCCGATCACCTCCTTTTCCTTGGGGCCGGCCTTGAGGCCAGCGAGTTCCGTGTCGGGGGAGCACAGGTTGTCGAGACGTGGTCCGAAGGCGCTCGCACATTCGGCATGGGAAAACGACTGCCGGCCAAGCAACACGAGATTCGTGAGGCCGCGTTCCGAATCGAATCCCTCGACCCGGACCCGAACGCTTTGGCCCTGTACGAGCGGCCCTTTCCACGAAAGGCAATTGTCACCATTGTCGATCACGCCGGTGCCGCCGCCGCTGTCGGAAAGCGCGACAATCACTTCATCCGGCTCGATCGCCATCACGCAGCCCTGCAGGATGTCGCCTGCCTTCCAACCACCTGAGTCGGGGCAAAATTCGCCCGAAGGCATCTCCGCTTCGGCGACCTCGCTGGGGATGTTGAGGAGTTGCCCGAGCCGCAAATTTGCGGCGGCCGCGGACTGACTGCCGTAGAGGAACAGTTTCAACAACTCCTCGACACTGTCCGCGGACGCATCGACGGCCGCACTTGCCTTGGCAGAGGCAGCCTCAAGCCACTCCATGTAGGCCTGAGGATCCTGCCCGATATGCTCGAGAGCCAGCAGGTGAACCTTCTGGATGCCATCGTTGGCCATGATGGCTTCGATCACATCCGTCGACTGAGCCGTGGATACCTTCTCGTTCTTGCCGTTCTTGGCCGGCCCATCGCCGGACTCACGTTTCTTTTCCTTATTGACGGCCCGCTCGACAGCCTTCGGGTGCATCAAGAGTTTCCGGGCCACGTCCGCCTTGGGCATACCATCCCTAACCAAGCGGACGGCCTCGCGTTCGATGTCCTCTTCATATTTCCGGCGAGCATCCGGCTTGGACACCTTTTCACCGTTGGAATCGTGTCTGTGGCGCTCCCACAAGGAGACGGTGGCCAATGAGACACCAAGCGTGGCGGCGACCCTCTTCTGCGTCCACGTCTTCGGATCCTTTTTCCGGAGTTTGCGCAGGTTCTCGAAACGCGCTTCGAGAACCTGCCGCTCCACGTCTGAATTCTTCAACTGACGCCGGTCCAAGTTGCAGGAAAGCGCCAGTTCCTCTTTCTCTTCCTCGCTGAGACCCCAGACAACCTCGACTTCAGGAACGATGCCCTTCTCCACGCAGATTTCCCACCGGGTATTTCCCTCGATGATGTCGAGCCATTCGTCGATCAGGATCTTGCCGAGGACCCCTTTGCTGACGATCGACTTCTCGAGAGTCTGCCGCTCCACAGGGTCGAGAGGCGGCAGACTTTTTCCGTAGGCTCTCGGCTTGAGATCGCGCCAGTCGATATCGCTGGGGAGTGGAGTCCGGCGGCAGGGCTGCGGCTCATCGCCATCGCCCTCGTCACCTGAGTCGTCGGTGGACGAATCAGACGGGCCAGACTCACCGGTTGCCTCGGCAGTCGCACCGTCCTCGCATTCGGCTTCGTCCCCATCGTCCTCGCCGGCGTCATCCTGCGAGGACGGATCCGGACCTTCGGCTGGCGACAGGGTCTGGGCCAGCAGCAACCCCGACGAGACGCCCTCGCCCTCGCCACAGTCGTCGGGAGTCTCACTGTCGTTGGCACCGAACCCTTCCGCTTCACCGTCCGGCATGTCGGGAGTCTGCTCGAAATCAACCACGGCCGCTTCAGCCCCGCCATCGACCAGCAAGGTCTTGTTGTCGGCGTACTCATCAAACTGCGTATGCATTTGTGCTTCTCCGGTAGACCCGATCTCGCCGGACCACCCGACGACGGTATACACAATAGCAAGGCGGCTACACTTTGTCAAGCCAGGGTGTAGAGTTTTTGGCGGGCCTCCCTGCGGCAGGCCAACTTTCTGCGGAAAAACTACTTTTTCTGGATTCGAGGAGGTTCTTCAGCCAGTTCGCAATCCGGCTCAAGAGTCGCCGAGTGGGTGCACAAGCTGCACGAAAAGCCACACCGCAGTGCTGGGATGCACAAAGTGTGGTATGTTTAAATAGAGTTTGAAGCCCTTGCTGGGGCGGTTGTCCGGCGTGGGGCGGCCGCAATTTCGAGGAGCCAGGAGGTCGGAGGTCTATGGGCGATCCATCGCAGAAATCGAGCGGGAGGAAGCACCCCCAGGCGCGGAAAGGCGGGGGAGGCCGCAAGAGTCGCGGCACAGATGGTGCGATTCCGGTCGCATCAAGGTGGACCGGCGACCACGGAGCCAATCGCACGGAACCCGTTCGTGCGACCAGCAAGAGCGAGGCTATTCGGGCAATCGCTCGCGATATGGTTTCGAAGGGTCAGCCGCCTAGACCGAAAGAGATCATCGCGGCGCTGCGTAAGAAGGGCATCACCGTGCTGAGTTCGCAGGTGACTACCGCCTTACGGGATACCGAGTTTGCCCTGAGGCAGTTCCGAGTCGATTGGGAGCATCCCCCGGTCCTATTCCCTGAGCCGGCACTCGCCCTCAGCCTGGTGTCGATCGACGACGTGTTCAAGGCAAAGAAATTCGTGGCTGACCTCGGAGGCATCGAGAAGGCCAAGGCCGCACTGGTCGCACTTGTGCAGTTTGGCGGCGAAGCCAAGACCGGCCCCCGGCCCGTGAGCGATGTGGGAGAAATTGTTTCTTTAGAGGAGCCCGATCGTGGTCCCCCAGACGACACCGTGGTCTCGGAAATGTGAATGGCAGAGTTATTTTCCAAAACCGACGGGCTACGAGGGGATCAAGCCTGAAATGGCGATCGATTCTTAATAACCTAGGTCGGCCGCTACCCGGACTCCCCTTAGCCACGGCCAGCCCCAGGATTTTTTGAAACCGATTTCCCCATTTCCGGTTTTGTAAAATCTTTTCTTGAAATCGGCCCCCGATCATGGGCATCGCGGCGTTATTAATCGTGGGGAGGATCCATCGTGAAAACAGGTTTGACGGCTCTGGCCGGATCCTGCATCACGTCTTCATGAATCTCGCTGATAATTCAATAAATCGCGGGAACGAAGCCGAAGCCGTGGGGTGAACACGGAGACGGTTATTAAAACTCCCGGAATCCCGGTGGCATTGAGGTTGGTCCCCAGGGTTCGTCGCCGATCAGGCGGTAGAGCGGCAAAAAACCCAGATCCACGCAGAGATTTGAATTCACTTTCAACTCGCTGCGTCCCCGGATTTTGAAAATCCGAATCCTCGAGCCTCTTCAGAGTCGGCCGATCTTCCTCTGATCTCGGATCGGCAATCAGAAAACCACTTTTTTGGGCTCAATGGCTCGGATTTGAATTTCTCCCGTGGATTCCGCGCCCCGCGCACTCTTTTAGGTGCGGAGCGAAATCATGGAAATTCAACGACGAGCAGCACATGCCCTCACGAGAAATCAATGGCGCCGTGAGGGAAGGGGCATCAAGCGGGACGCCGACCCAGCCCGATTCGTGAAGTGTGACGGCAGGTACGTCGCTCTCTACCCTGAGGCCGAAACCACAAAACTTCGCCCCTACACGGTTTCAAGAAATTCTCTCCTCGACCTGTTTGTGGGCTATCCGGACTCGTTCGGCTACCGTTCCAAAGCCGACGGCCGCATCTACAGGCTGGATCCGGATCGTTTGAGGGGAAGCGCATGGGGGCTGATTCAAAAAGGCTTCGACTACCGCCGCTGCTCGGCCGGGATCCGTATCGGGAAATATCTGGCCGAGAGTTTTCACGTTACCACCCCCAAATACACCAGATTTGCGGTCATAGACCTCGATAACCACTCGCCCACGCGCCGCAGCACCGAAATTCACCTCGAGCTCGTGAAACGGCTCAAAGAGCGACTCCCCGAACTCTCCAGAAGAATCGGGATCAAAAGCAGTTTCTGGCAGTACCGCTGCATAGAACCCACGGGAATTCAGCTCTGGTTGGTCACCACCGGCGAGAAATGCCGACGGGATCTCCACGCCAAGATCCGCGAGTTCCTGCTGACACTCGATGACGGGGATCTCGACGAGCGTCTCCGGTCATACCGCCTGGCAGGACTCGCAGATATTGAAATCCTGCCGAGTGAGAAATTGATCTCGATGCCGGGTTGCTACGGAAAACTGGTTTTCACCGACCATGAGTTGAAGATCACGGACCAAAGATTCGACTGCGAGAGCCTCCACAAGTACATCGAGGGCAGAAAACAAGCCGGCGATGTCTACGGGAGGTACCGGGAGCTGGCTCTTGTCAGGGATTTTTCAGAGGAACCCGAAATTCAGGCTCCTCCTCCGACGGCTGTTTCCCAAAAGTCTCCCAACATCATTTCCAACCTTGGAAATGGTCACTGGTCAAAACTGAAATTCACCTGCCTTCACGGAATCGACCAACCAGATCAGCTTTACGGGTCGTTTCTCAAGCCTATTGCTCAAGCCCTTCTTTTCCGTGAGTTTCATGACCACAAAGACAGAAAAGAACTTGCTTTTCAGGCATTGAAAAAGTGGGTTTTTAAAAAACACAACGGATACATCTCAAGAATAAACGATAGAAAATTCCATCTTGTGGAAAATGAAATTCGTTCAACCATCAAAAACCTCATCAAAAGACCCAACGACAAGGTTCTCGACTTCTACAGCAAGGTTCGTCTCAATGATCTCCGTTTCCCAGACAAAAAAGAGAGTCTGCTCCCGTACATGGACGCAGATGAATCCCCATGCTTTTTAGAAGATTGTAAGGGGGTCATTTCGGAGACTGGCAAAAGAGCGGCCGAGCCGATTGAAGTCCACCGGGTGCCTCTAAATCTGCCCGCTGGGGTGTTGAGGCGGCTTCGCGAGTATGCGATGGATCACATGCGCTCTGGACGCGTGACCGAGCGGTTTCTGGAGTTTGCGACGCAGTTCATCGCCGCGATAGGTCCAGAAGGCGACAAGCAGATCAACGAGCGAACCCTGCTTGGCCTAGCTGGGCGAGACGCCGATTACGAGCCGGCCACGCTGAAACGCTGGAAAAGGCACCTCGTCGCTGCCGGCATCCTTCGAAGTGGCTGGGCGCGAAACGTAATCCGAGGGCGACGAGCCAGCCTTTACCAGGTTCAGCCGTGGGTGAAGGAGGAACTCGATGCGATGAGTTCCTCATGCGGTTCCGATGGCCAGCCAGTGCCGCCAGCGAAGGCCTGAAAAGGGGCAGGGCGGTCCGGCGGGACAATTTTTCAGGGGTGGAAAAATGTCCCCCGAAAAAATACGCGGGGCGCACTCTTCTAGGTCAGCGGCCATGGTGGCTGCTGGCTTCGGTCGCCTGCCCCTCGGCCCCCTCGAGGACGTGGGCAAGGCGACCAGAGCCAAGGTTGAGGACGAACGAAAACCCCACAAAAACATGATCCAGAGTGTGCTGGGAAATTTTTTTGTGGTCTGAGGGTTTTTTGGCTGCCTCAATGGGAAGGAGCCATCGCTCGGTGATGGCGACCACGGTCAATGAGCCGGCATGTATGCCAACCCGACGGCCAAGACGGCCAAGAAAACAACAGAAAGCACCCAGGAGATGAAAAACGAAAAGTTCAGAGTTCCTCGTATTGCCGGCCCCTCGGCTGACGAAAGCGTCGGTGTCGGGCAGTGGAAGGCGATTGATTTTCCGGCTTTGGGAACGGGCCGTCCTCCGTTCGCGGATAGGGGGTCTCACTGCGCAGAGGAGAACCCGATCATGGACCTGACCTCGCCCGTGAACCCGCTGGCCGACGTTCTCGGTCACCTGCTGCCTTTGGTGCCTTTGGCAAAGAGGTGGCTCGAGAAGCAGGTTGGGGAGGCGGAGGTGGTGCCTGAACCCGAGCGAATGCTTACGCCCAAGGAGGCATCCGTCCTGTTGAACCTCCATGTACAGACCGTGATGGCCTGGTGCAGAGAAGGGAAACTGGATGCGGTCAAGATCGGTGGAAACGAGGTCAACGGAAAGGGCGGGAGGTATTTGATCCCTCGTGAAGCGATTGACGCCTACCTCGCCAAGCAACGGCTGATTCATGGTTCGCGGAAGGGAG
>Ga0315902_10011929_pt1 | contig 11369 bp, 10 predicted proteins | sample LakEriMetagenome_9_FD_203523 | JGI IMG/M metagenome (GOLD analysis project Ga0315902, IMG submission 203523) | Freshwater fungal communities from buoy surface, Lake Erie, Ohio, United States - Buoy 12 MA117 | ecosystem: Environmental > Aquatic > Freshwater > Lake > Lake biofilm | place: USA...
TTGCCCGGGGTGTGGGCGCCGCGATCGATGCGGTGATGGCAGGGGTGGACCCGGCTGAGGTCGGGATGGTGTCGCTGTCCACCACGCTGGCCACCAATGCGCTGGTCGAGGGCCAGGGCGGGCGGGTGGCGCTGGTCTTTGTCGGCTTCGATCCCGGCGAGATCGCGCGCGACGGGCTGAGCGAGGCGCTGCGGGGCGATCCGGTGATCCGCCTGCCGGGCGGGCACAGCCATGCCGGCGCAGAGATCGCGCCGCTTGACCTTGGCAGCCTGCGCGAGGCGGTGCTGGCGCTGCCGCCGGGGCTGACCGGGTTTGCCGTGGCCGCGCGGTTTGCCACGCGCAACCCCGGTCACGAGATCGCGGCGCGCGACCTGATCCGGGCGCTGACCGGGCTGCCGGTGACCTGTTCGCACGAGCTGTCGCAGGCCCTGGGCGGGCCGAAGCGGGCGCTGACGGCGGTGCTGAACGCGCGGCTGATCGGGATGATTGACCGCCTGATCGGTGCCTGCGAGGCGCATCTGGCCCGGCTTGGCATCTCCGCGCGGCTGATGGTCGTGCGCGGGGACGGGGCGCTCGTCTCGGCGGCGCTGGCGCGGGAAAAGCCGATCGAGACGATCCTGTCTGGCCCGGCGGCCAGCATCGCGGGGGCCTGCTGGCTGTCGGGCGAGCGCGAGGCGCTGGTGTCGGATATCGGCGGGACGACGACGGATGTCTGCCTGCTGCGGGACGGCAGGCCCGCGATCGACCCCGAAGGCGCGAGGGTTGGGGCCTTCCGCACCATGGTCGAGGCGGTGGCGATGCGGACCACGGGCCTTGGCGGGGACAGCGAGGTGCATCTGGAGGAGGGGCTGGACGGGGGCCTGAAGCTTGGCCCACGGCGGCTGGTGCCGGTGTCGCTGCTGGCGGTGACCGAGGGCGCGATGGTGCACCGGGCGCTGGACGCCGCGCTGGCGGCCGAGGCGCCGCCGGACGGGGCGGGGCGGTTTGCGGTGCCGCTCTGGGCCGGCACGCCACCGGCGGGGCTTGACCCGCGGGAGGCGGCGGTGGCGGGACGGCTGGCGGGGGGGCCGCTGCCCTTGCCGGAGGCGGTGCGAACGCGGGTCGAAGGCGCGGCGCTGATGCGTCTGGTCGGGCGGGGGCTCGTGCTGCTCTCCGGGGTCACGCCGTCGGATGCTGCGCATGTGCTGGGCAAGCTGGCGGCCTGGGACGGCGCGGCGGCGGAGAAGGCGCTTGCGCTTTTCGCGCGGCGGAGGTCGGGGCGGGGCGACAGGATCGCGCCGGATGCGGCGGCGATGGCGCGGGCGGTCGTGGCGCAGCTGACGGATCAGACGGTGGACTGCCTGCTTGAGGCGGCCTTTGCGGGGGATGGCCGCGACTGGGGAATGGCGCCGGGAGAGCTTGCGCGCCATCCCCTGACGCGAGCGGGGCTTGACGGGCATCAGGGCGTGGTGCGGGTCGGGCTCGGGCTGGGCGTGCCGGTGATCGGGCTTGGCGCCTCGGCGGGAACCTATTACGGCGCGGTCGGCACGCGGCTGGGGGCGCGGATGATCCTGCCCGGACATGCCGATGTGTCCAATGCGATCGGGGCGGTGGTGGGACAGGTGGCGATGGTGGCGACCGGCACGGTGACATCGGGGGGCCCGGGTGTCTTTGTCGCGCATCTGGCGGCGGGGCCCCGGCGCTTTGACGCGCGGGATGCGGCGCTGGCCGCGCTGGAAGCGGCGCTCGCAGAGGACGCGCGGGCCCGGGCGCGGGCAGCGGGGGTGGAGGAAATCCGCCTGTCGGTGGCGCGCGAGATCGACGAGGTGGCGGTCGAAAACCAGCCGATGTTCATCGAGGCGCGGCTGCGCGTCACCGCCCGGGGGCGGCCGCGGATTGCGGTGGGGTGAGGGAGGGACGATGCGGGTTCTGGTGACGGGCGGGGCGGGGTACATCGGCAGTCATACGCTGGTCGAACTGCTCGGGAAGGGGCACGAGGCGCTGGTGGTGGACAGTTTTTCCAACGGCAGCCGGGTCGCGCTTGATCGTGTGCGGGCGCTCACGAACGGACATTTCGACGTGCTGGACTGCGATATCCGTGACACGATGCGCCTGTCGGCGGCGGCGCGCGACTTCCGGCCCGAGGCGGTGATCCATTTCGCCGGGCTGAAGGCGGTAGGAGAGAGCCAGCGGCTGCCGGTCGAGTATTACGACGTGAACGTGAGCGGGACGCTGTCGCTGTTGCGGGCGATGGCAGGGGCGCGCTGCCGGCGGGTGATCTTCTCGTCCTCGGCCACGGTCTATGGCACGCCGGATTATCTGCCGTCGGACGAGGCGCATCCGACGCGGCCCGAAAGCGTCTATGGCCAGACCAAGCTCATGGCCGAGCAGGTGCTGTCCGGCTGGGCGAGGGCGACCGAGGGGGCGGTCGCGATCCTGTTGCGGTATTTCAACCCGGTGGGCGCGCATCCTTCGGGCCGTCTGGGCGAGGATCCGCAGGGCGTGCCCGAGAACCTCATGCCCTATCTCGCGCAGGTGGCGACGGGCGAGCAGGAGCGGTTGCGCATCTTTGGCGACGATTATCCGACGCCGGACGGCACGGGCGTGCGGGATTACATCCATGTCGTCGACCTGGCGCGGGCGCATGTGGCCGCACTTGACCATGCGGCAGGGACGAGCGGCGTGGATGTCTTCAACATCGGCACCGGGCGCGGCTATTCGGTGAAGGAGATGCTGGCGGCCTTTTCGGCCGAGGTCGGGCGCGACCTGCCCTGCGAGGTCGTGGGCCGGCGGCCCGGAGACGTGGCCGAGATGCGGGCCGACTGCAGCAAGGCCGGACGGGTGCTTGGCTGGCGGGCGGAATTCGGACTGGACAGGATGGTGCGCGATCTCTGGCGCTGGCAGAAGAACCATCCGCGGGGTTACAGGGCCTGACCGCTCAGCCCCGGTGGCGGAATGGCCGGGCGGCGGTCTGGAGCACGAGGATCATGTCCCAGCAGAGGTTGCGCCGGCGCTGGTAGATCAGGTCGAGCGCCGCCTTGCGCGGCACGCAGCGGCGGCGATAGACGGTGTCGGTTTCCTCGGCCGTGCGGCAGGCGGCGAGCAGCCGCTCCTCCACCGCATGATAGCGCAGGGAGGCCAGGCCGGTGATGCCGGGACGGTTCTTCAGCACGCGGGCATAGAGTTCGGGAAAGGCCTCGACATAGAGCCGGAGCGGCGGCCGCGGGCCGACGAGGCTCATGTCGCCGCGGATGACATTCCAGAGCTGGGGGATTTCGTCGGCCCGGGTCCGCCGCAGGAACCGCTGCAGTCGCGACATGCGTCCGGCCTTGTCGCCGCCGGTCACGCCTTCCTCGGTGCCGGGCGGCGCTGGCCGCATGGTGCGCAGCTTGATCAGTCCGAATGATCGGGTCGGCGTGCGCATCCTTTCCGAGATGTAGAAGACCGGGCGGCCTTCGGCGACGAGGAGAAGGCCGGCGACAAGCGCAAGGACCGGGAGCAGGACAACCCCCAGACAGAGCGCCAGGACAAAGTCGAAGATCCGCTTGCCGGCAGTCATGAAAGCGGGCACCCGGCGTTTGCCGCGTCCGTGCGCTGCAGGGTCGGGACGCCTGAGCGGCGGGGCACGAGCCCGGCACGGAGACAGGGGGTCGGGTCGCCGGCGCGGGCGCCGCGGACAGGTGTCAGGGGGCTGTCGACGGCGTCTTTCATCGGCAGCGGGCTACAGGATTGCGGACATCGATGCAAGTCGGCCCGCCTCTTTTGCCGGGGTCAGTCGGCCATCGCGCGGCGGGCATGGATGATCCGCAAGCCGCCCGTCAGGAAGCAGAGCGCGCCAAATCCCCAGGCCAGCGGGACGAAGGCCGCGGGGAAGATGCAGAAGGCGACAAAGAGCAGGATGGTTTCGGTGCCTTCGAGCAGGCCGCCGGAGTGGAAGAAGGATTTTCTTCCCCGTGCCCGGGTTTCCAGCCCGCGTTTGGCGGCAAGGATCGCGAAGCCGAGGAAGCTGGTCCCGTTGAAATAGAAGGATGCCAGCAGGAATGCGCCTGCCGCGCCGTTCGATGCCGGATCCGACAGCACGAAGGCGAGAGGGATGGCTGCGTAGAAGAGGAAATCGGCGGTGATGTCGAGATAGCCGCCGAAATCCGTCCCGCCGGTGGCCCGGGCGACCGCACCGTCGAGCCCGTCGGCCAGTCGGGAGGCCAGAAGGGGGATGAGTGCGAGCCCGGTCTGGCCGGAAGCCACAAGCACGGCCGCGAAGAGACCTAATCCCAGGCCTGCGAGCGTCACGGCATCGGCATGGGCGCCGCGCCGGGCGAGGTACCTGCCCATCCGGTTCAGCGGCGGGTCGATGAGGCGGCGGACGGGAGCGTCAAGCATGGGGTTGGGTGACCGGTTGATCGGGATCGGGCGGCTTTGGCCCGGTTTGGCGCCTTGCCCGGACCTGCGGTTGCCGTCGCCCCGTCCCTGTGCGGGAACGACCCGGCGGATACTGTGATGCGGCCAAGGGCGACCCGAGGCACCTTGGTGAGCCGTGCAGGGCTCGAACCTGCGACCTAGTGATTAAGAGTCACTTGCTCTACCAGCTGAGCTAACGGCCCCCAAGGAAGCTGCACCTAAGCGTGCAAGGGCGGAGGGTCAAGCCGTTTCGGGGATGGTGCTGGATTCCGGGGACATGATCGGTTATGGCCGCGCCATGTTGACCCTGCCGCCATCCGGCCTGCCGTTCATGAAGATGCACGGCCTTGGCAACGACTTCGTCGTGATCGACGGCCGTGCAGGCGGGCCGGGGGTGACGCCTGCTCTGGCGCGCGCGCTGGCGGACCGGCATCGGGGCGTGGGATTCGACCAGCTGGCGGTGATCGGCACTGATGCGGGCGCCGATCTGCGGCTTGATTTCTTCAACGCTGACGGATCGGTCTCGGCGGCCTGCGGGAATGCCACACGTTGCATCGCGTGCTGGGAGATGGATCGGACCGGCAAGGCCGCGCTTGTCATCGCCACGGGACGCCGGCTGTTGCGGGCGGTTGATGCCGGGAACGGCCTGACAGCGGTCAACATGGGGCCGCCCGAGACGGACTGGCAGCGCATTCCGCTGGCCGGCCCGGCCGACACGCTGCATCTGCCACTGCCGGGCGACCCCGTGGCAACCGGGATGGGCAATCCACATTGCACCTTCTTTGTTCAGGATGCCGGGGCGGTGGACCTGGCCAGCTTTGGCCCGGCGCATGAGACCCATCCGCTTTTCCCCGAGCGGACGAATGTTCAGGTCGTCGAGGTCCTGTCGCCCGCGCGGCTGAGGATGCGGGTCTGGGAAAGGGGGACGGGGATCACGCTCGCCTCGGGCTCGTCCTCCTGTGCGGTGGCGGTTGCCGCCGCGCGGCGGGGCCTGACCGGGCGGAAGGTGACGGTGCTGGCCGATGGCGGTGCGCTCGAGGTCGACTGGCGCGAGGATGGCGTCTGGCTTGCCGGGCCGAGCGTGCATGTCTTTGACGGGGTGCTGACCCCCGGCTTTCTTGCGGCGCTGTGATGGAGGACCGCGCCCCCGTCTTTGCCACGCTTGGCTGCCGGCTCAATACCTTCGAGACCGAGGCGATGCGCGCGCTGGCCGAGGCGGCGGGGGTCACCGATGCGGTCGTCGTCAATACCTGCGCGGTGACGGCCGAGGCGGTGCGCAAGGCACGGCAGGAGATCCGCCGGCTGCGACGCGATCATCCGGGGGCAAGGGTGATCGTCACAGGCTGTGCCGCGCAGACCGAGCCTGCGGCCTTTGCCGCGATGCCCGAAGTCGATCTTGTCATCGGCAATGCCGAGAAGATGCGGCCCGAGACCTGGGTGCGGCTGACGCCAGACCTGATCGGCCAGACCGAGCCTGTGCAGGTCGACGATATCATGGCGGTGCGCGAGACGGCGGGGCATCTGATCGACGGGTTCGGCACCCGGGCGCGCGCCTATGTGCAGGTGCAGAACGGCTGCGACCATCGCTGCACCTTCTGCATCATCCCCTTTGGCCGGGGCAATTCGCGGTCGGTCCCGGCGGGCGTGGTGGTCGAACAGGTGCGCCGGCTGGTCGGGCGCGGCTACAACGAGGTGGTGCTGACCGGGGTGGACCTGACCTCGTGGGGGGGCGACCTGCCGGGCGCGCCGCGGCTGGGCGATCTGGTGCTGCGCATCCTGCGGCTGGTGCCCGACCTGCCGCGGCTGCGGCTGAGCAGCATCGACCCGGTCGAGGCGGACCCTGCGCTGATGGAGGCCATCGCAGGCGAGCCGCGCCTGATGCCGCATCTGCATCTGTCGCTGCAGGCCGGCGACGACCTGATCCTGAAGCGGATGAAGCGGCGCCACGGGCGCGGGGATGCGATCCGCTTTTGCGCCGAGGTGCGGGGGCTGCGGCCGGAGATGACCTTCGGCGCCGACATCATCGCGGGTTTTCCGACCGAGACCGAGGAGATGTTCGACCGCACGCTGGCGCTGGTCGGGGAATGCGGGCTGACCTGGCTGCATGTCTTTCCCTACAGCCCGCGGAAGGGCACGCCGGCGGCGCGGATGCCGCAGGTGCCGGGTGCGGCGATCCGGGCGCGCGCCGCGCGGCTGCGGGCATCCGGAGAGGCGGCGGTGCAACTGCATCTGGCAGGGCAGCAGGGACGCGATCATCGCGTGCTGATGGAGACCCCGCGGATGGGCCGGACCGAACAGTTTGCCGAGGTGCTGTTTGACAGCGATCAGCCCGAGGGGCAGATCGTGCGGGCCTGCATCACCGGTCTTGGGGAAACGCAGCTTCTGGCGACCAGCGCGTGAGGGCGGTTTCATCGTCGACCCGTGCGGCGACCCAGGTGGCACCGCCGGGACCGTATTCCTTTTTCCAGAAGGGCGCGCGGGACTTGAGATAGTCCATCAGGAATTCGGCTGCGGCAAAGGCTTCGGCGCGGTGGGCGGCGGCGGTCGCGACCATCATGATCGTCTCGCCGGGGGTCAGGCGGCCGTGGCGGTGGATGACCAGCGCATCGAGAAGCCCCCAGCGCTCCGCCGCCTCGGCCAGGATGGCGGCGACGGCCTTTTCGGTCATGCCGGGATAGTGCTCGATCTCCATCGCCGAGAGGCCGCCCTGACCGCGGACAATGCCGCTGAAGCTGACGACTGCGCCCGCGCCTGCCGCCCGGGCGGAAAAGCGGTTGAGTTCCGCGCCCGCGTCGAAGGGGGCGGGGTCGATGCGGAGCTCCATCCTCATCCGCCGGTCATCGGGGGAAAGAAGGCGACCTCGCGCACGCCTGCGAGAGGGGCGTCGAATTCGGCCAGGTCCTGGTCGAGCGCCACGCGCAGCGCGCGCAGATCGGCGAAGGCGAGGGCATAGCGGTCTTCGCGTGCGGAAAGCTCGGTGACGAGTTCGGCCACTGTCGCGGCGCGCGTTTCGACCCTTTCGCGCGGCAGGCCGATGCGTTCGCGCACCCAGGCGAAATAGAGCAGATCGAGTGTCATCGGCTGTCCCGCAGGTAGGGCAGCGCCTTGCGGAAGTATTCCCAGCCCGTGAGGGCGGTCAGCGCGGCCGCGATCCAGATCAGGGCAAGGCCGGCATAGGTGGCGATCGCAGACCAGGTATAGCCGTCCGGCAGGACCCCTTCACCGGCGCGGGGGGGGCGTCCGGCCTCGACATAGGCGAGCCCGGTGCCGAGAAAGAGGATGGCGATGGCGACCATCTGGGCGGTCGTCTTCCACTTGGCAAGTTTCGTAACCTTCAGTTCCCCTGCCCTGGCGCCGAGGTATTCGCGCAGGCCGGACACAAAGACTTCGCGGAAGAGGATGACCGTCGCGGGCAGGATCAGCCAGGGATTCATCCCGGAATAGCCGGTGATGACCATGATCGCGATCACCACCATCGCCTTGTCAGCGATGGGGTCGAGCATGGCGCCGAAGCGCGATTCCTGTTTCCAGAGGCGGGCAAGGTAGCCGTCGAACCAGTCTGTCACCGCCGCCCCGATGAAAAGCACCAGTGCAAGCCAGTCCGCCCAGGGGCGGTTGAAGTAGAGAAACATCACCGCCACGCCCGGCGCAGCCAGGAGGCGCAGGAAGGTCAGGGTATTGGGGATCGTCCACGTCATGGGCCGCTTCTAGCCCATCCGGAGGGGTAGTGAAACCGGTCCGGCGCGGGTGGAAACCGCGGTCGGCAGGACGTGGTGGGTCTGGGTATCGACGGTCATAGCTTAGCCCTTCCTGCGTTCGGCGGCAGATCGGCGAGTTCGGTGGCGCGGTAAGACGGAAAGAACCTGATCCCCGCCGCCTTGAGCGCCGCGACAAAGGCGTCGGAGCCCATCAGGCTGCCCTAAAAACGCGCCTCACGCCAGAAGTGGATGTCGGGCGACAAACGGGAGGAGTCCACAACGACATGCCTTGTTGTCGAATATGGAATGAACGAACACAGCGTATCGGGGAAATCGGCATCGACGTGGACGTGCGACTTCTCGACCACGATGGAATTCTGCCGCTGGGTCACGTTCATCGTGAACCACGGCCCCTCGATCTCCACGCCTTTCCTTGTCAGCAGACGCACCGGAAAGAACTGATGCAGGCCGGGGTCGAACCTCTCGATCACCTCCCGGGCGCGGGCAGAAACGACGTGAATCCCGTTGACGCCCGTGAAAGCGTCGGGCCAGGACGTGCGGGGTTTGCGAGCGACCAATTCCCGCGGCATTTCGTCAGGCGTGTTTTTTCGAGCGCCCGAACGCCAGGCATGAATGGCGTCAAGGGCAGCCTGTGTCCGGGGGCCCGGCACCGGATACCGATCTTTCCATTCGGGCATATCCACCGGGATCTGCACCTTGTGCAACGCCATGTCGAAGACGTGGGTCATCGCTCGCACCTCTCTCGCGCCGTCCTCGGGACGGCCGTTTCTAGCCCATCTGCCGGTTGCATGAAAGCGGTCGGGCATGGAGGCCTGCGGTCCGGGCTTCAGCCCTTGTCGTGAAAGAAGGCGTAGATCGTTTCGGCCATGCCTTCGGAAATGCCTTCCACGGCCTTGAGATCGGCGAGGTTCGCGCGGCTGACGGCCTTGGCGCTGCCGAAATGGGCCAGCAGCGCGCGCTTGCGCGCGGCGCCGACGCCGGGGATGTCGTCGAGCGGGGTCGCGCTCAGGGATTTGGCGCGTTTGGCGCGGTGCGTGCCGATGGCGAAGCGGTGCGCCTCGTCACGCAGGCGCTGCACGAAATAGAGCACGGGGTCATTGTGGCGCAGCGCTGCGGGCCTGTGCCCGATGCGGTGGAATTCCTCCTTGCCGAGATCGCGGTCGATCCCCTTGGCGACGCCGATCAGTGCGATGTCCTCGACCCCGAGTTCGACCATGACCTCGTGCACTGCCGCGACCTGGCCGGCGCCGCCGTCGATCAGCAAAAGGTCGGGCCAGGTGGCGCTTTCGCGGTCGGGGTCCTCTTTCAGGAGCCGCTGGAAGCGGCGCGTCAGCACCTCTTTCATCATGCCGAAATCGTCGCCGGGGGCGATCTCGGTGCCGCGGATGTTGAACTTGCGGTACTGTCCCTTCTCGAATCCCTCGGGGCCGGCCACGATCATCGCGCCGACGGCATCGGTGCCCATGATGTGGCTGTTGTCGTAGACCTCGATCCGGCGGGGCGGGTCATCGAGCCCGAAAGCCTCGGCCAGGCCGGCAATCAGGCGTCCCTGCGTGGCTGATTCCGACATGCGCCGTGCCAGGCTTTCGCGCGCGTTGCGGAGTGCTCCTTCGACGAGTTCGGCCTTTTCGCCGCGCTGGGGCACGGCGAGGTCGACGCGCCGGCCGGCCTTTTCGCCAAGGGCTTCGGCCATCAGGTCGGGATCGTCGAGCCCGTGCGAGAGCAGCACCAGCCGGGGCGGTTCGCGGTCGGCGTAGAACTGGCCGACGAAGGCCTGCATCACCTCGGCCGCGTCGACGTCCGGCGCGAGGCGGGGATAGAAGTCGTGGTTGCCCCAGTTCTGGTTGGCACGGATGAAGAAGACCTGCACGCAGGCCTGCCCGCCTTCCATGTGGAGCGCGATGACATCGGCCTCGGCCACGCCGCGGGGGTTGATGCCCTGGGCGGTCTGCACGCTGGTCAAGGCCCGGATGCGGTCGCGCAGGGCGGCGGCGCGTTCGTATTCCATCGCCTCGGCGGCGGCGGCCATCTGGGTGGCAAGCTCCTCCTGCACCGCGGTGGAGCGGCCTTGCAGGAAGAGCGCGGCATCGGCGACGGAGCGGGCATAGTCGGCTTCGGAGATCAGGCCGGTGCAGGGGGCAGAGCAGCGCCGGATCTGGTGCAGCAGGCAGGGCCGGGTTCGGGCGGCAAAGCTTGAATCGGTGCAGTTGCGCAGAAGGAACGCCTTCTGCAGCTGGTTGAGGGTGCGGTTGACCGCGCCCGCGCTGGCGAAGGGGCCGTAATAGTCGCCCTTGTCGGTTTTGGCGCCGCGGTGCTTGCGGATCATCGGAAAGGGATGGTCGCGCGTGACGAGGATGTTGGGGAAGGACTTGTCGTCGCGCAGGAGCACGTTGTAGCGCGGCTTGAGCTGTTTGATCAGGTTCTGTTCGAGCAGGAGCGCTTCGGTTTCGGTCCGCGTCGTGAGGAACATCATCGCGGCAGTGTCGCGGATCATCCGTTCGATCCGCGGGGAATGGTTGCCGGGGCGGGCATAGTTCGCCACCCGCGCCCGGAGATTGCGCGCCTTGCCGACATAGAGCACGCGGCTTTCGGCATCGAGCATGCGGTAGACGCCGGGCGAGCCGTCGAGCGTCCGAAGGCAGGCCTGGATGCAGTCGTAGCCGGTCAGCCGGGGGGCGGTGTCGGGAGTATCCTCAGCCATCGGGTTGTCCGTGATTCTGTCGCTGCGGCTGCCATCATATCGCCGGGGGGACAAGCGGAAAGGTGTCCACGGTTTCTGTGGACAACTCCGTGGGAAACCTGCGGGCGGATCGGATTTTTTGTTGATTCCAGCAGGGTTCACGTATTTGCCTAAAAAATAGGCAAAAGTCCAAGGTCTTGAAAAAACGTCATATTTTTCTGCATGCTGAACAAATACATGAAATCGTTACAAAATCGCTAACGTTCGCGGCAGGGGTGGCGCGCTGGTGCACAACTCTGCGCGTCCGGTCATTCCGGCCCCAGCACGTCAGGCGTGCGCCAGGCCAGATGCTGACCGCCATCGGGGCAGATCAGCTGTCCCGTCACGGCCTTTGCATCGAGAAAGTAGCCGAGGGCGGCGCAGATGTCGCCGGGGTCGGCGCCGCGTTGCAGGATCGTCGCTGCCCGCTGTGCGGCGAAATGCGCAGGCGTCTGGCGGGCGCCCCGGACCGTGGGGCCGGGACCGATCGCGTTGACGCGGACGCGGGGGGCGAGGCCCTGGGCCGCTGTCCGCGTCAGGGCCCAGAGCGCCAT
>Ga0315902_10011930_pt1 | contig 11368 bp, 14 predicted proteins | sample LakEriMetagenome_9_FD_203523 | JGI IMG/M metagenome (GOLD analysis project Ga0315902, IMG submission 203523) | Freshwater fungal communities from buoy surface, Lake Erie, Ohio, United States - Buoy 12 MA117 | ecosystem: Environmental > Aquatic > Freshwater > Lake > Lake biofilm | place: USA...
GTTAATGAGCCTAAAATTTTATTTGCCGACGAACCGACAGCAAATTTAGATACTGAAACTTCAAAAATGGTTTTAGAAAGTTTTATGGAGTTAAATAAACTTGGACAGACAATTGTAATGGTTACTCATGAAAAAGAATACGCTGTTATTGGAAACAGAACTTTAGAATTAAAAGACGGAAATATTGTCAAAATTGCTAAAAATCATTAGTTATAATATAATTTCAACTCGTTCATATATTAAGGAGGGTAATATGGTTGAAGGAACTTACTTGCGCCGGTTACCTAGCGGTAAGTATCGGAAAGAATTTACTACAATTTCCTACTTTTTGGAAAGAATCGTAATTGATTTCCAGTTTAGCCGCGAAGGAGACTACATTTTGAATCTTCAGGGAGGTTCTTTGCTGGGTATTTTTGTTCCAACTTCATCAGATATTTCAGAGGTAATTTCGTCTTTGGACGATAATTACGGGTTTAAGGTTGAACTCGAATAAAAAAGGGGCGGGTGACGAAAATAATATTTGCGACACCCGCCCACTCTTTTTAATCTAGACTATTTAAACCACTCGTTAGAAATGTGATTTAATTTTTCCATTGCTTTGTCTAAAGAATCTTTACTTCTGGCTTCATCCATAGACATTCCTCCAGCTGTTACAACTTTAGCTTCCATACCCATAAACTCAAATTCTCCATGAACTAGTGGAGTTGAAAAATCCCAAGCAGAGTTTGAAGTGTAATCCCCTCCGGATGTTGTAATTGCTAAAGCTTTTTTACCGTTTAACAATCCTTCAAATCCTCTTTCAGTATACTTAAAACTTTTTCCTGATTGCAAAACTGCATCAAACCAACATTTTACCGGTCCTGGAAAAGTGAAATTATAGATTGGATATGCTAAAACAATATAATCAGCATCCAAAACTTGTTGGCACATTTTATCAATAGGTTCTAGAATCTTAGCTTCGTGAGCGGAAAGTTCCTGTCCTCCGAAATTTCTTTTAACATATGCATTCACTTCATCTTTTAAAAGCATAGCTGGTGCTTTTTCAGCTAAATCGACAAATTCAATTTCAGTTTTTCCTGAAATTTGAGATACAAAGTGATCAAGTAACTTTTTGGTATTGGAGCCTTCTCTTGGGGTATACGAAACAATTAAGGTTTTTTTCATAAATTCCTTTCTAAATAAATAAAGATAAGTTATCTTAATTGAAAAATTTATATTTTTCAATATAATTTAAAAACTTTTAGTATAAAGGAGGGATTTATGCAATTAGTTAACATGAGTAGTCGGGCATTTATTAATTTTTTCGGATTAAATTTCCCCTGTCTCCTTGAGGATAAGGATGGTGATTTAAGTTATGAGCACGTTTTAGTCCCTTTTGTTGGTTGTGATGAATCTGACTTTAAGGATTTTAACGGCTTAACCAAACTTTTGGCTCAAGTTGAGCCTAAAGTTACAGGAGATACCTTGGTTTTACGTAAGAAGGCAGGCTTAGATGACAATTATGTTCTTTTTTTGTACCCTTTTCCCGTAATGCACGGAGGTGAATTTGGAACATTTCCTGAAGCTACTAACCCTGAAGTAATTTACAAATTTTTCTCAGGAAACCCAGAATGTGGGTATTTTTATGAGATGCTATTTGTACTAAAAAAGGATGTTAGGTACGAGATACTCTACCACTCAGAGCCGCTAAACAAGATAATAAAGTTTGTCCTGTTTTGTAATTCTGATGAAGGGTTTGTCTCGGTTACAAGTTCAGTTGTAATGTGAAAAATGTCGTGTAGGAGATACCTCCTACACGACTTAAATTGAAAGATTAAGGCTCCATCCATACATCATTGTCCGTCCACTCATTTTCATCAAAATAAAACGAACGGTCAATTATCGGACCAAATTGGTTTGGACGAATCTCTATACGTCCAAAAAGTAGCAAATGCCTTGGCTTGCCGCTTTCAAAGACGCTAACAAACGCATGAGTGATTTTTTCACTCAGTACCCTCTTTTTTGAGAAAAACGGAGGTAGGATTCCAAAATCCCAATCTCCGAAATTTTCCACATTACCAAGAAGAGACTTATTTACATCCCAATCAAGGTTTGTGACTGGAAGCATGTAATTGTTAGCAAGTCGATAAGAGTTATCGAATTTAACAGCTACATCTTCGGAATCAGAAGGATTGTTAACATCATTGTTGTTAACATCATTAGTTTCCTTCGGACGGTTCTTAGAACCCTTAGGGCGACCGCGCTTTGGCTTATCGTTTTCGTTTTCCACTGTAATTAATCCCTCTCTCAATACATATTGCCTTAAATTTATAAGGCGAAAAGTATTATAGGTTATGAGAAATTTTTTGTCAATAAATCAAATTCTTTTAGTTTCAAGGATAGCTTGTTCCATTAATTCTAGAATATCGTATCTTGAGAGCTCGTCTATAGGTTTTTGTCCTAAGTACTCTTTCCAGTCTACAAGGTGTTCTTTTAATCTTTCTAATATATGTTTAAAAGCTTCTTTTCTATTATCTGTTTGGTCACTATTTTCTTCGTTTTTAACTTGTATATTTGTTATTAAATGAGTAACTCTAACAGCTGTTTCCGTTTTATTCACATTTTGACCTCCGTTTGAGGATGATCTATTAAATTTAAGTTCGAAATCCGATTTTGGATCCATGACTAATTTTTTTTCAACAAAACATGATTTTAACCATTTTAAGTAATCATCAACAAATCTATCTTCTAAATCTTTGCTTTGAAATTCTGGAAAATGAGCTAAGACATTAAAAATTCTTTCTTCAGCTGAGTGAGACCTATTTACTATTGCGTTATGAGCTTGCTCTTCTTTAATAAAGTTCGCAGTTTTGCTTCCGTGATGACTTGCATGCTTTTTTCCAGAAGAAGGATCTCCATATCTTCTTCTCATCTGAGCTTCAAATTCTTCGTCAATTTCGTCTAAATTTGTATTTGAATTAGCGTATTGCAACATAATATTAATATAGCACTATTTTTAAATCTTGTTAATTTAAATTGCAAATAGAATTGCCCCTATTGTTATAAGAATTGCCCCAGCGATTGTTTTTAAATTTAAGGACTGAGATAAAAATATTACTGAAAGAATTAAAACAAAGACAACAGACAGTCTATCAAGAGCTGCAACTCCTGAAGCTGGTCCTTTTTTAAGTGCGTAAAAATAACAAAGCCAAGAGAGTGCTCCAGCAATTCCTGAAAGAGAGATGTATGTTAAAGCCTTTGAGTCTATTTGATTGATTTTGTTAAAAACACCTAAGTATAAAGAAACCCCTCCTAAAAACAAGAACATAATAAATGCCCGAACTGTAGTAGCTAAAGTATTATCTAAATTGGAAATTCCAATTTTTCCAAAAATAGCAACAAGCGCTGCAAAAATAGCTGATAGGATGGCAAAAAAAATCCAACTCATGTTTAAATATTATCATAGATAAAAAAGGGAAATGAAAAAAAATGTTCGGGTTGGTAAGAATAAATTCTTGCCAACCCGAACAAATCACTTAAATAGACTCTTTCTTAGGGTACTCGTTAGGATAAGAAATGAAATCTAATCCGCGACAACCACATTTACAAATAGAAATGTCATGTACATATTGAGTTAAGTCTACTAATTCTTGCCACGTTCTATGGCTGAAGAAAAACTCCTGAGATTGAAGTAAGCAGTTTTCTTGAACAATAACTACTCGACTTTTGTAAACCATTTTAGAAAGTAATCTTGTAAAATGATCTACATTTTGCTTGGAGACTGATTTTCTAGCCTCCGTATGAACAAGGTTTGACTCAATCAAGTCCATCTATATTTCTCCTAAATATCCCAGTATGGGAAGGTTATTCTATCTTAATAAGATACAGTAGTCAAATAAAGAAAAAAAAGACCAGGCGAAGCCTGGTCACAAAAGAAAAAATTTACTTTTTATACTGACGCTCAAAGGCCTCAGTATAACCATTAATGAACTCAATTGGAGGTTTAGGGATTTTCACCCAAATGCCATTTTTCAATTCTTCAAAAATCGCATTGGGAACTTCCCAACGATTCAGGTCGTTATTCCACTTGCGATTTAAGGGAGTGATGTACATATTCAGTCCTTGCTGATATGTCCATTCCGTCCCCAGCCACAGCTGTGCTGGCTTTTTGTAACCGGTCAGAGTGTACATAATTCGAACTTTTGGTTCGAATTGAGTCGGCTTATTGTAAGTCATCATTTCTCCTTTATAAAATTTTACCCAAGAAATATAACCTATAATTAATTTTATGTCAAGTAATGGTGAAAGACTAAATGTGTACTTCAAGATTTCTAAAAAAAATATTAGGTAAAAAATTCTTACCAAAATTAATTGATAAGGACATTTCTGGTCGGGGTAGCAGGACTCGAACCTGCGGCCTCACGCTCCCAAAGCGCGCACTCTAAGCCTACTGAGCTATACCCCGAACTTCCCTATTATACAACAATAAACTTTAAAAATTATAATTTTTTGAATAAATTATTGTAAGTATCTCTAACAACCTCGGATTCATAGATATTTCTGGAATTATTATTTAGGTCAACCAAATGAACTTTAAAAGTATAGTCACAAACCTCATCTAACTCACAACCTTTAAATTCGGCATCCGGTACTGCTTTTTGAGAAAGCTCCATGATAAAAAATACGTGATTATCCATAAAAGCACCTCTGTGAAAATTACAGGTAAAGTGCTGGTAGCAGTCGGCAATTTTAGTACTTAAAATTCTATCCTCTCTGAGTCCATAAAAAAAGACAGTTTTCGCTGCATAACCAAACCTATCCTCCATTGTAAAATTAACAATTTCTCTTTCATTTGGAGATTTAATGCTTTCCTTATATTCTGCAAGAACTTTCATATTGTCTTCAAACATTTTTCTTGATACTTCATCGTCGATAGAGATAGTTGAAGTCCAAATTGTGTTGTAAATATTACTATCTTTCAAAAAAGTAAATCTATCGGCCTCTAAATCAACCCCCTTATCTTTAAGGTTTGATAACCACCTTTGAAATCTGGAGTGAGTTTCTAGTTTAAGTGGAAGCTTGGTTTTATCTATAGAGTATTGTTCGTAAAGATTTGAACTAATCCCAATTGCTATAAAAATTGCAATCGAAATAATTAAAATTTTATCGAGGTGTTTCATTAATTTATTTTACCTTATTTCTTCTTTTTTACTCAAAAAGCCTGTAACTCCAAAAATTAATAGACTTCCTAAAATTATACCCAAACCTAGTAAATCGATATTGAAGTACACAAGACCGATGATAAATATTATTATAAGAACTAATATTGAATAAACAAATCTTCTGTTTTCAAGCAATTCAGGTACTGTTTCATTCGATTTAAAATTTAGAGCAATAAGAATAATATTTAAACCCAAAATGTTAAGAAGAGAGACATTAATAAAATTCGAATAACCATTTATATACAGAATATAAAAAGGAATAAAAATTAATAAAAACATTAAAATTCCATAAAAAGTACCTAAACTTAAATTTAAATTTTCAATTAATTTATACTTTCCTCTTCTAGGTTTCTCGCTTAAAATATTTTTTGAGGCAGGAATTGATTCAAAAACCAGAGTTGAAAATGGATCTATAATAAACTCTAAAAGAGCAATATAAACTGGAGTTAAAAGCTGAGGAATTTGCATGAAAGAATTAAAAATTGCCAATAAAATTATTGGTAAATGAAAAGAATAAATATATCTGCCAGTGATTCCTAAATTTTTATATATTCTTCTTCCCTCTATTATGCCACTCACAATACTTTTCAAATTATTTTCCATTAAAACCACATCAGAGGCTTCTTTCGCAATATCGCTTCCTCCTTCGCCAATCGAGATTCCGACATTAGCACTTTTGAGGGCTAAAACATCGTTAACCCCATCCCCCGTCATTGCAACTACATTTTTAGAAGATTTTAGTAAATTTACTATTTTAAGTTTTTGTTTAGGTGTTATACGAACATAAACATTTATTTCTTTCATTAATTCTTTTAAAACTAAGTCATCAAGTTTTTCTAAATCATTTCCGGAAATTACTTTTCTTGGGTTATTTAGCTCAACTTCCTGTGCGAAATAAATCGCAGTATTTTTATAATCACCTGTTATTAAACAAACTCTAATATTATTATCTTGGCAAATTTTTATATACTCCTTTGATTCTGGCCTGATTTCGTCTTGAAAAGCTAAAAGACCTAAAAGATTAAATTTTTTGGAACTATTTTCTTTTACATCTTTTTTTGAAGCAACAGCAATAACACGGTAACCAATATTTGATAACTCTTCGATTTTATTTAAATAGAAATCCTCATACTTTTCAGGAATTCTACAAATTTTTTGAATTTCCTCGTAAGCTCCTTTGGCAAAAGTATAGTATTGTTTTCTGTACAAGTATTTTTTTGAGAACACAAACTTTTTATCTATGACATTTTCCGCTATAGGATCCATTTTTGGAACTCCCAAATCAGATTTATTAAAAATATTTAAAATTTCTAAATCGGCTGAATCTTTAGAATTAAAATATGTTGCAAGATAGGAGCTTTTAATTAATTCTTCAATATCTTCGTCTAGTTTTAGGTTTTCTAAATTATGTTCAAAATTATTGATGATAATTTTTTTTAGTTTTAATTTATTTTGAGTAATTGTTCCCGTTTTATCAACACAAATGATATTCGTAGCTCCTAAGGTTTCAACTATAGCTTTATTCTTTATGATAAGTCCGGATTTAGAAAGTCTTAATGAAGAAAGTGCTAAAAAAATAGTTAATACAATAGGAAGTTCCTCTGGAACCAAAGCTATTGCTAAGGAAATAGAGCTAAGTAAAGCTTGGGTAAGGTTTGAAGATTTATAGAAAACAAATCCAAAAATAATAAAACAAGTAATCACACATAAAATTGCCAGATTTAAAACTATTTTATTTATTTCCTTTTTTACTTGAGGTTCTTCGTCTTTAATAAATTCAAGTTTCTTTCCAATAGATCCTATTTTCGTGTTTATTCCTGTATTATGAACAATTCCTATCAACCATCCTGAGACAACAAGGGTTCCAGAAAATGCTAAATGTTTTTCTTCGAAATTTTTAGAATTAAGTTCTGCAATATTTTTTTTAGTTATTGGAACTGACTCTCCCGTAAGAATTGACTCATCTATAAGTAAATTAGAGTTCTCAATTATTAATAAATCAGCCGGAATTCTATCACCTTCATTTACAATTACATAATCACCTTCAACTAAATTTTTAGTTTCAACAATTTTTTTGTTTCCTTCTCTTATAACTTCTGAATAATTTTTAGTTAAATTTTTAAGTTTTTTTAAAACTTCTTCGGTTTTATAATTTTGATAAATATTAATTGAGAAAATAATAAGTGCTGAAAAAGTAAGTAATAAAAAATCACTAATTTCACCAATAAAATAATAAATTACACAAGCACTAAGTAAAATTAAGATCATTGGTTCGAGCAATGTTTTAATCACTGAATTTACAAGAAAAGATTTTTTGGTCGAAGGAATTTCGTTGTAACCCTTTTCGATTAAAATTTTTTGTGCTTCTAAATCAGTAAGTCCTTGATAAATCATTTAGTTCTTGTTTTGAAAACTTTTTGGTTTTTTTGATTAACTTTTAAATAATTTTGATAAGAATCTTTAAATATTTCAACCTTATTAGGAAATTTTTTATAAAATAATTCAAACATTTCAAAATACTTTATTTTTGGAATTTCATATAGAGATTTAAATGGTTCGATTTTAAGTGAGCTTAAAAATTCTTTTAAAGCAAAATAATTATGAGTTTTGGATAGTCTGTCTAGTATCGAAGGTTTTTGTTGTAAAATAATATAACAAATGAAATCTAGAAATTTTTGATAATTTAGAGATTCTATTAAAGATTCATCTCTTTTGATACATTTTACTAAAACTATATTTACTTTTGGTACTGGGTAAAAATCTGTTTTTCTAAACTTATAAATTATTTCGGAATTATAATTATTTAAAATCAACAAACTAACTAATAACCCTTCTTTCTTACCTAAAAACCTATTAGCAGCTTCTTCTTGCATAATTAAGTAAACTTCTTTACAAATTGGTTCCTTGATTAAAATTTTTTGAACCAAGTTTGTTGTTAAATTAAAAGGAATGTTTGAAAAAATTGATATATTTTCATCTTTTATATTTTTTAAATTAAAGTTTAAGAAATCCTCGTTTGAGAGACTAAAATTGTCATGATTTAATTTTTGAAGAAGATTCGAATATAAATTTTTATCAACCTCAAAACCTTTTACTTTATATCCAAGTTTTAATAACTCAGTTGAAATAATTCCGTCCCCTACTCCTATATCGATTATTAAATTATCAATATTTAGGTTTGATTTTTTTATTATCTTGCTTACTAAATTTTTATCTCTTAAAAAATTTTGAGAAATTGATAAATTACTTTTCATTTATTGCTTCCCAAAATTCTTCAGATTTATCATCATAGTTATATTGCTTTGAATATTCAATCGATGATTGCTCCAAATTTTTTTCTTTTAGCTCTAAAATTTTTTCAACAAACTCATCTTCGTCATCTGCAATGAATCCATTTACTCCAGGTTTGATAGAGTCTCTACACCCCTCTACATTAAAAGCAACCGCAGGAGTTCCTTGAGAGTTCGCTTCTAAATTTACTAAACCCCAACCCTCCTTGTAAGATGTATTAATTAAAATATGTGATTTTTGAAGAATTTGTGTTTTTTCTTCAAGACTTACAAAACCTGTGAAATTAATATCTTCTTCAACATTTAAATTTTTAGCCAATTCCTTAAGATATTGCACGTAATCCCCCTGTCCTTTTCCAACAATAATTAATTTACTTTCGGGAATTATTTTTTTAAGTTTTGAAAGTATGGAAATAGCTCTTTCCGGACCTTTCATTTTTACTAATCTGTTAAGAAATACAATCGTGAAATCCTGATATTTTGCTTTTGGTTTTTCTAAGACTTTCATTGTAAGACCATGAGCTTCTACAATTTGAACTTTATTTTTCTTAATTCCTATTTTAAGTAAAGCATCTTTGGTACTAGGAGAAACTGTTATAAATTTTTTGTTTTTATAAACCTGACTTAAAATAAATTTTTCTAAATGAAAACCTATAATATTTATAGGGAATTTAAACATCTTGTACCATATATCTCCAGCAACTTCATGAATGTACACGATAATCTTACCTGAATAATACAGCGGTGTGAAAAAGGGAATTCCATGAACTTGGTCTATTAAAATATCGTATTTAGGACTATTTTTATCTCTTAAAAAATTATAGGTTGCAATTAAGAACCAAGGAAAATTTAATAACATAGAAAAAGTGTTGTCTCTTTTAAGTTTATTTCCTAAATAAACAAATTTAATTCCTTCTATTTTTTCATTTACGGCCTCATCCGAAGGAGGTGCTGAGATCCATGTAACACTTGCATTATGTTTTAAAACCCATCTTTTAGCTATTTCAAAAGTAGATTGCTCGGCCCCACCTGCAAGAGGGTCTTTTATTGATCGCCAATTTAAAATTAAGATTTTCATGTTTAAATTATATCTTAAATAACCTTTAAAATTTTTAGTGTAAAATTAAGAAATGAGTTATGAACTCGCTAAAAAGATAGTTATTACAGGTTTTTTATTATTTACCTTACTTTTACTATGGGTTTTAAACCAAAAGAAGAATTATAATCCTGTTTTGTCATTTAAAACAAATTACTCTTTTAAAAGTGATAGGGATGTAAATTACAATAATTTAAGTAATGTATTTGAAATAATGGGTTACTTAAATCAAAACTCAAATGACTTTTCATTAAATCCTAAAGTAAAAGTTTTGGTGCCTACCTTAGAAGTTCCTATTACTTTTAATGTATTAGGTAGAGAACTTATATCTAAAGACACTAGGATTTCTATCTTTGAATATAAAAACCAAGAAGAAGCTTTAGAAAGATACAATAAACTTCTACCATTAAATGGTGAAAATATTTTTAATTACAAAAATCTAATTATAGAAGGTGACTCGCAGAATACTGCTTTTTTAAAGTTGAAGGAAAAGTTAAATGCTAACTAAATTTTTAACAGAAAAAAAACTAAATATTATTATAGAAATTCTTGCAGTTTGTTGTGTACTATTTTTCGGACTTATAGTTATTGTTAATAATACTTTTGATTTTCATTTTTATCATGATGGTGATGTTCATAGAGGTTTTCATAGAGGTTTGGATGTTTGGGCAGGAGTGAATTCATATGATGCTTTTAATCCAAACAATATGCTTACTCAAGAAAAAGTTCCAGGTTTTTTCCCTCTTTATTTTTATGTCATGGCCTTTTTTGTTTGGATAGCTAATTTTAGTTTTGTTCAATTTATTGACACTTTTAGAATTTTTATCTTCATATTTTATTCATTAATTGGAGTACTAATTTATCTTTATTTAAGAAAAGAAAGTATACTTTTAGCAATTTTCGGAATGTGTATTTTTATGTTCAACAGATGGACCTTAGCTGATGTTATTGCTTTAAAGCAAGAATCTTATGTTCTACTTTTACTTATTTCAGCTTTACTTTTACTTAAAAGAAATCGTTACTTAGCTTATTTTCTTTTTGGATTTGCAACTGGTATAAAACACTTAACAATTTTAATCGCTCCTCTATTAATTTATGATTTTTACAAAAATGTACTTTTAAACCAAGAAAACAAAATTAAATTTAATAAGATTGAATTTAAGAAGTATCTTATTTCAATTTTGCTTTTCTTAAGTCCGGTAGTTGTTCCTTCAATCTCTTATTTTATTGATAATCCAACAAATTTTGTTAATGCCATTTTGTTTAATGTAACTCGCGAACCTGAATCCCCTGTTACTGATAGTGTCAATAAAGGTTTAGATAAAGTTTTAGTTTTATACAACCAAGATTTAATGAATAACTTTTTATTATTTTTACCGAGACTTCCTTTAGTATTAACTTTGATTATGGTAAATATTTTTCTTTTTAGAAATAAAATTAGTATTTGGACTTACTCTATGCTTACATATTTGAGTTTTATATGCTTTAATCCGACTCTTTTTGATCAATATATCGTTTGGTTTTTTGTTTTCTTACCTTTTGTTTTTAAAGAGTTACTATTAAAATATAAAGAAAAACAAGATTAATTGTCAAAAATAAAATCATGAATCAATTTCAGAGATTCTTTTCTACCTTTTTGATTTAAGTAATGACCGCCTTTTTCAACTAAAAATTTTTTTTCATTTTTTCCATTTACTTCAGTTTTGTTATAAGCTTTACTATTTATTAATGGGTCGTTTGTTCCAAAAATGTATAACATTTTAAGATTTGAAGTATTTATT